>Ga0207993_1000005_pt1 | contig 108558 bp, 85 predicted proteins | sample ETN01SmetaG_2_FD_185791 | JGI IMG/M metagenome (GOLD analysis project Ga0207993, IMG submission 185791) | Marine microbial and viral communities from oxygen minimum zone, Eastern Pacific Ocean - ETNP2014F12-01SV265 (SPAdes) (version 2) | ecosystem: Environmental > Aquatic > Marine > Oceanic ...
GGTCCATCATGTCGCCCTCTCGAGGCGACGACCCGGGTTCAAATCCCGGCACGAGCACCAAAACGTTCGGATGAGAGCCACATGTGGCCATTAGTCGATATAGACGTTGATTGAGAGGAACTTCTAATAATCTGTACCGATAAGGAGTTTTATGAGACTAAGGTCCGCAGTCATAGCATTACTGTTGTTCAGTTCAATATTATCCGGATGTACCAGTAGTGATTCTGGGAATACGGATAGGATTGAGGATTTAGAAGCTGAATTGGAGGATTCAATATCTGAAAATAATGACGCTCAGAGCCAGATATCAACTCTACAAAGTGCCTTGACTGAAGCGAATGAGGAACTGTCTGCAATTGAGTCTGAAGTTACCAGCCTAGAGATGAGTATCTCGGAACTGGAAGGACAGAGAAATGCGTTGGCACAGATACGTGATGAGATTGCGATTCAGCTGGATGAATCGGAAGAAAACGTATCTTCCCTACATACAGAGATCTCCTCATTGGATCAACAAATAATGGATTTAGACAATCAAATTATTGATCTAGGCTCACAGATTGCTCAGAAAGATGTTTCCATCGATAACCTAGAGCACACCATATTAACACTTCAAAATACTCTATCAAGCCTAACTTATTCATTGAATTATTATGTTGATGAATGCCCACTTGATAACCCAGGATTTCTTTTGAATATTGGATATGATGACGGGAATGGGCTCGGTGTTGAGGGCGATGGCATGATTACATTCGACGAGATACAGTTCACAGTCGGAGAATGCCCGGGGAATTATGGAATGGTATACAATGAGACTACTACTGAACATAATTGGGCTCATCAGAGGGTTGTTGAAATGGGAGGCGTGCTTTACTTCATTGCTGATGATGGAATTCATGGCTGGGAATTTTGGAGAAGTGATGGGACCCTCTCTGGGAGCTACATCCTAGTTGACATTAGAGGAGAAGAATGTAGCCCATCAGTAGACCCAGACACAGGCGAGGCAACTGAGGATTGTGTAAATTACAGTTCCAATTTTGACAGGACTTGGGATAACATATTCATGCCGGTGGAAGTGGTCGCTGGGAAAAATCTGGTATTTTTCACTGCTTACAACCAATTTACAACTTGGTCTGCTGCAGACCTATGGGTAAGTGATGGAACTAGTGATGGCACCAATATAGTTACGGACCTATGGAATTATTGGGATTATGGATGTGATGGATGTGAGTTTGACTATGTTGGAGTTTCGAATCTTGAAGTCATAGAGTCCAATGGCAATAATGCGGATAGAGTGATTTTCTCTGCTATCAGAGCAGATGGACTGGATGGGGAGCAGGGATACCCACAAGGCGAAGAATTATGGATAAGCGATGGTACTGAAGTAGGCACTAGGATGATTGCAAATATTGAGCCAGAGACGAGCTCGTGGATCGATGATAATGGGAATAGCCAATGCTGCGCAGATTGGGATGGATCGGCTCCAAGGAATATTTTGGTAATTGGGAATCAAGTATGGTTTACGGGGGATACTGAGAACTATGGCAGAGAGTTGTACAGGTTTGGCCTATCTCTGGGCGGAGGATTATTTCTAGTCAAGGATATCAATCCGGGGACTGTTGGAAGTGATCCTCTTTATTTGACAAGGGGCTCTGGAGGACTCTACTTCACAGCTAATGATGGGTCAACCGGGCAGGAATTACATTTCTCTCTAGGAGATGCATTTACGACTAATGTGGTAAAGGATATTCGACCAGGATTTAATAATTCTAGCAATCCACTCTGGTTAACAAAACTGGGGGATAAACTGATATTTTCTGCAAATGATGGAGAAAATGGAAGAGAACTATGGATAACCGACAATACCGAATTAGGAACATATATGATCAAAGACATCAATCCAGGGAATAACTCAAGCAATCCTACAGGCCCAATGAAGGTACTTAACGGCGAAGTTTACTTCGGTGCCACAGATGGGGAACATGGATACGAACTCTGGAAGACTGATGGGACAGAAGCAGGCACGGTTATGGTAAAGGACCTAAATGTGGGCGAGAATAGTAGTTTATCATGGGGAAGTACCGAACATTGGCACGGAGAATACACCCTTACACATGGCGAACATTTCTACTTCAGTGCTGACGATGGAGAGAGTGGGCAAGAGCTCTGGAGAACAGATGGCACTGAGTCTGGCACGGAGATTGTAGTGGATGTCCATCAAGGAGAAAATGGTAGTTGGCCATGGTGGCTTACTAGCGTTGGGGATAAGCTATACTTCACAGCTTGGGACGGTGATCAGAGGCAATTATGGCACTATTGGGACAATCCTGGCCCGATTCTTTCATGATAATCGTCATAAGCTCACCTTCGTTGGAGTAGTAAGGTTCCAATGCGTATAGAGCATGATGTAAAGCTGACTTTTGACGATGTATTAATCCGCCCTAAGCGTAGTACACTGATTTCCAGGTCCGATGTTACTTTGGTACGAGAGTTCAAGTTCAGACATTCAGATACGACTTGGGAAGGAGTGCCAGTAGTTGCAGCAAACATGGATACTACAGGGGTATTCGGGGTTGCCGAGGTCCTTCAGAAGTATGGGATGCTTACCTGTCTACAGAAATTCTACTCCACTCGACAGTGCTCTGATGCATGGAAGAGGGGGATAGACCCTGGTTTTGTGGCCATAACGTGTGGATCGACTGAAGACAGTCTAGAGCTCCTGAAGAAGAAGATGGCCACAAGTAATGGGCTGTCGATGATTTGTGTGGATGTTGCTAATGGTTACAGGGAAGTCTTCTTGGAATTCATCAAGGATGTGAGAAAGAATTTCCCAAATTCGATCATTACTGCGGGAAATGTTGCTACTAGGGAGATGACTGAGGCACTGATACTAGCTGGCGCTGATATAGTCAAGGTTGGAATCGGGCCGGGTTCAGTCTGCACCACTAGGAAGGTAGCGGGCGTTGGATACCCACAGCTTTCTGCCATTTCTGAATGTGCTGATGCCGCTCATGGACTTGGTGGACACGTAATGGCTGATGGGGGTTGCTCGTCTCCGGGAGACATTGCCAAGGCCTTCGCGGCGGGAGCAGATTTTGTGATGTTGGGCGGGATGCTAGCAGGGCATGACGAGTCAGGAGGAGAGCTGGTTGAAGGTGACAATGGAAAGATGTACAAATCGTTCTACGGGATGTCATCTGCAAAAGCCATGCAGGAATATTATGGAGAAGTTGCCAAGCACCGTGCCCCTGAAGGAAAGGAAGTGAGAGTGCCATATAGAGGGAGTCTGGATGAGACTGTACAGTCCATATTGGGCGGAGTTAGATCGGCTTGTTCTTATGTTGGGGCTAGGAGGATAAAGGACCTACCCAAGTGTACTACTTTCATCAGGGTCACACGCACCACGAATGAAGTATACCAAAGATTCAATGTTGAAGAGTGAGTCTATTTGGGAAACTGAATTTAATGTGGAGACTATCGCTAGGGCATGTATGAGTTCCTAGTGTTGGCCACCTTCGGGGCCTTCATTGCAGCCGCTCTTACCGTTCCTGCTGGTTTCGGACTTTCGACGGTACTGACTCCTCTTGTCCTAGTATTGATGCCTCCGCATGAGGCGATCGCAGTTGTTGCTATCGTACATGGTGCTCATAATGCAGGGAAGCTTGCTTTACTGTGGGATAACGTCGATTTTGAGGCTTTCAGAAGATATGGAGCTTGGCTAATTCTAGGTTCGGTAATTGGAGCGTTACTTCAAAGTAAGGTACCTCAGAGGCCGCTATTGGGGATTCTCGGCATAGCCTTGATAATTCTTCCAATTCTTACCCTCAGTGAAAAGTGGACAGGATACAGAATACCAGAGTCAAACGATAGAGTTGGAGGTTTTGGTTCGGGATTCATGGGCGGCCTTTCTGGGCATCAAGGAGCTCTAAGAGCGATGTTTCTAGCTCGGAGAATACCAGATAAAATGGCATACGCAGCCACAGCTAGTATCTTAGCACTGTGTGTTGATCTATCAAGAATACCTGTCTATCTTATCTATCGCAGTGAGGAGTTATTTTCTCATTATGGGCTGACTTTGATCCTTGTTATTTCGGCACTTACAGGTGCTAGGGTCGGTAAGATTTGGTTGAAAAATCTCGACTCTTTATTGATTAGAAATGGTGTGATGATTGGAATAATATCCAGTGGCATTCTGTATCTTTTGGAGGCTCTTTCTTAGATATCTAGAATCACCTGGGACATCCAACCCGGGCCTTCGAAATCTGGTACTCCGTGGTGCTCCCCTAGTACAACTTCACCATCTTCAACCTCCATCAATATCAATTCGTGCATAGTTATCGCTTTGACCTCGATTTCTCTCTCCACTAGATCAGAGTCCACCCAAGTGACATGCCCCGTGACGTACTCTTCGGAGATCGAAATTGAGGAGTCTACTAGCCACTGCCCCTCTCCATAACCCCTGTAGAGGACCTCTTCCAGCCACCTAACCAATCCCCTCTCCATATCTCCTCCGGTTGGTACAGCCCAGGTCCCCGTACTCCTAGGAGGGTTATTTTCTGGATTACCTGATTTTAGAATTTGGTAATGTTGAATTCCAGCTGTGGTTTCCTCAATAAGTCCCTTGAGTGATTGTGAAAATGTTCGTATTCCGACATCGGCAGTCGTGGGAAATACCCATGATGACATCCTCAACACCTTCAATTTGCGAATGGGCGTGCTTTAGTTGAACATATCGCAGAGCTCGCCCTGTGAAGGGAAGCTTGTAGGGTCCTTAGGATGGGTATTCCATTTGTTCTCGCATTTATTGACGAATCCGTCACCATCTGAGTCAACATTAGCGTCCGCTGGGTCATAGGGGTCGAATCCGAAGTAATACTCCCATCCTGCCCACATCGAATCGTCATCCTGATCTTGGTGATAAACCTCTGAGCCATCTTCCCATATATCGCCGTCGGTATCGGCATTCACTGGATTAGTGCCATTTTGGTACTCCTCAAAGTTTGTGTAGTTCTCAAGATCATCGTAGAACCTGTTACCTGCATCAGTCATATGGTCTATGTGGCACTCTGAGTTTTGTGGATTATTCCATCCCGGGCAGTACCTATTCATCAGGTTTGTTCGATTGAGGCCATCCTCGTCGAAGTCCTCCTGTCCATCATCTATTCCATCAAGATCGGAATCTGGCATTCTTGGGTCCATCGGCCCTCTTGCGCCAAGGGCGTCCAAGGTGTTGTTATCGACCAAACCCATCATTAGAGACTCCTCAGAGTAGGTGACTTCCCATCCATCAGGCAGCTTGTCCCCATCTGTGTCATGGGATACGGGATTGGTATCCCATCTGTCAGGGGCCTCTTGTGAATTCATGAGCGTGTCATTGTCAATATCGAAGACGGAGTCAGGGATCGAGCCATATGAAGGATCCAAAGCCCACCTGCCGCCATCGGGAATGAAGAATCCAGAAATGTTCAGCTCCCACAAGAAATACTCAGGGTCTATTTTTCCATCGCCATCCCTGTCTCCGGAAGATGAGAAGCCATCGAGATAGTTCTTCCATATCCAGCCGCCGGGGCCGAGTCCACATTCCATCATAGAGTCGCAACCAGGAGGAAGCCACCAATCAGTAACTACCCAAAGGCTGTGGCTATTGGTGTTCTGCTGAACTGAGAATACCTGCATCTCCCATCCATCTGGCTGCGAGTCCCCATCAGTATCATTGTTCAGTGGATTAGTAGGGGATTGCCATGGCCTTGGGACATAGAGTACCTCTCCTCCATCATCCAATCCATCGGCGTCGCTATCGGCATTATTGGCATGTGTAATGTATTGGTCCTGCCCATCAACAACTTCTTCGCCGTCTTCTAGGCCATCATTATCAGAGTCGAAAGCTGACGCGTTGGTGAAGTAGACTGAACCATTCCAGATAAAGCCATCAATGGCCTCGGTAAAATCCTCTAGGCCGTCTGAATCGGTATCTTTGTCGGTGGCATTTGTGAATGTCTCATAATATTCCACAGCATCGGACAGCCCATCTCTGTCAGTATCATAAGCCCCAGGGTCGCTTCTGACAATTACATCCCTTACTCCGTGATCGACTATCCTAATTGTCCATCCGTTCACCTCAATTCCATCAAGAAGTCCGTCCCCATCGGTATCTGGCGATAGTGGATCGGTAGATCTGCCATCCACTGCCCCGTCGCCATCTCTGTCTCTGGCATTGAACTCATCTAGATTGGTGAATCTCTCGTCCTCCTCAACAACAATGATTAGATCCTGTAGCCTGCTAGAAACCTCATCTCCCACATTCACGTTAATGTGGTACACCCAACCGGCAGTTAGGGTCTTAACTGGAATGTTGACATACTCGCTGTCCTGGACCGTTCTAACCCATAGAACCGTCTTGTTGACTTGGACATAGTCCCCTATATCCACAACGATGGATTGTATTGTTGAAACCCCTATCATATCCGAGTACCTGACTCCTCCATCCCCGTCGGAGTCGTATCCATCAAAATCGGGGTCATCATCGGCATTACTTCCATCGTTTGGATGAATCCCACTAAGGTACTCCCATCCATCTGGCATTCCATCGTTATCGGTGTCAAATTCCTGCGGATCAGTAAAATTCGAGGGACCCCATGTGTATGCGACTTCGTACTCTTCGACATTATTTAGGCCGTCGTCATCGGGATCCCCGTAGGCATCAGTGGCATTGGAAGGATCTAGTAAATCGCCGTAACAGTATTCGAAACCGTCGGGCATCCCATCGCCATCAGTATCCCAGTCGCTTGGTCCATTCAAGCGTCCATCGCCATCCATATCTTGCTCAAACCAGGTCAGATCTCCTGCTTCTTCCATGAATTCATGGAATGGTGCTTGGAGACTAATCGTACCGAAAACGGGAACTCCACAGTGCACTCCTAGCTCTATTGCGCCGAATGCAATTTCATGCCTATCTGCGATTAGATCCCCGTCGCTATCTTCCTGAAGTGGATTAGTGTCATATCTCTCCTCTACGAAATTCCTGAGACCATCTGGAGTTGGTTGCTCTAAATCCAGTGCAGCATCACACGAAATCTCACCGTCTGCATTAGCAACCAAGTCCCAGTCTGAGTCACTTAGTTCGTTCATAATCTGCTGCCTAGCATCGGGCCCCTGACTATTTACAGAACCGTCAGGAGTAAGGAAATAGCAATCCCTGTTTGCATTCAGGGGGTCCAATAGTCTTAGCACCCCATTTGGGGTGATTATCTCATGGACGTGAGTTGATTCCCATTTGTCATTCAATCCGTCATCGTCTGAGTCTGCGTCCATTGGCTTGGTGCCCAAAGCGGCCTCTTCAGTATTGGTCAGGCCATCCCTGTCTGGATCCCCATAAGGACCATTGTCCGGATTGGGGAACGTTTCATTTTGTTCACCTGTCTCATCTTCATTCTCAGTGTCCTCGAATGGTATCTCAGTGTCAGCAGGCTCGCCGTTATCAAGTGGATCGAGGCCATTTCTAATCTCCCACCCGTCATTCAAGCCATCGTTATCGGTGTCAAACTCCCTCCAATCTGTTCCATAGAGAGTCATTTCCATCCTATCAGGAATGCCATCTTCGTCAGTGTCAACACCACCTTCTCCAGTAGCTTCAAAGTCAGCCACGTCGGAACCAGCTGGTTCGAATCCACCAGATTCGGTGGTAGACAAGCCGGCCCCAATTATGGTGTAAATTCCTGCTAAACATAGAGTCGCTACGATGGCTGTTACAGCATATTGATTGTGATTCATGGCCATTGTTACACCCCGGCCCCCTTGGGGGCCGTACCTATGACATTGGGGATGGATATAACATTTGACAGAACAGGATTAATCTACTCTGATGGGAGATGGCCTTTTTGGAGATATTTTTACCCTTAATTTTCCATCATCTAAACTAACTGTAACCCTGCCTTTGGAACCAGTGGACCTCTCCCAACAACCAAGAATAATTCCCCCTGATATCGCCGGATGAAATGTACCAATCAGGGTTGCATTTAGCTCACCTGTTTCCAAATCTATTTCTGGATCTGAAATCATTCCCAGGCCATATGATGAAAGATTCCGGATGGATACGGAAATCCAATCTTTGGCCTCTGATATCATTACATGTCTTTTGCTCTCCATGAAAAGATGCCTTGAGGTGTCTGCTAGTGCGGTCCACCACAATGCCCTCTTTCCTTCTGCTAACTCCCAATTATAGTCTTCAGACCTAGATTCTGTCAATGATTGGATATTGTGAATTGAGAATTCTTCGAATCTGAGGATAAGATCTCGGTGTATCATGGCCTTTCTATCTCCATCCAGTTCCCAACCTCCTAGTTCCAATTCCCTTACGTCCTCCCATCTAACCACATCGGAGGGTATGACTTCGGAAGAGCCCTTGCTCCAACTAAATGTCATTTCCTCGGGAATGGGAACAGTGATGTCATCTAGTTCGAGATCTACTAGCAATACTCCTCCCGAGTCTGACCATCTAAATTTGTACCGTTTCTTCTTTGCGAACTCCCATGAGCTGGCTAATATGCCTGCCTCCATCGGACCTGAAGAGAAACGGTTCACAAGAATATTAGCCGTCTCAAATGACTGATTGATTACCTCTATATCGCCGAGACCCCTAGACTTCCTGTCCTCTGAGAGGCCTTGCCACCTTTCTATATTCGAGCCGAGCTTCCTGCGATTTTGATTGATTAGGAAAAATTCTTCTGTTTCTGATGCAGCGTGTGCTAATTTCCTACCTAAGCTTAGACTCAGTCTCATCTCGATATTTGAGATAAAGGAATTAAACCATGAGACCCCAACCATCCATGCCACGTGTCCATATTTCCATGAATCGGAAATGGAGCCATCAGACTGGGATCTCCATCTATTACGGAGTATGCTGTGAAGTGTTTTCTGTTTTCGGAATCGATCTAGGAATCCCAGATAATCATCTCCCTAGGAAATCAGAAATCCTATCGAATGCTTCATCGAGAATTTCTATTGGAGGGAGGCAGACCATCCTGAAATGACCACTGCCATACTCCGGAGAGAATCCAGAGCCGTGTACTACTAGGACGTGTCTTTCATGCAGTAGATCGAGGACGAACTTCTTATCATCAGATGACAGATCCGTTCTGGTAATTCTAACAAATAAGTAGAATGCCCCCCCGGGCTCTTGACACTCTATTCCTTCAATTCCCGATATTCTCATGATGCAATGATCGAGTCTCTTCTTTATTCTTTCTCGGTGTCCTTGTAGCCAATCAGATTCGTCTAGTAGGCCGGCAAGATATCCGAATTGTGCTGGAGTTGATGCGCAGAGTCTGCTCCTCAATAGCCTCTCAACACCATCACGGACTAGATCCAATATTCCATTTGGGTCATGCCATGCCATGTATCCTATCCTCCATCCGGGAGCGAAATAGACCTTTGATACGCCATTCAATACGATTACTGGTACATCTTCAGAACACGATGCTGCGGAAACCAATCCTCCGGTAAAATCCAGTCCGTCATATATCTCGTCTGCGATTATAGTACATCGCGGCCATTTCTGAGCCAGCTTGATCAGCGCATCTATTTCCTCCTTGCTGGCGACATTTCCTGTTGGATTGTTTGGATTAATTAGGACTAATAGCCTGACATTGTCGTCCATCTTAGATTCTATGTCATCAAAATCAATGCGCCAGCCATCATTCGGATCTAGTCTGTATTCGATCGTCTCAGCACCATACATCTGGGGATATGCCATGTAAGGGGGGTAGTGTGGCCCGGGAGCCAGAACCTTGTCTCCTGATTCCAGGAATGCGGCAAACAAAATCTGTAGTGCTTCGGTGACTCCATGTGTGACATATACATCATCACTAGTACAAGCCCAGCCCTTCCTAGACTCTGAATCAGCTATTGCCTGCCTGAGCTCAGGAATTCCATATGAGGGCCCATATCCGTTGTCCTGCCTATCCAAAGCTTGCTTGTACGCAGAAATCATATGGCTAGGAGTGGGGAGGCCTTCGAATGCTAGAGGGTCTCCGACATTGAGTCTGATTATTTCATGTCCCTCTTTCTCCAGCTCAACTGCTGGAACTACTACGTCCCTAATGGCGTATTCTATTGCAGCGGCGCGAGCTGAAACATCGATTTTTTCAACCATTTTCTCACAATCCGAGAAGGGTTTTTGCTTCCTTTAGGGCATTGGGGATTCCTTCTCCATTGGTCCCTCCTCCTTGAGCCATTGTTGGCCTCCCTCCGCCTCCTCCATCTATATGTCCGGAGATGGCATTCAGTATCTCAACGGCATTGTGCCTGTCTGCAGCGATTGACCCTTCTGTGGATGCGACGATGATCTTGCCACCACCTGCCTTGGTGCCCAATATTGCCAGCGTTGGCCTCTTCGGATCTCTGGTCAGTTGAGAAAGCATTGTCATCATCTGTTTCATATCGCCTTCGACCTCCATAACAACATACCTCACCCCATCTAATTCTACAGAGTCTGTACCTCCGCCACTAGTCCTTAGTCTAACGATTTCAGACTCTAGTGATTCGATCTTCTTCTGTTGTGATTTCCACTCTTCGAAGAACCTTGATACGGCTTTTGGGAGATCTTCAGATTGGACTCCCAAAATATCCGAAGCTTCGCTAAGAATACGCTCCTGCCTCCTCGAGTTCTCCCTAGACGTCTCCCCTGCCACGATTTGCAGACGCTCCACCCCGTCTTGTACCTGACTGGACTTGATTATCCTTAACTCTCCAATTTTGGAGGTTTGATCATGATGCGTTCCCCCACATGCCTGAACATCAAAGTCGCCGATACTGATCACCCTGATTACTTCGTGCTTAGGTGGCCCTCCCTGATAAATGTCGAATCCGTATTTCTTATCTGCTTCTGCTCTTTCCAATACCTCTTTGGTGATTTTATAATTGGATTCTAATATCTGATTCGCCCTGTCTTCTATTACCTCAATTTCCTCCCTACTCAATCTTGAGTGATGAGTGATGTCAAGTCTGGCATATCTGGCCCCTTTGTTTGATCCGGCCTGCCAAACATGAGGGCCCAATACTATCCTTGCAGCCCCTCCTACGATATGAACGGCGGTGTGGTGATCCATCAGTTGCTTCCTCCTTTCGTGGTCTAACTGTCCCTTGACTGGAGCTATGTCCAGGGGCGCGTCTGTAAAATGGAGGACAACGCCTTGTTGGGATTTAGTGTCGAGTACGTTTGAAATGATATCTCCCTGAACCAGAACCCCTTGATCACCAAGTTGCCCGCCGCCCTCAGGGTAGAATAGAGTCCTATCGGTAACTACTACATGAGTAGGGACAGAAATTACCTCAGAGGAAAATGTAATTCGCGACATCATTTCATCAGTAAGGGGGAAGCAATCGATGACTAGGGCGGAGAATTCAGTGGCCGTGGTATCTTCATAGAAATCGAGTTTTGTCCGTTCCAAACCATCAACAATAAAAATATCAGTTCCGGCCTTTTCCTTTGAAGCAGCTTTAGTCATCATAGCATTCCTAGCAGCCATATCGGCAGTGAAACCGACTCTGACGGAAAGATTGGCCCAGCCAAGCTCACTAGCAATTGAGATGACCATCTCTGGATTGAGTCCTCTTTCTTCGGACAGTCGGAATAATATCTCATCGTCCATTTGGCTGGCTTCCTTTGGAACTTCTTTCAGAGCCGTATTCACCGCAGCAATTCCCTTCCTTAGCATCTGATGATATCTTTCCTCCTCTAGTTCTAGAATCTCGATGATTCCCTCTTTGGACTGTACGAAACTATCCATGTCCAGATGTGTGCCCATATGGTGAAGTCCCAGCTCGGAAAGACTTGCAGGAATGGAAAGGGAATCCTTCATCCTACATACCCTCCTCACTAACATCCTGACTAAGTAACCAGCTTTGCTGTTACTAGGAACTAATCCATCCCCTAACATGTTACAGATTGCATGCATGTGATCTGGAATTGCATAAATTGAGGAAAGTGGCTCAGTAACTTTCTTGAGGTCATTAATTGAGATGTCCATTCCCCTTTCAGAGAGCCTCTCACTGAGTTTTAGGTACAGTGCGTCTACATCGGTTCCAACATCGATATTCAGTATCCCTGCCAGTCTTGATAGCTCCCCTAATAGGTCTTCGATCTCAACTTCCAATTGCAGAGATTCTAGGAAATCGTCGAAGCCTGATATTGACTTGAGCCAGTCAATAGACTCCGGGTAAATCGCTTCGTATATCGTCGGAGTTCCTGCTGCCGCCCAACAAAATCTTTCCAGTCCATAACCGGTATCGATGATCTGAAGGTCCATCTCGGCATATCTTTGGCCCTTGATGGAAATCTCTCCGTCCTCCCTCTCCTCCAAGTTCATGAAGACCAGAGTGGCGAGTTCTAGGCCCCCAACTATTACCTCTAGTGCTGGCCCGGCGTTCCCTCCCCCTGACCATGGATTCTCTACGTAGGTAATTGATTCTGGATCAATTCCCAATGCTTCGACTAAAAGCTCGTCACAGTAACGTACACATTGGTCGATCCAGTAAATCACATCTCCTTCCAACGGCCTGTTAAATGCGTGGTGGGCCATCATCTCAAATGTGGATAAGTGCCTTCCCGACCGCCCTACTGCTGCCACATCGGTTAATCTGATACAAGGTTGGCTAATACCTAGAGGATTTGCAGGGGGAGGGACCAGTCCACTGGTAACATGAGGCTGAAAATCGGCGATGCTGGCTATAGTGAGGTGGATATCATCTCTCCATCTTGCGATAACTGGGTAGGGGTCTATTCTAGTATGGCCTCTGGAGTCGAAGAATCCTAGGAAGGCCTCCCTCATCTCGTCCTTTAATTTCTTACCTGTGGAGTTGAATCCCTTGATTATTGGATTTCCTATGAACGTGTAAGGGTCTTCGGAGGTGTCTCCGCAGGTTTCTCTGCTGCTATCTCGGGTCCAGAATCTAAGTCCTGAAACTTTACAGATTTTCAATTCATGGCCCGAGTCTTCCCAGTAGGGAATATCAATCTCTCCGAACGCCAATGTCATCTCCCCCGGCCATGCATCGAAGGGTTTGACTTGAATTCGATTGTTCAAATTGTTACGTGGCCTTGAAAGGTTGTGTATGTAACGCGATGCCATGGAGGAGTCGTGGAGGAACTATTTGTCGCCGGACGGACCCGGTAGAATGAGGATTTCCAAGCATGGCAGAATGCTCACTGATGCGGTTCTGGTTTCTGATGAGATGCACATGTTAGGGCATTCAGACGATAGATCGCCAGCCCAACTTGTGAATACAGCCAGTATGCCGGGAATAGTTGGTGACGCTTGGGCCATGGCAGATTGGCACTTTGGCTATGGCTTCCCGATAGGGGGAGTAGTGGCCACTGATATCGAATGGGGGGATCAGGGCGGGTCTATCTCACCAGGTGGTGTTGGATTCGATATTAATTGTGGCGTCAGACTTTGTTCTACAGAATTACATATAGATGACATTGATGCGAAATCTCTAGCTGAAGAGTTATCGAATAACATTCCTGCTGGGGCCAGTAGGAAGGGGGGCGTCCAACTCGGAAATACAGAGTTAGACTCAATTCTCTCTGGCGGGGCTTCGGCGGCTGTAGAACTAGGCCTTGCGGAAGAGAGGGATTTAGCAAATATTGAATCGAATGGATTCCTTGAAAGTGAAGATTGGAATGTGGGGCACAAGGCCATGAAGAGAGGTTCAACCTCACTTGGGACTTTGGGATCTGGCAATCATTTCCTCGAGCTTCAGGTAGTAGACAGAGTAGTTGACGAGAGAGCTGCTGAAGCCTTCGGACTGAGAGTCGGGCAGATCACAGCGATGATTCATTCTGGATCAAGGGGGCTTGGGCACCAGGTTTGCTCCGAACACGTTGCCAACATAGAGAAGGAATACTCCAAGTCAGGAGACTCATGGTATTCTGAGAAATGGGGATTTTCAGTCCCTGATCGACAGTTGGCATCCGCCCCAATCCATAGTTCCGAGGGGGCTTCTTATTTTGACGCGATGTGTGCTGCAGGAAATTTCGCATTCGCGAATAGATCCGCACTAACCCAGAGACTCAGAGAGGTTCTGAGAAATGAGTATTCGGCGGATGGAGAGTTGGAATTGGTATATGACGTCAGCCATAACATCGCTAAGATTGAAGATCATGTCATACATGGAAAAAACTGCACCTGTGCAGTACACAGGAAGGGTGCAACTAGAGCCCTAGGGGGAGATAACCCAGAGCTGTCTTCTAAGTTCAGTTTGGGACAGCCGGTTCTTGTACCAGGTGACATGGGGACAGCCTCATGGGTACTTGCAGGTCCAGTGAAAGGAGGGAATGACGCTTTCTCATCATCCTGCCATGGAGCGGGAAGGAGGCTTTCAAGGACTGCTGCAAGGAAATCTATAGACTCTGGTTCCCTTATCTCTGATCTAGAGTCTAAAGGTATCCATGTTAGGGCTAAGACGCCAAATGTACTTTCAGAGGAAGCCCCTGACGCCTACAAGAACGTCGATGAAGTGATTTCTTTAACTAATCAGGCAGGACTTGCAAGACCTGTTGCCAGGCTGAGGCCGATTTCGGTCATTAAGGGGTAATCAAATCTCCCTGAATTCTATGTGAATCTGATCTCCGTCTTGCATTCTGTATTCGTCATATAGTTGGTTGACCTCGCCATTTACAGTGAGGATTATCTCATGGCTTTGATCCGACTTATGGCCCATAATCTCGTCTTCACTGAATGACTCACCCCAGATTTCGAAAAATGCGCCCAGGGGGGCGGGCATCGGACTTGGGGTTTCGATATGCAATCTCCCTGTATTGTCATGAGTGTGAATGCCCTTCATTCCATTACAATCTGGGTCGCCGATGCCGATGTTAGACTCTATATCAACCTCAGTTCCGTTAATCACGATTACAAGCTGAGCGTGATCATGTGTGGAAAGAGAATTGTGGTCAGCGAGACAGACATTCGCAATCTGCCAATTGTTTCCCTCCTCAGGGGAGTCAGTTGAGTTCAGAGTTAAGAGGATAAATGCCAACGTAAAAATAGCCACTGTAGATAGTACAATGTTTTCCGCTTTCATGGAGGTGGGAGAAGGCCAGTAGTCTTGAACCATTAGGCGCTCCAGCCACCATGCCACTGCAGGGGGATAAGCCAGACTATTGGGGCACGGCTAAAATTGAGTTGTCCAGAAATGATATTGTACTATCCGAGATAATGAATAAATTCGATGATTTAGAATTGGTTTCTAGGGGAGATTTATTTTACACATTGATCAGATCGGTGATCGGTCAACAGATTTCTGTCAAGGCGGCTTCTACAGTCTGGTCTAGATTCTGCGAGAAGATAGGCGATATTGAACCGGGGAATATTTTGTCTGTTGATATCGATGAGTTGAGAAGTTGTGGCCTGTCTCAGAGAAAGGCGGAATATGTTGTGGGAATATCTGAGTCATGGTCCGATTACGGTTCTTTAGAATGGGAAGAGATGAGCGATGAAGAAATAATAGAGAAGCTGATAAAGTTGAGAGGAGTAGGTAGGTGGACTGCAGAGATGATACTGATTTTCACCCTACTCCGTCCTGATGTCTTTCCAATTGGAGATATAGGAATGATCAGGGGAATTGAAAAATCGTACAACTCTGGAGAAAGGATGTCCAGAGAGGAGTTGTATTCTATCTCAGAAAAGTGGAAGCCATGGCGTACTGTGGCCTGTTGTTTCATGTGGAGAACAGTTGATCCAGAACCTGTAGAATACTGATCACATACAATAGCCGCGCTTTGGCTGATGGGGAATTGATGGTGCTGCACCAGATTGAACGCCATCCGCCTCTTCCATGATTATTGTCAGCAAGGTCTTGACCAGCTCCCTCAAATCGTCGATTTCTTCCCTTAGTTCTTCCAATGACAAACTATCGTCCATTTACCCCACGCATCCCATCTGAGGGAGTTCCCTCAGAAAATAAATTGACACATGGCCTATAAACACAAGAGGTGGAGACCGTTATTTGGCGATCTTTTTCCCATACTTCGGGTAAAGTCACTAGTAGTCTTCTTCCTCTTCGTCATAGTATTCATAGTCATCATCTTCGTAGTACATGTCTTCATCACTACCTCTACGACTCATCAGGAAACCTATGGCGCCTATCGCGACTATTGCTATTCCTCCAATCATCATGATGGCACTGTCTGTAGAGCCTTCATCTGTACTTGGTGGGGGAGTCACGCTAATTCCTCCAATGGCTATATCAGCTGCATTGAAGTCATTCTCTCCTATACTGCCATCTCCATCCACATCTGTTACAATGTATAGATTTGGTTGCCCGGGTGCGGTTGCTTCCCACTTGAATGAGACTCTGACGCTCGTAGATTCCGCTGCTAGCTGTATCTCCATGTCTGGAGTCTGGGCAGTAGTCAAGGATGGTTGCCATCTCTCTGTCGACTCACCATTGGCGTCTACCTCATAGATTAGTTCGTAGAGCCCGACTACCAATGATCCATCTCTCTTCCCGGAGTTCTCCCAGAATGTTTCGATCGTAACTATCTCATTCATCAGTGGAGCTGTCGGTGATGAGACAGATCTGACATATTCTCCTAGGAATTCCATTATCCTTAGTGCTGGAACCTTTGGAGCAGACTCACTACCGAGTCCAGATATCTCATTACCTGCTTTGTCTGTCGAAGTTACCCAGAAAGCAATGGCGTCTCCTGCCTCAATTCTCATGTCATTATTAGGGGTCAGGTCTAAGCGGGACTGGTAGACGTCGGCCCAGTTAGCAGATGATGACCTATCTCCTTCTGAAATCATTACCAGTTCCCCGCTGTCCTCTGTTCCTGCGACTGGTGAGTTTCCACGGAGATAAACCCATGAAACCTGCAATGGCCCATCCTGCATACCGACTTCGTCATTGATGGTGACTGTGACCTTTACGTTGTCGACCATATCAGACTCAATTATTGTGAGTGATGAATCTGGATAAGTAATCTGGTCGAACAATGCCGTTGGAGACCTACTATCGACTACTACGGAATAGTCTTCATTGGCTGTGGAGCTACCCAGTCCAGGGACATTTTCCACATTGACGGAAACGCCCATGTATGGATTCAATGGAACTCTATCTGGGAGAGGCATAGTAATGGTGAATCTAGATTCAGCGGTTACGTCGGCATCTGATGTAACTGTCTGAGAACCATATACGACTGCTGCCTCCACCGTTAGTCCCTCAGGGATATCGGTGATTGGCATTCCAGAACCAGCATAGACGATGGATCCAGAGATACTGAATTCATCGCCTTGTCTCAAGAATAATTGTCCATCTATGGATTCCATTACCGGTTCGGTCATGTCAATTATTGTATCAGGCAAGGCCATGAATTTGTTGTCCAACTGCCATGATAGTTCACCGATATTATTCTTGAAATCAACTGTGTTCAGGTCATCCAGGATGGATACGCTGGGCTTGCATGATAGCTGATCTTCTTCCCATGGGTAATCCCATGAAAGTTCGAAAATTACACTTAGTTCGGTGACTATTGCTGTAACATCCTGAGTTTGAACGGAGATTGGGGTTACCATGCTATCGGGTGATGACCATAGAGTCCCTCTTGAAGGGTCGTAGGACATCTTTCCGAGATTGCTGGGGCCGTCTCCACATAGCATTATTGTAACGTTATCAAGTGTGTTGATGCCATTAGCTTCCTCTATCTGCATAGTGAATATATGAGACTGTCCAGCCATCAAGAAGCCGATTTCCGAGTCCATTGAGAAGCCTGAGTTCTTTATGCTGGTAGGCTCGTCTGTGGCCACGATAACAGAGGCCCATGAGTTCCCTGCGCCAACAGCTCCTCCAGTACCTCCCTCCTGGTATGTGAGTCCAGCCCAATCAGTTCCTTCCACATAGAAGTGAACTGGGCTGTTGAAGTCCTGAGCAGATACATCGATTCCGATGAAGTTAACTTGTTGTTGACCGGTCATCCCGGAAGAGAGCGGTTGCGTCTGGCTCAGATATTCATCCTCATCAGCAATCCCGTCCATATTTGTGTCGTCAGTACTCTCCCTCCAATAATGGAGAGTGATGGATTCTCCTCGAGCCTCGGGCTCATCGATAGTAATGAACAAGGATAGCGGTACTGTCGGATCCCAGACCTTCCCATGTGCATCTTGGAGGCCCGAAGGTGTATTGACCTGAAGAGGTCCAGCGATGGGAGCATTTGAGTCTACTATAATACTCGTCTGAGGAGGGGCTCCAGTAGTATCTACTGCACCGACTGTAGAGCCTGAAGGCCCCACGGTTATCATCAACGGGGACAGAGTTACTTCACTTCCAGCTATAGACGAGCTAAGCCAATCTACGGTAGTCTCGAAAGATCCATTGTCCCCCATGGTCATCGAATAGAGAGATCCTGACATATTCAATCCGACGAGGAAATCTGTAGCCATGGGTCTGGCGTCAGACGCGTCCTGGAATCTGACCGTACCCGACACAATGACATCATTGGTAGACTTAACTGGGAACGGATAGAATGTTGAGAACTGATTGGATAGTAGCCTATCATACTCATCTCTGACCTCGAACGACTCTATCTGGAGATCGTTCTCTACGGCCTTGGCATTGCCTTGGCCACTGAATGAGACGGATGGCCAGACAAACTCGCCATATTCATCAAGAGCGGTAGATACCCACCTGATAGACTCGACATCGTCCCAATTCCAGTTGATGTCGAACATCCAGTTGACCACTACGTCGTCATAACCGTCGGAATGGGTTACCATCTCCACATATGACTGAGAAGTGTCGAGCGGTGCGACACTGCTACCCGAGATCTGGGTGAACGTGACTGGGTCACTTCCCATGCCCCAAAGTCCGTCGTCTCCATTATCTGCTCTGAATGAGATCACCTGGCCGTCTGAGGCGGTCCCAGTGAGCTCTATCGCAGCTAGTAATGAGTTGTCATTCAGATGATGGTGCGCAGTCTCTATTTCATTGATATTTCCATCTGGATATAGGGTATTGGGAACTTGGAAGTCCCTGTTGGTCATTATGTAATCATAGATCAGGTCTCCATCAATAGAGACAGAGCCAGTCGATGACGAGATTGTGACTGGAATTGCTATCTCAACTGGTGGTGTATCGCCCTGTGTGTTATCACTATGGTACTGAGAGATCGGCCCTGAAATGTCAGAAACATTCTCGAACATCGTGTAACCAAGTGCTAGTCCTGTCAGTGTAACGGTCTGCGTCTGAGAAGATGTAAGAGCAAATTCCACTACTCTCCAATCCCTGTCAGTTCCGGTGTCTGACCACCCTGATGACAAGGAGTTTATTGCTGAAATCTGATATGAATTAAGTTCTGATGTGAACCTCTCCGTGTTAGATCCAGTAGAGAAGGAAACTCCGGATACATCAATATCTACAGATGATTCAAATCCATCTGAGTCTGAAAGCAGGGTGATTAGCCCTGTGTTGACGTATCCACTAGTAGGCACGATTGCATAAGCAGATGTCGGGTTTGGCCCCACGTTCATAGTCACAGACTTGGTACCCTCTGACGAACCAACTGACTGGCTTCCAAGCAAATTTGTCTGCCACGCATAGTGGCCTCTGGCTAATTGATTGGGGAATGACCAATCCAGAATATCATCATCTACAAAGTCTATTTCTATATCAGATGCAGGTTCGCCATAGAGATGTGATATCTCCAGCCTATCTATGTATCCGTTTGTTGGCAATGTAACCTCCAAGGAGTATCCTGTCCTTGGAGTGGGGAATAGTACTGACCCTCCTTTGGACGTACTGCCAATCGAGTTTCCGCCCTCATCGAAGACCTCAATTTGGACACTGGTGGAAGAGTTCCCTCCGAATGTTAGTGCCTTTATTGGTCTGACTGAATGTAGATAATCTGAAGTGATTGTTCCAGATATAGTGGTTGCGTTAATTAGTCCGTCCACTCTGTCAACATTGGTCATTTGCCAACCATTGACCCCCATCATATCTGCAGTTAGGAGCCTCTTGCCTCCTATTCTGATGTACTCAAGCATAGGAGACGCTAGAGGATTAGTTGTATCCATCTCAACAATGAGTCTCAAACTTGAGTGTGTCTCAGAGTCGACGCCCGCTAAACTGATCGGGAATGTCAAGTCAGAATAACCTGGTATTGGGTTGCCCGAGTTTGCATCTATGATAGTTCCAGTCAGTGTGTGATTGACGTAGTCGTCAGACGACCCATCAACTTCTATTAGGCCCCTATTGAATGAGTCATCGCCTGAGATGGAGAAGGTGGGGCTTGTCCATGATCCGGGCTGACTGAAGTTGCCCTGCTTAATACCAACATTGTCTATGTGCCATCCTGAGTTTGCGTCACTGAACCGTGCACCCATTGCGAACTTGAATTGAACATCATCGCCTTTGTACTGTGAAAGATCGACCTCATACGAATCCCAGTCGTTGCTATTGCAGTGCACTCGTGTCCAAATCTCTTGGCCATCGTTGATTGTGTAGGAAATGCTAGTTGAGCTGTATTGCCTGTCAGTATAAGAAGGATGGTCCACATGTTGCCACTGCCCTCCGTTTACCCTCATCCATAGTGCTCCGCCCACATAGACGTAGGCTCCAGTCCCATAGTCCAAACAGACGGACATGTCCCAAGCGAATGATGACTCGCCGATACTGGAGACAGTGTATTGGGGTGTGACAAGGCTGGATTCATAGAACTGATCGGTGCCACCATTCACGCCAATTTTGTACATGTAAGGGAATGAGTTAGCAGATTGGGGGCCATATAGTGAGGAAGGCTCCGATACTACCCACTTACACCTTTCTGTACCGCAGGCCTGCATCGAGGATGATGAATACCTGTACATGTTTGTGTAGCCTGGCTCCGAATCACTCTCGGGCGAGGAAACTGTGGAGTCCTCGAAATTATGGACAACATCTATGTATCCAGAATTGAGTGTCAGGAACTGCCAGTCGTTAGTTCCACTTGTAGTTGCATTTGCTGGAATCGTATATGCATTAATCGGGTCTCCGATCCAATCCATTGTCCTGTATGCAAAGACGGAGAAACCCTCTCTGGAGTCAGGGTCGTTATTTCCACCTGGGTTACCATACTGGACCGATGCGTCAGTCTGGACAACGAATCTCAATAATGAGCCATTGACTTGGTTAGCGGCAGGTACAGAGTTGGATATTGTCACCATTCCTCCGCTATCATCCGTGGATGTGGAACCGGTTCCGTATGTCAAAGTAGGAATGTTACCATCTTTGTCTGCATATCCGGAGGAACCTGGTATATTTCCAGCTCTGGATCTGCATTGTGTGGTTGAAGAACTAGATCCAGTGGATGAGATATCCGTCCATGAGACGCCATTGTTGTTTGAGAGCTCGATACATGCGTTATCCCAACCTGATCCCTCTAGGTCCCAATGAACGTCAAATTCTAAGTCAGTTACGTTGTACAAATCGATAGGAACTGTCAGGTATCCCAAAGCGTTGTTGGAATAGTAGCAGGACGATCCATAGAGGCCATAGTACCAGTTATTGACGTCGCATCCGTGATGCCATACGCCTTGGCCGTTACCAGCGTTGAAGTATTTGACATCATCAATGAACAATCCTGGTACGACTGCCGAGGTGCTGGAGGTCCATACTCTAAATCTAAACTCGACACTGACTGAGTTGTTGAGATTCGGGTCTGAGAATAAATTCGAAAGATTCAGGGTCTCAGATTGCCAACCGCTATGAGTGGCTCCCGTAAAGACGGGCAACTGACCAGTTGGGGCCCCGTTAACGTCAATGTTGGTACTATCGATGTAGGAGGGGTACCCCCCATCGGTAGCGATCCAAGTCCAGGGGTTGCCATCTCCTCCTGCCCGATATTCTAGCCATGCTCCGCCATTGCTACCATCCAAGTGGTACCAATGATCGAAGCTCAAGAAGTAGTTATTTCTCAGATTGTATGAAGGCACTGAGAATGACGGTATGGTGATCCATGTGTCATTGCCCGCTCCGATGCCAGTACCGGGTTTCGTGGCCATGACGACAGATCCTTGGGAGGCTTGGGCAGGGATAACTCCGAATGATAAGGTCTGTTCGGCTCCGTTTATTGTTCCGCCAAGATCTAGGTTTGTGGCTGCCCAGTACGTGTCCCTGTTGCAGTAGTACAGGGTACCATCTGTCTCAGTTGCATTCAGCGAAGTATCATCGTCATAGTAGTAACCATAGTCATTCCCGTAAGTGACTGACTTGCCGCCGAAAGGACAGTTGGCGTCACCCTCCGCAAGGGGCAACTGAGTGTACTGGAAAGATCCGTTCACAACAGTTCCATTCTGGGCACGGCCATTCCCTCCCTGAACGGTTTGATTGGTGGTACAGAGATAATCGGTATCGATGACCTCATTAGGATCTAGCTGGCCATTTTTGTTGTCATCGTATCCAGAAGTTAGGTTGTATCCCTTGAGCCCTCCACAGCTTAGGTGGGGGGTGTACCCTGACGAGTTCTCAAACTTCAAGCGGATGATTTCTTCCGGTCCTGGGTCATAATCAGAGTTCATTACAATTGAGTAGTTCCCCCGATCGAAATCGGTAATGGTATTCAAGGATTGATCATCGACCAATGTCAGGTTGCCATTTCTGTAATCCGTAGTTGTGCCCGATGCGGTACCATTCTCTAGCACGAAAATATCCATCACATCACCTGGAGTCTGGGAGGCAGCCATAGGGGAGTCTGTGATATGTGCCCATCCATCCATTATTGTGGCGTTCCCAGGTGCCCTAAATCCTGTTAGTGTTGTTTCCCCTCCAGAAGTATTGACCGTTGATGGTCCTGCCCATGAAGTGGTTGCTGCGTTCGTGATCGGTGCTAGTAACATCAGTAGTACTAGGGCTCCAGCGAGCCTCCTACGGTTGTTCGACATGTTGCCTCGTAATATTGCAGACATTATGAATGAATTGGTGACTTAGAGCCAAGATGCCAAAAACTGAGTAAATTGCATCTGAATTTATGGAGCCACTGGGGAGAATTGAACTCCCGACCTTCCCATTACCAATGGGATGCTATACCCCTAAGCCACAGTGGCGCAACAGCTTCGAATGGTACACCACCTATGGGTGTTACGATTAGAGACATCTCCGATGCACTCAAGACATCAACATGATTCGGACACACGCAGCCGAGATCGCATAGCCTGGTATTGCGCATGACTGGAAATCATGTGGGTTCATCCCTCCGGAGTTCAAATCTCCGTCTCGGCGCCATCACAATTGGCATATTTTATGCTCGAATCGGCGAGCCCCTTATGTCATCCATCTTCTGGTAGGCATCATGGATGATGCTGCCGTGACTGGCGTCGGGGCTGTGGCCGAGGGCAGTGAAGTCAGAAGATTGTCGGACTTTGAGAGTACGACAAGCTTCTCGAAATTCTCGAAATATCTATCATTTATCGACATACTCGTTCTTCAGTTCAGATTCCATGTAGGAACTTCTAGGAAGTTTTGGGGCAAATATGAAGCTATGGCACTCGGCCTAGTTTCGGCTTCTGTGATAATGGGTGCTTGGGACTATGGAATCGGAGAGCTGTCTTCTGGAGGGGATTGGAGCAGAGGGGGGATCTTCGGGGACGATAGTGGCTTTCTTCACCTAAAGGAATGGTCAATAATGCTCAGCCTACTATCGATGATGTCTTGGTTCGCTGCTATCGTATTGATGTGGACCAGATATCCCATAATGAGAGAGAATCTGGTGTTCCTAATTGTGGCCACGTTCTCCGTCCAACTTGGCCACATTCACTCTCACTCAAATGCCCCTTTCTTCCCGAATAACTCTGGCCTATCGGACTGGGGAGGCGTTGCAATGGGGAACATGATTATGATTTTCCTTTCGGTTTTTGTCGTTCACAGAGCAGTTACAGAAACGAGGGACATACATGTTGAGGAGAAGCATGCACATCCTGACCCAAGGCTAGTAGAAAAGGCATGGAATGATCACAGGCTAGATGCATGGAGTTGGAGCTTAGCAATATGGGGATTTATGATTAACATAATGTCATGGTCTGGGGCTCACGCTATCTCACAGAGGCCTCCGATCGAAGGGGGTATTTTCGGACTCTCGTTAGTGTATGTCTTTTCGGGTATTTTCTCATTCTTTTTACTCATGCATGTAGTCTGGTATCCTCACTTTATGCTTGGTGGCGGAGACCATACTATCCAATCCACAAGGGCCAGGGAGGTTGCGGGAATCGTAACCAGTACAAGAGAAGAGACACTGCAGGGACTATGTCCGGTTTGCGGTGCAGAGACCCCAGTATTGAGGAGGCCCTCTGGGGCCATTGAAGTCCATTGCCTCGATCGAGACTGTTCTGGATGGGGTGAGCCAGGGGCTTCCTGTTCAACTTGTGGAAAGTCCTTGCCCATGAGGCTGGAGTGCGAGAAATGTGGCACAAGCGCATCTGTAACCAGTCACTTCGTAAAATCTGATGCATGGTGAAATTACTTCAGGAGTGGACTATGGCATCTGATGATGAAGTAGTAAGGTCCGATTACCTTGAGATTGATGACGAGGGCAACCATTCTGCCCCAAGTAGAGATATTGATGGAACTATTGAGGATGAGTTCTCTAACGGGAGCTCGATAGATGTTCTAATCAAGGGAGTATCCGGATTGATAGTCTTTCTCAGTGTATCTATAATACTGCTATGGGCGACATATCAGTCAGCAGACATAACCTTCGGTGGACCTCCTCAATCTCTACAATTATGGGAGGACCAGTATAGGGAAATGACGGGTTTAGATGAAGTAAATTATCTGGATGGCAATGGAGTGGGATTGTGTATTGTCGATACCGGTATAGACGCAAGTCATCCCGACTTAAAGAGTGCAAATATAGTCGCTTGGGTAGACCTTATTTCTGGAGTTGAATCTCCCTATGATGACGAGGGACATGGAACCGCAATGGCGGGAATCATTAGCTCTAAGGGAGGTTTGAATGGGGTTTCCCCCGGAGTAGATTTGCTGGTTGCTAAGGCAATATCTGATGATGGGTCTGGTACAGATTCTAACATAGCCGATGCTGTAGATTGGTGTGTTACTGAAGGGGCCGATGTGATCTCTCTTAGTCTAGGTGGAAGCCAGGGTTTTGGATCTGGATTATTCACCACTGACGAGCTTGAAGAAGCTGTTATTGACGCCATAGATTCTGGAGTATTTGTAGTAGCAGCAGCCGGGAATGATGGAGAGAACGACGATGGCGATGTAGAGTCTCCGGGGTCCGTTGAAGACGTCATCTGTGTGGGTGCAATAACTAGAACTGGCAATGTTTGGAGTGGAAGTTCAGAAGGAGATAATAATGGGAGAATATGGCCTAATCCAATTCTTCCTAGACAGGATCCAGACAAGAAGCCCGAGGTTGTTGCCCCCGGTCACGAAGTACCAATCCTAATGGCGAGTAGCACTGGGAGCGGGACTTGGTGGGGTTGGTCTAGTGGAACGTCGGCTGCCACAGCATGGGTCTCTGGGAGTATTGCGATTTTCCTTGAGGCGAATCCTGAAATGAAAAGGGGAGGGAGCCAAGGAGGAAGTACTGCAATATCGAACCTCAAGTCAATGATATCTCAGAATTCCGAGATGAAAGATGGGCAAGAAGGCCATGATGATAATTTTGGATATGGAATACTGAGAATAGATTTCCTAGTAAACAATTCGGATAACACCAGTACAGGGTTACATGATGATTTAGAAATTTCGGAGTTGCAGAATGACGCCTCCGAATATACAGCAAATGGTACTCAGGCCATACGACGGATAACTGCGAGTGTTCCGCCACTGAGCTCGACAAAGGATATGGAGTGATGCTCGCTAACATTCTTAATGAAAGAGATCCATTGATTGAATGCCAAAACCTTTGCCTGCGCGATAGTTGGCTCTGCGCCCTCCTCAGGAACACCTACATCCCCTGTTGGAACCTCGGGTTCTGGTACAATCAAGAGGCCGTCAGGAGATAATATATCGAATGCTGAAGAGGCGGCTGCGGGCCTTTCGGAGTCAGGGAGATCTATTATTACCAGAGAGACAGGTAGTGGGATGTCACTAGGTCTAGCCGATGAAGGAAGTGAAGCTGCTGCTGCTGACCAGCTTGCGACCTCTGCAGTAATCTCCGACCAAGGTTTCGCCATCACCCTAGACCATGACTCAGCGTTGTATCTTCTGATCAGCCTGTCAATTATTACCCCAAATCTGGCCCCCTCTTCTATGATGATAAATGAGTCTGGTGTTTTCTTTGGGACATGGTTTTCTTCGACAGGATTTCCACACCAGAGGTCAAAAAGCCACGCTGAAAGATGGCCTATCCCCCCTCCGACTAGGATTGCATTACCTAGGGGGACCCTCGATGAAATATCCCTAATCCTAGCCCTCATTGACCTAGGCATAGTCCTGAGTCCCATCAATAGCATCTGCTCTCCTATTGAAGAAGCGATCTCAGGCTCCTTATCCGATCTATCTGGATCTTCTGAGAGAAGCCTTTCCAGCATCTCACCTTGGGACATTTGAGGCAATCCGAACCCATCAGCACCAGTGCCCATGATTAGGGATAGTAGCACCATTATTCAAGATTAGTCTTTGAGGATGCCTTCAAGAGAGTCGTTCGGGCCGGAGGTTCATGAACGAGGAGGCCGATGACGGCAGAGTGGCGGACGTCACAGAGTGCCCTGGATGTTCATCCATGACCGAGCATGCCATTCTCAAGAGGTCCCCTAAGGGCAAGGGGGAGGACTTACTGGTTAGGTGCTTGGAGTGTTCTGAGGTGCATCTTTTGAACTTAAGGCCGGCAGCATCCGTGAAAGTCAAGGTCACACTCTCCAAGGGGGAAGATAGCAAATCTGTAATGTTGGAGTCTGACTCCGATGAAATCATCTCGGTTGGGGATCTATTCCAGTTTGAGGATTCCCATTGGTCTGTGACTAGAATAGAGATTGGAGACAAAATATCGGCTGATTCCTGTTTGGCTCGAGAAATAGTTTCAATGTGGTCCGTTAACAAAGACACATGTGTGGTCAAGATTACGTTAACCGACGAGGAAAACAGTGTATCCTCTACAATAGATTGTGATCCTGAGAAGGAGTTTTCTTGTGGAACAGTAATGAGAATCGATGGCAGGAGATGGAGAATAAGGGCCATACATACTGGTGAAGGGAGGACACTTAGAGGAAAAAGAGTGGCTGCCGACATACGTAGAATGTACTTGCATCCTGTTGTTAAGAGCTAGTCATTTCCTGTTAGTCCATGGCATCAGAAGGGCCTTAAGAACGTGAGTAGCTACTTCGGGATTCTCGTTTAATCGCCTAATTCCATATTCGTACCACTGCTTTCCATATGGGACATATATCCTAGTCAGATGGCCTTCTTCTGATAGTCTCCTTCTTAGGTCCCCCCTTACGCCAAGGAGGAACTGAAATTCGTATCCAGGGCCCTTGCCTGGAAACGACTCCTTATTCCCGGACGGTGGAAGATTGTATTTTTGTAGTAACTCGAGTGTCTTATCGATTACTGGAAAGTCATGAGATGCGATAGCGGTGTAAGCACCTCTCTTCAGCATTTCCTCTATTGCTTCGTTCGTAGCATTTACGATACCATGGTAGCCCGTGTGAGCGATTTCTTCTGGCTCCAGATATATTCCCTTACAGATCCGGAAATCGGAATCCGCCCCAAATCTATCACATATTTCTTCAATGTCTGAGATCGTCCGTAATAGCCTCCCCTGGAGTACGACTCCAATATTTGATAATCCATCATCCCTGATTCTCATCATGATATCAATTGTTGAGTCCGTAACACGGCTATCTTCCATGTCTAATCTAACGAAAATATCATTCTCCGAAGCCTTCTTTGTGATCTGGAGAATGTTGTGATATGCTGACTCTGAATCTATCAATAGGCCAAATGCGGTGGGCTTTATTGAGATATGGGCATCGATTTTCGATTCAACTATGGAATCTATGAGAGATGAGTATTCGTCCAAGAAGAATCTGGCTTCATCCAAGGTTGTTATTTCCTCGCCCAATACATCAACAGTGAAACATGCTCCCTCTGATGAAAGTCTCTTCATTGTCGATAGTGCGTCTTCTAGTTCTGAGCCCGCGACATATCTACTAGCGACCATTCTGACGATGAACTTAGGGGCCAGTGGCATTGTCGCTACAATCAACCTCCCCAATAGCGCCATCCTTTGATCGGAGGGGCAGGAGAGACTTCACGATTACTCTTGCATGATGTCCTTTCCTCTTCGGATAGAAATTTCATTTTGGGAAAGGAAATTCTCTATTTCCCTTCTCTGCCAGCCTTTGAATGATTTCCTATCCAGATGCACAAATATCTCCCCTCCGGGAAATGCGGCCTCGGTAGATTCGATTGCATCGATTATCGTTTTCTTCCAAGGCACGTCCAGTGCATTCAGGGACGAAGATTCCGACATTGAGAAGTCGAGAGAGTAGTTTGCGATTATGTGACCCAGCCACATGTTACCTTTCTCCACTACAGCCTTATGCCTAGGTGCATAATGCCCACCTCCCAAACCTATCATAACATCCCCGCTACCCATCCATTTTCCTTTTTGGGAACCATCCTCTAATCCGAGAACTTTGGAAAGTAGATGAGCCCATAGCTCCAGTGCATCTTCTCTCGACCAATCCATTTCAGTAGACCCTATCTCCAAGTAAAGAGTTGGAGTTTCTAGTACTGGGCCATGATGTGTAGCTTCCATGGTAAGATCGAAGTGATCATCCAATTTCCTCTTTCTTGCTTCTATCACCATCTCTCTAAAAATAGTGGCGAATCTGGGAGAAGGAGGCACCAATACCCCGTTTACTCCTCCTGACCTACCCGGCCCCCCCTCGGGGCTTGCCCCTGGAAGTCCGATAGCATGCAATGTGATGGCAGGAGTATCAGTGGACGAAACATGCCTTGATAGAACTAGAACTTCGTCTACTGTACAATCTAATTCTCTCTCGTGAATTTTATCGATTGAATCGGCATTGACATGTATCTTTTGGATAGTAAGTAAGTGCACATCTGAATTGACAGATATTGAGACTCCCCCATGTCCGAATGATTCCTCAGGTGACCAATCGGAGAATTGTTGAAGTTTGTCCCTGATATTTACTGAAGCTTCGTCTGAGAGTGAGCACAGGACCAAAGTTACCATGATTCGGATAGGGCACATGTATTCAATACCACAGCCACACCTTCAAGCAGTAGAACATGTCGGAAATGACATGAACAGTGGTATTGGGTTCAATCCAATCAGGATTGATAAGGGGGAAAAATACTCTTTGGCCATAGGTTCAGATGGAGAGGTACTGAAGATATCCAACGGCGATTCTCAGGTACATGATATTGCATACCCATTTAGTGGTGCTTCATCCTGTGGGGCAATTATTTCTGGAAGATGGGTAGGCTCGTGGGCCAACGGAGAGATTCGAAAGGCCTTCATGAGCTCGTTTTCATTGGGAGAAATGTGGTCCGATGCAGGCATACAATCGGAAGGGCAAGATGGAGAACAAACACGACATGTAAGTAATTCAGCTATCTGGACAAGGGAGCTGCAGTCTGAGCCCGTTGCAATGTGCAAAGTTGGAGAATGCTTGGCATTCGCATGTCTCAGAACTGGAATTTACATGATTGACTCTGAAGCCCGGGAGATTTGGCGTTCCCCTTATCCAGTATGGAGAGAACTAGAAGATCTTGCGCGTATGGATTCTATTGTCTCGATGATCCATTTGGGAGACGAATTGTATTGTTTCACTTCCTCTGGAGGGTTCTCAATCATTTCAGTTTCCAGAGGAATAGAGAAAAGTAACGGAATCCTTCCTAATCTACCCGGAAGAGTTCACAGAGTCATGCATAACGAAGACTGTGGTTGGATAATTATGCTTCACGGCAGAAATGTTGCATTTCTATCTGATTTATTTACTAAACCTGAGATCGTGAATGTACCGGGTCCAGTACTAGATGCCGTCCCCTTTTCGAGAGGATGGAAGTGGACTGGCTGGAGGCATGATGGGATGATGCAGAGGGAAGTTTCGTCCGGAAGAATTTTGGTGAGTCGAACCTGCTCAAGAGATGAGATTGGAGTATCACTTCTTGGCGATAAGGTGCTGACAAACAGCGGCTTATGGGGAGCTTTTTCTTACCCTATTGACTCTAATCTAGAGAGACAGTGAATCCACACTTCCCGCATGACTTGCGATCTTTGTGCACGGCCAGAAATACGCCTTCTCCACAAGTAGGGCAGAACTCACGGGGAGTTAGCTTGCCATCGTCATCAAATTTGTACTTAGACCACTTGGCATTGGGATTTGGTCCGTCTGACATTACTCATCCCCTCCTTCAGAATCATCGCCCCTGACTCTCTTGTGCCTTTCGACAATGAAGTTAGGCTCGATCGTTGATGCCTCGGCAGAGGAATATATCAGTGCCAGTCCTGTTGTCCTTGGCATCCCGAATCTCGTAGATACGTCCTTGATGAATACTAGTTCTTCCTTTGCCCCTGGTTCTACTTTAGCAGCAGCGGCAACCATCTGTGATAAGTCAGGAGTTGGAGAATTTGGATGGTCCCAAACAAATCTAATCTCTACCCTGTTGAGCAATGGGTTATCTTTTCTTTCAATTACCTGCATAAAATCACCTATCTAATGTTCACCTTGAGTGCATAATTCCCGGGCCTAGTAATATTCAATCTCTTGGCTACTTCAGACCTGCCTGGGTTAAGAATGACCACAAATCCTTGCCAGTCTGTGGTGACTGGAGAGTTTGGGCAGTGAGGGCACTGAGGAGGTTCACTCCTCTTCTCAGGATCAGGGAGGATTTGGTTGCACTCCCCGCATGCGAATGGTTGCTTGGCCATTCTAATCAGTCTCCTTCAACCAACTTGCGGCTCCGAGGCCGTCCATCTTACAGTTGAGTCCTATCTTACTAGCCCTTGGATCGTTCTGATTAATTGCTTTTGATACAACTCTTGAACGTACATGGGATCCCTCCTCGATGTGCTTTCCTGACTGAGCTCCCTCGATTCTTCTTACGCCCATATTGACCTGTATTGGTTCATCGAGGATCTGTGACTTGTGAAGAAGGGCCTCTACGGGGCCAATTCTGACGAACGCACCATATTCTGAGACGTCCGAGACATATCCGTCTACGACTTCATTATTCTCCATATTGAAGAGGAGTGCTTTGAAACTAACAGCCTGATAAATGGCGCCGTCTCCATGGATTATTCTGCCTCTTCCTACTGGTTTGTGGTCGAATGTCAATACCGTGTAGTTCTCATCAGCATCGAATCTTCCTTCGAATGCATCATTGGCTAGACTGTCAATATGATCTACGAGACTCTGCCCTTCTCGAATGTATTCAGCGGGAATGCGGATTGTGTCCTCTCTCTCAACTATACTGTACATTTTTTTTCCTCCGTTTACAGACCTCTCCGAGGCTCTCTAGGACGGGGGGTTTCCCTCCCGTCCTTCATCGGCTGAGCCTCTGGAGGAGAAGTCCGCGGGTCTCGCGACTTGCCTCCTCTGTATAAGCGCAGCGGATGCCAATTGATGCTTGGCTATGCCCGATAATCACTCAGACCTACGGTCTGAGAGAGAATATGGTGCGAACGTTCAAGTGTGTTCCAAATACCATCTGCTAATCTGATGGTGCCCCTCAGAGTACGAGACGTCCGAACTAGGCGTGGCGGAGCACTAATTATTTCCGTACTAATGCTCCTAGTTATTGCATATCCGCTTTTCTCGGATTTCAACAATAATCTGTCTCAGTCAAATGTTGATTACGTATCAAAAACTAGTTCCAGTGATCCATGGGTCGATGGAGGTCAGCCTTGGCCTCAACCAGGGAGGACGCCAGATAGGATTTCTGAAAGTCCGGGGCATGACCCTCTGGGAAGTAATATTTCCCTGACTTCGATTACAGACCCAGTGATTAACTGGGAATATGGAAACTACGACATAGGTACGGACTCGCTAGGGACCCCAATTGGAGACTTTAGTGAAGCCCTGGTAGTTGATCCGGATTCCTCTGAAAGATGCGGCGGGAGCTCTCTTTTCACAGTAATAGTACAAACAGATTCTTCTTCTGGCGATAGCTATCTTCGAATTGTTGAGGGAGAGGACTCTGATTTGGCATGGGAAGTCAATTTGGGACAGACTGAGAAAGTCAAGGCTTCGCCAATGATTGTTGACATAGATGGGACAGGAGGGCCTGAAATAATTCTTGTTTACGACATAATTGTTGGCAGTGACGTCAAGATGCAGGTTGATGCATGGTCTCCTGTCCTATCGTGTAGCGTCACTGGCTGGTCATCGGGCGGAAACAAGGACAATCAACTAATTTGGTCGTGGGAGGACACTGAGCTAATGATAAGCAGCGAAGAGGGAGCATATACGGGGAGCATATGGGGAAATCACAAGCCAACATCTCAGCCCCTACTCGCTGACTTGGATCTGGATGGAGATGCGGAGCTGGTCATTTCTGCAATAAAGGAGTCTGACAATTCTCCAAAAGTTGTTGCAATTTCCCTTCCTTCATCTGGCTCACCTTCATTATTATGGGATAAGACGCTAAGATATGGGAGCCACGGATCTGATCCAGTATTCGTTCAGACCGATGAGAATACGGCTTATGTGATGCTAACGACAACTGAGTCAACAAATGGTGCCATGTGGCTCTGGAAGCTGGATTCCTCCAGCGGGGACCCGAGTTGGGATGGAAAATCACTCGGGAATCTCGATGGCGACTCCAATGTCCCACATATCAGACTCCCCGGGCCTGTAGTTGCAAATCTGGATGGTGACAACAGCCCCGAGATCATAGTAACGATTCCGACGGATAGCGACTCATCAGGGACATTGGATGGGGCAGAATATAGGGGACTGGAGGTTTCCAATGGTTCCGAGAAGTGGTCATATTCGGCCCCCAACGGATATGCAGACGCCCCCCCACTGCCTATTGACACGGATGGAGATGGGGATCATGATAGAATGTGCTGGGTTACTTGGTGGCAGACTACTACGGCAAGGCACGGTATTGCTGGATGCGTGGATGATATCGATACTTCGAGTCCTGATGAGGCTTGGCACAGAGATTTGGAGCAGAGTAGTGGCACTCCAAATGATGAGATAGCGGTTTCACAACCCGTATGGATGGACATTGAAGGGACGGGGGAGCCTGAGTTACTAGTTGGATTTGGGAGGTCTCTGTGGGGATTCGATGGTTCGGAGGGCACGGGGTCTGGCATTAGCACTGAATGGTCCAGTGACTTGGAATTGAATCAGAGGACATGGTCTTCACCATCATTGGCTGACATTGATGGCGATGGGACTCTGGACATCATAATCGGTGGCACAGTAGTCTCCTTGGAGAGGGCTGACATCAGGCCATTGCTTGATGGAAGGGGGATAGAATTCGATCCGACCTCTCCAAATCCTGGACAAGATGTTCAGATTACTGCTTTCGTTGAGAACAGTGGGACTTCTAATCCAGATTCCGATGTGGATGCTGTGCTTTACGCCGATGGCATAGAAATAGGCAGGCATAGGTTCTCTTCATTACAACCTGTAGCACCCTCGGGCACTGGGTCTTTCGAGTCTTTTTCTGTGGAATGGGCAGGGTCATTAGGGGACCATCAATTCAGTTTGGAAATTGACCCCTTCGGCAATATCAGCCAAACAAGAACTGATAACGACTTATTCTCCAAGATTCTATCTATAATTCCAACATACAATGTCACTTTCGAGACATCGTCCCAGCCCCTAAGAGTAACTCCTGGAGAAACTGAAACGGCAGAGCCTTCGATTAGATCGACAGGCAGACTCTCTGGCACCTGGTCACTTCAGATTGACGACTCGGGATTACCACCGGGATGGACATGGGCCGATCTTTCAACTGGGGGAATAGAGGGTATCGAGATCCCTGTTGGGGAATCTTGGTCCCCTTCCATCGGAGTGAGTGCTCCAGAAGAAGCACTCGGATCTGACTCTGGTTTCCTAGCTCTAACTATGACCCTTGATGATGACGAAAATGTCAGTGTATCGTCGATTATTCCAGTTGAGGCGAATAGGACTCGGGGTTTGTCGATAAGGGGGCCAGAAGGTGCTTCCTTCAGTACAGGACATGGATTAATTGGTGAATTCTCAAGAGCATGGATGGTAGTTGAAAATATAGGAAACGCGGCTGAAAATCAAATATCCATGGACTGGGGAAATACCCTATGGGGAAGTGATCTGAGACTATTCGACGAAAATGAGGATGAGATTTTCGCTCTGGTATTAGGACCGGGAGAGAAAATGGTTCTAGAGGCTTATCTTGAGGTTCCGGTTACTAACCAGAACCAGCAAGCAGTATCAATAGGAGATTTCGTTGAAACAGCGCTCACTATGTGTGTCGATGGAGATGAAGCATGCCAGACGGTTGACTTGACCTTCATTGCCTCGGGCGTAGTTAGTAGAAGCCATATCAGAAGCGTACCAACAACAAATCTGCAATGGAACATAGAGGCTGACAGACCTTCGGAATCAGACACACTGACATGGTCTCTTTCTTCTGCTGGAATGGCAAAAACTGGATGGATTTGGTCGGCATCCGGGGACTTGATGATAAACGGCGACTTTGTTACTATGGATGTCACTAGTGGGACTGGCGAAGGGATCCTGTCATTGGATCTACCCGATAGCGCAGCACCGGCATTTCATTACTTCGAAGATCCCAGCAACGAGTCTGCTGATCACTCTCTCATATTTTCTCTTGAGGTCTTACAAATCTACAGATCGTCGATGATTGTTTCTGCACCTTCAGAACAGCCCCTACTAGTTGATGTAGATGAAGAAGCTCTCGTGGTTTTGAGGCTTGAGAACCCGGGTAACGGGTATGACTCGTATGAATTGGGTTACTCATTGGTAATGGACGAAAATATTTCTGAAGATCCCGGAATAATCGTTTCCTTTTCAAGGGACACAGTATCATTATCGGCCGGAAGTCTGACAACTGTCCCAATTACAGTTGTTCTTCCGGAAAATACCCCTGCTAGGGTCCCCATTAGGATTTTGTTCGAGATGCGCTCCCTGGGCGACATTGATTCAAGCTCACTAGTTGAAATTGCATTCGAGGCGAGGCAGGACCATCAATGGGACATCTATCCATATTTCGTTACCCAGGAAGGGGAGATAGAAGGGGATGGAGCAATGGTAACAGCTGACCCTGGAGAGATTTTCAGAATGAATGTTATAGCGACCAACATTGGCAACCTCGATGATGATTTGGAACTGATTACTTCAACATCAATCACTCTTGAAAATGGTGATGTTTCCACTGATTGGACTTCGTATGGAGATTCAGTATCTAACGTAGGAGTCAATGAGAGTGAAATTATGGAGATTAGCACTACCATCCCCATTGATGCTTGGAGTGGGTCAGAGGTTGAAGTGACCGTTACAGCATTTTCCCGTGGGCAAGAGGTTTCTGCATTTTCATTCTCGGTCGAATCGGGGCATGTACCATCTTGGAACGCGATAGTCAATCAGGCCAGTCTAGAAGTCGACCCCGAAGGATCCGAGGTTTTACTCTCTGTAGTCCAGACGGGAAATTCTCCCTCTCGTCCCTACATTTCCATGTTCGTATCTGGCGAAAGCGGCTGGCATATTGGCGAAATAGAGGATCTTCCAATTATAGAGCCGGGCGAAAGTGCACCACTTCTCCTAAACATTACACCTCCTGAAAATGCTGTCCATGGTAGGGCAGTAGAACTGACCCTTAGGATCAAAGAAGGAGACTCTACTGGCCTTTCGGAGATAGTTTTCCCATTGAGGGTCTCCGCCACACATGATTTTTCATTGATAGGATTTGGGGACTGGGTCGTAAGCGAAAACGGAGGTTATCCATTGGCTTTGGTTGAAAATACTGGCAATTCGCCAAGTACAATATCGTTCATGGTACTTAGCCTACCGAGTGGGTGGAATGTCTCTGGAGAGGGTAATGTTATCATGGGAGTAGGCGAGATTTCCGGAGTACCACTTGAGGTGATCCCTGACAAATCATGGGAGGGAGATGTAAAAACTATCAGAATCTTGGCCTCCGATACAGAGGGCAATCAGAGGGAAATCTCCCTAGATACTAGGAAAGAAGATTATTCATGGGCAAACAGTCCAGTAATCATTTCTACTTCGGGGGACCAATATGTAATGAGAATTCATGGGACCGATTCCAATAGTGTTGTGATTGACTCGGAAACTGGGTCACTTCCATGGATGGGGCCGATTGGATGGCTCTGGGATTCGGAAATAGAGAAAAATGGAAGCTTCACAGTAGACTCAACGGTATCCCTTGAATATAGGTCATGGGTTTCCAATACGCCTTCTAGAATGGCCAGTTGTTCCATAGGAGGAGAGGTCGCATCGGTACAGGCCAGTTGTACAATATTGAATGGGACAGAAAACTTCGAGTTTACGATTATTCTTTCCGATGATCAAGGAAGCATGATTGACTCCATTTCGAGTGATGTTGGCCCGGGATTATCTTCGGGAGTGGTTAATTTGAGTTCAGAAGGCTGGAATCCTGCACCGGGATATAGTGAGTTAACACTCAGAGTCATAGACTCAAGGGGAATAGAAGTTACCTCGACTAGTCAAATATTTGATGTGAGAAGGAATGATTGGAATGTCGGACTAGTGGGATTGCAAATTTCTGGGACAGGGGATGGACAAGAAATTTCAATACTAACAAAAAGAAGTAACCAACAAATTTTAGATGATTCAATTTGCAAAATTTTAGTGGAAGCTGGCTCTTATTCAGAAGAGTACTATGTGGATATGTCTGAGTCTAGTGCCCTAGCCCCTAGGCCGACTATAGAAAGGCCGGATGTGAGCGATGGAGTGGAGCTTGTGGCAACCATAAGCTGTGAGTTCCCATGGGATCAAGATTCGGACTCGACTGATAATGAGGCGAGGATAGTCCTTTCTGGTTCTGAAAATTCCGAAGGCGGGTTCAGTGATTCCAGTACTGCGATTGCTTCAGCGAGCCTGGTCATTGGAATTTCTATCGCCTTTGCATGGATGGCTAAGAACTTCAGAGAAAGTAGAGAAATGATGGAGAAGACTAGATTGGCTGTGGAAAAGAAGGCCTTGGAAAGGAAGTCTAGATTATCTCAAAGAAGAGATGAGTTAGAGATTAAGAAAGAGAGTCCGGTTGAAGAGAGCGGCGATGAAATTATACAAGAAGTAGCAGATACTTCGGATTTATCGGAGCCTGGGGATGAAGAGATGGATGTATTTGAGCAGCGTCTAAATCGACTCAGATCGGGAAAGTAGGGGTGAAAAATGCCATGCAATCGAACCTTCCGAATTTCCATACATTTGATCCAATAGTGCATGATCCAGTCGAAGTTATACCATCAATACAGTCATCTCTTGGAGGGGATCACGTGGACATAAAGAAAGTGAGTCCGAACTCAATTGATATCCAAAGTCTCAAAGATGGCATTGAACCAAAAATGGATCCAGCGACATTGCTTTATCTGGCAATTATCGAACTAGATAGTTCAGGAGCCAGAACAGAGGGAATAGATTCCGGTTCAGGGAAGGAGAAATTGGGGCGTTTCCCCTATTCAGACGGAAATATAGTAGCATACTTGCTCAGATACACTAGGCAGAAGGGGGATATGTCAACATTGCACGAACTTTTGTACAAGCTATCTGATGGCCTTTCTGAAGACAATCTTGGGGAGTCTGGCTTCAGAGATGGATTCGGAGGACTGACCCTACTTGGATGGCTCACTAGGAAGGAAGTCTCGGAGTTGCAGCGGGCTATTCGATCTGGGAGATGGGAAATCCTATCCGAAGAGCCATTGGATGGCGGAGTTGACTACGCATTCAGGTTACTTCTAGCAATGTTGCGAGCCGCACAAAGAAGAAGGTGTGGAATCTTAATGAGGCGTCACTCATAACTAGAAATGTTGACCTGTAAGCCGCTCAAACATACTTGCATAAAGTTCAGCGGTTTGATTGATAATCTCATCTGGCAGTGCTGGGATAGGTGGCTCTTCTGTGCCTTTTTCTCTGGCATCATATAGGTCCTCATAGTGACCAGTACCAAGATAATGCTCCCTGACAAATTCCTTTGAAAGGGAGACTATTTCCCCATTCTCGTAGTCATCCGCGGCCCACCATCTATCCTCATCTAGAGTTCCGAAAGAGTCGACAAGTACAGGGACTCTGCCTGCTCCCAGTGCGAATTCCTTTTTTCCATCTACGTGTATTAGTCCTCTTTTGGAAGCCTCTAGATCGATTATCTCATCAATCTTGATGACAATGTCCAAGATGGCATCGAACTCTTCTTCTGTGAGATTTGAAATCTCTAATGCTTCCTTTCTATCGAGGAGTCTATCAAACTTCTCAAATTTGGTCGATACCTCAAGATATGGTTTTGGAAGCTTTATGCCCTCGAATAGTATTGTGTCGGGCTCAAAACCAAACTCCTCTGGACCGACATCTCCTCTGTCGTACCTTCGCCATCCGCCCCCAGCCAGGTAGTGTCGGCAAATTACTTCTAAGGGGACAAACACATTTTCCATGTCCCTAGGGATTGCACCTGGCTCCCTGATTACATCAAACCTCCTCGCCAGAACCCTATCTGGGGCATTCATTTCAATGATGTGTGTTTCACAAATATTAGCTTCCTCAACAAGCTTGAACCAATGACAAGAAGTTCGATTGAGACTCTCTCCCTTTCGTGGAACGAGGCTTGGAATTATCTGATCGAAGACACTTATCTGATCCGTATATCTAAATTCGATAACATCTGGATCATCGGTACTCCACACTTCCTTTACCTTGCCCTTGTACAACATGCTTGCCATGAACCCAGCGAAAGAAAGACGACGATGAACATTACTGAGGGCAGGTCAGCATGATTATACCGCCGATACTATATTGTAAGAACTGTACCAAGTGAGGGGGAGCGTATGAGGGAAACTGCAATTTCTCAAACAAATTCCCCATTTAAACACTCGATTTCAAGATATTTTGCAATAGTATTGTTATCGATTTTATTGGTTTCTGTCACTGCAAATGCTCAAGAGTATAGGAGTGGTTGGGATGTGGTAAATAGTGGAGTCACAAGTGACTTATTTTCTGTCGAGGGAGAGGGTGAAGAAATATGGGCATTCGGAGAAAATGGGATAGTTTTGGGCAGTCAAAATAGTGGCGCAACATGGACCCAAATGGAGTCCATGGGACCTTCGAATTTGTCAATGTCAGACTCGGGATTTGGGGCCTTTCTGGCAGCTGGTAGAGATGGGACTGTCATAATCAAAATCGATTCTGGATCGCAGTGGGAGGATATCTCATTTGACGCCGGAGAAGAGGACATCCGAGGAGTCTCCCTCAATGGGAATTCCTCTGTGGTAATTGTGGGCAGTAACGGGTCCATATGGAAGTACGATTCAGGTTCATGGTCCGATTACTCAATAAGTGGGGTTGACTTACTTGATGTTTCATTCTTGGATTCCGAAAGGGGGATTGCAGTTGGAGAGGAGGGGGCCATTCTATTTTCTGATGATGGAGGCGCTACCTGGGATTACAGAGACGCCCCTTCTGAGGCATCATCGTCAAGGATAATTGATGTTGAGTTCTATAGCGACATTAGGGCATACGCCATTACCGATATGGGAGAGGTTATGAAGTCCTCGAGAGAGATTTCCACGCCTGTTGGTTTTCTCTGGAATATGCAATATTTTGAATCTGAGGGAGGTTCTAGTAATCTGGGCGTTAATCTGACATCGATAGAAGTAGCGACCACGAATAAATTCCTTCTTTCTGGCACTGAAGGATATCTGTCAATGAGTAAAGATGGCGGAAACATCGTGAATAGGCAAATGATTCCTTTAGACAACTTGACAGCTTTCAATGATATTGCCATGCTAGATGGATTCAGAGGGATTGCTGTAGGAAGTAATGGGTCAATTTTGATTACTGAAAGGGCTGGAGAGGACGAACAGGTTGGCTTCGAGGTAAGAGACTTCAGTGAATTTGGAAACTTTGTTGATTACTCCAAAGGGATGCTAATAGATGGGTTATTCGCTACGCTAAATATCGTATTATTCGGAATTTTCCTTGGATTCTTCTTAGGAGTCACCCTTTCTATGATGAAGACATCACCGACGACATTGAAAGAGGTTGCTCAGAAAAGGAGCCTGATTTTAGTAAGGTTGTTCGGAGCTGTTTCATTCATCGTAGGATTCATGTTCTTGGATCACCTAATTCCAATAATAGAGGGGCTTGGGCTTAATGGATGGGAGTATATCTATGCCCCGATTGGGATTATAAATCCGGGAGGAATTACCGGAGATCTGCAATTCGAGAATTTCGCATACCTCATTCTTGGAGTTAGCCTCTTGCTACTTGGTGGATTATTTATTTCTGCCAATGGGAAATATAAAAAATCTGAGCTGGAGATTTTTGGAAGAACTGTAATTTGGAATCCTTGGGGCGTCAGGCCTCTGAACTTCATTGCTACAATATACACTGACATATTCAGAAATACGCCATTAATTGTGCAGTTCTTGTTTATTCACTTTGGAGTGCAGATTGGAGCTCTCATTGGAGATCCCTTGGCGGAAATGCTGGATGGTTCGACCGGTCTAATAACGTCTTTCTTGAGAGACGATGTACTTTCCAATAGAGCGTGCGTAAGTGCGATTTTTGCTCTTGGACTAAATTCTGGGGCTTATCAGTGTGAGACAATAAGAGGGGCGATAGCCGCAATTCCTTCCGGGCAGATGGAAGCAGGGAGAAGTATTGGACTGAACTATATGCAGACAATGAGATTGGTTATAATGCCACAAGCGATTAGGATTTGCATTCCTCCAATGGGCAATGAAATGGTCAATTTGGTTCTTAATTCGTCTTTGGCGATGGTGATAGGGTACTCCGAATTGACAAGGAAGGCTAAGTTGATCAATGCCGTAACCTTCCAGGTATTCTGGTCATATGGAATGGTTCTAATTTCCTATTTCATAGTCACATGGACTTTGGCATTGATACTTCGGTACTTGGAAAACAAGACTAGAATCCCCGGCTTGGGAATATCAGGAGGCAATTAGATGGAAAGTGTGCTTAGTATTGTTGACATGCACAAGATGTATGCTGGGGGCGTTCACGCGGTTAGAGGGGTTTCATTTGATGTCAAGGAAGGGGAGTCCGTCGCGATAATCGGATCATCTGGGAGTGGGAAATCTACAGTTCTTAGATGTATTAATCGCCTTATTGAGCCTACTGAGGGGGAAGTAATGCTCCGAGGAGAGATGATCAATACCCCTAATGCGGACATAAATGATGTTAGATCAAGGATTGGTATGGTTTTCCAGTCTTTCGAGCTATTCGCTCACCTCAGAGTGATTGACAATATCACCCTAGGACTCAGACATGTCAGGAAGATGAGTAGAAAGGAAGCGCAGGCAGAGGCTCTTGAAGTCCTTGAGAAAGTGGACATGCTAGATCGCAAGGATGCCTTTCCTGGGAACCTGTCTGGAGGGCAGAAGCAACGAGTCGCTATAGCAAGAGCATTGGCGATGAAGCCAGAGGTCATGCTATTCGACGAACCTACTAGTGCATTGGACCCAGAGCTTATCGGCTCCGTTCTGAAAACAATCAGAGGACTGGCAGATGAGGGGATGACAATGATAGTGGTCACTCATGAAATAGGGTTTGCCAGAGATGTTGCTGACAGAGTCATTTACATGGACAAGGGAGTTGTAGCCGAATCGGGAGAATCATCCATTATTGACAATCCGCAAACAGAGCGTTTGAAGAAATTTCTCTCTTCGATAAGCGAGGAAGATTAGATCATTCCTTGGGCAGTCATTGCCTCGGCGACCTTTAGGAATCCTGCAATATTAGCCCCTGCAACATAGTTCCCCGGCATTCCGAATCTTTCCGCCGTCTCATATGCATTTTTGTGAATTTCCACCATTATCGCATCCAGTCTGGAGTCGACTTCCTCACGAGACCATGAGAGCCTGAGACTGTTCTGACTCATCTCCAAACCTGAAGTAGCGACTCCCCCAGCATTAGATGCCTTTCCAGGTGCGAATAAAATTCCATTCTTGAGGAAGACCTCCACAGCTTCAGGCGTACAGGGCATGTTAGCCCCTTCAGCAACCGCTACGACATTATTTTCGACCAGCATTTCAGCCTCGGAACCGTTGAGCTCATTTTGTGTAGCACAGGGAAGTGCAACATCTACATTGACTCCCCAAAGGCCATTCGGCGTTGGTTCTGGAGCTGAAGCAGTGAACGTAACCCCTTCGAAATTCTCAGCATATTCTGAGATCCTCCCTCTTCGATTATTTTTCAAATCCATAATCCAGTCGAGCTTCTCCCTATCTATGCCTGAAGGATCGTGAACCCAACCACTTGAGTCAGACATTGTAACTGGCTTTCCCCCAAGATCCAATACCTTCTCGCAAGCAAATTGCGCGACATTGCCGGAGCCCGAGATAGAGACGGTGGCACCTTCGAATGTTCTACCAGTGGTTGCAAGCATCTCACGAGCGAAGTAAACTAAACCGTATCCAGTGGCTTCTGGCCTGATTAGAGATCCCCCATATGACCGGCCCTTTCCAGTCAGAACGCCAGTAAATTCGTTGGCCAGCTTCTTGTACATTCCAAACATGTATCCGATCTCCCTACCTCCAACTCCGATATCTCCGGCCGGAACGTCTAGGTCAGCACCAATATGCCTCCAGAGCTCCATCATGAATGACTGGCAGAATCTCATTACCTCAGCATCTGACTTTCCTTTAGGGTCAAAGTCTGATCCTCCCTTGCCCCCTCCCATTGGCAGACCTGTGAGACTGTTCTTGAACACCTGCTCGAAGGCGAGAAACTTCAAAATCGACTGGTTCACACTTGGATGGAATCTGAGTCCTCCTTTGTATGGCCCGATTGCACTACTCATCTGTATCCTAAATCCCCTATTGACTTGTATGTTGCCAGCATCATCATACCATGGAACCCTGAATTGAATAATTCTCTCGGCCTCTACCATGGCCTTTACTACGGGCATGTACTCAGGGTGTTCCTTGATCACAGGAGATAGGCTCTCCAACACCTCCTCAACAGCCTGATGGAATTCAGGTTGGTTCGGATCTCTTGCAATTACGCTCTCATATACTGATTTAATTCTGCTATCCATAGCACTCACCGGTGGTTGAAGATTCCTATTTTAGGTACCAGCCGCTTGCGCGAGCGGCCTTGCCCTTTTGAATCATATCCCGTAACAATGTCTGCAAATATCCTATCTAGGAGAAGAGAATATCTTCGGACACCTGAGAAACCTTGGACTCAAATCCCGGAATCGTCATCACGTAGAAAACTGCCTGACTCACTTGCCTCTTTCTGAGAGCTTCTGCCAAAGGCGTATGTTCCCTAAACCACCTAGTTCTGCCATCATCTCCAATGATCCTGATATCGACCTGAGACATCCTTGGTTCCGATAGGAGGAGTTTGATATTAGGGACATCAATAGCGACATAACCTGGTTCTAATCCGGATCTTCTAGCGATTTCATCCTCAAAATCCATCCTCTTCTTGGAGTCAGAAGCTAACTCAGTGAGGAGGAGGATATCATCTTCGCTCAAATCTTGCTTTCTTCTTGAAAGGCATACCTTTAGCAGCTGCCTGTACTTCAATCTTCTAATCATGTCCTTTGAAAAATCACCAGCTTCGTGGAGGACTTGCCAAATCTCTGCATCAACTCTCCTCTGTAGGTCTAATGAATCTGGAATCGCTTCCTCGCTTCTCTCTACTGCTCTTGAGAGCATGACCTCTGTGACTCTGGTCACCCTGTGGAAATATACTGCACTGTACATTAGTCCTCTGGCAACTAACATACCTTCCAAAGCAGGCAGTCCGCCCTCTTCTACGGAAATATCTCCTCCATGACTTTCAAGGCACATTATTAGCCTTCTATGATCAATTATTCCATGCTTCACGCCTGTGAAATGTGAGTCTCTGAGAAGATAGTCTATCTGATCACAGTCCACTGGGCCGTGAATAAGATGTGCCATTGTTTTATCATTCTCAACAAAGTTCGTTCTACCCTCGGCCCATGATAGAAGATTTCTTTCGGAGCCCTTTGCATCTGGCCCTCTGATTAAGCTAGCTACCTCCCGAGGATCAATGCCGTGACTCTCAAGGATCTCGGGGACAGATCTCCTTCCGGGCACAGATGCGCCCTCTCCTTCTCTCAAAACGTCATAGTCTCCTAGAATAATCCCTTCTGTTATGGACATGTGATCCATCCCACCCCTCTCATGCAAAATGTGTTCCAATGTATGGGAGTATGGCCCGTGACCTACGTCATGCAGAAGCGCAGCTACCTCAACAGTGTCTTTCTCTAATCCATCCAAGCCTAGAGAATCAGCCATCATCCCAGCCACATGGGAAACGCCAAGTGAGTGCTCGAAACGAGTGTGATGGGCACCGGGGAAAACCAAATGAGCTAGTCCCAATTGCTTGATATGACTCAGTTTATTCATTTCAGGGGTGGATAGAAGATCCTCTCGAACTCCGTCGATTCTGAACTGTCCGTGTATTGCATCATTGATTGTCTTCACAGCACACCACGAGCTTCCGAGTATGTTTCCCCCCTTGAAGGGAACTGCCGACAGAAAATAAGAATAATCAAAATACCAATATTGTAATTCATTTGTATTTCATATGAGATACAATTAATACCCCTCCCCCCTCTCGATGGACCAGTAGGGGATCAAGATGACAGGTCACAGCCCGATGATTTCGCTTAGAATTCCTGAAGATCATCTCCTAGAATTGGATAGACTAGTCGGCTTGGATGGCATGCGAAATAGGTCTGATGTAATTAGGCTCGCAATCAGAGAATTCCTGACAGATAATCACCAAGTCTCCGGAGACATGGTGGAAGTCAATCTTGGTCCGGATCTGAGTGCAAGAATGGAAGACTTCTGTAAATTGCACGGTGAGAAGCCAGATGCAGTGCTAAGGAATGCTGCTAGGGGCCATATCAGTAGGGTTATGCTTGAGAATGACAAGATTGGAGAACTGATCGAAGCTAGAATGGGCGAGCTACGAAAAAGAGCCGATGACGAATCAAACGCAATATGAGGCGAGGGAAATGTGTGAGGATGGGATGCACGAGAACAACGCGGGGGGGCCTAGTGGCCCCCTCGCACACAACCCATTTGGATTCGAAGGCCTGAGGAAAAGGGCACGGAGTGTAATGACGCAGCTATCCTAAGATATGACTGTGTTCGGACCCAATCTTCTTGGCCGGTCTATTGTCGGTAGAGTCATGAGGGACGGGATTTGAGTGAGTCTGAATTGTTCTTCGCGCACGAGAATGTGAGAGATTCGCAAGGTGAAATGATTTCTGATGGCGTAAGAGTGCTGTCGGAAGGGGGTTTCCTTCTCGCAGCTGCGCCCACTGGAATTGGGAAAACAGCAGCGGCTTTGGCATCGGCCCTTCAATCATCCTTTGACAACCGTCTTTCGACCGAGAGGTCCAACATCATATTCATGACTGGTCGACAATCACAACATAAGATAGTCGTTGACACCGTCAGGAAAATTAACTCTAGAATTCCTGACGGAATCCCTAAGATTTCTCTTGTTGACATCATTGGCAGAGAGGGGATGTGTGATCATGTTGAGGCCATGACAGGAAAGTGCAATTGTGAAGACGATGTCGTTGAAGAATCGAGGAAGTCTCGTCGTGCTGATTTGAGGCAAAGAATCCTAGAAGAGCCACGACATGTGGACTGGACGGTCAAATATGGAAGAGCTCGGAAGATTTGCCCATGGGCTGCTGCCAGATCTGCCGCGGGTCACGCGGATGTGCTCGTGTGCGATTATAATCACGTCTTCGTTGAAAATGTACGTGAGGCTTCACTACCCGCTATGGGGATCGAATTAGAAAGTTCTATTTTGATAATTGATGAAGCACACAATCTTCCAGACAGAATTAGGAGTGGCCTTGAGAGAAGAGTTACCGACCAAGTTTTCAGAAGGGCTCGAGATAATATCGAAGAGTACAAGGGGAATCTGCAAAGGAAGGTTGATTCCCTAGATATTGAAGAATCTAAGGAGCTTATCCGTGCCAGGGAGCTTGAGAAGCAGATTGATGCATTACAGGCGCCAGTACAGGAATGGTTAGAGAAATTGAAGATTGAGAATGAAAATACCAGGGGCGATGATCTGAGAATCTCAACAACTGACTTTCTAGAAGTGATTTCAAAATCAATAAATGGCGTATTAGATGATGAACAGGATGATGATATTTCTCGAGTGAATGGGATGGTACAAAGACTATTTTCAGTGGTAATAGATGAAGAAGAAGATTCGGAAGAAGATGAGCAGAACGATTGTACCAGGATCGCCGAGATTCTAGAAATTTGCATTAGATACCGGAAGAGCCCGGCATTGGCCTTAGTTTTCGACCATAGCTTGGAACAGCCCAGACTGACGAGTCATCTTCTTGATCCCAGCCTTTTAGGTGAAGAAATATTCGAAAGATGCAGAGGTTCGATACTGATGTCGGGAACTCTATTCCCCCCTGAAATGTATTCAGAGATTCTTGGAGTTCCAAGGGAGAAAGCCTCGTGTAGAATATACTCTTCTGATTTTCCAATATCTAACAGGCCGGTACTTATTGCTAGTGACGTAACGAGTAAATTTACTGAGAGGGAAATGAGTATGTCCTTAATTGGGGAGCATGTACGTGCAGTAATTGAAAACACCAAAGGGAATGTAGCTATTTTTGCCCCAAGCTACTCCATGTTGGATAGAGTTCACTCGGACTTTGAAAATCTTGGATGGTCCAGTAAGAGAGTGATCAAAGAGGAGCAACGAATGAGTAAGAGAAGAGTGGAGGCGATGATTTCGACGCTGTACGAGCAAAAGGACATGGGCGGAGTTGCCATATTCGGAGTACTAAATGGAAAGCTTTCAGAAGGCGTAGATTACTCGGACAATATTCTTGATGCATTGGTATGCATAGGACTTCCCATGGCCCCTCCAAGTGCAAAGCAAGATGCTTTGATTGAGTACTTCACAGATAAGTTTGATAGAAATAGGGCTTGGAAATACGTCAGTCTTCAACCTGCAGTAAATAGCGTATTACAAGCACTGGGACGTCCGATTAGGAAAAAGGAGGACAGGGCCATAGTAGTATTACTCGAGAAAAGGATGCTTGAGAGAAGAGTCAGTGACTGCATGCCTAAAATGATGAGAATGCAGACGTCGAAACCCTCCAGGACGGCAGAAAGAGTCCGGGCTTTCTTTGAAATCTGAAAACAATGGGTTCATGCCATACCCTCACTTCCGGCTAACATGGAGTGGTTGAGAGTAGCCATAAATCGGAACGACGATATGGATGAAAATGACAAGGACATCCCAATCGCTACAGCCGGCCTAGATTCAAATGCACACATCTCGCACCAGAGATTCATGAGTGATATTCCACATTTAGATGAAGTTATGAAAATGCATGGGAAATCTCTAGAGGGAGGGACTTCTGTTGGCATTAATTCCGATATTAATCCATCTACTAGGTCGTTTGAAGAAGCAGTGTCCATCTTAGGCGTCATTTCTATTGAGAATGGCCTAGAGATACCGCTCCCTTCGTCTTCTAAAGAGGGCGTCATTCTAGAAAAAATCTCAATAGGCAATGGGGAAGTCATCAGATTGATTGCACCTGAAGAGTTTGGGGGAATACTTGAGACTTTTACTCTGCCCTTGGGCTCCAAGATTGGGGGAGCAACATGGAATGGCGACTCATTGAGAATTAATTACGAGTTCTAATCCTCGATCATTTTACCAGACGATCTAGTTGGAACTTCTTCAAGTTGATCTATCTCCTGGAGGATGGAGTTGAGGGCCATTTGTGCACTCTCCCTGTGAGGCTCCCCTAGCACATGACTGGAGTATCTTGCCTCTTCGAAAATCCTGTCTAATGACAGTAACGATTGTTCGCTAATTGGGAGCGCACTTCTGATTGCCATCTCGAACTCTCTTACAGTCTCAAAGTCCCTCCTTAGGAAACCTCTACTCATCAGAATGGAACAGAGTCCCTCATAGCAGTTGAAGATTGCTTCCCTTACCTCATCCCCGGCGGCTAGGAGCTCGGCCGTATAGCTGAAAACTCCAGCTAATTCATCAATCGCCGCCAGTCTCTTTCTTCTCATTGAGACGATCAACATTGAAGCTGCGGCCAACAATGCAAGAACCACGAGTGAGATAACAACTGGTTGAAGCAAGGACTGGGATGCCTCAGCTTGATAGCTAATACTAACATCACTAAACAGGGATAACTCGGTGGCATTGACCGGATCAATTATTTCAGAGTCAGAACTAAATTCGATACTCAATTCTCCCCAGAAGGACCTATCCCAAAATGGATGGTCTTCGTGGAATGACTCGAATTGGTAGTTGAAAATTCCATTCTCATCTGTCATCCCCACCACTGTAAAGTGCGTAGTTGTCTCATTCATCAGTTTGGCGGAAATAGAAACTCCCTCGACTGGCGGTCTACGATTATCATCTGTGGCGGTGACATTTATTTTGCCTGAGATTTTACTTTGGTCTCTCTTGATGAACAAAGAGTCCGGTATGAATTCGAAATTCACACTAACTAGAATTTGTAATTTCAAATCCGCGGAGGCCCCATTCAGGAATCTCTCTGCATCTGGGCCGACTTCTATTGTGAAATTTGAAGGCCCGGGAGGCATGTATGTTTTTGCATTGGATGTGATCAGGAACTGGCCGGTTGCTGAATCCCATGTGATTACGGCATTGGGCTCAAGTGAATCTTCCCAACTGAGTGTGAGATCCATCTCTTCCATAGTATTGGCGTCCCCACCAATCTCCAAAATCCTCCCTCTGATCTTAATCGGCCTAGTTTCATCGCCCCTTACTACCTCATCGGAAATACTGAGTAATTCTATCTGGATATCTGCCTTGGAGAAAACTGTAGTGTTGACAGAGGATGAAAGATAAAGCTCCTCCCCTCCGAAAATAACTGAGATTTGATGTGCCCCTCTGGATATAGAAAATCCGATATTGTACGATAGTGAAAAGGTCCCGTCGGCTCCAGAAGAAATTGTGGATATCTCATCCCCATCTAGTAAGAATGTGATGTTTCTTCCTTCTAGCCCAGGGCTGCCATCACTATCCGAGTCATACAGCCTACCTGAGAAATTCCATTTTCCCCCCCTTGTGGCTACATTGTTTTCAACATTCAGATTAATGGTGGTGTGATACGCAATAGAGAGGTTGGTCTCCGCTGTTGATTGCCTGTAATACCCCTGATCTGGAGAAATAACTGATACTTGGTGAACCCCTACATCCAAAAATTCTGATACTACCCATGAGAGATGCCATGACCCGTCTTCATCAGAGGTTGTAGTTCCAATCAAGATCCCATCGATGAAAATCTGAAGGGAGTGATTTGCGAGCCATCCATCCGGAAGATTATCTCTAACATTGCCCCTCAGATTTAGAACATCGCCAACTGCAACGGGATCTGGATCATTCAAGGAGAGTGTGGTAGGTGAGAATACTGTGAAAATGGTAGTAGAATTGGATCCAATTATGAATTCTTCACCTTCGAAGAACAATGTTACTTCCCTCGGACCTAGTGGCATATCAGATGGAACGGGGAAGAATAGGCTGAATGAGCCATTAGAGTCCACATTTAGTGAAGTTAATGGTTGGCCATTCATGTAGGCTTCTAAAGTCCTATTTGCTAGAGTTCTACCAGCTCCATCAGTAAGCATGCCTTCAATTAACAGAAGCTCGTTTCTGTCTATTTCCCCCTGAGGAGTAGTCAGAACAACTTGTGATGTCTGTGTGACATTGAATGGCAGTGTAACTTGGGAAGACAGATAGTATTCGGGATTCAACGAGTCCCCTTGTCCCATCGGATCGACCCATGTGAAGCCTCCAAGGAATTCCACAGTGAAAGTATGCTGCCCATAATCCGTATCTAGAGGAATGTCATACGTAATTTGCCATGTCCCCGTAGTTGAGTTGGAGACATCGATGTAGATAGGGCCCACATCAATTTCGTCGATTGAAAGATGTAAAACACCGCCTTTCGCAGACCCGTCTTCCATCAATGGCATCCCATGCTCATCAAGGAGAGTTCCATAGAATGTTACTTGCTCCCCCGCAACAGACGAGCCCGAAATGCCTGTAACATCGATTATCGTTGGTGCTAGAATGACTACCCTAGTCCAAGTTTGATCCCCCAGCAATCCAGTAGTTCCATTGATCCCCTCAAAGACAACTGTTACTGTCATGGGGCCCGGATTTCTGTTTGTGTCGGTAGAGATACTCGTGTTTATCAGGCCCTGAGAGTCTGTAAAACCTGACCACTGTTCCAAGCCATCGACCAGGATCTTTACCTCGACATCATTAACTTTGGCACCGGAGTTATCGATTACAGAAATATTGAGATCGAATGGGTCCCCTCTGGTAGTCCTTGCATCTGGATCAAGATCCGAAGGATTGATGATTGAAATCATGGAGAATCCCCGGCTATCAAATGTAGCATTGCTCGAGCTTGAGCTATAGTAGTTCACAGTGGGAGTGTATGTGGCTGTGATGTTATGAGTTCCTCTCGGGAAAGACATGTCTAGGAATATCCTAGCGTTCCAGCTCCCATTAGTATCCACCGATCCTCCGGTGACAGAGAATCCGGTAGAGGCCCCATCGACTAAGAAGGTCAGGCTCGGCGAGAGTGGGTTTCCTGACCTATCTACGATTCCACTGCCATTGCTTGAAGTCAGATTCCCCGATACGTCGAGGAAGTCCCCTGCAGATGGATTGGATGTAATTGGGCTGAATGTGATTGATGTGGGAGATCTGATGATGATAGTGTTGATGAATGTGAATGATGAGTGCAGAGTCTCCGTACCATTTGATCCGTTGAACATCAACATCACCGAAATAACGCCAAGAGGATGAGAATGAGGGACATCAAAGGAGAAGTTGACCACGCCTTGGGAGTCTGAGACGACCTCAGAATTCATCCAAGTATCATGAAATCTTGCAGACACATTCATTCCCGAAATTTCCCTATCATTGTTTGAAGACTCGACGATCTTGGCCCCGAATGAAATCGATGACCCTCTATCGACAATCGTGTTGATTAGCGGGACCCTGTCATTAAACTGAACTACCCCTCTGACCAGAATAGATTCAGAACCAGTTCCAGTTAGATAGAATGGGCTACTACCATTTTCCACGCTGATTACCACTGTCTTCAGCCCGCTTGTGACCCCATCTCCAAATGGATCAGTGGGGACAGTGAGGCTGAACGAACCATTGGAAGAGGTTGCAAAACCTGTAATGAGCTTCTCACTAGGATCGTTCAAGAAGAAGACCTCTATTGATACTGGCCCGTCCACTGTTCTATTTTGATCGAATGAGTCCAACACCTGTCCATCTAAGGCGAATGACTGTCCAGCTGTGACCTCGGGAAGAGGGGAGTTGTCGATTCTTACGTTGCTCTGAATTTGGACCGTTAAGTTGACTGAGGATTCGTCAGCTAGCCACCTTCCAGCATCCGGAGTATCCAATGAATCAGTCAGATCATCTGGGGCCAGAATCAGTACATCATAGTAACCAGGGGGAGTATCGCTTGGAATCACTGTTTGGAAATTAACTATTCCATCGGCACCACTTACTGACGTGTTCAGAAGCTGTTGAAGGGGACCTCCCCAATCGAAGTACATCTCCACAGTAGAATTATCCAGCCGTTCATTACTTTCAATATCTCTAACTGTAGCTGAAATTGTCAGATTCTCTCCTGCGATGACTATTGCACTAGAGACATTGGATTCAATATCGAACATTGTCTGAATTCCGATGTCGAAAGAAAAACCAGAATCGGATTGATCGAAGTAATATGGAACTCCCCCTGGGGCATTCTTTACGAAGTCAAGAGCGATGATTGCATCGTATACGCCGGAGCCGATTCCACCGGGCATTGAAAATGTGATATTGAATTCCCCATTACTGACATCTAGCCAATCTGAACCCAGAGAATATCTATCAGCGGGCAGGGGATTTCCATCTGGTCCCGGTGGGAGAGGCGAAGGGACATCTAGGAATAGGGACACTGACGTATTATTCCCTATTATCGTTGAATTTAGATCAAAATCTATGATGGATCCGGAAACCCACGTCGTATTGCCCATTGGCACCCATTCAGCGCCGAGTGAAATATTTGGTGTCGCCCTTCCTTGAACTCTGACGGAGTCCGTAGTGGAGTTTGCACTGACCCATGTAGAGCCGTTGTAGCTCAAAACCCATGGATAGTCACCAGCATCAATGGAGTCGGAAGGGGCCCATGAAGTTACCACCTTCGGGACATCCGGATCGGACTCATTCCACACTTCGGATCCGTCTACTGAAAGTGAGAAGAAGCCGGGGAATGAGGTAATCTCAGACCCAGTATGGTCAGACAGCCTGACTAGGACATCTGATGTGGTGCCCTTGGGTGATGGCGTCATTGTGTAATTGAATTGTATGTAGCTCCTTATTCCATGCTCATCCACTACAGTTTTTTCGTCCTTCGCGAACAATTGATCCGCTAAATACTGGTATCTCACCTCAACCAAGCCGGCAGGTAGAGGAACGTCGGAATCTAAGAATGACCAGTTCAGTGAGAACTGACCGGGGGAAGAGAGCCAATCAGAGTCATTGAGGTACCATGTCTCCAGGGTGATGAAGGGGGCATTTGTGCCTGATCTCCTCATTTGAAGTTCGAGAGTGCCATTCAGTGCTTCGGGAGTCTCTGATTTACTGAGCGCTGTACCATTCAGATAAATCGGCCTGTTAATTTCCAATATTGTATTATTCGAGCCTTGACCTTCTAGAGAGACTGTTAAGTTAGGTGCCTGAGTCAAATTAAAATTCAAAGATTGTGTAGATGGCCTGATATGATAAATTGGGCTTGTAGCATTATTTAGATCATATTGATGCCATCCGACATAGTCGAGTGTTGCGGTCAAGAGCCCTTCTTGCTCGCTCTCATTGATTGGAACAGAGAACTCGAAGTAACCCCCGGGCCCAATACTTGAGATAAGACTCACAGGTCCATCTTGGACAGTGGTGTAATTCATTATGACCTGCATGGAATCAATTAGAGATATGTCATTATACGGTGAATTCTCAAGAGACATTGAACCGGTAATTGTAGTATTGACGCCTATTCCCAACTTAGGCTCAGAAATAGGTTGAGGTTCACTAATATTGATCGCGACATCATCTGTCACATTCAGGTCCCAATTTGAGTATACACCCTGAATCCCCACATACCCCAATGCTTTGGTTAGGATTACGAGAGAAGCATTGCCTGGATCGACGGCTTCTGAAGGCAGTCCTGTGATATTAAACGAGCCGTTTGCATCGGTCACTGAAGACCCGACAAGGTGCTCTGAGATAGCAGCCGTTCCAGGGATTAGAGACGTTGTATTTGATTTGACGAGGTACATCTCTACACTAACTCCCTCTGCAGTGGTCTGATTATCCGAGAACCTCAGAGTCCCATTCATCCAGATTGAATCGCCAGATAGATCTCTATCCAACCAGAGCGGCCCCCAGTTCTCCTCGGATACCTCAACCAGAGACATTGGTGGACAGGCCTCGAACGGAATCCAGCCCAGATCCGCATTGCCTAAGTTTTGATTTGTCTGAAGGTGTACTTCGACCCATGATTTGAAGTCCTTACCATATACTTCAAATGCCTCTCCATTCCAATAGCCCCCTGAGAATCCAGTTACCTTTCTAGTGGGTATGTCGACCGTCCTGAGCATAACTGCGAACAATGATGAGAATTGATCACAACTTCCCTCGAATGAGTTGTTAAGCATCCAGTAGGCTAAATCTCCTTCGTCCTCCACCCTATCTGGGACTTCGGTTCCATTGTTGTTTCTAAGGAATGTGAATGTATCATTTCCATTAGTCAAGAAGTTCGCGATAGCTGAAACTTTGTCCCACGCGGAGAGTGCGCCTGAATCATTTATGACAGATTGGGTGATTCCGGATACGAGCTCTAGGGCCCCTCCCCTATCAGTAAATTCTCGTGGTAGGTCTGTGGCATAATCGGTGCCAGTGAAGACTGTAGAATTCTCTCGGATGGCTTGGGTTATTGTCACCTGAGGAGTGGTTATGAAAACGGTATCCACTGATGACCCGTCTGCGAGGACGTCTCTAGTAAAGTTCGAGAAGTTCAGTCCCGCTGTTGGGTCAATCCATCCGGTGAAATTGACTGTGTTATGAGGTAGGATCAGTTCCTCGCCCGGATCGGCTACACCAGGGCCCCTGTACTCTAATTCCCACCCCATGAGAGTCGAGTTGTCCCAGAACTGCTGATCGGCCACCCCTTGTGTGGTGGAGAAATCTGTAGTCATCTGGGTATTTCCGACAAGGGTCGTATTTACGCCCCAAGAGACTCTTGTATATTGGTCATAGGTATGCCATCTCCAATAGATAGTGTTTGTCGGGTCTAGAATTGAAGATTGATTGATAGCGTACAGATACATCGAGTTAGAGGAAATATCGTCGGATGGATCCCATGGGTCCCCTAGTGCCCCAGCGCACTGCCCGTCCCAAAACTCTGAAGTGCACTCTTGGCCATCTGGGATTCCGCCTCCATCGGTATCGGGATCCCTCCAATCAGTCCCAGTGGAGTTCTCTATGGTGTCGGGTATGCCGTCGCCATCCGTATCTACTGGATTTCTGTCATCGTTTGGATTGTCCTGAGGGTTTGTTCCATCCAAATACTCTTGGAAGTCGGTAACTCCGCCGTTGTCAGTATCAGATTCATTCCACAGTGTGAAGTAAGTATCGTTGGTGAAATTGCCCCCCATTCCGGGGAAGACGACTGTGCAACCAGTAGTATTCTCGAAATAATTGTTCAAACCGTCGCCATCAGTATCGAGTAAGTTTTCACAGGGGTCTAGTGGGTCTGTCCCATTGAGAATCTCATCCAGGTCTTCTACTCCATCGGAATCGGTGTCTACCAAGTTGGGATCAGTGGGGAATCCCCATGTAGCTAGATATTCCTCCCAATCTGCCAATCCATCTCCGTCTGTATCAGAGTAGTCATCATCACAAATTGGGTCATTCACAGCTCCCACGGATGCATCCCAGCACCATGAGAAATTGGTGAATAGTACGGTAGATGTGTTTGCTGGAAGACCCACATCAACATTCCTTAGTATGTCAAAGTCCAATGATTCATATCTGAATTCTACCAAAGTACCGTTTGACTGGACATAGTATGCCATCGGAGCGTCGTTCTGCCTCCAATCTATCGGAGATTGATCTAATTCTGTAGTTGAATTGAGAGTTAGCGCAGAAGTAACCGGATCCCATGCGAGAATCTGTAAAGTAAGGGTTTGCTCGGAAAGACACGGGTCTGAATTGTGGAAGGGCAAAAGCTCATCGCCATCTGAAATGCCACCTCCATCAGTATCGAAAACATTCCAGAGGGTACATGTCATATTCTCTTCCCAATTTTGGATACCGTCCCCATCGAAGTCGCCCGCATCTTCGATTCTTGTGGGATCAGTCTCATTCATGTCGACAATCCCATTTCCATTGAGATCCTCCTCTCCGTCGTCAAATTGATCGCCGTCTGTGTTGTTATTCCTTGGATCACTGGCCTGAGGAGGGTTGCCATATTGGCCTAAAACCTCGATGCCGTCCTCAATACCATCGGAATCGGTGTCAACTGCTGTCGGATCAGTTAGGAGAATCAGAGCCTCATAAGAGTCATTCAGTCCATCCCCATCTGTGTCATTGGACTGTGGATCTGTAGAGGTTATTCCATCAACCTCGGCAGTTAGGAATTGACAACCGCCCGGACCGAGCGACAATACCGGGTTACAGGGGGTTTCTGTAGCAGTCATCGCCAAAGGACCAGGTCTGAAGTATTGGGTAGGAGGTGTTGTCGATCCGTTTCTAGTCCCCCATGCAGGATTCACATACTCCTTGATATTGATCAGTCCGTCGCCATCTGGGTCTCCAAACGTCCCATCCATATTGCTGTTAGATGTTGGATCTAGCCCATTTGCAGCTTCCCAACCATCTGGCATTCCATCGCCATCAGTATCCCAACCGTCAGGGTCCTCGTCGATTAATCCGTCACCATCATCGTCATCACTTGAGCAATCTGAGTCCCCATCTCCATCTCCATCAAAGTTGTCGACCATCCCATCTTTGTCATCATCAAAGGTGTTGAAGCATATATTCCCTCGGGGGTCCTCATCTGCTCCATCGGAATTGAGCCCTTGGATTAGTTGCATTGCACTTTCTTCATCCCAATCCCTGACCGGAACGGTCCCATTCCACCAAACGCCGTTGTCTAGGACGTTCGGAGTCGAGATCAGGTCCCAACCAGACGGGATTGCATACTGATACTCGTTGAGATTACTGAAGGCGTCGCCATCTGGATCTCCAGTCGATCCATTGTCGCCATTAGGAGATAGTGGGTTTAGGCCATATTGCCACTCCCAACCATCTGGTAGACCGTCATTATCGGAGTCCCAGTCTTGAGGTTGGGTGTTGATGTAAAATTCCAATCCATATGACAGTCCGTCACCATCCTGATCCGAGGATGCTAGTGCCTCCCAAGCACTGAACTCCAATGCGGAATATGATGAAAGTAGCATCAATAGAGAGAAGGTGATTGCAGAGCGTCTTTTGGTGACTCTGACGGCATCCCTAGATTGAAACCAAGCATTGCGCATACTACTCACCTATGTCTACTGGCGGAAAGTAGGGCACTTAAGAGGAATGGAGCGTCGTTCGGACATTGACTCATCATGCTCAGACAAGTTCAATGTCATCATCGCCGTAGGTTGTGTCTTGTTCTTCTTCTGGTTCCTCGATGGAAACGACGGGGGCAGGAATATCATCCTCCTCATCAATATCGCCCTCGGGATCATCTGAGATGGCCTCAAGGTATGCCATATGGGACTTCCATCTCCTCCTGTTAAGTGCTGACTGCGTTCCAGCAATCAGTAACATGAATGCGATTATTCCTACGACATATGTGGAAATTCTAGGATGAGTGAATTCGTTCACTAAACGCTCCACAAGTGAGTCTATGCCCACGGTCATTACCACTGTCGTTTTGGCCGTTGATTCATCGGGCCAGCTTTGGTCTGTATCGAAGGGGGTTGCCGATACTTCGATTCTAGAAGTATCGCCATTGTTCGATGAACTAGGAACAGCTACCTCAAGGACGAATGTTACTTCATCAAAAGCATCCAAGACAACGAGAACCGATCCAGAAGGGCCATCGATTTCTACGCTCCAACCAGAAGTCTCCGATTCGGCCTCCAATAGTATGGTGAGGGGACTGTTGCCCAAGTTTTTCACTTTCATTTGAATCTCAACAGTATCACCAGGAGAGAGAAGCCTGTTGGGTGATACTTGAACAATCTCCAAATTAGGATCATCGGAGTCAATTTCGAAGACCATGGGCAAATCAAAATAACGGGGATCTTCATCAGGAGTATCCTCAACAACTCTAAGGTATACAGTATGATTGCCGAATTCTACCTGACTTGTCAGGGTCACTGTCACGAATACCTCAGTTTCATCCCCAGGGGCCAAAGAAACACGAGGTACTGCGTCCCCTGAGTCGTCTTCGATTCGGAATTGCCATTGCCCATAAGCAGCGTTTCTCTCTGTGTTCTCTTCGAGAGAAGCGGGGTTCTGGATTCTCCACCATGTCGCCGATTCTCCGGATGTCATTGTATTGGTTATTTTGGCCCTGAGAGTGACTTCTGAGTTGCCGGGACCTGGAGAGCAAAGGGAGACTTTGATGTGCCCGAGTGGAGAGCCGTCACAATCGTAAGACACTTCGGCCCTGATTCCAAATGTTCGCTGTACTGTAAAGTCGATCGTCGATGAAAGATTGCTCTGTCCAGTACTAACCACCTCAAGCTCTATCGTTCCAATATCAGGATCGAGTCGATCAGAGGAAGGTTTCACTAAGATTCTCAGAGTCTGCGTCTGATGCCTGTCCAAAAGTGATGTGTGGAATGTTCCATCTCCATCATCCTCAAGTATTCTTTCCCCCGTATCATTATCATAGACCTGGATTATTGCCTTCGCTCTTTGTAAAACGTCGATCTTGAATTCATCCGCATCAAAACCGGTATTGAAAATCTCCATCAGGAATGGGGTAAACTGGTCATAATCCACATAACTGTTCGCGGACGCATCAAAGTCGTCGGGCCTTGATGAGTTAGCAACGGCAATTTCATGGTCTTCTGACCATATTGATACTTGCGGAGGTTGGAAAACGTCCATTTTCTCCAAATCAATCTGCAGGGTGTCTTGATGCACTACCTGCAATACGCCCTCAACTTCTGCCTCGGCTACGGCACGGATGTCAATTGAACTGGGGGCGCCAGTTAGATCCTCAGGCGCAGTGAGGGTCAAGATTGGATTGAGGATGTCTCCTCCTGAATTGAGCGTGTATCCCCCTGGAGAGTCGAATTCTATGAGCCACGAGCTGGGGAAATTGGTAAGAACTTCCAATTCTACACCCATCGACTTAGTTGAGTCTCCTCTGTGAACCATCTGCAGGGGTACGGCTGTAGTCTGTTCAGGCGCTAAATATTCCGTAGACCTATCTTGTCGATGATTGAGAGCCACGCCCCACTGCTCCATATTCACTGGCTCATGCTCGACAATCACACTGTTTCCCTGAATATCAGAAACCTCGAGTTCGACAGTGTACTCTCCTGAAGGGACTCCACTGGGATACGACCATAGATATTCTCCAAAAATGCCTTGGCTCGTATCCTCAATGTCCTCATCATCCTCATCAATAACGTGGTCGATTCTATATGCGCCATTCGGATCCCTCATCAATAGCCTCACAGAGTCGACATCGTACCTTCCGAAACTGCTCTTTACATCGAAGGAGAACTGCATCACCCTCTCTGACAGTATGTCATTCGGATACCAATCTAGCTCGGGCCCCTCGGCAAGTTCAGCGCCCTCTCTCTGAAGAAGAACCAGGCTATTTGCAATGGCGTTGGCCTCTATCTCAAGGGTACTGAATCTCTCATCGCCGTCGATTTCGTTCCAAGCGACCTCTGCTTCACAACTAGAACCGCCGCCCCAAGGGCTGCCTCCTCCTCCTTCACATCCCGACATGTCTGCATCTATGATTAACTCCAATCTCTCATCCTTATCGATCGTGAATGTCTCGTCACTTCCGATATCTATCTCAAAGGTCTCATGGTCGAAGCTGCAGCTCTGAGTTAGTCCCGGATTGCAGGCCTCGGATGACCATGAGGCAGAGCCCACTTGTGAACCAGAAGACTTCAGGGTAATTGTCCAGTCGACAGTTGCCGTATCTGGACCAGTGGATCTAAGAAAAATTCCAATCGGGAGATAATACGACCCTGAGCCAGACCCATGGTTTGGCCTTCCGGCGACCTCCAAGCTCGAAAGCATTGGGCTCGTCTTGAACTCCACGCTACTGCTCAAGGCGCTCATTGTCTCCTGCCCTCCAGACTCTGGGACCTGAGTTGTGATGAATCCATCACCGCCAGCTGTAGAGTTCTGAGAAGCTATGTACATAGTGTAGAGATTCATTTGTGCATCACTAGATGCATTGAATTTAGCATCCTCCTCTAATTCTATTTGAGACACAGAAGAGGCCCATGTAGAGGCGACGAAAAGGATGCATAGCATCACTGCCGACGTGTAACTCCCATAGGCGGAGTTCGCTTTACCTCTCTCTTGCACGACTATACGCCGACACAAGTGGCGTTAAAGCGTTCGTGCGTGTTGGGCTGTATTTACGTCAATTATGCAGTTGGCAATATGACTCAATTAGAGGCATTCGTGCGCTCTATTCAAGGAGTATGGCCTCCTCCTAGTAACCTGCAGAGGTACCCGAGCTGGTCAAAGGGGCCGGACTTAAGCTCCGGTGCAAAGTGCTTCGCAGGTTCAAATCCTGCCCTCTGCACCATTACCTAGTTCTAGTCATTCGGCAACCTAGAGTCCCGTTTTCCTTCAATATTTCCAGTTTAGTGATCTGGATCTTCGCACTCGAGACTTGGGATGGGGCCATCATTTTTTCAAGAATCCTTGAGCCAAGTGACTCCAGTAATGAAACTCTGCCTTCAGTGAGTGATTTTTCCACGGATTCAAGTAGATATTCGTAATTAAGCACGTGTGTAATTTCATCTGAGATTGGCGCTTCCGAACCATCGATAGTCACTTCTAAATCAAAACGGATACTCTGAGGATGCCCTATCTCATGGTCATGAATTCCAATGTCTACTTCTCTAATCAAATCTCTTAGGAAGACAGAGGTCTGACCTGAGGAGAATGCCATTTCCTTATCTTGAGAAATGTCGGAGTCGTTTTCCATTCTAATCCTCCGTCTCGAAAACTACGTCTCTGGCCCGTGACAAAAATCTCTCGCCTGAATCAACATAAATAATCTGGCCAGTGACTGATCTTGCCGACATCAGGAAGAGCACGGCATCTGCGATATCCTTCGGAGAGGGGCCGATTTGTAGAGGAGATTGTGATTGGGCTTTCTTGAAGCCCTCTGGAGTCTGTTCGGGGCTCGCAAGAGTGTGCCCGGGAGCAACCGCATTGACCCTTATCCCTGGGCACAGGCTTCTTGCCAAGGTTTCTGTCATTCCCGCCATAGCATATCTAGACGCTGTGTAAGACAGGTAGTCAGGATTGGGTTGGGAAATTTTCTGGTCTAGTATATTGATGACTGAACCAACGCGCCCACGTGGAATATTACGATTCATCTCAGCGATTAGGAGTAAAGGCACTAGAGCGTTGACATGCATGTGGCCATCCCAAGAGTCCTTAGAAATACTATCAATGTCATCAAACGAGAATAGCGAAGCATTGTTGACTAGCCCGATTACATCGCCCATTGAGTCTTTGATCTCCGAAAATAAATTCTCCACCATTGAAACATCTGAAAGATCCCCAGAAAATGGCATTGCCATCCCTCCGTGTGAGTTAATATGTTCCACCAGCGTATTGGCTTCGTCTGATGAAGAATTGTAGTGTACTGCTACCTCAAATCCTTGATCGGCTAGATTCAAGCAAATCTCCCTTCCGATCCTCACTGCGCCTCCAGTTACTAGGACTACTCCTCGGGCCATGATGCCCGGAAGTGTTTCTTGCCTATTACGGGTTGTATTGCACGGCCCCAAAGGGGCCGATGAGAACGATTAACTTCGTTACTCTACCCGGAGCTTTGATGGCGACTCGTCTACCTACCGTTGAAGCCTTGGAATTGGGAGGTAGTTCCTGCTCTAGTGGCCAATCTTCAGAACGGTTGAAAAAAACCGGCAGGGAGAGGAAAAGGCTTCCTGCGTGGTTCAAGACAAGCCTCCCCGTCGGCAAGTCTCAGCACAAATATAACGCTACCATGAGTAGTGTGAAGGAGCATGGCCTTCACACGGTTTGCGAAGAGGCCCGGTGCCCGAATATTCATGATTGCTGGGGAAGGGGGACTGCTACTTTCATGATAGCGGGAGACGTATGCACCAGAGGGTGTAGATTCTGTGCGGTCGACACGGCCAAAAATCCTCCTCCTCTAAATCCCGAAGAGCCCTCTGACTTAGCAGGGGCGATTGAGAAAATGGGTATTGAACACGCTGTGATCACAGTGGTCAACAGAGATGATATCCCCGATGGGGGGGCATCTCATTACAGGAAGTGCATTATGGCAGTTCATGAAAGGTGTCCTGAGGTGGGAATTGAGATTCTCTGCTCTGATTTGGATGGGAATCTAGAGTCTCTAAGGTCTCTTTTGGAAGACCTCCCGATTCGTGTATTTGCCCATAATGTGGAATGTGTTCCTCGTCTGGATAATCATGTCAGGGACAGAAGAGCGTCATTTTCACAATCATTGAATATCTTGTCCGAAGCCAAGAAAATAAGGCCTGACTTGAAAACCAAGACTAGTATCATGGTTGGCTTAGGAGAAACTGATTCGGAAGTTGTGGAGGCCATGCGAAAAATCAGGTCTTGTGGCGTCGACATGATAACTCTGGGACAGTATCTTCAGCCAGGGGGGAGGCATATCCCCGTTGAGAGATTCCCAGAGCCCTCGCAATTTGCAGACTGGGATAGGGAGGCCAGAGAGATGGGCTTCTCCGCGGTTGCTAGCGGCCCATTAGTACGATCTAGCTACAGAGCGGGTTTACTTTGGGAAGAGTCAACGGGTTCAGAGCCTGTTGTAACAAGGGAGTCAACGGGTTCTGCGGTAAGTCACCTAACTTTCTCTCGGACTAATGGAGGCCAAACAATATGAGTAAGCGGAGAGTGTATGGGCCATGAGCAGTGAGGGCGGAGACGGTCCGTTGTACGTTCCCGATGCCCCACATAGGCCGGGGGATGAGGCTGATTTCACTGAATGGCCTTGGTCTCCGGGCGATCTAGGAATGCCTGAAATCGGTTGTGATGCTTCCGAAACCACAGATTTGGCAGAAGGTTTGGTAAGGGTGCTTGGTGACGATAATAGATCGTCAGGAGACTGGGACCCTAAACTAAGACCGGAAGTCCTAATCAAGGGATTGGAGCATATGATGAGGCTCAGGATATTTGATGATCGGATGATAAAAATGCAGAGGACTGGGAAGCTCTCTTTCTACATGCGTTCTTTCGGAGAAGAGGCGGTGGCAATCGCACAAACTATGGCCCTGAAGGAACAAGACTGGTTATTTCCAACCTACAGACAGCCTGGTGCACAATTTGTCAGAGACAGAGATATGGTGAGTATGATTTGCCACTGCATTGGCAATGAGATGGATAATGTCAAAGGTAGACAGATGCCTGTTCATTATACTTACAGAGAAGGTCGATTCATCTCAGTATCCAGTCCAGTTGGCACTCAATTTAGTCAAGCTGTTGGCGTGGCCCTAGCTTCGAGCTACAAGGGATTGGATGAAGTCACTATAACCTGGATTGGCGATGGAGCGAGTGCCGAAGGGGACTATCACTACGCTTTGAACTTCGCCAGTATCTTCCAAGCACCGGTAATTCTTAACGTAGTAAATAATCAATGGGCCATCTCTACACACAAGAATTTCGCTAGTAAAAATGGAAATTTCGCTGTCAGAGGACTTCCTTACGGAATACCTAGCATCAGAGTTGATGGAAATGACTTCTTGGCCCTGTATTCAGTTACTTCTTGGGCTAGAGAGCGAGCATCCAAGGGATTTGGCCCAACGCACATAGAGGTCCTGACATACCGTGCTGGTGCCCATAGCAGCAGTGATGACCCCTCCAGATACAGGCCTTCTGATGTCCACAACTTTTGGCCGGGCGGAGACCCAATAGAACGTCTTCGAGAACATCTCAAAGAAATCGGCGAGTGGACTGATCAGCAACATAAGGAACTCTCGGAAAAAATAGACACAGAGGTTATGTCGGCTTACAAGGAAGCTGTCAAGTTCGGAGACTTGGCGAATGGACCTTACCCCTCTTCCGACGCCATATTTACAGAAGTTTACGAGGAGCCCCCTTGGCACCTAATGGAACAATGGGACGAAATGAAGAAATGGAGGAACTCATGATGCCTAATATGAATATGGTCGAGTCAGTGAATAGTGCCATTGACACTATGCTGTCTAAGGATGAAGACGTCATAATGTTCGGCGAGGATGTCGGATACTTTGGTGGTGTTTTCAGAACATCAGATGGACTTCAGGAAAGGCACGGCAAGCACAGAGTTTTCGATTCTCCCCTATCAGAAGGAGGAATCGCAGCAACGGCTTTCGGCATGGGCATAAATGGACTAAGGCCTGTTGTAGAGATTCAATTTGCTGACTACATCTTCCCGGCTTATGATCAGATAGTCAATGAAATGGCCAAAGTGAGACACCGTTCTGGAGGAGAATTCTGGTGCCCAGTTACCATCAGAACCCCTGCAGGAGGGGGAATTCGTGGCGGCCATCATCATTCTCAATCTCCTGAGTCTCAATTTACCCATACTCCTGGATTGAAAGTTGTATATTGTTCAACTCCATACAATGCCAAAGGGCTATTGATTAGCGCAATTGAAGATAACGACCCGGTTATTTTCTTTGAGCCAAAGAGATGCTACAGAGGACCGTTTTATGGAGATCCGCACAACGTTCCTACATGGGCTGGGCATCCGGAGGCCGAGGTCCCGGATTCACATTACAAAATCCCATTGGGAGAGGCCCGGTTGGCAATGGAAGGAGATAGTTGCACGGTCATATCATGGGGGGCCATGGTTCATGTTTGCGAACAGGCGATCAAAGACAGTGGCGTTTCTTGTGATTTGATTGATCTTCAGACATTGGTGCCTTGGGACAAGGATGCAGTTGTGAAATCCATTTCTAAGACCGGTAGATGCGTAATAGTGCATGAAGCACCCAAAACAAGTGGTTTTGGAGCAGAAATGGCAGCATCAATACAGGAAAGATGCTTCTGGAATCTTGAATCTCCTATTGAGAGGGTAACTGGTTGGGACACTCCCTTCCCACACACCACTGAATGGGATTATATGCCCGGGCCTGACAGGGTTGCTGCGGCGATAGTGAGAACACAGGAGGATTGACATGGCGAATTATGAATTCAAGCTGCCCGATATTGGTGAAGGCGTGGTCGAGGGAGAGGTAGTCAGCTGGCATGTTTCCGTCGGGGATACAGTCTCCGAGGATGACCCCGTGGTTGACGTAATGACAGACAAGGCAACGGTAACGATACCATCGCCGACCGATGGTGTTGTCGTTTCACTAAACGGCGAAGTTGGTGATATGATTGCAGTCGGTTCAGTATTGATTGAGTTTGATACCGGTTCCGAAGGCACTTCTACTCCAAAGTCAATGGAGGACGTTTCGGACGAGCAGCCCAAGCCCGAGCCGCCCAAGCCCGAGCCGCCCAAGCCCGAGCCGCCCAAGCCCGAGCCGCCCAAGCCTGAGAAGGCTCCAGCTAAACTCACTCCTGCTCCTCAAACCGCTCCAGTAATTCCGAAGAGTAGTATTGGATCCGTCCTGGCCAGTCCTGCAGTCAGGAGAAGAGCAAGAGAATCAGGGATAGACCTTGGATTGCTCAACGGAAGTGGTCCCGCTGGAAGAATTAGGCATGCTGACATTGACGCTTTCGTGGCTGGTTCTGGAACAGTAATGGGCGCCCCCCCATCAGCATACTCGATGAAGAGAAGTGCTGTTAATGAGGTCAAGATTGTGGGCTTGAGAAGGAAGATTTCCGAGCAGATGGTCAAGAGTGCTTTCTCAATCCCGCATTTTTCATATTTCGAAGAAGTGGACGTAACAGAGCTTGAGGCCCTGAGGCAGGCGCTAAACTCTAGCAGATCCGAAGATTTGCCTAAGCTAACTTACCTGCCATTCATTATGATGGCACTTGCGAAGATTATGCCAGAACACCCTGAATGCAACGGGCATTTCTATGATGGAGATGGAGTCGTCCATAGGCATGAGGCAGTTCATCTTGGCATTGCAACACAGACTGACAGGGGGCTTTATGTCCCAGTGGTCAAGAATGTTGAAGCCATGGACATCTGGCAGGCTGCCAGTGATCTGATCAGGGTATCTGGGGATGCCAGAGCAGGGACCTCTAGCTTGGATGATCTAACAGGATCTACCTTCACAATTACTAGCTTGGGCAGAGACGGGGGCCTTGGAGCTACGCCCATAATTAATCATCCCGAAATGGCCATCCTAGGAGTTCACAAAGCTAGGGAGATGCCAGTAGTAATGAATGGGCAAATCGTTGTCAGGAGGATCATGAACCTATCCAGCTCTTTCGATCACAGAGTAATCGATGGTGCTGATGGGGCAAGATTGGTGCAGCATCTAAAGAGGATGCTGGAGCACCCTGCAATGATTTTCATGTGAGGGGAAAATAATGGCTGAAATCAGGAAATGTCAGGTATTGATTGTGGGTGCTGGACCTGGTGGCTATGTAGCAGGAATCAGGTCTGGTCAATTAGGAATGGATACTGTCATTGTCGAGGGGGACAAGGCGGGAGGTACCTGTCTGATCAGGGGATGCATACCCAGTAAGGCAATGATTCACGCTGCGGAGCGGTTTGAGTCGATCTCCATGCACAACTCAGAAAATGGCCACATGGGAATCTCAATATCGTCAGAGCCTCAGCTTGATATGGCAGCTTTGGTTTCTTGGAAGGATTCTATCGTAGATCGTTTGAATAAAGGGGTCGAGGCGTTACTCAAGGGCTCGGGAGCCGAGCTGATCAAGGGATGGGCCAACTTCAGTAGCCCAAAGAGATGCACTGTAGAAACTCCTAATGGCATTGTTGAAATTGAAGCTGAAAATGTCATAATTGCTACAGGGTCTTCTCATATTGATCTCCCCTTTATGCCATGTGATGAAGAGTTCATTCTCTCATCTACGGGTGCCCTTGACCTAGATTCGCTTCCATCCAAGGTGGCCATTGTTGGAGGGGGCTACATAGGACTAGAACTTGGTTGCGCGCTCTCCAAACTGGGCTCTGAAGTCACCGTTATAGAGGGAATGGAAAGTATCTTGGGAATATTCGATAGGGAGCTTAGGAGGCCGTTAGAAATTTGGCTCAAGAAACATGGGGTAATTGTTCATACTAATGCATTAGCTAAAGGAGCTCAAGTGAAGGGCAGAGGTGCCTCAAAGAAGGTGGAGCTTTCATATGAGATGGACGGCGAAGTCCAAACCCTGAAGGTCGACAAGGTTCTCGTAACTGTTGGAAGAAGGCCCAATACCAAAGATTGGGGCCTAGAAACCATGGGAGTAAGAATGGATCAGTCCGGGAGATTCATCAGGACTGATAGACAATGCAGGACAAATGTCCCTGGAGTATATGCTATTGGGGATGTTGCAGGAGAGCCAATGCTTGCCCACAAGGCAAGTTCTCAAGGTGAAATGGTCGCAGAGATTATCTCTGGATTGACTAGAGAATTTGACAAGATTGCGATTCCAGCGATTGTTTTCACAGAGCCTGAGATCGTATCTGTTGGACTAAGTCCCGATGAAGCTAGAGACAGGGGCGAAGATATAGTGATTGGGAAATTCCCTCTTGCAGCGAATGGCAGGGCGCTAACACTTGAGGCAGAGAAGACAGGGGGCTTCATCAGAGTCGTGGCCAGAGAGAGCGATCATGTCATACTGGGAATTCAAGCGGTAGGTAGCCATATCGCTGAGTTACACGGCGAATTTGTATTAGCTTTGGAAATGGGTGCCCTCCTTGAAGACATAGCCGATACGGTCCATGCCCATCCGACAATGGCAGAAGCATTCCATGAGAGTGTTCTCAAATCTCTAGGACATGCAATTCACTCTGCCTGAGGTGTGTAGTTGAAAGAAATTCACATTATGAAGCTTGGAAAGGTGGATTATTCAAGCGTATTTGATTTGATGAAAGAGCTTCAAAGTAAGAGGATTGCTGGAGAGATTAACGACACGTTGATTTTTGTTGAGCATGAAGAAGTCGTTACTTTAGGGCCCAAGGCCAGAAGAGAAGATATCGTGGTGGAAGATTACCCCACATTCGAAACTGATCGTGGAGGAGGAGTTACCTGGCATGGCCCAGGGCAATTGGTCATCTATCCGATCTTCAAATGGGAAGGTGAGATGCAGAATGTAAGGGCCGTTATAGGGGCACTAGAGAATTGGGGAATTGCCGCTCTGGAAGAATGTGGCATAGAATCTTACAAAGATGATTCAATGCAGGGAGTATGGGTCGATGGGCACAAAGTTTGTTCCATAGGCCTATCTTTCCTAAAATGGGTGAGCAGGCATGGAATGTCAGTTAATGTCAATACTCCTGGGAATAGGGTCGAGGAGCTTTCCGGTTGTGGCCTTGAAGAGGGAATCCATACCTGTCTGCACAAACTTGGCTATGAAACCGATATAATTGGCGATACTATCGATATTCCACGTGTTGAGAGAGCATTCGTCTCCACGTGTGAAAGAATTTTGAATAGGGTCCCGATTCTGATCAATCAGGAGGTAAATGAATGATTCCTAAGAAGGGTAAACTGTACAAACATTGGGGATTAGACCCGAATACAGTTTTCCTCAACCACGGATCATTCGGCGCCACTCCTATAGCAGTTTTAGACGAGCAGGATAGGATTAGAAGACTGATGGAGAGGGACCCTGTTCACTTTGTAGAGAGGCTGAGTCATGAAATGTGGCAGGATTCGATTAACGAGCTTTCAAAATTTTTGAATGCTGATTCGGGAGGTATGTCCTTTGTAGCTAACGCTACTACTGGAGTCAATACCATTCTCCGATCTTTGAATCTCTCTAAAGGGGATGAGATCATCGTTCCAGACCACGCATATCAAGCGTGCAGAAATGCCATTGATTTCGTAACGGAGAGATCGGGAGCTAGGACCGTAGTTATCAGAATCCCATTCAGAATAGACGATGAGTCGGATATAATAGATCCAATAGTTTCTGCAATCAACGATAAAACTGTTCTAGCAATGATCGACACTGTATCGAGCCCTACGGGCATAAGGATGCCATTTGAGAAACTAGTTGGCTTGATACAAGAAAGGGGCGTTGATGTACTGGTCGATGCTGCGCACGGTCCCGGAATTGTCCCATTGAACATAAGGAAGCTGAATGCTGCTTATATCACCGGGAACTGTCACAAGTGGATTTGTACACCTAAAGGATCAGCTTTTCTACACATCAGAGATGATAGGCGAGAGGGGGTGAAGCCACTTACAATCGGACACGGCTACTCCAGTGATCTGCCTTCGGCTGAGAAATTTAGAATGGAATTTGATTGGACGGGTACTCGTGACCCAAGTCCTTGGCTTTGTATTCCCTTTGCGATTAGCCATATCGGTGGCCTAATCAATGGAGGGTGGGAGAATATAATGAATAAGAATCATGAAATGGCAATTTTTGGAAGGGATCTATTGTGTGAGACCCTCGATATCTCCCCCCCAACTCCGGACTCAATGGTGTCTTCAATGTCATCTGTTGAGTTTCCATGGGATGAAGATGTTGGCCCTGCTCCAATTGATGGGGACCCGATACATAACACGCTTTTTGATGAGTACAGAATACAGGTACCGGTAATCTCTTGGCCTAATCATAATCGCAAATATTTGAGAATTTCTGCTCAAATATACAATAGCAAAGAAGATTACGAATATCTTTCTGATTCCTTGATTTCCATCTTAGGGAGTTAGGCAACCATTCAAGGCCAAGGTCATTACCGTAATATCATGCCAAGTGCAGTGGTGGCGATAACGGGAGCTTCCGGTGCCCGTTACGGAGTTAGGCTGATTGAGGAGTTGAGTGGGGCTGGTTGGGAGATTGATTTAATCGTGAGCAAGGCAGGCAACATCAATCTGAAATTGGAGTGTGAAATGACATCTAAAGATCTAGCCAATATCCCTGGAGTGTCCATACACAGCAATACCAATCTAGCTGCTCGTCCTGCATCCGGATCAGCATTATATGATGCATATGTGATATGTCCTGCCAGTGGCACCACCATTGGAAAAATTGGCGCCGGGATATCTGATAACCTGTCTACTAGAAGCGCCTTGGTTGCAATAAAGGAGAGAAGGAAGCTTATTTTGGTCCCGAGGGAAACCCCAGCTCCCACCCCTCACCTTGAGGCGATGGCTAAATTATCATCTTGGGGAGTAACTATTCTGCCTGCTAATCCGGGCTTCTATAACTCGCCCAGTAGTATTGATGATCTTATCGACTTCGTCGTGGCTAGGATTCTTGATCAAATGGGAGTCCAACATAATGTCGGAAGGCGCTGGACCGGTGAAGAAGTGTCGCTTGACTAAACGACGCTTCGTTGATCCAATCCCAAATGGGTTCAATAGTTAGAGTGGTATAACAAGGACATGGTAGATAGCAAACCATGGTCCGAGTATTCAGTATCTGAACTGAAAGAGGCACTCCGAAATAGAGGCATGCCGGTTTCTGGCAGAAAGGACGATCTTGTTCAAAGACTAGAGAAATCGGTTTTTGAGGCTACTATAGCAGAAGAAGTTCTCTCCGAAGAGAAAGATGGTAATTTATTCGAGAGGATTAAAATGATCCCGTTGCCAACTATGATAGTCATTTCTTTATTGGTAGTGGGAAGCTCCGGTGGAGCTTTAATCTACAGTGATGAAATAATTGATTTCATACAAGGGGAACCAGACTATGTATTGCTTGAATTCGACTATTCAATGACGAGAGATTATGCCCAAACCTTGGTTGATCTAGGACATCCAGAATGGGAAGGCAGAATGTCTGGAACTGTGGAAGAGGAGAATACTGCGAACTCGATAAAGAGCAATTTTACTTCCATGGGAATACCCTCTACTATGGATGAGTTTGATGTGAATATCTTCCAAATTGGGAATGAACCGGATCTTTCCATATGCATGCCGGGGGACATTGGAACGATCTTTGGCGGTCCTGCACCGTGCTCTACTGCTGATTTGAATCGTGAAATTATACAGTTCGTACATAGAGAAGACTACGTCATTCAGGGCTATAGTGGATCAGTAGATATATTCCATTCCGAAAATGCAGAAATTATCGATCTTGGGAATGGGAGTGATGATTCGGACTGGGCTTCTGCAGCGAGTAAGATTGCTATGGTCTGGATAGAAGAGGGGACGGATGGAAATACGGACTTACTTGAAAGGGCGTTGGCGAATGATGTAAACTCGATGATTACGGTGAATACCAAGGTGAACTGTGATGAGCTAGTAATGGGCGATTGCGTTCCCTACTTCAAGGGCATAGATCTCTCCAGATTTGACTTCATTCCCGATTCTTTTGGATTCATTATGGTTTCTAAGAGTGTGGGAGATGCTATTTCTGAGAATGTAATTGGGGGGGATGGCAGATTGCAGATGAGACTTGATGTGGACAATCAAGCGGTTTCGACTATTCACGTCCCATGTGGCATTATTGAGGGCAAATCTGAGTCAGTTATCGTAATCGGGGCCCATCATGATACTGTTTACAATGGCGCAGGGGCGGTTGATGACACATCAGGGGTTGCGACTCTGCAAGAGATGGCCAGGCAGTTTTCAATTCTTCAATCGAGATTAGGAGACCCGGAATACACAATTTACTTCTGCACTTGGGGCGGTGAAGAAGAGGGACTATGGGGCTCCAAGGAATGGGTAGACAAGTATCGGGGAATGTTGTCCGAAGGAATGCGGCTGCACATTAATATGGATATGAATCATGTCGACCTGGAAAGAAATAACGGATTGACAATATATGGAAATAGTGCTAAGGATGTAGAAACTCTCAGAGGCATAAGTGGTGAATTCTCCAAGGAATACCCAGAATTATCCTCCAAATACAATGTTAATGTGAACAGTTTGGCCTCGAGTTCTATGCCATATAATTCGGATCATGCCCCATTCGTATACGAGATTGACGATCGTCCCGATGACGGTATGGACTACGGCAAAGCCGTTGTCTGCTATGGGTCAGGATCTAGCGAGTATCATACATATCTCGATAGGATGGATAGATTCAATGAGGAGAGCTTGGCAGTTTCTGGAGTTATTTTGGGGTCTTTAGTCAGATACTTGTCATATGGTGAACGAGCATAGAGGGAAGAATCTAGACTAGAAAAATACGAAACCGATATACGCTACCGATTACCGGGATGGGCATGGTCAAAATTGGAGACACAGCCCCTGCCTTTACACTGAAAACGACGGACAAGAGTGACGTCAGCCTCTCCGATTATCTCGGACAAAATGTGATTTTGGCATTCTACCCCGGGGCATTCACAGGGGTTTGTGACAAAGAAATGTGTTCTTTCCAAGACAATATTGGAAGGCTAAATGAGGCAGGATGCGTAGTTCTTGGGATTAGTGTCGATTCCCCCTGGGCCAATGCTGAATTTGCGAGAAAGTACGATCTTGGATTTCCTCTTCTATCTGATCTCGACAGAAAGGTGATCGAAAGCTACGATGCTTCATTTGTGGGCCTTGGAGGAATTGAGGGATACGTTTGCGCGAATCGAGTTGTAGTCATTGTAGATAGCGAAGGAGTTATTCAATACCGCTGGAATGCTGAAAATCCTGGCGTAGAACCGGATTATGATGCCATAATTGAGCATGTATCATCAATGTGATATGATATTTTCATCTTTGCTGTGATGTCACATCTCCTCTGGAGATTGAATTCCTAACAGGCCTAGTCCTGTAGAAATGGTCCTAGCAGTCAAATCACACAGTGCTAGTCTACTTTTCAAGATTGTATGATCATCAGATTTGAGTATCGGACATGCCTCATAAAAACTTGCGAATGCAGAAGAAGTGGAATGAATGTGAGTACAGAGTTTGTGAGGATGGAAGGTTGATGAGGCGTTATCTACGGCTTCAGAGAAATTCACAATGCATCTGGCCAGATTCTCCTCCTCTTCGGTTTGGATTATGATATTGGCATTTTTGACGTCTGCCCTACTAAGGGGTGACAGAGAAAATATCCTACAAATCCTGGCATGTGAGTACTGCAAATATGGTGCGGTATTCCCCTCGAAAGAAAGCATCTTATCCCAGTCAAATGTATAGTCCTTACTTCTGTCTGTTGACAAGTCGGCATACTTTACTGCGCCGATGCCAATCATTTTCGAAACTCTTTCTCTATCATTTTCTGTCAGACCTGGATTCTTCTCAGAGATTGATTCATCTGCTCTGTAAATAGCCTCTTTCAACAAATCAACCAGTTTTACTGATTGACCGGTCCTACTCTTCAACATCTGGCCATTTGAGTCGAGAACTGAACCAAAATTAACATGCTTTGCATTATGCCAATTTTGCATTAGTCCGGCCCTTGACGCCACCTCAAATACCATCTCAAAATGCTGTTTCTGCGGAGTACCAACTACATACAGAAGATCGTCGCAGGATAGTCTCTCTACGCGATCAATAATACAGGCCAGATCCGAGGTAGAATAATTGAATCCTCCATCCCCTTTTCTGATCATTACAGGGAATGGTTCGCCTTTCCTGTTCACCCATTTGCCACCCAAAAAGACGACACTGGCCCCATCACTTTCCTCCAATAATCCAGATTTTTCTAGCCTTTCAACTACTTGTGGAAGCAAGTGCCTGTATGCTGACTCGCCCATCAAGTCACGGTCATCCAGAAGAACGCCAAGCATGTCATACACCTCATTGAAATAGCTAGTTGAGACATTAACTAGGACCCTCCATAAACGCAAGGTATCATCATCCTCGCTTTGCAAAAGAACGACTCTGGATCTAGAGCGATTTGCAAAAAACTCATCATTATCAAACTTCGATCTCGCTTCTTTGTAGAACTGATCAAAATCTGATATTCCCTTGTCCAAAGCAAAATCGTCCTCCCCGATATCAATAAGATGCTCTATTAGCATCCCAAATGGAGTACCCCAATCCCCAATATGATTCTCCCTAATCACATCATGGCCTTTGAATTCGAGCATTCTTACTATGGAATCTCCGATAACCGTCGACCTTAGGTGTCCGACATGCATTTCTTTGGCGACATTTGGCGCCGAGTAGTCAACAACGACTTTCCTAGGTTTTTCTTTACTTACCCCTAATCTTTCATCTGGGAGAAGTTTCATTGCCCTGGCAGAAAGCCAAGCTGGGTCAGCCTTGAGATTTACAAAACCATTCATCGAAGAAGTAAGAGCTATCCCCTCAAGAAACGTAGAGATGAGCCCAGATATTTCTTCGGAAACATCCACGGGAGGCTTCTGAAAAATAGCTGCCAATGAATGGCATGGCATGGCCACATCTGCCAGCCTTGTATCTGTGGCTGGCCCCAATAAACTGAGTATTTGCTCTTCTGTGATCCCAATATCAGAAACAGCTCTGAAAATTAATGGGGCACACTCATCGATTAGTTGTCTCATTTTTCACCTCACGCGATTGGGTATCTCAGAAGAGCTGCAATTCCTCCAAATGCGTCGAATAAGGTTGCTCCTTCTTCCGTATCCATGGAAATAAGTGTCACAGCTGCGGAAGTGTGTCCTGCCAAAAGTGTCAATTCGTCAATGAGATCCATTGATCTGTCAGGATCCTCGATCACATCTTCAGAATGACAAGACGAACAAACGGGGATATCTGACCTCCTACTCTGAGTCCCTTCCCATTCCTCTTTACACTGCCTGCAGATCCACATAACCCTTCTTTTCCTGACATTCTCAGAAATAAGAAGTCTTTCCACCGCCCCTTGGTCCAAAGCATTTCTAATCATCATCTCTCCATATGTGGCCTTTGGATGAGCTTGCATTACTTCACTCAAAAATCTATCAACTAGTCTCCTCTCAGTATCCAACTCAATTTGGTCCATTAAACCGCCAGCTCTCTGAACTAGCTCCCTTAATCCGCTCTCATTTGAGTAACCAACATCAAAGAATGGCTCCCTGATTAGTTTCTTGATTTCATGATGGAAATAGTCGTTTTTTACAACATAATCTTTAGTTGCACCGGGACCTCCAATAATTATTCCTTGCAGGTTCTCAATCATTGGTAGCCAGTATGAAGAAGCTCTTTCAGAGGACTTTTTGAAAAACTTGTCTGCAGCTTCTTCGATTAATCTCTCGAACCTTTGTGCTGATTGGCCCCCCCTTCCATGTTTTGAAGGAACTAATGAGGTGACGTGCTCTTGGCAATGGAGCCTCTTTCCACTGGCTAATCCGTAAGCTGCTTCTGACCTGTCGATAACAAAAAGCCCATATGCAGTCCTGTCAATTAGCATCTCTTCTAGCTGGCTAATCTCGAACGTAGAGCCGCACCTGTATCTGTAAGAAGTGAATGAGTCGGGTGGATCATCGATTACTATTGACATCAGTCGAGTCTTGTTATTTCCAACAATTACATGACCGACGAAAAGAGCTAGTCCCCTCTCGCCTGGGGTCTTGTACCTATTCAGGGTAGCTATAGCAGATTCTATGGCATCGGAAACATGCTTTCTAGTTAGTTTCGATTTTATATTCGCAGCTTGACCGGCCTCATTTGACAACTGATGCCTTACATCACTGATCATCCTATCAGGGGGAACTACTACCGAAACTAGTTCTGTTCCCATACCCTTCATTGATGAGAGGTCTTCAACGGCCTTCTTGAGTCGCAACCTCCTCTGCTGGACTTCAATCTCGTCGGACATGGTGTGGCCTCCAGCAGAAGGCCGGAGGGGCAGCATTTCAACCCTTATACTGTGCTTAGGCGAAGGCATTGAAAGGGGGCGTCCTAGCTCGGTAGCCAATGACGACGGTGATTGTCGCACTCGGAGGGAGTCTGCTTCGTCCTGAGATAGAGGAAAGGCACACCTGGCTGGAAGGCCTAGTGTCCATAATTAGGGACAGAGTGTCTATGGATGACAGGATAGGAATTGTCGTCGGAGGAGGCGCTCCCGCAAGGGAGGGGATAGAGCTTGCAAGGGCACTGATCAGTGATGAGTCACACTTAGACAAGATTGGGATAGCCGCAACTAGGCTGAATGCAACCATAGTCAGGGAGGCTCTTTCAGATAGCGGCATCCCTGTGTCGGGAACAATACCAAAGAGTATTGATGAAGCGGTACTGCTACTCGAGAAGAGGCAGGTAGTAGTCATGGGAGGGACAAACCCAGGGCACACCACAGATGCTGTTGCCATTCGTTTCGCGATCTCCTCGAATGCCGAAAGGTGCATAATTGCCACGAATGTTCCAAAGGTTTTCGATGAGGATCCGAAAAAGAATCCGACTGCTCGATCGTATGACTTCCTGACGCATAGGCAGCTACTCGAAATTGTTGGGACTTCTGTGCATTCAAAGGCTGGCGATTCACAAGTCGTGGATCCTATTGGCGCGCAAGAAGCACATGATTGTGAAATGCCTTTGAATATTCTAGATGGTAGGAAAATAGAGCTGATTAAAGAAGCTATAATCGGTGGTGATTTCAAGGGCACCAAGATAGGGGTGAGTAAGTCTTGAGCAGGGCGGATAAGATTGCTGCCGCGGGCTTGAGGACTGCCAAAGAGGCCCGTGAGGCTGCAAATAAGAGGAGGCGTACAGATAAGAGGCGCTCTTCTCAGAAATCTCTCGAAATTGAATCACATAGGCATTGCGTGGTTTGTTGGAAGCCGATACCACTGGATAGCGATCCTGCAGTTTGCGACCAAGTTTCATGCATGGAAAATAATAACAAAAGGGAGTCCTCGAGAAAGAGGTTGACGATAATGCTGTACCTATTTCCTGGCATTGCAATCTTACTGATTTTCCTGCAACTAATGAGTGGTGGCTCATAGATGGTGATTATACTATGAATATGGTTAGAATTTTGGCATCCTTCCCATTTGTGGTGGGCGGACTTTGCGTCCTCATCGTAATTGGTAGCCTTGTTGGAATCGATATTGATGACTCAAGGACTGATGTCCCGATAGTACCGTGTTCCGATGATTCTGTAGGATGTGTGGTCGGTATGACTACAGAAGACCTAGAGGTTCCCTCAGCTTTCGTCCTCCTAGAGATCAGCATGGAGTTGGAATGGGATGAGCCGGACAGGAGTTGGATAGGGGTAATTTCGGACTATCCAGATGAGTGCGAGCCGGATTCTAGCGGGCTTACGACATGTACATCGGAGGATTTTGATTTTGTTGCCGGTGGCCCTGATTCGACTGATGGAAGTTTCGAATTCGTTCTGGAGCCGGGGAAATATCGTTTCGTCACTGCAGGAAAGGATGGTTCCACTCTAGACGAGCAATTGGTGATAATATCCCCTGAAATACATCTTGCTGGATTCGTTGAAATTGTTTTGACCGTCATAGGATTCACGCTCCTGATGGGAGCTAGTCAGATGGCATTCCCCCTCAGAGAAATGTGGAAACGTTTCAGGGATGCATAAATCATCATAGATTGCTTGAATAACCTGTTCCCATTCGTCGTGCCATGACCGACCGCTGTCCGGGGTGTGGATCGAAAATGGATATAGGCGGACTTCCGATATCCATAGGTGGCTTCAGCATGTATTGTACGACCTGCGGAAACATATGGCAAATAGATTAGTCCAAGTCGCTTCTAGGCCAATCTTCAGGCAGGTTGAGTGGATCTACCACTTCATCTGCTGCAATCATTTCAACTAGGGTTTTCCTCAACTCTTCGATTCCCTCCCCTGTAATCGAGCTGACTGCGACTTTGCCCTCAAGGCTCTCGGAATCGTGTAGATCTAGCTTGCTATGAACGACGATTTTTGGCCTCTCCGATATCAGCCCTTTGACCTCTTCGAGCAGATTCAGTTGCTCATCTAGAGATGTTGTTGCATCGGCTGTTGAGTCGATCAGGAAAAGAAGTACGTCGCCAGTGTTCTCCAACGCTGCAATTGCTTGCATCTCTATATTGTTTCTTTCTGACATAGGCCTGTCAAGAAGTCCCGGAGTGTCAACCATCTGATACTTCCTCCTCCTATGGATAAAATGTCCTAGATGAAGTTGCTTTGTTGTGAATGGATAAGCTGCAATTTCCGGTTCCCCACTAGAAAGAGAAGAAATTAATGCAGATTTACCAACATTGGGGGATCCCGCTACAACTATGCATGGTTCAGAGGGATCTATTGAGGGTAGTTTCCTAAGTATGTCCCTAGCCTCTCCAAGCCAGTCTATCTCAGGGGAGATCTGCTCAATGATTGATGAGAATCTCCCGTAGGCTGCTCTTCTAGCCTGATGGAAACCATCAATGTCCCTAAGTCTGAGGATTTTCCTCTGGGTCTCGCCGGCAATAGACCTGACTCTTTCTGCTCCCCACTGAATTGCACCTAGGCTTTTTCGATAATTATCACTACCAACGGCTGCGTCTACCAATGCTTGATCGAATTCAGAAAGCGCGTTGAGACTTGGCCATCTTTCCACATAGGCGATGAGAGTTGTGTCAATGATTGAAGCCGCAGACTGGACCATCTTGTTCATCTGCTTGCGCACTCTGTGGTACTTGTCAGGATCTTCGACGGTATCTGACTGCTTACTCGCTTTCCTGAAGGCCTTGTCGAGAATCTCGTCTGTCTTTAGGACAGTCGGTATTTTCCTCCACTCTATGGATGCCATGTGTCTCCCTGACTCCACGGCCAGCTCATACCTATTGAAGTCAATAGACGGAAATTGTATTGATTTTCGAATCACGGCCTTTTTCTATATGCCCCCCATACGAAGACTCATGCCAGACATGCGAAGTACTCTTCCAGAATGGGCGATAAAGATTCACGAGGCTCATGGCTCTCCTGAATTGGACAATATCCAGGATGTTTTCCATGGTCCACTATCTGAAAGGAGCGCGGGACTGAGGAAGGACGACATAGTGGAGATTTTTATCGATTCAAGGGCCCTGTCTGCCGATAGTGAGGCGATTGCCAGAGGAATGCTAATTGGGACTACCAGAAACGCGGTAGAAATAGTGGACGACAGTGGTACTTTCAGGTCTATTGCTAGGGATGTCATTGTGGAAGTTAGACTGATTGCCCACATGAGGGTCCCATATCTTGAGGACCGAGAGATGATGACCTTCGAAAAAGAGGATATGAGAAGAAGATCAAGTATGTTGGAAAAGGCCGAACAGATGGCTGAGGGCGGCATGGATAGTCACCTCTGGGGATGATGAAATGACTGGTCTAGAAGGGAAGAAGTGCGTCCCATGCGAGGGGGGAATCCCTCCATTGAACGAGGAGGAGTCAACAGAGCTGATTGCTATGATAAATGATAACTGGACCCTAGTTGATAATCATCACATTGAGAGGATTTGGGAATTCAATGATTTTCAGAGCGCATTAAAATTCGTAAATTTAGCTGGGATGATCTGTGAGGAAGAAGGCCATCATGCCAATTTTGAGATATCATGGGGTCGTGCTAAAGCATTGATTTGGACCCATAAAATAGACGGACTGACGGAATCAGATTTCATTCTAGCAGCAAAAATCGATGAATTGGAATAGGAATTTTCATGAGCGGGACCCAAGAAATACTGAACAGCAGAAGAACGGTCTACAGGTTCAGAGATAAGCAGATTGATCCTTCTGATTTGGAGCAGGCTTTTCAAGCTGCTAATAATGCACCGAGCCATAAGCAAACATACCCTTGGAAGTACTACGTATTGGGAAGAGAAACTCGGGAGATGCTGCTTCCGTCTGTGATTTCCTTAAGCAGAGAGAAGGAAATTAGGAAGGGAGGAGAGGTTAGCGAGTCCTTTGAAACTAGAGCTGTTTCAAAAATCATGGACATACCTGTCATAATAGCAGTAACCACAAAACTCACTCCAGACGATGCTTTTAGGGAGGAGGAAGACTACGCGGCAACTGTCTGTTCTTTGCACAATCTAGTTTTATCCCTCTGGGACAAAGGAATCGGTTCACAATGGAGTACTGGGGGAATAACTAGACATCCCTCTACCTACAAAAACATAGGGATCTCAGATAGTCTGGAACGAATAATAGGATTTGTCAAGATTGGTTATCCAGAATCAGTTCCTGAAAAGAAGGGAAGGAATATGTCTGAGATTGTGAAGTATCTTCCTTGATGGTGATTAAATGAAGAAGATAATCTATCCTAAGATTGGTGGTGTGGACTCTATAGAAATTGTTGAGGGAGATGACCCGACTGCTTCTGAAGGCGAAGTGGTGGTTAGGATACATAGGGCCGGAATAAATTTCGCAGACCTAATGATGAGGCAGGGACTGTATGGTTCCAATCCAGATTTTCCTTTTACCCCCGGTTATGAAGCATCGGGAGTAGTTTCTGAGATTGGAGAGGGGGTTTCTGGGTTGAAAGAAGGAGATCGTGTATTGGCCATGACAGGATTTGGAGGGTACTCTGAGAAGGTTTCGATTGATGCTTCTAGAGTTTTCAAACTGCCAGATTCAGTTACCTTCGATCAGGCGGCAGCAATACCTGTTACTTATGGTACAGCATATCACATGTTATTTCATTTAGGCAGAATTAGACCAGGTGATACAGTACTGGTACATCATGCTGCTGGGGGCGTGGGCACTGCTGTGGCACAATTGTGTAAAGTTGCAGGGGCATCTCTGATTATTGGTACTGCTTCTTCGACGAAAAGAGAATTTGTTGAGTCCATAGGGGTAAAGTTTGTGGATCGAGAGAAAGAGGATTTCGTCCAAGTTTGTAAAGATTTGACTGGAGGCAAGGGAGTCCATCATTCGATTGATCCAGTCGGTGGAAAAAATCTTCTGAGGTCATACAAAGCTACTAGGAAGGGAGGTAAGGTATACTTTTTTGGAGCCTCCTCTGCAGTAAAGGGAGATAGTAGATCATGGATAACAGCGCTAAAGATGTGGTTCAATACTCCTAAATTAGACCCGATTAAGATGATGTCGTCAAACAAGGCATTATTCGGCGTACACATGGGATTATTGGACGACCCTTCGATATTCAAGGGCCATCTAGAGGCACTTTCTAAGTTACTTGAAGAAGGGGATATAGATCCGATAATCGATAGTGTTTGGGCGTTTGAAAGAGTAGCTGACGCACAGATGCACATGCATGAACGTAAGAATCGGGGTAAGATTCTCCTAGACTTCTCCCCCTGAAATTCAGGGCAGTTATTCAGAGCCTGACAGGCCTAGTTGCCCCACATGCCTGGCACTTCAGGAGAGTGGTTCGGTCCTCTTTGATGAATCGGGTATCGGGAGCCTTGCATTGATTGCACAAGATGAATGTCTTGACGTAACTCACCAACTTTTCTTTGATTCTTTTTGGCGGGACCCTTCCCTTCAGCATTATTCTTGTCTGCTCCCTGGTCCCTGAAGTTCCAAGCTCATTAAGGAGGTACTGATAGACGTGATTTGCATCTCTATCCATCGCATCTACTACATCGGAGAAGTTTCGTAAAATGGTTTGACTGCCCTCAATGAGAATCTCTGGTTCGGGCATAGTCCACCTAGACCTTTGGCTAATTCCCTCAGGAATTCTCTCACGAGCTCTGTCAAGTAGCTCTTCGTAATCAAAACCGCCCATGGGACGTGCGAACATAGTCCCCCTTTTCACCCCACCGGGGGATGTGAGTATCGGTGAAGGTAAAATCCAGTCACCTCTGGGCGGAGTCATGGAAGAGCCATTGCAGGTACTCGTAGCAAGAACCGAGGATGATGCCAGATTGCCAACCAGAGGTAGCGAGTATGCAGCTGGATGGGACCTATACGCCTTGGAGGACTCAATTGTCCCATTCAGAAAGAGCGTTAAGCTCCGCACTGGCATCATTGTGGCCATTCCCGATGGGTACGAAGGTCAGGTCAGAGCAAGATCTTCACTAGGATCAAAGGGGCTGATCCTCCCTCATAGTATCGGCACCATAGATGCGGATTATCGGGGAGAGTTGTTCGTTCTCATGACATGGATAGGAGAAGGGGAATCTTACACCGTAAAGGCTGGAGAGAGGATTGCCCAGCTACTGATATCCCCAATACCCGAAGTTCGCTTTGACGAGGTTTCCGTCGAAGAGCTGGGCTCTACAGAGAGGGGGGCTGGCGGATTTGGCAGTACCGGAAGATTCTAGCTGTTGTGAATTCAATAGATTCAATACCCTATTCTCAATAGGTTCATAGGAAGCGGATAGTGTCCCAGTATGATGACGAGTAGCGTGGATGATTTACGAGCCTCCGTGGAAGAATACCGCACCAAGGGACTGAACACACAGCAGATTGCTGATGAGATGTCACTTTCACAGACCACGATAAAGTGGCTATCCTCAGGAGGAGTTGGTTCCGAGGATAGGCCCGAGGACATCAGAGTTGGATGGAGATCTATTGCAGTCAGATCCAGTAGGATTGAGGCTATTTCGTACGTTTTCTGTGACATAATGGAAGAGGAGATTGGTGATGAAGTTGACACTATTGTCGGAATCAGCATCAATGGAATAGCATTTGCTCAGGCCATAGGCGGACAGATGGATCTTGATATTGCCATAAGCAGGAGCATTAGCGATGACGGCGGTGGACATATTTCAGAAGTTTTTGCTGATGTTGCAGGGAAAAGGTGCGTGGTTGTCGACGATGTCTTATCGGGCGGTACTACTATGGCGAAAACTGTAACTAATCTCAGAGCGGCTGGGGCCGAAGTCAAGCTTTGCATGGTCCTAGCTAACAAGTCTCATAGAAATGAAATAGAGGGAGTTCCATTGAGAGGACTCGTCAGAGTAGTTACTGTCTGAGGAAGAAAGATGCACTGGGCGGACTTTAGAGCTCAGAAGCTCTCTGAGAGGGGCGTCCCTCAGGTAATCGTCTCAGGCATCACCCCCTCGGGAGAATTTCACATCGGCCACCTAAGGGAAATTCTAACAGCGGAGATGATACACAGAGCATGCCTGGATGCAAAACTAGAGTCGAGATATGTTTTCATCGTGGACTCGATGGATCCACTCAGAAGAGTTTACGATTTTCTCTCGAGAGATTATGAACAATTCATAGGGGTGCCGTTGGCATACATTCCTGCACCAAAACCCGATGGGACACCAAGTGATGGAAAGGTGAGCTATGCAGAACACTTTCTTGATCCATTCCTTAAGGCATTAGAGGAAATAGGAGTCTATCCTGAAATTGTGATGAATCACGAAACCTATGAAAACGGTGAATTTGCAGAAAAAATCGATCTTGCCATCAATAATAGAGAGGAAATCAGGGATATAATGATGAGCATATCTGGAAGGGACCTGCCTGAGGAATGGTTTCCCTACAGCCCTCGTGGCCCAGAAGGAAGCATGGATGGGGTTACTGTAACTTCATACGAATATCCCTATGTATACTGGGAAGATGAGAATGGCGTTTCTGGCAAGTCGGACATCAGGAAGGCCGATGGCAAATTGCCATGGAGAGTAGACTGGGCTGCTAGATGGATAATTCATGGAGTCACTTGCGAGCCAGCTGGAAAGGACCATGGGGCTGCGGGCGGTAGTTATGATACTGGTATTCCGATTTGTGAGTTACTTGGCGGGACTCCCCCGGACAAGATAGTATACGAATGGATACAGTTGAAAGGCATGGGGCCTATGTCAAGTTCTTCGGGTGTTACTATAGGCCCTATGGAAGCACTTTCCCTGGTTCCTCCGGAAATTCTGAGATATGTTATTGCAAGGAGCAAGATTGGGCGTCATATCGAATTTGATACCGGGGGAGCGCTCTTTGAGATGGCAGATGAGTACGAGCGGCTCCTGACAAGAATAGATACTGGAGAAATCACAAAGAGAATGGAAACCAGGATAAAAACTAGGGAAGGGGCCCTAAGAATGAGTCAGGTTGTCAGAGGCTCGGATCCAATAGATTCCTTCGCTGGAGTTTCTTTCAGACATTTGGCCATGTTAGCCCAGATTAAATCTTCAGATGAAGAGATCTGGGAGTCGCTGAGAAATAGTAACCATATCTCCGGGCCGCCGAGCACGTCAATTATTGGCAGGCTTTCGAAGATGAGAAACTGGGTGGGAAGTGAGCACTTTCCTGAAAATGCTAGGATAAATATACAGACAGAGATAGGAGAGGGAGCTAGAAATGAGATCACAGATGAACAATCATCTTTCCTAGTTGAGCTATCCAAGAATCTGAGGGATTGTGAATGGGATCAGGATTCTGTCTCTGTGGCGATAAGAAATTCAATTGGGGCTTCGGAAGTAGCGGGGAAGGATGCTTTTTCTGCAATATACCTAGCGATTCTTGGAAGTAGTCACGGACCAAGGGCATCCGCACTGATTGTTGAGATGGAGAGAGAACACATAGTCTCCATTCTTTCAAGTATCTAAAGGAAGTTAATATGAGATCCGATCATTTGCCATTTCCAATGCCTGAGAGGCCCCACTCATTGGATCAGGAGTGGAAGATTCTGACGTTTATGCACTGGGAAGTAGACCCGTTAAAGTTGGCTAAATTTATTCCGGACGGATTGGACATTGATCTATACGAGGGAAAGGCATACGTTGGTGTGATACCTTTTATGATGACTAATGTCAGACCTAGAATTGCATTTTCAGTCCCTGGAATTTCGACATTCCCCGAAATAAATATCAGGACTTATGTGACGAGGGATGGAAAGTCTGGAGTCCTATTTCTGACATTAGAGGCACAGAGCCTAATTACATGTTCTTACGCACCGAGAGCTTATGGCCTACCCTACAAATATTCGCTCTCTAAAGTCAGTGCATCTGAGGGAGAATATAGTTGGGCAACAAGAAGAAGAGATGGAAGTTACGAACTAGTTGGAGAATGCAGATGGGATCGGCAAACCGATTATGCCGGCCCTGGTACTCTGGAGGAATTTCTCTTCGAGAGATACTGCCTATACACGGTCCACAGAGGTAATTTATGTATCGCATACACCCAACACGAACCTTGGAAATTTGGACCTGGGTCTGTTCAAATAAAGTCTAATTCACTAACTAAGGAGTTTGATCTTGGCATAGATGACTTGTATCGCCCGGATATGGTTCACGTTTCCGAGGGAGTATACGTTAAGACTTGGTCTGCGGAGGTGGTCCAATAGAAGTCACAAACAGCCGAGACATGCTGATTCTAGATGGGGATTGTGGATTATGTCACCGTTTAGCTAATTTCGTAGACAAGAGGATGGTTGACAAGAGTATTCTAGCCTTCAGAGCTAGTGATTCGGAGGATGCCATGGGCGTTATCTCCAAACTTTCAGATTCATTACAAGATGCCGATACCGTCTATCTAATCAGGGAAGGGAGAGTATACATCAGATCTGCTGCGGCGATTAGGTGTCTAAAATATATGAGGATTCATTGGAGGTTGCTTTATCCAATTGCATGGATTGTTCCTCTCCCATTAAGGGATCTTGTGTACATGATAGTTGCAAGGTATAGGCATATGATTTTCAAACGTCCGGAATCGTGCACGTTTAGGGTTGACTAGGTGATTGATTGAAAATTAGACTGCATCAATTCCTCTCAAGATCGGGACACTTCAAATCCAAGGGAGATGCTAAGCAGGCGGTTTGGGATGGCAAAGTAACTGTTGGTGGAAAAATAGTGAAAGATATTTCTTACGAATTCAATCCGAAGAGAAGGGAAGTAAAAATTGGCGTAACAACTCTAGAACTGCCAAATCAATACAGATACTTTATCCTGAATAAGCCAGAAGGAGTCATTTGCTCTAGAATGAATAAACATGAGCTTTTTTTGGGAAAGGAATCGGTATTCAATATCTTTTCTGGCGATTTGGACTCCAGAACATATGACTCCCTAGTCACAGTAGGAAGATTGGATGAAGGAACTACGGGGCTACTGATTGTAACTAATGACGGGGGACTGGTGAATGAAGTTGCGAATCCATCCAGTAACATAGGGAAAAAATATGAGTTGAAGGTAGCCAGTAGAATTACTTCTGGAGATATTGAGTCTCTGCAGGAAGGAATTGAGATTCAGAATTCTGATAACGAGGATTTTGGGTCATACCTGACCGCACCTGCTGATGTAACGGCGATAAGTGACTACAATATCGAGATAACAATTTTTGAAGGTAAGAAAAGGCAGATAAGAAGAATGCTAGAGAAACTAGGAAATAGAGTATTGAGCCTCAATAGGATCGCTATTGGAAAATTGGAATTATACGACTACTCACTGAATCCCGGACAATACATGGAAGTGACTAGGGATGAAATTATGAGCAAGATTACTGCCAACTAATCCAAAGTTGAAATTTCCAATAGCCTTGGTTCTGGGGTTCCAAGTTGCATTTCTGCAATAGCTTCAACTTCCATCCTTGCTCCTGCCATGGTAGTAACGAATGGGATATTCAGCTCCACTGCAAGTCTTCTCATCATATTGCCGTCCAATACTGCACCTCCGGTTGCAGTTGGCGTATTGATTACTAATTGTATCAATCCCCTTCTCATCAGATCCAGAGCATCGGGAGACTTCCTTTCAGCGATCCTGTAGCACGTCTCTACCTCTACTCCGCCGTTTCTAAGCACTGTAGCTGTTCCTTGTGTGGCAAATATCTTGAAGCCCATCTGTTGAAGCCTGTTCGCTAATGGGATTGTATCATGCTTATCCTCATCCTTGACCGTGACATACACGCCGCCGGAGATCGGTACCGGCAGTTCAGTGGCCATTCTTGCTTTTAGATAGGCAGCAGCCGGTCTTGCATGTGATCCCATCACCTCTCCGGTTGACTTCATCTCAGGCCCAGGAGCAGGATCCAAGCCCCTGAGTTTGATAAATGGGAAGACTGGAGCTTTGACTGATACTGCTTCGGATTGTGGCTCTGGAATATCGAGTGATGCGAGACGTTCCCCTAAAGCTACCCTAGCTGCTATTCTGGCCAAGGGAACACCGGTGGCCTTGGCGACAAATGGGAATGTCCTTGACCCTCTCGGATTTACCTCCAGTACGTACAAATCATCCCCTCTGATTGCGAACTGTATGTTGTAACAACCAACTATTCCAAGTTCTAAACCTATTTTTATCGTCCATTCCTCTACTTGTGAGATGATATTTTCTTGAATATTCTGAGGAGGGATGAAACATGTAGAGTCCCCTGAGTGAATTCCGGCCTCTTCCAGATGCTCCATAATTGCACCAATTAGAACTTCATTGCCGTCGCATACTGCATCCACGTCAAGTTCAATGGCATTCCCGAGGTATTCATCGATTAATAGTGGCCTATCGGGAGATAAGTACGCCTCCTTCATGTAGGCTTCCAACTGCTTATCATTTGACAGTATTTCCATGCCTCTGCCACCGAGAACGTATGAGGGCCTGATAAGTACTGGATATCCGATAATAGAAACTGCCTTCCTTACCCCTTCGGGCTCAATTGCAGTTGTCCCCCTTGGCATCCTTAGGCCACACCTCTTGGCAAAATCTTCGAATCTCTGTCTGTCACTTGCCTCATCTACAGATTCTGGAGTAGTTCCTTCAATACTCAATCTGAGACCCATTTTCTCCAAATGATGGAGGTTATCTGATAGAGGGAGTGCAAGATTAATGGCTGTCTGACCTCCAAATTGCAATAATATTCCATGAGCCCTCTCCCTCAAGAGAATCTCGGATACAGATTCTAGATTCAGGGGGTCGAAGTAGAGTCTGTCGCTAGTATCGAAATCTGTGGACACTGTCTCGGGATTATTATTGATTATTATTGCCTCATGCCCCATTTCCCTTATTGCCCCTACTGCATGAACACATCCATAGTCGAACTCTATCCCTTGGCCTATTCTAATTGGCCCAGAACCGATTACTACGACTCTCTGCTTCGTCTTATTTTCAATCCCAGGAACTAGATCGACGTCACTGTCGGCTGTTCCGCCTTCGTATGTTGAGTAGTAATATGGAGTGACTGCGGCGAATTCTGCTGCACATGAATCGACCATTCTGAAACGTGGATGAATGCCCATTTCATGCCTCCTTACTGTGACGGCAATTTCCCCCCTTCCTACTGGTAGATTTTTGAAACCTGAAGCAGGGAAGCCGCATAATGCATCCGCTATATGGAGATCAGTGAACCCTACTCCTTTCCAAGACCTCATCTCAGATTCGGGTATTTCTGAAGGACGGAGTCCCATTTCTCCTGCAGCCCTAATCTCCGTCTCAATCGCTGCCATCTTTTCGAATCTGTGTAAAAACCATCTTGTTACCCCGCCAGTTAGGTCCCTGACATCCTCTAGTGAATATCCTCTCCTGAAAGCCTCCATTATTGCAGACATTCTCCTATCTGTGGGGACCCTGAGCCAGTCTTCAAGGATTGCAGTTGGAAGAGGTTCGGAGGATCTTTCGTCCATAGTTTCACCTCCTGAAGAATCGGCCATTGTCAGAGGCCTTGGATGCGGCTTGCCATATTCCAAGCTGGCCCATGCCTTCAGAAATGCTTCCTCAAAGCACCTACCAATTGCCATGACCTCTCCCGTTGACTTCATCGAAGTTCCGATAGTCCTATCGGCTGTCCTGAACTTATCAAACGGCCATCTAGGAATTTTCACTACACAGTAATCCAAGGTTGGCTCGAAGGCAGCTGTGGTTCCTTGGCCTGTAATTGGGTTTGGAAGTTCATCGAGAGTGTAACCAACAGCTATCAATGCTGCCATCCTAGCTATTGGATAACCAGTGGCCTTTGATGCCAGAGCAGACGATCTTGATACTCTTGGATTGACCTCAATTACCCTGTACTGCCCTGTAGATTGCTCAACAGCGAACTGTACATTGCAGCCTCCCTTGATGTTAAGTCTCCTTATCAATTTCAGAGCCGCATCTCGGAGCATTTGGTGGTCCCTATCTGAGAGAGTTTGTTGGGGTGCAACGACCACAGACTCGCCAGTATGGACGCCCATTGGATCAAGATTCTCCATAGTACACACAATTATGGCGTTATCAGAAGCATCCCTCATCACTTCATATTCGTGTTCCTGCCAACCAAGTATGCTAACCTCAATCAATACTTGACCTATTGCAGATTGAAGTAGGCCTTGACTGGCGATTTCTACTAGTTCCCCCTTGTTGAATGCTGTCCCGCCACCCAATCCGCCCAAGGTGAAAGCAGGACGAATCAGGAGTGGGTATTGGCCGATTTTGTCTGCGGCATCAAGTACCTCGTTAATCGAAGAGCAGGCTACAGCTTCGCAGACTGGTAGATCTATACTCTCGCAAACTCTCTTGAATAAATCTCTATCTTCTGCTTCATCGATGGATGCTAAATCACATCCAATAAGCTCTACATTGAGCTCGTCTAATGACCCATCCTTTGCCAATGCTGAGGCTATATTTAATGCGGTCTGACCGCCCATTCCTGCCAGAAGTGCATCTGGCTTCTCGATCTCTAATATCCTCTTGACGACCTCTGGAAGAAGTGGCTCGATGTATATCCTATCGGCCATTTCAGGATCATTCTGTATAGTTGCAGGATTGGAATTAATCAGAATTACCTCATAGCCGTCGTCCCTCAACGCCCTGCATGCCTGAGATCCTGAGAAGTCAAATTCTGCAGCCTGACCAATCCGTATAGGGCCACTCCCGAGTATCACAATTCGAGAAAGATCATTTCTCCTTGGCACTAGTTTCCACCTCCTCCTATGATGGCAGGCTGTGGATCTCCCGAGAGGTGATCAGCTACTATATCGGCGAACCGATCGAAAAGAGCGGCTGCGTCATGAGGCCCTGGACATGCTTCTGGGTGGAATTGTATCGTGAATGCTGGTTTACCTACCAAGTCCAACCCCTCCACAGTCCTATCATTGGCATTGACGTGCCTTACGGTGAATTGGGCGTCTAAGATATTGCTTCCCTGTTCCGAGCAGGCCCCTGATGGATGTGGGGCCAACATCCCCCTGCTAGGGTCTTCAACGGCAAAACCATGGTTTTGGCTGGTTATGTTGACTTTGCCTGTTACCAAGTCCACTACTGGCTGATTCGAGCCCCTATGCCCATATCTCAGCTTGTAAGTTCTGAGACCTGCAGCCAAGCCCATCAACTGATGGCCTAGGCATATTCCCATCACAGGCATGTCGGCCCTCACTGCAGCAGCTAGGGATTCTTTAGCCACGGTCGCGGTGCCTCCGTGAGCAGGGTCTCCTGGGCCGTTTGAGGCGAACAGTGCATCTGGGCTCCACTGATGCATTATCTCATCGAATGTCATAGAGGAGGGGCACCAGACAACCTCGAATCTCTTACATAGCTCCCTAATTATATTGTATTTTATTCCGCAGTCTAAAACTGCTAGTCTTGGTAATTTCTGACCTTTATCATCGACTGCACCCGGATTGGCAATTATGGATTTCTCGATTGTTACCGATTGGACCAGATCCTCCTTGTCTGGAGGAGTCATTTTTGACAGTATTCTCTCCATCTCTGATTCTTTATCTGCAGGTCCGAAGACACATAGTAAAGTTCCATATTCCCTAACTCTCCTAGTTAGATCTCTGGTATCGACCCCTTCTATCCCGGGAACCCCATGGGAAACCAGAAGATCGTGTACACTGCCCACAGAATCTCTATGATCAGGGACTCTCATCATCTGCTTGCAAACAACCCCTCTTGGATGGACACGTGAGGACTCCGAAATTCCTGGAATGATTCCATAATTTCCCAGAAGGGGCCAAGTAAATGTTAGTACCTGTCCAGCGAAAGAGGGATCGGTGAGACTTTCCTGATAACCTGCCATTCCAGTAGTGAAAACCAGTTCTCCCTGAGCAATACGATGGGCCCCGAAAAGCACGCCTTCATATCTAGTTCCATCGGCCAGAATCAGTAATCCTTGATCCTCACTGGGAGGGTCTCTAACTGTCGATTCAAGCAGCCCGTCTGTTGCATCTGGGAAGACGGGGGGATTGGAAACGCCTGGAATTCCCTCGCCCGGAGAGAAACCGTGTCGCGCTGTCCCGTCCGACATCAGCAAAGCTGCTCAAGTACGTCACTTAATCATTGACAAAGAAATGCAACATCATGCCCTAACGATCATCATTTGTGAGCAAGATTTTTCCGTCCTCACTAGGAAGTACTGAGACTTCTCCACCAGCAAAGTTTTCGGCATCGACTGGCCCCAAATATGTATTCAGGAAAACTGCTAGTGCTGCGACCTCTGAATGGGGCTGGTTTCCTATCGCTACGTTGTAATCTGCAATTCCAAATAATTCACCGGGAACTTTGGTTCCACCGACAACTATCACAATATCTCCATTCTGTGGAATATCACAAATTGATTCATTCCATGGTTTCCCATACATGGTCAGATGAACAATTTTCCCTCCGGACTTAGAGAATGACTTCAACCAACTCATCGGTTTGGATTCATACCTGCACTCGAAATCACCTCCGAATCTGGCAGTTACTGACTTCCATGTTTCTAGAGGAGTTTTGTCATTATCTCCAGAGAGGATTACTCTATTTGCGCCAAACGCCCTTGCCGTCAGGCCCAAGTGAGAAGTCATTCTCTTGTCCCTATCTACTCTGTGCCCTAACCTGAGGACCGATAGATCCAGAATCGCCTCTCCTTCCATGGGTCACCCCAGTGGAGGAAGTACTTCATCAGTTGCAGAAGGTAGCTCTTGATTAGAATCGGGAGGGAATAGGTCAACGCCGAGATTCATCATTGTACTCCTAACCCACTGAAGGAGGATAGCGTCCCAAAAGAACGTGGTGGCCATTCCCAACATTAAGGCCATTGCGACAAGTCTTCCTGAGGCAAATACAGCAACTTGAGTGGCAATCTCAGGCCCCATGATCGCGTTTCCTAGTGGCTCTAGGATGTAGAACAATATGATAACAATCAGGATACCCCCAATATTGTTCATTATCGCATTTCCAGTCTCCCTTCCGACTGACATAATGAATGTCGCTGCAAGGGCCAATAGAGGAACTATGATGCTGATTTCCCTAAATGTAAATCCTCCAATCAGAGAGACTGGGATTTCTACGTCGCCAAGTGAGTCGCCTCCCTTGTCGACCGAAATCCACCAGAAAACTGCCGTCATTGACGCCAATGAGCCTGAAACCAGCCCCCTAAAGCTAATCATTTCCCTGATATGATGACGATCTTTGGGCTGAAGCCTCTGTATTATTGACTCCATGAGTTCCAATGATTCGCTAGTCGGACCCTCTGGATTTTCAGTTTGTTGAATGGTGCCAACATGCTGATTTTGGAGGTCATCTAAGCCCTGCTCTCCCATTACCATCGGAGTAATGCGACTCGGTCACATCATAAAGCATGCGTAGAATGGCGCACCGAACATGCCCGACTGGCGACCTATTCTGAGATGCCGCGATGACGGAAATCCCCGAATAATGGGGATTTTGAATATCACTCCTGACTCCTTTCATAGTGATTCACGGTACAATTCAGTTGAGCTTGCTACTGAATCTGCCATTTCGATGTCAGACGAGGGTGCTGAATGGATTGATATCGGAGGAGAGTCGACAAGACCTGGCGCTACCGAGGTAGATCCTCAGCAGGAGATCTCGAGGGTGGTACCCGTAATTGAGTCAATAAGGGATGAATTGCCAGAAATTGGGATTTCCGTCGATACTAGGAGGCCTTCTGTCGCCATGGAAGCATTGGAATCTGGCGCTAACATGGTCAATGACGTTTCATCAATTAGCGACCCTGAAATGGTTGAAGTGGTAGTGGAATATGACTGTCCGATATGTATTATGCACATGAGTGGAAGTCCAAAAAATATGCAAGAAAATCCGAGTTATGACGATGTTGTCCATGAAGTGAGAGAGGAGCTCGCAAAATCTGCATCTGTCCTTAATGATAATGGGGTAGACAATTCCAGAATTATTGGAGACCCGGGAATAGGATTCGGGAAGCTTCTGGAACATAATCTCTCATTACTCTCAGCGGGCAGAGACGTGCTTCCTAGTGAAGAAATGGGGTTAATGTGGGGAGTAAGTCGAAAAAGTATGTTTTCTGACCTTCTAGGTAGGAAATCAACAAACAAACGTCTCGCAGGGACATTGGGTATCGCTTCTCAAGCACGAGGGCTCGGTGTTGATATAATCAGAGTGCATGACGTAGCTGAGCATGCAGACCTCTTTACTGCGATCGAATCCCTGAGGCGATAGTTTGTCAGATGAATGCAATGTTGTCGATTTTGATGAGAATCTCAGGCTTGTTGGTACCGCCCATGTCAGCAGCAAATCAGTAGAGACGGTGAAGGCGCAGATCCTCGAGTATAGTCCGGACGTAGTCGCGGTGGAATTGTGCGATTCCAGACTTTCTACCCTCAGAGAGCCTGAGACACTTGATTCTGAGGACTTGTTGAAGATTATCAAGGAGGGCAAGTCTGCTATGATACTACTGCAGTCAGCTCTTGCTGTCCAACAGAGAAAAATGGGGTTGTCTACTGGAGAAAAACCAGGAGCTGAGCTACTGGCTGCTGTCGAGGGGGCAGAAGAGTCTCAAATCCCATATGAAATGATAGATAGAGACGTTGTAATTACCCTCAAGAGGGCATGGCACAAGATGGGCATAATGGAAAAATGGAGAGTTGTGAACACCCTACTTTTTGATGATGAAGAAGAAGAAGTTTCCATCGAAGAGGTATTGGAAGATTCCGACATGATGAGTAAACTCATGGAGGAGGCCAGAGGAGTCGCCCCTAATGCAGGAGAGGTGCTAATTGATGAAAGGGACACCTTTTTAGCCGCCAGAATTCAACAGATTAGAGGCAGGGGGAAAGTTCTAGCCGTAGTTGGTGCCGGACATTTGGAGGGAATAATTGAGAATCTAAATTTGCCGGATATTGAAGTCACATCAAAGCTTCCAACGCTCAGTTTGGAGCCTCCGAAGAGGATCTGGCCGAAGATCCTGCTAGCTTCGATTCCTCTATTTCTATTTGGTGCATTGGGATACATGGCCCTCAATGGCGAAATGGCACAAATTAGGCAGACGGCAGTGACATGGCTCGTCCTCAATGCGGCCCTTGCTGGCATCGGGGTCATACTAGCCAGAGGGCACCCGCTTTCTGCACTTGTTGGAGCTTTGGCATCTCCGATCACCTCCCTGAATCCAACGCTAGCCGCAGGTTGGTTCGCGGGCTATACCCAGTTCAAGTTAGATGGCCCGACGGTTAGAGACGCTAAGGATTTCTTAGCCATGGACGATATCTCATTATTCTGGAAGAATAGAGTAGGGAAGGTCCTAATGGTAACCACAATGGGAAACGTTGGTTCAATGGCTGGGGCTTGGATAGCAGGCGGGGCCATTATTGGAATACTAATTGGATGAAAGGAGCTCGGCTTCCATCGGATCAACTTCCAATTCCAGATGAGTCAAATTTGCCCCCATTCTAGTGAGCTCCATCCCCTCTCGTGAAGATAATACAATATCATCTTCGTAATAACCTCCAGTCCAGCAACGGTTCCCGCCAATGCAAATGCCTCTGATGAGTCAATCCCTAAGTCTTCAGAGAACCATGTTGCTGAAATTAGTGTCAGGATGAAGGTATCAGTCGTAGCAATTATCCTCCACGTTATAGTCTTCAGAAAACTACGTTTTTTTGTCGAGCTCATTAACTCACCTTCTGAACCTGGTTACCTATAATGACTCGATTACAACTGCTATTCCCTGGCCCCCACCTATGCATGCAGTGGCAACTCCATACTTTCCGCCTCTTCTCCTCAATTCCAACGACAGTGTGAGAAGGAGTCGGGTTCCTGTAGCGGCGAGTGGATGTCCGAGACCTACTGCGCCACCATTCACATTTACCCTATCTGGGTCTATTCCTAGGTCCTTTATACAAGCAACACACTGACCTGCGAAGGCTTCGTTGATTTCCCACAAATCGATTTCATCAACTCCAAGACCTGCTTTCTGTAATGCCAGAATACTACTTGGAACAGGTCCATGAGCCATTATTTTTGGATCTAGCCCAACTATTCCCCATGACACTATTCTTGAGAGAGGGGAGTCTCCGTCTGATTTTGCCCTTGATCCAGACTTAACCACAAGAGCAGCGGCGCCGTCTACCACTCCTGATGCATTTCCGGCTGTCACTAATGATTCTGGACCGAAATGGGTCCTGAGCCCAGAAAGGGAATCTTTCGTTGTCCCTAGTACCACATGATCATCGTGTGAATGCCCTAGGGTCCCTTCTTCGGTTACTACCTCAACTATTTCCTCTTGCCACACTCCAGTTCTGATGCTCTCTTCGGTTCTCTGATGGCTCAATGCGGCAAACTGGTCTGCCTCTTCACGGGATACTTCGAGCCTTCTGCAGATTTCGTCACTGGTCTGGGCCATGAAGTAACCACAGACATCGTCTCGAAGGTTGGTAAACAAGTAATCCTCCATATCCTTGGGGATTTCCTCTCCCGCCCTTGGTGGCCTTCCTAGCTTGTATGTGCCTCTCATATCCCTAAGCACATGAGGAGCCTGGCTGAGATTTTCCATCCCTCCTGCCACTACGACCTCTGCCTCCCCCAACATGATCATCTGGGCTGCAGAGACTACAGACTGAGCTCCGCTTCCACAGAGCCTATTCAGAGTTAGCATTGGGACTTGGTATGGGATACCCGACATTAGTCCTGCCCTGCGTGCTCCAAAAATTGCCTGGGAAGAGGTCTGGAGGGCATGCCCCATTACTACATGATCTACCTCTGATGGGTCTGTGCCTGTCTTCTCCAAGGCGCCTTTGATGGCGATTGAGCCGAGTTCTTCTGCAGATAGCGATGCTAGTCTGCCTCCTTGGCCACCATCTCCTCTCTTTCCGCCTAGCCACTCGCAGAAAGGTGTTCTCGCGCCGCCTACAATGACTATGTCATCATCTTCCATGGCAGACGCAGGAGGACAGGCCTCAAGAGTCTGACTGTCCAAATGCCTCATCAGGACTCGTCGCCATCAGTCATCGAACCTAGATAGTCAGGGAGCTCTACTCCTGACATCTTGGCGACATCATGAATTGGAGGTAGGCTCTGAACGAGGCTGCTGACGAAGTTACTGGTAGCGGAGGAACCCTCTGAATTATTGCCACTGTCCCAGACAGTGATCTTGTCTATCTTTAGATTCCTAATTGCCTCTGTTTGAGCGGCTACCATATTCTCAATCTTCTCGACCATTAGTAGTGTTGCTGCTGCTTTCGGATCCCCGGAAGCGCTGCTTACTAGGTTGCTGTAACCTATGGCTTTCGCGTCCAGAACTTTCTGAATTCCTTCTGCTTCGGCCTCATACTTGGCGAGAATGGCGTCTGCCTCTCCTCTGGCAACTCTTCTCTGCCTCTCAGCTTCTGCTTCGGCAGCGATTTCTATCTGCTGCTTCTGGATGTTGACCTGTACGATTTCACTGGCCTTTAGTCTCTCCTCTTCCTCGGAGTAGAATGCCTTCTGAATTTCTGCTTCAGCTTGGGCCTTGGCGACATCGGCTCTCTGTTTGGCCGATGCCTCGGCTTCAGCTAAGTCAGCGTTAGCACGCGCTATCTCGGCTTGAGCGGCGTTCTCTCCGGAAATCGCCATAGCCTCTTGCTGTTCGACGAAAACACGCTGGTCAGCTTCAGCGGCCTTCCTTCCTTTCTCAGCTGCTGCCATGTTCTCTGCAACGGTGATTTCCCTCTCCTTACTGGCGATAGCTGCACCGATTGCACCGTCCCTCTCAGCATTGGCGACATCGACTCTTGCGTTTTCCACTGCAGTCGCAGCTGCCTTCTTTCCGATGCTCTCGATATAATCGGATTCATCGGTAATATCTACAATGTTCACGTTGAGCTGAGTCAGACCGAATTTCCTTAACTCTTGATCTACGTTCTGGGTAATCAGGGATAGGAATGCATCACGGTCCTGGTTGATCTGCTCGATTGTTAGTGATGCCACAGTGAGACGCAATTGACCGAGGATTATTTCCTCGGCGAGCTTCTCGATTTCGGGGATTTTGAATCCTAGCAGCCTCTCAGCTGCGTTGGCCATGATGGAGGGCTCCTTACTGACACCAACAGTGAATGTACTCGGGACATTAATCCTGATGTTCTGCAATGAAAGAGCGCCCTTCAGATCGATGTTGATCGGCATAGGTTTCAGAGAGATGTAAGCATAGTCCTGGATGAGCGGCCATACCAGTGCTGCTCCACCGTGAACTACTCTGGAAGGTTTGGCCCTACCATCCGCGGCTTTGGCAGTTCTACCATAGATGACCATTACCTGATCTGGAGGGCACCTCTTGTACCTCTGCGAGAAAAATATCACTGCTGCGACGAGTACCAAAATGATTGCAAAAATCATTATTGTACCTATCGTTCCACCGTCTGCTCCATCTGATTGTCTGAGCGCTGTCATTATCATTACGTCCACTCCTGTATCTATGACGAAGGCACAGGTCATGAAGTCTTTCCCGAAATAGGGGTTTTACGACTGCCTGATAGCAATTCATATCCTCTTTACCAGCAGGACCTCTCCCATGGTCCCAACAACTTCGATTAGCCTACCTGTACCAATCTCTTGCTGGTCCTCTGACCTAGCATTGTATGTACTGAGGGAGCCATTGGTCTCAATCTGGACCTGTCCCACTCCTTCGTGTGGAATGACAAGGTATACTTGCCCCTTGGAACCCACTGTGTCTCCTATCTCCACGTTTCCTGATGATTGCATGGCGATAAATAACTCAAACAGTTTTGCTGTCCCATACATGGATGCTGTGCCTGCAATTCCACCTGCGGCAACAGCTACTGGATCGGTTCCATCTGATTTCAGGACCCATAGGCCCGCTAGACCGAAGAACATCATGAATGCCATTACCCCTTGGAATGTCAGAGCCTTGAATGAAGCGTCAGAACTCATTACGTCTATTTCTATCCCGAATAGTCCTTCGAAGACGCCTTCAGCGACTCCTCCTACGAGCATCAGAATAAACCATAGGAGGAACAGTATCCCTCCCAAAAGAGCGGAAATCCCAAAAATCCACTCCAATCCAGTCGCATCACCTAGTCCGACAAGATCGAACAGGTTGAAATCATTGATATCCACCATGACCAATGCTAGAGGGCCCGGCATTTGACACATTCGGCTAATTTGGCATAATCTAGTAGTTAGGGACCCCTTCACAGCATGCCTCAACAACTCTGAAGCAGTTCGGACATTCCATGTGTTGCCTCCGGGGGACGGCATCCCCTCTATACCCGCAGACACAAGTCATTGACTTGCAGTGATCGTGATCCATGATACTTACAGAGATAACTGGAATTTATTCTTCTCGGTTAATTTCATCATTTTTTGCTATTCCTGAGGGCGAGGTACCTCTCGGCAGTAAGTATGGGCCCTAGAGATGATCCAGTGATTATTGATGTTATCACAAGATTCCAGCTGCTGCTTAGGTACCCGTCCAATGCAGTGTAGATGAATAGGGCTATGAGAATCATAATCACTGGAATAGCGAACCTTCTGAGGAAAATCTGGTACCCTCCCATCTGATCATATGCAGGATTTTCTATCATACGATCGATCAAATCATCGAACCCAGAATTCTTGGCAGCCATAATCTCAGCCTATTAGCCATGCTAGAAGGCCCAAAAATGTCATGAATGCTGGAATTGAATACCAAACTGCCCTCACGGCCCTCGGGGTCTTGTCGGCGACATCAATTATCTTGCCCGACCCATCCCTTACGAATTCGGTCTTCTCCATCTTGGAATAAGCCTCTGTAAATTCCTTCTCATGTCGGGCCAAGAATATTAGGAAATATAATCCAAGCATCAGGGAGCTTCCTCCTGAAACATTCAGCAGGATACTCATTAGTTCAAGAAGGGCTCCTGAGGATCCGACCTGTGAGCCGATTAATAGCTGCGCAACGCCGAGCATGAACCAAACTAGCGAGTCGACTCTAGCCATATGTCTGCGAGGGCGGGGTGGCTCATCAAGGTGTTCCCGGCAAATTGTTAATTGGGCCTTCTCAATCTACCTTCCAAATAGCCCATGTTCCCTTTGCAGTAGCTATAAGTCGTCCTTCAGAGTCCCTTATTTCTCCCTCCATATGTGCAATACTCTTGCCCCTCTTCACCACCTTCCCATTAGCAGTAAGAGTCATTCCCTCTGTAGAGGGCCTGATGTAGGAGACCACGATTTCTGCAGTTGCACACCATTCTTCGGGCCTTACTAGTGACAACAAGGCGCCCCCTAGTGCAGTATCTAGAAGGGTGGCATGAAGGCCCCCATGTGCCACCCCACCTGCATTCAAGTGCGCTTCCTTAACTTCAACCTCAACTGTGCATTCCCCATCTCCGTATTCTACAGGCCTGAGTCCCACCATACGTCCGAACCCTGGAAAGGTCGGATGGAACGCTGTGTCTTCAGTCATGTCTTTGAGAGGGGGTTCAATCTAATGATTACTGAGGTGCACGGATTTCATTCACCTGTTTGGACTGCCCATAGTTTTGAGTAGATTCCATCCACCTCTAGCAATGACTCGTGTGTCCCCCTTTCTGAAATTTGGCCCCTGTTTAGGACTGCAATGATATCTGCGTTTCTGACAGTAGAAAGTCTGTGAGCGATTATCAGTGTGGTCCTTCCCTTCGAAATTCTCTCGATTGATCTCTTGAGAGCTGCTTCAGTTTCATTGTCGACATTACTGGTTGCTTCGTCCAGAACCAGCACTGGAGCATCTTTTAGGACTGCTCTGGCAATGGCTATTCTTTGTCTCTGACCACCAGAGAGGCGATGCCCCCCCTCTCCTATTTCAGTGTGCCAGCCATCGGGGAGATGATCGATAAATTCAGTTGCTTCAGCGATATTGGCAGCTTCACGTACGGACTCTATAGATGCATCTGGCCTCCCATATCTGATGTTATCAAGGACTGATCCGGGAAACAAAGTGGTATTCTGGCTCACCAGTGAAATAGAGCCTCTGAGAGAGTCTAGTTTGAGATCGCTCAGACGATTACCGTCCAGAAATACACCTCCTGAATCAGGGTCATGGAATCTCATCAGTAATCTTACCATAGTAGTTTTTCCAGAACCTGTTGATCCGACGAGACCTACTGTCTGTCCAGCTGGAATGAGCAGATTCAGGCCGTCAAGAACCTTCTCTCTTTCGGGGTATGAGAATTCTAACTCCTCGAAGGATATCTCCCCCCTAACTTCATCAATTTCCAATTCCCCTTCGATTATCCCTACCTCCGTATCTAATAGGTCGAGGACCCTAGTTGTTGATGCCATGGCTCTCTGATACAAATCGAAGGTCTCCCCTAGTCTAGTTAGTGGCCACAGAAGCCTTTGGGTGATGAACACAATTACCGAATATGCGCCCAGACTGATGGTTCCCTCCAGTGCCATCCACCCTCCAACCAGCATGTTGGCAGAAAATGCGAACAGAATCGCCATCCTGATAATTGGGACAAAGGAGGCGGAAAGCCTGATTGCTTCTCTGTTGGCCTCTCTGTATGACTCGGAAGCGTCACTGACCCTCTTCGCCTCTCTGCCCTCTGCAGTGAATGATTTAATTGTTGTAATGCCATGAAGATTATTGTTCAATAATGCATTTAAATCGGCGACCTGGGTTCTTACTTTGGCATATCTGACGCCGATTCTTCTTTGGTAGATGAATGAGCCTGCGACAATCACAGGGATTGGCACGATTGCCCACAGTGCCACCTCTGGAGCAACTGAGAACATTATCCCCCCTACGACTACAATGGTCGTAGCAACTTGGAGTAGGTCCGTCGCGCCTTGGTCTAGGAACCTCTCAAGCTGATTTACATCATCGTTCATTATTGCCATCAAACTTCCAGTGGACTGCTGGGAGAACCATTGCATTTCTAAATCTTGAATATGGGAATATGCAGACATTCTCAATTCATGCTGAGCGGTTTGTGCGAGATTCCTCCATAGTACTGCATAGAAGTATTGGAAGACCGATTCCAACACCCAGATTACCACTGTGAAGGCTGTTAGAATATACAACTGCTGATACACATCCGTATATCCAAACTCTGCGAGGAATGAGTTCTCCCTAGATGATACAACGTCAATTGCCATACCTATGAGAACTGGCGGGGCCAAATCCCAGACTTTATTCAGCACTGAACAAATTGAAGCGAGGATGACTGTCGATCTATGGTCGCCCAATTGTGAGAGAAGCCTTGACAGCGGATGTCTCACTTCGGACATGTCCCTCCCTGCCCGGTAGGGAGTATGAATATGCCGAGGGTCATGAAGACGCCAGAGGGCCTCCGGTCCACGAGTTGGCCCAGATATCGAATATTGCAATAGAGGGGAGTCCGGTAGAATTGGTCCTCACAGCATAAAGATCGCCGGCCGAAACAAGATTATCAGAGTCCCTATCTTCCCATTGAAACTCCCACCAAGGCCCTTCCGGCGAGGTTTCATTGGAATAAATCGAGTCTAGCCTCAGACTTGCCATGACAGTGGCATTTTCGTCATTTGTCGATAGCCCTCTAATCTCGATCTCCTCTGGAAGTGCCTCGGAAAGAAGATCAGCGGGGACTTCGCCTGCCCATACTGAAATTCCCCCATACTCTACGGGCTCACTGAAGGCATCGAAACCCAGTGGGGCCCTAGTCATTCCTTGGGTGACGCCGATCTCAACATCATTTCCAGTTCTGACTCGAAGAATGAATTGTTCCTCATCTCCAGAATATGTCTCAATAGAAGTTATTTTTGGAGGTTTGCCGATTAACTCGATTATTATTGAATGGGTAGAATTCGACGACGTGGCTACCTGTTGAGTGGATTCTTCATCCGCAGTTATCCTCCAATCTAAATTGGAGATTGAGTTGGTATCAAAGCCGAATGGAGGGACATTTTCAGTCTGTCCTTGTGCCAAAAGAATTGCGAATTCGACGAATGGATCTGAATACTCAGGATTAGCGTCCCTTCCTTCGAACCAAACATTTCCTACTCTAATATTGGTAATTGGGCCTCCATCTATCACTTCGTTGTTGTAAGTGTATGTCCCAATTGTAACTCTTTTCGATATCGATCTCAATTCTTTGGCATCATCCTTGGAAACACTCCAGTGTACTTCTCCGAATTGCCCCTGAATCGTGGAGGAGGATGTTGTTTCAACCCATAGCCTCTGATTTTCAGAGGCATAATTCAAGATGTCAAGTGCATCTTCCTGGGAGAGAATTTCATTCAATCCATTGGACGTAAGGGGGAAGCATCCCTCTTCAGGGCACTCTTCAGCCTGCGTACCTATACAGCCTGTTGAGCTGGCCATAATTAGAAGAAGACCCAGCAAAGCTGTGCGTACCATGCCTCATTGGGGGACGATTACATTGATGAGGGTATTCAAATCTGGTCACGAATGGGTTTCAATATTTCCCGTTCCCCCTATATGGGACAGACTAGTGGGACCTATGGGGGAGTTGGAGTGTATACTAACATCTTGGTGGTTTACAAGAAGAATTTCGAGGAGGTCCATGATGCGGCATTGGCGACAGTCAGGTCAGTTCTCGATGAGCTTGTATCTGAAAATGTTGTGCGTGTGGACTATACTGCTAGAGAGACGGTACGTAGAGCAGATTTCGTGGGGCCGGACCTAGTGATTGTTCTGGGAGGCGATGGAACTCTCACATCCATAGCTCACTCAATAGATGATCAGACTCCAATAATGGGCGTAAATAGTCATCCCAGGATGAATTACTCTGATGGGTCTTATGGATTCTACATGGGAAGTGATCCCGATAACTTTGCGGATGACATCAGAATGGTGATGGACGGTAAAGCGATAGTCAATGTTCTACCAAGGCTCCAAGCGCAGATAATCACAACCAGCGGAAATAAAATCCTGACTGATCCTGCGTTGAATGACCTATTAGTTGCAAATACACATCAGTATCAACCATCTAAATATCGACTTCAAAGATTTTCTGAGGGAATTGATGTTATTCAGCAATCGTCTGGTTGTCTCTTCTCTACATTCTTGGGACAGGGAGCATGGTTCAGACACGTGGCAAATATAGAGGGGACGACCTTCCCAATCGAACAAATAGACGGGCACTATCTATTCGTATCCAGAGACTTGCCGAGGGGAGACCGAGACGATGACGGGTCATATTGGTCATGGACCGATGAGCCAACTGTAATGACTAGTGATATGCACAGAGGATATGTGGTCGCTGATGGTTGGGACGAATTCCACTTCACTAGAGGCGCTACGGTTACCGTTGACCTGAATGGTCCGACACTGCAGCTGCTTACTTTCCGCAGCACCATTCATGACAGAGTCGCCCATTGGATAGGCGAATAGGCGAGCTGGATGGGACGATGCTCGAGGATTATCTTTGAGAACTAGAGAATCTGCTGAAGGAACTTTTTGGTCCTTTCATGCTTAGGATTAGTGAAGAACACATCTGGGGACTCTTCCTCAACCAGCTCCCCCTCGTCAAAGAGGATGCATCTGTCTGCGACCTCTTTTGCGAATCCCATCTCATGAGTTACTACTATCATTGTAATATCTCTCTTTGCCAGATCTATCATCACCTCTAGAACTTCCTTAATCATCTCCGGATCAAGGGCGGATGTTGGTTCATCGAAAAGCATGATTTTTGGGTCCATTGCAAGTGCTCGAGCAATGGCCACCCTTTGCTGCTGCCCCCCAGATAGCCCGCTAGGGTACTTGTGTGCCTGTTCTGGAATACCAACTCTCTGAAGTAGCTCCATGGCTCTTTCCTCTGCACTCTTTTTGTCTATCCCGCGAACCTTCATCGGAGCTAGAGTAATATTTTCCATGATAGTCAAATGGGGGAAAAGCTCGAATTGTTGGAAAACGAATCCGACTTCTGACCTGATACGCTTCAAATCCGAAACGCTGGTCTCTTCATCTAGTGTGGTACCGGCGATCTTTATGCTACCGCCGGCATGTGGCTGTAGCCTATTCAAGGTCCTGATAAATGTGGATTTCCCAGATCCAGAAGGCCCAAGAATTACTATGATTTCGCCCCTTCTGACTTTGATATCTATTCCCTTGAGAGCCCAGAAATCACCGAAGTTAACGCGAACGCCTTTGGTTTCTATGATAAATTCATCATCTTCGGTTTCTTGACTACTCATGTTGCCTCAGCTCCTCCCTCTTTTACTAGCCCTAGGGACTTCTCCACTTTAAGTGAAATCCTAGAGAGAACCAAAGCTACCACCCAGAAGAACGTCGCTGCGAAGATCAGTGGCTCCAAGTAGTCGTCCCCGAATTGGAAGTCCGTGGCAGGCAAAATCTTCGAAATTGCGAATACATCCAGAACCCCCAGCAGATAAACCAGGGTTGTGTCCTTCCACAGGCCAATGAATATGCTGACGATTGCTGGCAGGGTCGTCCTTACAGCAGCAGGCAACTCGACAAACAACTTGACTTGCGTCGGGCTAAGGCCCAATGCAACTGCTGCTTCTATCTGGCCTCTTGGAACGTTTTGTAAACCCCCTCTGAGGACTTCAGCTATGTAACAAGCACCAAAAATTGAGAATGTCATAATTGTCCTAACTACTACGTCTGCATCATAAAACGGGCGAATTACGTCAGGGAGAATGAAAAGCGCGATGAAGAGCCAAGCCACCATTGGCCCGGATCTGATAAACTCGATTATGATCGTAGATGGCCAGCTGAAAAAGGGCAGTTCGCTTCTTCTGCCGAATGCTAGGAGAACTGATAGTGCGGATCCAAGCACCAAAGATGCCGCTATTAGGATTAGATTTACGTAAAGCCCGCCCCACAAGAATGGCTCTATGCCCTTCTCTGCGTATCCCCTTTCAACAAGTGCGTCTGGAGGATCTAGGAGGGCTATTGCAATGAAGAATGTGAAGACTGCAGATACGGCCAAGTAGGAGCGTAATTTATTCACTAGGAATTCTTCTGATTTCTCGGTGTAGCGTCTGGACAACAAGAATGCCACGGCCCCTAGAAGGGCCGTAAGTGTCAGATTCTGCATCACCCCGTCTGGATTGTAATTTAGCCTGACTGGGTACCATACGTAGAAGATGCATGCCGCCCAAATTAAACCAAACTTGACTGCGAACCCACGATTGGTCTCACTTGTAGTGCCTATGGCTGAACAGATGATAATTGTAGTCAGTATCAGACTTGGCCATAGTCGCCAAGTTTGATTCTCGAAGTCCGGATTGACCACCCCTGTATTGATTTCTATGCCAAGGAAAAGAGTTGCCCTATTTGCCCAGATAACTTCCCACTCAGCCCCCACAATGACGAAGTAAGAGACGCCTGATACAATGAAGTACATGGCCCATGCCACTATCAATCCCAGAATTGGGGCCGATTTTGATTGGGTGAATGTCCCTTTGAAGATTACAGATAAAGTCGTAGACCAGGCGAAAAATGCCAAGAAGGCCGTAATCAGGCAATACAACACGTTTTTCCACTGACTCACTTCAAGGTAAAGTGAGTCCATTTCTGTGAAGTAGGTATTTATGGCCAGTAATAGAGAGAGAAGTATTACCGATGAAGAGAACAGGTGCTCGTTGGAGTCGTTAACCCACTTGGCTGGCTTCCCTGTTATTCCCTCATCGAATCCAGCATACCATTTCAGAGCCCGCATTACGGGAGAGGTTTGTGGCATGTCAGATATCATATCTGCACCCTCGTAACTCTTCTGTTGTACATGTTCATTAATGCTGAGATGACTAAGCTTCCGATCTGATATGTGATAAGTATGAGGATGAATGTGGGGACTGCCTTGCCGATTTTATTTACAATAACCAAATTGATGTAGAACACGTCATTATAGGCCACGACCATTGCCAGACTGGAGTTCTTCCAGACGTTCATGTACTGATTATTCAGAGCTGGGACCATGCTCCTCAATGCTTGAGGTATGATTACCAGTCTGAGTCTTTGGAACGGGGATAGGCCCAGTGATATTCCTGCCTCGATCTGCCCACGGGGAAGTGATTGGATGCTCCCCCTAACTATTTCTGCTACTATCGCACTGGTGTAAATAGTCAGTCCGGCTATTATGCAGATGAAGGGGAGAGTGATTTCAAAGCCCCCTTCTACGACCCAGCTACCTGGGGATTCCGGGATTCTCTTCCAGATAGTTGGGACATCCCATCCTCTTGAAAGAAGTATTGCGACGGATGCCGCTGAGGCCCCCACCCAGATCTTGAATCTGGATCTTACTCCCTCTTCGGAATCGTCAAAGCCATCTCTGTCTAGGTATCTTGTATATGCCTTTACTAAGGCCAGTAATAGAAGTGAGACGAAAAGCAAGAATGGGTCTACTGAGGGGATGAATATTCCTTGGTTGCTAAGCAAAACTGTGTTGGCTATGCTGAACTCGTCTTGCATCACCGGAAGGGTGTTTCCAACGGTTATCGAGATTGTGAACAGGAGGAGTGCCAGTGGCATGTTTCTGAACACCTCGACATAGACAGTGCCGAATAGTGACGAGAGCCTGTGATTTGAAAGCCTCATGACGCCAACGATGATTCCGATTACGGTACAAAGGAATATACTGATCAGGACAACACGGACTGCATTGATGACCCCGGCCCAATGGAAATCCCATCTTGTACCGAGAGATGTGTTAACTTGATTGGGCCAATTTGTGATGCTAAATCCCGCGATAGAATCCATGAAATCCCAGCTGACATCCCATGTCGGATCGGTCCTCAAGAGGAGCATAATCCTGAATGCGAGGAAGAGTATGAGGGGGATGGACAGTAAGAATGCCATTGATGAGTGCCTCTTGTAGACGACTGCGGGCCTATCTGCTTCCTTTGACATGACCAATAGCCAAGAGATAGTGGTAACCAACAATAGGATTGAGAATACCTTGTCTTGCTCTCGTGATATCGAGGGAATGTACGCTCCGATCATTGAAAGATTGTAGAGGACTGTGATGAATAATAAGATGGCAGAAATTGAGATTATGACTTCTTGCCATGACTTTTTCCATAATTCCACTGAATTCCTTGGATTCGCTACTGATTGTACTAGGAGTATGGAGAGCTTTCCCAATTCGTCCTGAATTAGGAGGAAGCCGGTCAGGAAGGTGCCCCCGATAATCAAGAATGGCGCCTGTGTCCTAGGTGAGAGTTCGACGTTTTCCGCGATCAACCAGAATATTGCAAGCCCTATCACTCCTGAGATTGTCGTGATGTACGATCTGTAATCTCTTGGATTTCGTAGGATATCAAATTTGACCTCATTCTGTATGAGGGCGAAAAATATCAGGCAAATGCCTCCGATGACTAGAACCTGGTCTCCCAGAGGATAGTATGTTTGACTTGAGTTTCCTGCAATTACTATATTCAGCGATATCTGCTTGGACATATCGTATGACATGCCCATGAATAGGGTGAGGTATTTCCAAAGAATTGCGACTGTAAGGATTTGGAACAGCGCATTCTTGGCGAACCTAGAAGGGTCTTTGGCGATATTAGATTTGAGCCCCTGTATGTCGATACTGGGGGTCTGCATCTGATCACCTGCTGCCTTCTCTGAGATTATTTTTTGGCCCCTGGGGGGAATTCCCCCCAGGAGTTTGCGAAAATCCGATCAATTGATTGTTTTCTGAATCACTTGATTGGTGGTGCGTACTGTAGACCGCCCTCTGAAACGAGGGCGTTTGCAGTACCTGCACGGTCGATGAGGCAGCCAGTCATAGCGTCTGAGCCGCTTGTTCCATCGTAGCTTCCATCGCAGAAAGCGTCATCGTATGCCTCTCCGTAGTTACCCACGGCAGCTAGGACATCCTGCACCCATGTGTCTGATAGCATGTTGTCAGGGGTACCGAGTTGCAGGTCCGTAGCTGTGTTTAGCAGAACGTTGTGCTTGGCGTTTCCGCCATCTGCAGCAGCAGCTGTGGCCATTGATTCGTAGTTGGCAGATGTGATGCCGTACTCCTCAGCGGTTACCATAGCGTACCAGACCCATGCAACAACATCGTTCCAGTCGTCATCGTTGTCACGGGTAGCAGCCCCGAGAGGCTCCTTGGACATGGTCTCGGAAGCGATCCATGTTCCAGCAGATAGTGAGTTACCCGAGTTGTCCTCCTGGTCTAGGAGGTACTTTCGAGCAGCTACAGCGGACATGTCTCCAGTGAATGCCTCGCACTCTCCGGACTTGATCTTCTCAACTGCCTCAGCCTCGAACTCGACGTTCACTGCCTCGAATGCAATTCCGTTTAGGGAGAAGTAGTCCAACAGGTTACCCTCGGTCGTGGTTCCAGTTCCAACGCATATCTTGACTCCGTCTAGACCCATTACAGAGCCACCGGCCGCAGCCTGATCGAAGGCGGATTGGGCCACTAGGACGCCTTGTCCATCGTAGAAGTTGATTCCAGCGAAGTCAGCGTTCAGTCCTGCATCACGACTGGTAGTCCATGTCGTTGTGCGGATCAGAACATCGATCTCCTCGGAAGATAGCTTCTCGAAGCGGGTGCTTGCCTGTGTGGCGTCAACGTATGTCACGGTGACACCAAGAGCTGCACCAAGGGCCTCGCAGTATGCAACGTCCAATCCGGATCTTGTGCCTGTGTCAGCGTCTAGGTATCCCATACCGAACTGTGAAGTCTTAACACCACAGTTCAGGGAGCCTCGAGCCATGATTGTGTCCAGGGTGCTGACCATAGCATTGTCAGCAGCGCCTGCGGCATATCCTTCGTCGTAAGCATCGTCCACGTCATCTTGGGTGACGTCGGAACCTGCACAGCCCGCAAGGGCTGCAGTCGTCATTATCATCATCATTGTCATAGCGAGCACTCGTCGCATGCCTTGTCTACGACCTGTGAGTGGTATATACCTTCTCCAAGAAGAGGTGAATTTTGAGGTTTTGAAGACCATAAAAGATTTGATTTTGATTTGAAAATGGCCTATTTGTGTGGGAGAAGGGGTGGCCGAAGCCACCCCAACCCCCGGTTTCCGAGTTTCGTAGGAGGTGATCCATCTGCAGGTTCCCCTACAGATACCTTGTTACGACTTAACCCTCCTTGTCGAAGGCAGGCTCGAATACCCCATTATCAAGGTAGCCTCACCCACCCACAACTAAGATGGTTTGACGGGCGGTGTGTGCAAGGAGCAGGGGCATATTCACCGCGCCTTTTTGAGACGCGATTACTACC
>Ga0207993_1000006_pt1 | contig 107056 bp, 86 predicted proteins | sample ETN01SmetaG_2_FD_185791 | JGI IMG/M metagenome (GOLD analysis project Ga0207993, IMG submission 185791) | Marine microbial and viral communities from oxygen minimum zone, Eastern Pacific Ocean - ETNP2014F12-01SV265 (SPAdes) (version 2) | ecosystem: Environmental > Aquatic > Marine > Oceanic ...
ACTGCCACTAGACGCCTCACGGCCGACTCGAGATGGACGGGTTATTGAACGCTTACGGGTCATTGTGAGGCTTCGAAGGCCTCTATGGCCCTGTCGATGTCCTCATCAGTGATGTGGAGATGCGTTACAGCCCTGACTATGGAGTCTGTTTCCTCGCTCACGTCCACACCACGGCTAGCCAGCCTGCTGGCCACCTTCGTCGCGCTACCTTCGTCGCATTGCACGTAGATCATGTTGGATTGGACTGCCTCCAGTTCGACAGAGAAAGAGCTCATTCTGCTGATAGCCTCTGCGAGCCTGGATGCTCGGATGTGGTCCTCCGATAGTCGTTCTATGTTGTTCTCCAAGGCATAAATCCCTGCAGCAGCGAGTATTCCTGACTGCCTCATCCCGCCTCCGAAGGTTTTCCTCCACCGGTGAGCTCGGGAGATTGTTTCTCGATCTCCGACTAGAACCGAACCGACTGGTGCGCCTAGGCCCTTGGACAGGCAAACGGAGATGGTATCGAAATCCCTGACCATCCGAGCAGGGTCCGTGCCACTACCAATCACGGCATTGAACAGCCGTGCACCATCTAAATGAGCTCGGCAATCGTTCTCATGGGCTACTTTGCATATCCCGTCCAGAGCTTCCTGCTGGTAAATCGACCCGCCTCCGACGTTGGCAGTGTTCTCCGCGCATACCAATTTACAATCGGGGAAATGGGAGTTGCTTCCGGCAGTCTTCCTAATCGCTGCTTGGACGCCCTCAGGTGACATCTGCCCCCAGTCTCCGTCTACTAACGAGATGGAGCAACCGGCTAGAGATGCATACGCGCCTGATTCCCATAGGTAGATGTGACTCTTGCGATGGGTGACTATCTCATCTCCATGGTTTGTTTGAGATTTTATTGCAATGTTGTTCGACATGGTCCCCGAGGGGACGAAGAGGGATGCATCCTTCCCCAGCATCCCGGCGACCATTTCCTGGAGTTGTATCACTGTGGGATCGTCCCCCCAGACATCATCCCCGACTGCGGCCCTTGACATCGCCTCTCTCATTGGCTGTGTTGGTTGGGTTACCGTGTCACTACGCAAGTCTACTCGGTCCCCGGGATAGTCCCTCATGGGACTTGCTGGAGGGGCGTTTCACATAACTGGTGTGCATTAGTTGGGGCTACTTCCTCATGTCCTCTGAGTACATGTATGCCTTACCACGCCCCCCACCGCTGGTTTTCTTCTTGTTTGCTATGTAGAGGATAGCCATGGTTCCGAGTACGATTGATGGGACTCCGAACATCAGAATGGTCATCCATATCGGCCTCTCGATGTCAACGCACCCGGACTGGCCGCTGAGTTCCTGATTGGTCCCGGAAGGACACGCCTTTTGTTCGGTTGCGCCCGCCTCTGAGACGTAGTTGTCCGGATCCGCTGGGAGGCATGCAATCCTGCCCTCGTCTGATTGGTATGTCCCTGGTTGGCAGGGGTTTTGGGATATCGCAGCTGAAGACGGGACGAAGTTCCCAGGGTCTGCAGGCACGCACGTTTCTGCACCCTCTCCTGGCTGGTAGCTTCCTGCCTTGCAGGTTGTCTGTGACATGGCCCCCTCCTCAGGTACGTGATTCCCTGGTGAAGCAGAGAGGCAGGAGTCCTGTCCTCCGAAAGACTGGTACTTCCCCTTAGGGCAGGGAGTCTGGCTGGTTGAGCCCATTGAATCGACGTAGTTTCCGGGGGATGCGGTTTCGCATGACGATTGACCGGGTTGGGATTGGAAGGTACCTGCTTCACACTGAGTCTGCGACGATGCCCCGGACTGGTTCACGTAGTTCCCAGGGGAGGCCGCGATGCAGTTGGTTTGGCCCCCTGGTTGGTACTTCCCTTCAGGGCAGGCGGATGTTGTCGATCCGTCTGGGCTAGCAACTTGTCCCGGTGGGGGAGTCTCGCATCCTGAGGACCCGGTTGCTGACTGGAACTGTCCAGGTGGACAGGGAGTTGCCCCCGTGGCTCCGTCCAAGTCGACGTAGTACCCCGGCTCAGCGAGAGTGCAAGAAGCCTGCCCGGGTTCGGATGAGTAGGTCCCATTGGCGCATTGGGTCTGTGATGCTGCCCCTGCAGTAGAATAGTATCCCGGATCAGTGAGGATACACGAGTTCTGCCCAGAATCCGGCTGATAGCTCCCGGCTTGGCATGGATCCTGGTCGGCCGAACCCTCTGTTTCTGTGAAGTATCCGGGATCTGTGTCCAAGCAGGATTCCTGGCCGGCCGAGTCCTGGAATTGTCCAGGCTGACAGGGGGACTGGGAAGTCTGTTGCATGCCATCAACGAAGAAGCCGGGTGAAGCATCGGTGCAGATTGCTTGTCCTTGCTCGGAGGAATATGTGCCCGAGTCGCATTGCAGTTGTGAATCAGAACCCTCTGATGGCACATAGAAACCGGGTCCTGCTTGGAAGCAGGAAGTGGCTCCTGTCAGCATCTGGTATGAACCAGATGGGCATGCGGACTGTTCTGCAGCCTCGAAGGTGTCCACGTAGTGACCTGGGCTCGCATCGATGCATGTTGAGGCTCCTGATGCATTTTGGTATGTCCCGGAGGAGCACTGTGTCTGACGAATCGAGGCTGAATCCGACACGAAGTTCCCTGGCTCGGCTAGGATGCATGAGGTCTGGCCTGAGTCTGGCTGATAGCTGCCGGCATCGCATGGGTTCTGTATTGTCGAGGCTGCATCTTCGACGAAATGGCCGGGGCTGACATCTATGCAATATGTCTGGCCGATGCTTGGCTGGAATGTCCCTGGATCACAGGGGAATTGCTCGTAGGGATGGACTCCGTCTGCGTAGTGTCCCGGATCTGCTTCCAAGCAGGTCCACCCACTTGCATAATACCCAGCGGGACACCCTTCCGGGTATGCGTCGAAGATGTTGACGATCCCGTCGTCGTCATTGTCCCGCTCGCTCATCAGTGCGTGCCTTCCGAGGCCTAGTTCGACGTAAGCTGGAACGTCGCTATCGACGTCCTCGCCTATTCCCAAGGCGCCTTCTGCGTGGTGGCCCCAGCAGTAGACAGATCCGTTTGTCGCTACTGCGCAGGTGTGTTTCAAACCCGCTGATATCTCGGCTACTCCGAGTCCTGCGGGCATTGAGACGTGCACTGGAGTTGTGCTGTTGGTGGTGGTGCCGTCACCTAGCTGACCCTGTTCGTTGAGGCCCCAGCAGACAGCGCTGCTGTCATCTAGAATAGCACAGGTGTGATCGTTGCCAGCGTCTATCGATATCGCCGTCCTCCCTGCAGGAAGGGCGACGGTCCGGGGGTATGTGGAGCTGGTTTCAGTACCGTCACCCAATTTCCCACCTGATGTGGTGTTGGCGCAGGTTGCGCCGTCCCCATTGCAGAACGTGCTGTTCCCCCAGCAGTTCACCATTCCGTCGTCCAGAATGCCGCAGGTGTGTCCAACACCTAGGTCCATGGCAATCAGGGATCTGTTCTCTGGGAGAACTGAGATTGGCGTTGGCTCGTTCCTGTCATTGTAGGTCCCATCACCGAGATGGCCGAAGTTGTTCTCCCCCCAGCACAACCCGGTACCGTTGTCCAGGATTGCGCAGGTGGACGCGTACCCGGTATTGAGGGAGACCGGATGGCGTCCTTGTGGGAGGGTTATTTCGGTGGGGGCGTTCCTGTCATTGTTATCGCCGGTTCCGAGTTGTCCATCGGAGTTGTACCCCCAGCACCATACTGCCATGTCTGGCTCGGTTATGGCACAGGTGTGCCATACGCCAGTAGCTACTGCCACGAAGTTCCTGCTTCCAGGCATCACAGAGGGGCCATGCGGCTGGTTGCAGATATTGAAGCAGCTAATGTGCCCATGGCCGATTTGCCCCGAGTAGTCCTCCCCCCATGCATAGATATCGCCGGTTGATGTGAGAGCGCCTGTGTGACGGCCATCTGGGCTCGTCTCGATCACGTCTGAGAGGCAGCAGACGGAACTATCGACGTCATTTACCGATACTGGGGTGTATTCATTTGGAACGGCGAATCTGTCCTGCGAATGGCCCAAGAACGAGCCGTAGTTGCTGCCCCAGCACTTCATCTGGTTATTGTCAAGAACCACGCAAGTGTAGTCATATGAGGCCCCTAGAGCGGTGAGGGAGTGAATCGAACCGACGGTGGAACCCGGGAAGTTCAGATTCTCGTGAGTCTCCAGTGATCTGGTCTCATCACCTAGAGTTTCGCTATTTTCTGGTTGGAATCCCATAGAGGCGGACATCCCTATGAAAAGGAGTGCGAGTGCCATTGCAAGGGATCTGTTCGGTGCATGCTGTTGACTCATATACTCCGAAGGAGAACGGTCGTAATAACGGTTTTTTCGACATGGTGACTTTTAGGTCCTGGATGGTCAAACTAATTTGCAACATGTCTTGCGAGGGGCATGGGAGGACAGGGGTCCGAGATGGAGTCATTCCTCTCTGACAACTGTCCCCCTATGGGGATCTACGAGACACTGTACGCGTTCAAAGACTCCTTCGGGAGTTTCATGGGAGACAAGGGCACGCATCCGTGGTCTCAAGGATTCCCGCTCACTACCCCACTGGAAGAATTCGGTGGGCCATCTCTTCCTGATAGCATAGACGTCTCTTGGGAGGACCGGTTCTACCCCAAAGCATGGGGGCACCCGGAGTTGCGTGACGCGATTGCGGAATACTACAACTCCCAGTATGGTTCTGACATTACTCCAGAAAATGTGATGGTTTTCGCTGGAGGGAGGCCTGGTATTTACACTGTGTTGGCCTTCCTGAAAGATAGCGTTCAGGCGAGAATCGGGAACATAGAATGGCCGGCGTATCTCGACATCATGGAGCAGACGAAGACGAATTTCCAGATCGTTCCATTCACGAAGGAGAACAACTTCCACCCGAGCAATGACGAGTACTTCGATCGTGCCGGCCTGAACGCAAAGACCCGCCTAATGCCAATAATTTCCAATCCTCAGAATCCATCCGGGCAGACACGATGGGGGGATGAGTTAGAAAATCTAATCCAGTTAGCTGAACAGCCGAAGAATGGGATTCTTCTAGATGAGGCTTACGAGATGTTCCATTCACCCTCGGTGAGTGGAATCCAATACGTGCAGGACTTGGACAGGAGCAACGTGTTCATTGCTGGGGCGTGTACAAAGGGACTCCAATCTCCGGGTATTCGTGTTGGTTGGATAATCGCCAGCAAGAAGAATATCGAGACACTGGCAAACTATTCCAGTTTCGGAATGGGAGGGGTCAGTCATCCCTCACAGCTCTATGCAGTCAAGCTTCTCGAGCCGGGTCGTGTAAAGAAAGCCAGAAAGGCCGTAGAAGAGCATTACAATTGGCAACGAGAGAGATATGGGAGAGCTTTCCAAGACATGGGCCTGGGAGTTTATACTGGAGAAGGAGGGTTCTACCACTGGCTCGAGCTTCCCGATGGGATGGAGAGCTCTGAGTTGAACAGGAGGCTTTTCAAGCGCGGCGCAGCAATACTATGTGCATCTGATTGCGACATGGCCCGCCCCCATTCCAAGGATCCTGGGTACGTCTCTCCGTATACTCGATTCTTTCGCTTTTCTTTCGGCCCCCTTCTTCCAGAAAGATTCGAATCTGACATCCAACTTTTCAGCGAAGTTCTTGAGGAATACAGAATTGAAATTGGACATTAATCCGGTCAAATCCTTAAGTGATGGATTTCCTCCAAAGAGCCGTGGCGACGGGACCGACTGCTGAGCAGGCTGCAAAACTAGCCCAAGCAACATACAAACAGTTCTTGGAAGAACCCGAGCGTTCGAAGCAGATTGCAAATATTCCGAAGCTATTGAAGAAATTCGAAGGCAACTATGGAACCATGGTCAAGGGACTACAGAAGAAATATGGAAAGGTGACCAAGAAGTCTGCTGAGCCGGAACCTGAGCCTGAGCCGGAACCTGAGCCTGAGCCGGAACCTGAGCCGAAGAAGGAGAAGAAGTCGGGTAAGGCCTCCTCCGATCCGAAGGAGGCTAAGGCTGCGGAGGCCGCTGCGAAGGCCGAGGCCGCTGCTGCTAAAGCCGAATTGGTAAAGGCGCAGAAGGCACAGCTTGGAGAAGCGAAGGCTGCTGCTAAGGAAGCGAAGGCTGTAGCCAAGGCCGAGGTAGAAGCGAAGAAGGCTGAGGCCGGCAGGAAGGCGGCAGAGAAGCAAGCTTCAGCCGCTAAGAAGGCGCTCGAAGAACTGAAGACTTCATCGAAGCTCTCTCCAGAAGAGCTCAAAGAAAGGGAGAAAGAACTCAAGGAGAAGGCCAAGGCAGAGGCTTCCGCTGCTAAGGAGTTCGGCAAGGAAGCGAAGGATGCGATGGCTGAAGCGAAGAAGCTGGGGACGGAGGTCGCAAAGGAAGGGAAGGCCGCTGCGAAGGCCGAGGCAGAGCTGAAGAAGGCCGAGATGGAGAGGAAGGTTGCTGAGAAGCAAATCAAGGCATCGGGCAAAGCGAAGTCGAAGGCGGAAGAGCAGCTAGAGGCGTTCAGGGCAAAGCGAGAGTTGGCTGAATCTAAGATGGAGAGCACCATGGCGAAGAAGCAAGAGGCCCTGGAAGCCTCGAAAGCTGAAGCCACAGAGGCAAAGGATGCCCTTCAGGACGTTAAGGAACAGATGAAGACTGAGATGGCTGCTGCCAAGTCCCTTGAGAAGGAAGTGAAGGCGAAGCAGAAGGAGATTGCTAAAGTCGAAGAGGAGGCTAAGAAGGCAGAGGCCCAGAAGATTAAGGTCCAGCAAGAGATTGAAGACAGCAAGAAGTTCAAGTCCGAGACTGCCAGGAAAGCAGAGGAGGTGGAGGCAGAGGTTGCCAAGCTGCAGAGCGAGATGAAGGGCAAGGAGGAAGCCCTGGTGGGCGTTGAGACTGCGGCAATGAAGGCAGAGAGGGAGGCTGCACATGCCGAGTTGAAATTGAAGGCCAACCTGATGGACAGGGAAGAGCTGATCTTGGAGAGAGTCGGTCTGAAGGCCGTTCAGGTGAACTGGGCCCAGATTGGCGAAGCAGAGGGGCAGAGGCCTGATGATCTAACAAGGATCCAGGGGGTTGACGAATTCGCCCAGAAGAAGCTGAATGTTCTAGGCATTCATACCTACGACCAGCTCGCAAAAATGGATCCCCTCACGGCGGAGGTCGTCAATGATGCCATGGAGTTCACACCGGGAAGGGTGACCAAGATGATGTGGGCGCAGCAGGCAATGCAACTGATGCACGAACGGGGACGATGATCACTCGGCCGGGGAATAAATCTGGAATCCGCTAAGGGGCGGAGTGTATACGTGCAGGTTGATCAGGTTGGTGCTCTCCTCGTTAGACACGCGATGGATATCTGGCTCATCTGCGGCACAGACCTCCCCGGGCAAATATCTCCTGTCAGAGACTGGATATGCAAGACCTGCATCGTTAGTCTCGTAAACGGTCTCGGTAGTAACCCCTGAGGCAATGAGGAATGCGCAATCACTTCCAACGTGGTCGTGGATTGGGGTATCTTGGCCCGGCTTCCAGCAAATGGCAACCAGCTCGTAGTGCTCCGTCCTCTTGATCACGTTCCTCTGATATCCGTCATCTGAGTACCCTATGCAATCCTCCAATGCACCGATGTTGACATCCAGTGAGGATAGTCGCGAATCGAGCTCGTCCAGTCCCGGTCTCCTGTCTATGCTATCGAGCCACGTTGTGAGCCCTCTGAGGGCTTCACATTGTGATAGGAGGTCTGCGCGAACCTCGTCAGATAGTGGGGCTTGCGTCACCACGTCACTCGCATGCGGGGCTGGCTCAAGACACTTATGACAGAACTAGTGCTTGTCCGATGGAGATGGTCGGGGCTAACTGACTAGGGAGAGTTGGCCGGTTATCTTGTCAATCTGATCTCTTGGCCCCGGGCCGATACCGACCACTGTCTCGGTGCCGGGTGGTATCTCAGTATGCCCCGCGTCAGTTACCAAGTGGCAAACGAGACCGGCCTTCTTTGCCTTGGAAAAAATTCCCTTGAGGGAAACTAGATCTGGAGCCTTGCAGACTATCTTCCTAGCCCCCCTCCTAAGGTACCGATCCAATGACCTGGGGTCGCTTCTTTTGGCGGATAGGACACACTCGGCAGAGGCGTGAGCGCATTGTGCAGCCAGTTTTCCCTTGGACAGTTGCAAGTCCTGCCTAGTGACCAGGACCATTGTGAGCTCTTCAGTTGGGGGCACCATCTCTCACCGCTTCGAATGCCGGGGAAGACCTGTGCCTGTACATCATATCACCCAAGGGAGATGCCATCCATGCTACGAACAGAACGTTTCCAGCTACATGGTACAAATCGAAAACCAAGCCGTTCAACAGGTAGGGGATCAACATAGAGGGGCTTGATTCCAAAAGGATGCTCAGTGATACGAACCAGTTGAATGCCAAGCCAGATGCAACCGAGATTACTGCTAGGTGGCCGATTCTGACTCTTCCTTCCACTAAGATGTAGTTGTTAAGCAACGCACCGACGAGGCCGATTGCCCCCCATCCGATCGCCTGGAAAAGTGTCCAAGGGCCGTGTCCCAGAAGCATCACGTTTGATGCTAATGCGATGGTAGCCGCGAGTGCTATAGCGCGTGGCGCTCCAAAGTACGCGCCCGCCAGTAGGACGAGGACCGTGACCGGCTGGACATTTGGTATTGGGTCGAGGAGAATCCTGCCAGAGACTCCGAAGACTGCTAGTAGGACCAGCATGCCCCACTGACTCTGGTCCCTCAAAGAACGCTCACCTCTAATCAGCGATATGACGATTATAGATAGTATTGCAATGTTTAGGAAAAGTGACTCGATTGGTGAAAGAGCAACATTATGGAAGTCGTACAAACATTCACCCCGTTCCTCTGCCAACCCCTCATCACTTGATACTTGCGAACATTACCAAGTAGCGATGCTCCAAGATATCACGTCTCCCTCGGACATGACTAAGTCCCCAATTCCAACCATGGAAGCCGCGCCATTGTGGTCCAGATGCCAATATGCCCCATTGAAGTCCCCCGTCATAGTATCCGCATTCAAGCCGCCAATGGTATGTACGAATGCCCCCCATTGCCCGACATCGTAACCGACCGATAGGGCCCCGTTTGCCACCCTTGTGGAGTCCATCATGAAGTCCAAGCCATTGGAGTGCCCCTCGAATCCACCGATGCAAACTCCGGTCCTGTTGAGATCCTCGTTCACTCCCATATCGGACCCATCGGAACCGATCATAGTGACTCCCGAGGAAAACTTGTCATGTGTCGATGATGCTGGGAAGTGCACGCATATCACCTGCTTTCCCTCCCACTCCGAGGGGAGGCCGTCGTGTGCAGACTCATTGTCGTCAATGAATTTGGCAGCCTCTTCGGAGAGCCTGTCCTGGATGGTTGGAGCCAGGACAATCAATGCTAGTAATGCTACAACTGATACTGGTTTAAGATAGTCAGACATGGAGTGATTATTACTAAAAAACAAGTCTATGAATATAGTTGATAAAATCCCAGGCACTGATTATCAATTCTTCTTGGGCATCAATCCATTTTCTCATTTATCCTGTCCCTGAGGATCTTGCTGACGGCCTTTCCATCTGCCGAACCGCCTAGCTTCTGCATCACCAAACCCATCAGAGGTCCAACAGCACCCATGCCCCTCTCATCAATGAAGTCGGACCGCTCGCTGATTACTGCATCGACTGCCTCCTCGATCGAAGATGTGTCGGCAGGGAGGAAGCCACGGGTCTCGGATTCTGAGGACATCCACGATACTAGTTCTTCGACGGTTGCTTCGACTGATTCGATCAGAAGTTTCTCGGCCCCCTCTCTGGTCAACAAGCCACTTTCCCGTAGGTGAACTGATGCAGCAAGTGCGTTTGGCTTGTCGGTTCCGCTTTCCAGAATAGCGCTTGCCCATGCCTTCGCGGGGAGTTCCAGTGGCCCCTCGATGCCATGGAAGAGAAGGTCGTCAAGCTCACCATTGAGTAGTGCCTCGACTTGGTTTGAAGATAGATCCAGGACGTTTAGCCTGTCCTCCCTCTCTTGGACAGTCAATGGGAGATTTTCGCATATAGAATTCCATCTTGCCGATGAAATCTCCAACACAGGAATGTCCGTCTCCGGGTACATTCTAGCGCCCCCAGGAAGGGGTCGCAACGCAGTAGTTGTGCCATCCTCTGGCTTCCCCTTCCGAATAACCACGTTTCTGACCTCCTGTGGGATTCTGTGGAAAGCCATCCTAGCTCTGTATACCACTGACTCTAGTGCCAACTCACCCTGCCACCTAGGGGCTACGCATAGTACGAATGCATCCGCTTCTGATAGACCCATCTCACTTCTCACTGCATCGACCTCTGCGGATCCGATCCCGTAAGCGGGTAGTTCGTCGGAGTGGAATATGCCAGGGACCCCAGCCAGTTTCGCCGCACTGGCTAGTTCTCTCCCCAACCTAGGCAGTTGAGTGCCGTTTTCGATGGTTATCTTGTTTCCAAGACGCCCAGAGAAGCCCGGCAATGCGACCCCTAGGATGGAAGCGCCCCTCTCTACCGAAGAGGAGACCATCTCGGATTCGCATTCGGAGAATAACCCTGAGAGGTCGTGGAAATCCAATGGTATTCTATTCGATGTTGCGAGTTCTACGCGGTTTTCTACTGGTTTTGAGTCTAGGTCCCTATCTGGTGGTAGCGGAGGGAGTTCTGCATCCCTGCGGAGTTCGTTCGCGAGGCGATAGAAGTGCAGTTGACGCGCCATTTCTAGGCGGATTATCCGAGGTATCCAATCTAGATCCTGACAGCCCTTGATCTCCACCCTGTCCCCACAGGCGATGCTGACATTGAGGTCCTGTCTTATCGATCCGAGCCCCCTCCTAACTCTGCGTGTGTCACGAAGCAGTCTTCCAAGTGCCAATGCGGTTTCCTTGGCATGCCCTGGTGAACGGACATCGGGGGCCGTGGCGACCTCGACCAACGGGACGCCCAGCCTGTCTAGGTTGTAGACGACCGTCTCCCCATTCTCGCTTTTCTTCGTATCCAACTTCCTTGCCGAGTCCTCCTCGAGTGATATTACGTCTATCCGCACTTGTGCGGAGTTGGTCTCTACCTTCCCATCGGTTGCAACTATTGTCGTCCTCTGGAAACCGCTGGTATTCGAACCATCGACAACCGTCTTCCTCATAGTTTGGAGGTTTGGTATAGGCTTAGCATCCATTAGTGCGGCCATTGTCAGTACCACATCAACTGCTTCTGGGTCGTGGTTCCTCGGAGGGGATTCGTCTAACTCGATTAGTCCCGCATTAGGTGGTTGGACGTACTCAAAGGTCCGATTCCTCCTCTGCTCGAATCTCGCTGCAACATCGGTCTCACCGCCCTCTCCGCTCGTCGCCCGGAGTCTCCTCGTAGATCTGGGCCAGTCTCCCGGGATATCCGCGGAACTGTACTCATACAGCTTGCTGGGCATTCTGGAATGAAGTTTAGCAGTGTCCAATTGCTGGTGTATCTCGAGTCCGCACATGAATCCCAATGCCACTGGGTCAAGTGCTTCCGGTTCCGTGATGTCTCCGATTGGCTCCATTTTCATTACCTAGGGAGGGGGTTGGACTCATAGGGTCAACGGGTGAATCGGAAAGTATCGGTGGATGCTTCATACAACTCCCCTGTTTGGAGCATCTTGCCGATGACTCGGTCTACCTCACTCTCGGAAATCTTCCTAGGGAGTGCTAGATTGTAGATCTCGGTCAGATCTGCCTCTCCCTTCTCAGAGCAGATGTCCCTGACCATGTTCATTATCGCAGAGTTGTTTGAACGGGCTCTGACCGGGACCCCTGAGTGGAGTTCAGATTCATCTTCGATTCCGGACTCTTCCCTCCAATGCCTGAAAACCGCCAGAGCGACATTTGCGTTCTCAACGGTGGCTACGTCTTGGAGGTGCATCCTCGCATGAGCCTCTGTGAGACGGATGAGCGCCTCCAGGGCTCTGGCTGTTATCGGTATCACTGTGTCTTTGTCCCCATATTCGTTTTGTGATGGGCTTTCGTCCTCGCGACCGAAGGACTGTCTCTCCTCGGTGTAGTACTTCAGAATAGCAGTCTTTGCTTCTTCATTCAGCTGTGGATGTATTTTTCGCTTAGCGAATGCGATGTACTTCCTGAGGAAATTCCGAGTGAGGTGCTCCTCCCCATTGTCCTGAGTAACTAGGAATGATGTCTCCTCCGGGTCTGAGGATCCCAAATCGATGGAGTTCTCCATAAGGACCTCGCTCTTTCCAGCGGTCCGGTTATCCAGTATGTGCCTGGCGATTTTTTCATCATCATGAATGCGGACCTCGTCCCTGATCATCCATATTATATCGAATCTGGAAGCCAATGGCGGAGGTAGCCCTGTCTCCTTGAATGACCTCATCACACTCGTGTTTTTGCCCCTCTTGCTGAATCTGCCATCCGCAGGATTGGCGGCTGCTAGTATCGCGCACCTGGAATGCAGTGTGGCCGTGATGCCTCCCTTGGCGACGTGCACCTTCTGTTGCTCCATTGCTGGGTGCATCATCCTCCTGTCGTCATTGGAGATCTTGTCGAACTCGTCTATTGCCGCGAGTCCGCGATCCGAAAGAGGGAGCACGCCCGCTTCGAGAGCGAAGCGCCCGTCCCCGAATGCATCCCTGACTGCTGCTGCGGTTAGGCCTGCTCCGGTTGTCCCTCCACCGGTTGCGAATCTACCTCTCGGAGAGAGTTCGGAGATGAAGGTGAGCAATTGTGACTTGGCTACACCTGGATCTCCCATGAGCAGTATGTGGATATCCCCCCTGGATCTCGTCTTGTCGTTCGATCGGCGAGAGACCCCTCCGAATAGTTGTAGAGCCAGTGAGCGCTTCACGTGACCGAGAATTCCAGTAGCGAAGATTGAGGGGGCTATGGATCTCTGTATCAGAGCCATCAGGTCGTCCCTCTTTGAGACCTCTTGGATTCGGGCACTGTCCTCCTCATCTATCGCTATCTCAGTGAACGGTGTGCTCTCATGCTCCGAGCTTATCAGATGGAATATCACATCGAACATCGGGGTCTTCTTGCGGTTCCGCACCTCACTTCGAACGACTGGAATCACGTTCGCGGTTATCCTCTCGCCGGGCAGGTGCTTGTTGACCTGATCACCCTCTATCAAGACCAAGCCCCTTACAGGCTGCGCACCGCTTGGGACGTACTCTGGCTGCTCTTGGATCTCTATCCACTGGTTGTTCACCATCCTAGAGCTGATGAGGATTAGATCGAACCTAGTTTGTGCTTTGGGAAGCCCGCAGCCATCACCATCTGGGCATTTGAGGGGCTCCTTCAGCTCGCGCTCGTTCTCCTGATCTACCTCAATCTCCACGCCACATGACTCACACCGGAAAACGGCCCTGTGAATCCTGGGCTTGATCTCGGAAATCTTTGTCACGATTACATCTACGCTTCGCAGTTTGTCTATGTCGGCGCTTCCTATTTCCCTCAGCGGGACTCGAGTGTCGCCAGGGAGTTCTCCAACCCTGAGCAATGCGTCTATTTCCTCCCCCCTATCCCTGCAAATCTCCATCAGGGTCTTGGATCCGGCTGCTAGGACCTGCTTGGGATACTGAAGAATGTCCTCGGCGAAGTCAGGGTCGAAGGTCTGGAGTTCGTGGAACGGGACTGAAAGGAAAGGGAAGTTGGATTGTCTTGAAAGCAGAGTCATCACCTCTGTCTCCTTGGCCTCCTCAAGGAATGTTCTCCATCTAGCGGAAGCGTCATGTGCTGCCATTGTCATCTAATTTGCCACCGGGCTTTGCGAGTCGGAAGACACGGCCTATGAACAGTATGGTTGGAAAATAGAACCCCTTTGCTTCCAGTGGAAAGATATCGCACCCTCAGGGCTCTTTTCTGATTACTTTACGCTTCTACTGGAATTGAAATTGGAAGCTCTCCGAGTGAATCGATGATGGTGAGTTTGAAGTCTTGGACCCGAATGGACATGCATGGAGCATCGTCGGTTTGGACGGGACCTTTTCATTCGGCTCGACAAGGGGGAAGAGTTGCATGCCTCGATTAGGAGTCTGAGTGAACACGGGATTACGGCGGCGGCTCTAACTAGCGGGATAGGCAGGATAAGGAACACAGCGATAGGTTTCCTTGACTCAGAAGGAGTCTACCAGAGGTTAGTGATCGATGAGCCGATGGAGCTCCTCTCGATGCAAGGAAACCTTGCTCCTGGACCAGATGGTCCCTTCACCCACATTCACATTGTGGCCTCGGAAGATGACCATGTGGTCAGAGGTGGGCACCTCTTCGAAGCCACCGTGGAAGTAACTGCAGAGATTCACATGAGGATTCTGGGAGAGGATTCAAGCCCGATGACGCGGGAAGAAACCGAGAGCGAGTTTATCAGAATCTCATTCTGCGACATGGGGGAGTAGCCCTGAGAGTGCTTTTTGCGCATGGCTTCGAAGGCAGTCCGACTGGTTCCAAGCCCACGTACATGAAGGAGGCACTGGGATGGGAGGTTACTGCTCCAAAGATGTCCGAGTTGGGCTGGAGCATAGCTAGTCAGACAGAGGTCCTTATTCGTCTTCTCGACAAAGGTTCGTTTGATCTTGTAATAGGATCCTCCATGGGTGGGCTTGCAGCAGCAAATGCGTCCTCGATGAGGCCACAAGTGGAAACTAGGTTGCTACTGATCGCCCCTGCATTCGGACTGGCGGAGAATTGGGAAGGAATGGAAGAATCGGGCAGGAGTGCATGGAAGACGACGGGCGAGAGGCGTTACACCGGCTACGAACTGGACATAGTCCTCCCATGGGAGTTCATGGAATCGGCAGAGAAGATGTCGTGGCCCATACCGGCTCACCCAACTGCAATACTGCATGGAAAATACGACGAAGTGGTGCCAATCAGCTTTTCTCGTAAGGTTGCAGAGGAATATGAGAACGTTAGCCTCCTCGAGACTGATGACAGCCATCGCATGAAGGAGTCGTTACGGTTCATTCCCGAAGTCGTTTCCGAGTTGATGGATGGTTCTGACATCTCATTGGTCGAAATCACAGGAGGCCTAGTAGAAAGCCCGGAAAACGAGGAGAAGGTTGAGGTACCCGAGGAACTATCGACAGAGGTGAGTGAAATCGATGACGAAGGGGGTGTTGTCGACACTGAAGCCGATATAGAACAGTTAGAGGCTGAGATGAAGAGGCTCGAGGCCGAGATGGCGGAGAAGAGGGCTGCTCTAGAATCGTCCAAGAAAAAGCCCCTTCCAGAAGAGGACGTGGTTGCAGAGGACGAGGACGACGAGAAGGAGCGTCTTTCGATAGAGGCTACTGACGCGATAATCAAGGCGGAAGAAGAAGTTGAGTTAGCCAAGGAGGCGGTGGCTGAGGCGACAAAGAGAGCCGAGGCAGAGGAGGCCGAGGCAGAGGAGGCTCGGTTGGTGGCAGAGATGGAAGAGGAGGAGGCCAGGGAGGCCAAGGCAGATGCTGACGCGGCAAAGAGGAATCTCGATGCGGCACTGAGGAAAGCAGAGTTGGCTGGAAAGGACGCGGAGCAATTCACCGAAGAGATGGAGAGGGAGAGGAGGGAGGGTCAAATCCTCGAAAGAGTGACTCAGAGGGCTGATTCGCTAGACTGGTCAAAGATTGGAATTTCCGAAGGTAACAATCCAGATGACCTGACTCTTATCAACGGAATTGACGAGTTCACGCAGAGGAAGTTGAATACACTGGGCATTTTCAGATTCAGACAGATTGCCAATTTTGATTCCGATACTGGCGATGAGGTGAATGACTCCCTCGAGCTTCTCCCCGGAAAGGTCGCCGAGCTTGCCTGGGCCCAGCAGGCAATCACCATGCTAGATCTGAAGAGTGTTGACGATTCCACTAGCAAACCCGAGGTGGACGATGAGAACATCATGGCAGACCTCAGTGCGGCCCAGATCAAATGGGCCCAGATAGGGGAGGCTGGAGATAGGAAATCAGATGACCTTACCTTGATCAAGGGAGTAGATGACGAGATTCAGAAGAAGCTGAAGGTACTGGGAGTTAGGACCTTCGACCAGATCTCGAGGATGGATAAGGAGACTGCAGAAGCGGTTAATGGGGCTCTAGGACTGATGCCAGGTAGGGTGTCGAAGATGATGTGGGCGGAACAGGCAAAGTCCCTGAAGGACTAGTGGGCTGGTCCTCATTCCCCAGTCGATCCTAGGAAATACTCGCCAATCTCAGGATCGGTCAGGATTTTCTTGGCATCGCCAGAATGAACCACCTTTCCGTTGGAGATGATGTAACCGCGATCCGACCTGGCTAGGGAGAGCCTAGCATTCTGCTCGACGATAAGGATCGTTATCCCCTCGTCACGAAGCGAGTCTATGCTCTGGATTATCTGCTGCTGGTAGAGGGGGGAGAGAGCCGCGGTAGGCTCATCCAGCAAGAGGAACTTAGGATCCGAGATTAGGGCCCGGGATATTGCCAGCATCTGCCTCTCTCCACCTGAGAGTGATGCGGCGAGGTCGTACTCCCTGTTCCTCAGGTCTGGGAACATCTCGAGGGACCTCTCTATCCTCTCGTTGAGGATTCCCCTCGGAAGTGAGTTGCCGCCCATCTGCAGGTTCTCCAGTACGGAAAGTGAGGGGAACACGTTGTCAACCTGCGGGACGTATGCGATTCCGTGGTTCACCAGCTGGTCGGTCCTCCATCCGGAGATGTCTTGCCCCCTGTACTCGACCTCGCCCCCATAGTAGGTCGCGATTCCGAATATTGTCTTGATAAGCGTCGACTTTCCGCAGCCATTTGGCCCTATGATTGTGACGAACTCGCCTTCCTCGACGTGCATGTCGATACCGTAGAGTATCTGCACCGAGCCGTAGCCCCCCTCTAATCCGGATACATCGAGTACTCTGGTCACTCCTCTCCCTCCAGCGGTTCTCCTTCTGCGCCCAAGTAAGCCTCGATGACGGCTCTGTTCCCCTTCACCTCATCCGGGGTCCCCTGCATCAGCACCTCTCCCTCGTTCATGACCACGATCCTGTCCACTCCCTGTCTGAGGATGAAGTCCATGTTGTGCTCGATGATGAGGACCGAGATTCCCGTCTCGTCGACCATCTTCCTAAGGTTGTTGAATATCTTCATCGCCAGTGGCCCGGCCACTCCTGCTACCGGCTCGTCTAGGAGGAGGAGGCTTGGCTCTCCCATCATCGATCGTCCTATGTCCACGAGCTTGCTCTGGCCACCGGATAGATCGCTCGTTAGGTTGTGCGCCATATGGGGGACCTCCAATTGATCGAGGGTTGAGTACGCCGAACGCACCCTATCATCCTCTGAGGTGCTGGATCCTGGTAGGAGTAGCGCCCTCAGACGTTCGGCGATTGTCGTTCCGAATTGGTTCCGGGGAGGGACCAGGTCGTTCTCGATAACTGTCATCTCCCTCCAGAGGCGAGTGTCCTGGAATGTGCGTGTCAAGCCGAACTTGTGTATCTGGTCTGGCCTCATGTTCGTCACGTCCTCGCCGAATAGAGAGACCTTGCCGGCGGTCTTCCCGAGAAGTCCGCTGATGCAGTTGAAGGTGGTGGACTTTCCGCAGCCGTTCGGCCCGATCAGACCGACGAACTCGCCTTCTCCAATCTCGAAGGAGACGTCATCGACCGCCACCAGTCCTCCGAACTCCTTGCGGAGCCCCTCGACTTTCAGAACCGCGACCATTAGCCCTCGCCTCCGGATGGTCGTTCGGGCCTGCTCGGGACCTCCGGTAGGAGGCCCTTCGGGTTGAACATTAGCGAGAATAGCATCAAGCAGCCAACCAGTATCAACCGGATGTAGGACATGTCACCACCAGCGACCGTGATGTCGCCGGCATAGTTGGCGGCCGGGGTCAGTGCCCTGGATCCATCCATGAAAAGAGCAGTGAAAGCGAATATCATGGCTCCGAATGCGCCGAGCTCCACCAGTCTGGAGGATCGGGACAGGATGCCGATCACCAGTATGGCCAAGAACAGCCTGGTGACTCCCCATTGATCGGTTACGAGCCAGATGAACAATTCATCCACCCTAGTTGCGGTGCCGTAGAGGGGGAGGTCTGGGTTTGATGCCACTGCGAGGACGCTGAACACGTAACCGGACATCACTATTATCGAGGCACCTATCAGCATCCCTCTGTTATTCGCAGAACCGCCGATGATGAATGCTGCCCAAACCAGGAAGGTGGAGCCGGCTGGAGACATGAAATTCTGGCTGATGGCCGAAAGCTTCCATGCCCAGATTGCCCCTGCCAGGGCGCATATGGCGGCGCCCAAAGCCAAGCTAGCGGCCTTGTGGGTGAGGACGTCGTGCCCGTGGTGCTGGGCGACCTCCTCGTCCTCTCTGATGGCTTTGAGAATCCTCCCCCATGGAGAGGCGAGTATTCTCGCTAGGAGTACCCAGACCATGATAACTGCGACAACAGAGAACACTGCTAGGAGTAGGGAGTAGGGGGCCGGCTCCCCTCCCAGGGAGAGCATTTCTGATACTGTTGCGGATGGGGAGTCGAGGGAGGGGTCCCACTTGCAGTAGTCTGGACTGAGGAATTGCTCCTCTGGGCCGGTCTTGACCCCGCTACCACAGAACCACCACTCCTTGAGTGGGAGCGGGAAGCTTCCAATCCCTATGGCGGATTTTACAGGCCCGGTTCTTAGTAGTGGCTCGGCGGAAAGAAGTATCCTTACCACCTCTCCCAGGGAAATCGTCACGATAGCGAAGTAATCGGTCCTGAGGCGTGCGGTGGGATATGCCAAACCCCATCCGATTGCAGCTGATAGCAACACTGCGAAGATGGTGGCAGGGAGGATCCCCCAACCATATCCGTAGTAATTTTTCGGGGCCGAGAGAATGGCGACTGTTATCGCCCCGATGCCTACGAAGAAGATGATTCCGAAATTGACCATTCCAGTGTAACCGGTGTGCAGGTTCAGAGCGAACGACATCAGAACGAACACGCAGATTGTTGAGATTACGTTGGAAGACTGGTATATCTTATCCCACCTGAATGTGTCTGGGTTGCCAGTGATGGGTAGCCACCAGATAAGCCAAATTACGATCAGCAATAGGAACGAGAAGGTGACCCATGATCCCCTTTCCCCCTCCCTGCCATATGGGTCTCTCAGGACCTGGAGCCTATCTGTGTCGATGTTGCTGAGCGTCTCCCCTAGTTTGACCTTGGTCTTGCTGGCAATATTAGATAGGAAGTTAGATACTGATTGATGTGTCTTTTTCACGATGTTAGAATGCGCGATATTGATCTCCGACATCCTGTTTGAGGCCTTGGCGGTTGTTTCTCTGAATGCATCTCTGATCGAGGTTAGTCCGAAGACGCTGATCATTGATTCGAGTGGTTTTGCATGCTTACGAGGGTCTCCCGGACCCATCAAAATCTGGATGCCCTGCCATATGGCAATCGCCCAGAGCAACATTGGCGCCCACGGCCAGAGGATCTCTGAAATATCGGAAATGAGGTTCACAAGTTGGATTTCCGTATCCATCAGTTCGTACCATTTCTGATCCAGTCCACCTGCGGAAGCGTAGGAGTATGGGGAGTCTTGGACTGACAACGAGGCCCCCTCTGACCCCGTTATTAGCTCCAAGTTCGAGCCTGCCCCACTGGACTGGCACGCTTGCGAGCACGCCCCGTCAGCGAATGAGTTCCTGCCGATGAACCCGAAGAATCGATGGATCGCATATGATCCGAATGCCAAGATGGAAAAATTCTGTGCCTTGTCCGACCTTCCACTTGCCCAGTGATGAGTGCCGAGGATGCCGGTAGGGAGGAATGCCAGAGCTGCGACAATCCTCGGGTCCGGGTCCCTTTGGGCCCTTTCGCCCCGCTTCCTTTCCCTCTCGATGCTCCACCTCTCCCATGCATCCCCCAGGCCCTTGGGCAGAACGATGAGGATGGCTATCAGGAAAATGTAGGGTATGACTCCGGACAGCGCGGAATATCCCGATCTTTCGAGTGGGTTACCCACGCCGGTTAGGATTGGGGTTGATGAGGCCCTCACGAAGCCCACCAGCAGAGAAGCGACGATTGCACCGCTAACTGATCCGATGGTACCCAGTACGATTACTGCGAATGCAGGCAGCAAGAGAGTGAAACCAGTCACCGGGTTGAACAGTAGTGTTACGGAGAATATCGCGCCGCCGGCTCCAGTGACCCCGGCAGATAGGAATGCGCTGGTCTGCTGAACCCTCTCTACGTTGATTCCGCTGCTTGCAGCGAGTTCTGGGTTGTCGGCTACTGCCCTCATCCTCATTCCAAGCCTGGTCTTGTTCAGAAGTAGGACGAGGAGAGCGACTGATAGGAATACCACCGCGGGCAGCGAACCATTTGCATATGACAGACTGGAAGTTAGGGGGGTGACGCAGAAAGATTCCGGGTCGAGTGAGGAGTGTTCGTATACCTCCATCACCGGCTTTGATTCGGATACGATTCGAGTTAGTATTGGCTCCCCGGTTCCTGCATCGACGCCAGTCTGTTCGCAATTCATTTGTGAATAGCTGCCGGAAGACGTGTCTCTTTTGCCTAGGTTCAGCCTGACCCATGTGGTGGGCAGTTCCCATTTGGCCGAGCTGCTGGTGAAATCGGCATCGGGGTAGAATCGATCTTTAGCACTGGAGAACCTCAGGAAGTATATCGATCTGAGTATCAGTGCTACCCCCAGAGATGCTATCATCATCACTTGCGGGCTGGCATCCCTGATTCGGAAGCCCCTGTATACCACTCTGTCTATGATTACTCCGAGTATCCCGGTAAGGAAGAAGGCGAACAGAACGGTGCGGACCAAGAGGGACCATGCGATCACCCCGTCAGCTGGGGCCTCGCTTAGTACGAAGTAGTGCTCGCTCCAACCCAGTATCAACCCGAAGAACATCCCGACCATGTATAGCTCTGACTGAGCGAAGTTGCCGTACCTCTGGACCTTGTAGGTGAGGGTCAGCCCTATTGCGATGGAAAGGTATGTGGCAGACCACATTAGTGTCGAGGTCCCAAGACTGGTGAGATCGAAGGTAATGGCCGCACTCTTTTCCTGCCCAGTTAGAAGCATCTCGATTGTCAAGATCACGAGGGCGAATAGCAAGGCTGGTGATCCTATGACTGCCAATCTCCGGAGTCCATCCATTACAGGGGACGAGTTTGCAGGCATATCTAGGACTATCTTCACCATGGCGAATCCGCATGAGAGAGACTGCACTATCTGCAGCAGCCACACCATGTCATTGGGAATAGAACCCAGGAGCAGCATATCCAGGATATTGAGCGTTCCGAAGCCCAAGAGCAGTCCAAGGAACAATGCGTCGAGGAGGAGGATGGGGGCAAGAATTGCTCTGCCACCTAGCATAACACCGCTCGTGAGGCAGTTATATTGCATTAAACTTGAGTTGGGGCAGTGCGGCGGGAAATGACCCGCCGCACTGCTTTACGTATCCCTGTTTTCGGTTCTAAGCCGATTCTGCGGGCTCGTCGGAGATTACCCCGTCGACCCAAGCCTTGGGGCAGTCGAAGCTGACTGCACCTGCTGAGTCAACAGTGAACGTTCCGATGCAGTATCCGGTACCTGCGACGTCTCCGTTGGCCATGAAGGACATTGTCCCTGAAGCGCCATTGAAGCCTTGTCCCGTGGACTGGATCGCCTGTGCCGCTGTTATGGTGCCCTGCCCTGCTAGGAAAGCGAAGGCCGAGAGCGCCATAATCACCGATGCGTCGAAGGCAGACTCTGCGAACTGTCCCTTAGCGACCGATGCGCCTGTGGTCAGGTTTGCTGCTGGGCAGGTTACTCCTGCCTGCTCTAGCACTGCCACGAGAGTGTAGTCGCTGATTCCGTCTGGGCCTCCGTTGTCACCGCCGCGTATGTCCAAGTTGCAAACATCTGCGAAAGCGTACTGCCCCCATAGAGTTGGGAAGACAGCCTGCACTGGGTTAGCGTCTGGTCCTACAACCCAAGATGGTGCTCCTGGGTTGGTGGCAATAACTCCGTTGAGTGGAGACTTGTCCGCACCCATAGAATCAGCCACAGTGACCGAGGCTATTCCGTCGCTGCCGTATACCTGTCCGGTGAAACCTTGGGTAGACATCTCCTCAAGGATCCCTGCTCCATCTGCGTTGTATGCGAACACAGCAGCTGCGCCACAGCCGTTGGTCTGCACAGCTGTAACAAGGTCAGAGTATGTTGTAGACGTGATAGCGTTCCTGTCGTATGACACCTCAGTGCAGATCGTATGGCCCTTGGCCTCCAATGCAGCTCTGAATCCTGATGCGATTCCCGCCGTGTATACGTCCTGTGCGAGAAGGATTGCCAGATTGGCACCGTCTCCGTTCGCATCCACAGCATCAGCTAGAGCAGCGGACTGCTCGATGTCGCTCGACACCACCCTCCAGAAGAGGGGGTGTGAGGCGTCATCGCTCAGTACGGATGCAGTGCTTGCATAGGAAATCATTGGTATTCCAGCCTCCTTGAAGACTGCGTTGGCTGCCGTAGATGCTCCAGAGCAAGCTGCTCCGACAACACCCCATACTCCTGCGGATACCAAAGCCTGTGCACTTGCCGCTACAATAGCAGCGTCTCCGCAAGCCGAATCGGCTGGGATGAACTCGAACTGCACTCCCTGGTTGTAGGCAATGTAGTTGGCTAGAGTCTCAGCAATAGAGTACGAGACAGCGAAGGATGCCCATAGATCTGCAATAGCAGGGCTTGTAATGTCGCCCATGAATCCGATCTTGACGGTCGTTCCTGCGAATGCCACGTCCTCAAGGCCGTTGGCTACGGTCCACTGCCTGTCGCAGTTGAAGTAGTCGCCGTAGGTTGGCACGTGGTGGAAGGTGCACACGTTGTAGTTGTACACTTCACCAGACACGTCACCGTTGGATGTGAAGACGTGGGTGCCTGAAGCACCTGCGTATCCGTCTCCTGCACCGACCATTGGGACATGCATTCCCATGTCGGCACCGTCATCCATCATTGCGGCTGCACCAATCATCATGATCGCGTCATAAAGCTCTGAGGTGAATATCCCAGAGGCGCAGTCTGTGTTTGCAAGGCACCTTGCTGGGAAGTCCCCGGTGCTCACACCGGTTCCACCTGGCTTCGTTGCGACGATTCCGTTGGAAGCGATCGTGTCGCTACCGAATGCGTCTAGCACTGCTGATCCTGCCATTCCATCTGGTCCGAAGGCGGGGATCATGCTTCCCGATAGCCTCAGAGCGCCAACCATCTGCGCGCCGTCTGGGCTGTATGATGCAACAAGCACTGAGTCGCATGCGTTTCCGTCTGCGTCTCCAGCGGCTACGGCTGCGATTGCGTCTCCAACAACTGCGGAGGTCAGAGCAGCGTCATCATAGGCTACTCTGGTGCAGACCTGGTGGCCGTCCTTTGCGTTGAATGCAGCTGCGAAGGCATCGCCCACACCTGCACCGTATGCGTTCGTCATCGAGAGGATCGCGGTGTTCGTGTACCCTGCAGCGGAGACAACGTCTGCCAATGCGTCACCCTGGTATGAGTCGCTTGGGACGACTCTGTAGAAGTGAGGGTAGGATGCTGCGTCGCTTAGTGCTGGGGATGTGCTCGCGAAGGAGATCATTGGGATACCGGCTGCCGATAGAATGGCGTTAGCGCCCATAGATGCTCCGGAGCAAGCTGCTCCTGCCACGGCAACGACGCCTGCGTCCTTGACTGTCTGTGCTGCTGTCTGGCCGCCCGTCGAAGAGCAAGCGGTACTTGCGTACACCATCTGGAAGTCGTAATCGGGGTTGTTGGCGTTCAGATCAGAGAATGCCTGGTCCCTTGCGTAGTTGAATCCCGGTGCGAAGTTCGCCAAACCAGCTTCGTTGTCGTAAAGAACACCGAGCTTGATTACGGTCTTCGGAGCGACGAACACCGGGTTCGCGTTGCCCATGTAGTGGGCTGCAATCTCGTCGACTACAGCGTGTGCCACATCAGCATCGAATCCGACGACGTTCATGTCTGCGTCGTAGCTCTCGAATGGCGGGTAGAACGGATCGGTGCAGATCTTCAGCTGCCCGGACTCCAGAACGCCAGTCAGCGTTGAACCCTCGCTTGGCGAGGCTGGGTAAGCCGTTGCCGTATCAGCGGTTGTGTCGTCTGCTAGGACTGCTGCTCCATCGAAAGAGGCCTGGAAGATTGTGTCGTACTCTCCCGAGTCGACTACTCCGCCGATTGCCATGTTTAGTGCGTCTAGGAGTTCTCCTGAATCTTCGCGGACTGCGAACCCGAAGTTCTCGTCCGAGAACTGGGTCATCAGAGTTCCCTCAAGAGAGAGGACTGGTGCGTCACCCAGAGCGTACATGACGTCTCCGTTGTTCAGAGCGGTGATGACCGAGGGGAAGTCCTCGTATGCAGTTACTGTCGCATCTCCAAGGTTTGCCTCGTTATCGGCATCCCCGTTAGCGAAGATGTCCGAAGTCGTACCGGACTGTACGCCCACAGTTATCCCTGCGGCGTTAAGCTCGGATACATCACTGATGGCTGCAGATCCAGTTCCGCCGATTACACCCTGGCTGCTTGTGTAGTAAGCCCTAGTGAAGTCGACGACTTGGTCGCGCGCGTCAGTCTTGGTCATCGCCGAGATGATTACGTCGCACATCTCGCCGGCATTCAGGTTGGGGATGATGGGGTCCCATCCGGACTCCACCCAGACGGCCTCAACGTCACTGGCCATGGTAATCGTCCAGTCCGTATCATCGTCATCGTCCCCGCCTGCGCATCCAGCGAGACTAGCCGCTAGCATGCTCAGGGTAAGCATCATTGCTATCATTTTCTTGTTATACATAGTGTTCACACTATCCGTAAGTCCCGCGAAATACATGGAACATATAAACTATGGTGATTTTTCATTTATAAGTAAATGTTAGAAAATGCCCCCAAACAGTCAAAATAGACACTTATCGAAGGAAAGAATTTAGGAATGAGAACAGGCTTCCGTGAGGATGAAGTTGCTACCTCTCTGCGGCATAGTATGGAGGACCCGTTGGACTACGCATCCAGTGGGGTCGACATGGATCTGGAGGGAAAGGCTGTGGCTAGTTTGATCGGGTCTCTGGCTCGCTCGAAAAGGGAGCCTGGGGAGTTAGGTGCACCAGTAGATCTACCTGGTGGCTTCGGAGGGGTGATCGAATTCGGAGAATCATGCCTAGCGCTAGCTACTGATGGAGTAGGGTCGAAATTGCAGATAGCGAATGAGATTGAACAGCTTGGAGGGGTTGGATTCGACTGCGTGGCTATGAATGTAAACGATCTGATCTGCGTCGGTGCAGAGCCTCTAGCCTTTGTCGACTACATCGCAGTACCGGTCGCTGAACCGTCGGTTCATGCTGTTCTGGGAGTTTCCCTTTCTAGGGCCTGCGAAGCAGCTAGAGTGACCCTTGCTGGAGGGGAGACTGCGACGTTGCCTGGAATCGTGAAGGAGCTCGACCTCTCAGGGACTGCTCTGGGATGGTTCCCCAAAGGCCGCGGAATTACCGGACACAATCTGGAGGAGGGAGATGTGCTGATCGGGCTTCCAAGCAGTGGTATTCATTCCAATGGGTACACACTTGTCCGTGCGGTGGTGGAAAGGTCGGGGTACTCACTAGGAGACCCGTGTCCATTCGAACCGAGTCATCATTCTAGGGAAATTGAGAGGTTCGCAGAGGTTGATTCTCCCTTCACTATCGCTGAGGTGCTGTTGAACCCGACTCGGATATATGTCGATCCAGTGATTGACCTTGTACTGGATTCGAGAAGGGAAGGAGGAGTGGTGGGGCCGAATGACATCAAGGCAATAGCCCATATCACGGGAGGAGGTTTGTCTAACCTTCTCCGGCTCCACGATAGTCTAGGGTGGCACATCGACAGTCCTCTGGAACCTCAACCAGAATTCGAGTGGATCTCTGAGGTCGGTTTGGTCTCCACATTAGAGATGCACCGAACGTTCAACATGGGGATGGGGATGGTTGTCGCGGTGTCGGAGGAGTCTTCAGAAGTGGTAGAGGAGTGGATTGGAAGGCGTTTGGTCGGAAGCAGGAGAGTCGGGAGAGTAGTCAACAATGGAAGATTGGTCACTCACTCGGACCCCGATGTTGTCTTCTCCCACTACTGATGGTCAATTCCTTTTGTTAGGTCCTCCTCCGGCAACCATGTCAATTGCCGGCCGAGGAGTCCCCCATCGGGAAGGAAGGACCATGATGCTCCTCCCGAGTCTGCCCGAAGAGGGACAGGGGCCGAGGTCAAAGTCATCGGGCAAGGTGTTCTACAATCCAGCAATGTCAGGAAGCAGGACCAGGAGCGTCCTGCTGTTCAGGCATGCTTTGGATGTGGGGCTCATTGGTGAAGGGACCGTATATGCGCTTGATGGCCTCACTGCATCAGGTCTCAGGGCCAGAAGATGGCTGAACGAGTTGCCGCCTGATAAGTCCGAGAGGGTCTTAGCGACAATTGTTGACTTGGAGGATGAGGCTTTGCGTTGGGCCGAGGCTTCTCAGGATGAGTTCCCCCCGCCCCATGGGAGAGGCGTGCTGGAGATTTCCAAGGGTGATCTCAGATCTGTTGTCCTCAGTAGCGGCAGGCACTGGGTGGACATAGACCCATATGGGTCCCCAATGCCGTTCATCGATTCGGCCATGCAATCCATGGCAAGAAGCGGCGTGATGGAGGTTAGTGCAACTGACACTGCTGCGCTTACTGGCTCATCTAGTACTGCCCTGATGAGGCGATATGGGGCGAGGGTGAGGACCGACAGCCTAGCTCATGACTCGGGGATGAGGGTGATGCTGGCTACTTTCAGCAGAGTAGCTGCGAGGCACGACAGAGCTATTTTACCACTGCTCTCGGTCTGGGATTCGCATCATCTCCGGGTTTCTTTCCGAGTACTCAAGAGCGTGTCTACAGCCAACGAATTGGAAGACAGGATTGGATGGAGGGTATACTCCCCCAGCAAGGAGGAAGTGCTCGCTTCGATCGATTCTGGTCTGCACCCCGAGGGTGGAGTCGAGAGCCTCCCCATGCATTGCATGCTTCCCCTTAGGTTCCCCGTCGACAGGAGCGATTCTCGTGTCTCCGGTCCCCTGTGGGTAGGACCAATGGGGGACAGGGATGCAATGTTCTCGATGTCCGAGGAGAGGGCCCTGGAGACCTGCGGGCCAGAATTCAACATCGATGACCCGCTTGGCTGGGACGAGCGTCGAGTCGAGTCCGAGAGAAGGTCGATTTCGAGGAGCGTGAGGCACATATCGGAAGAGTCCGAGGTAATTACTTCCGGTAATCTGGTGGTGGTCGACGACCTTGCGTCATGGTTGGGAACTGGAGCGCCTCCGAGCCCCCGGATAATGGTCGAGATCCTCAATGAGTCAGGTCATGCGGCGAGCTTGTCCAACTATGGTAGACCCTCTTTCAGGGCCGATGCTCCCTGGGAGGCGATAGTGGATGCGGCAATGTCCATTCAACCGCCGATGTAGGACATCTCGACCCTAGGCAGTGAATATGCGTCTGATGACCTTTCCTCGCTGTACCTGTCTGATCTCCTGGTCCATACTTGCTTAATCGCCTCGGTCAGTTCGTAGTCGCCGTGCTCATCCCTGATGAGGGCGGACATGTCATGGCCTACGGTAGTGAACAGGCAAGTGAACAACTTGCCGTCGGATGAAAGACGGGCCCTCACGCAATCGCCGCAGAACGGCTGGGATACCGATGAGATGAAGCCGACCTCCCCGGAACCGTCGGAATGAGCCCATCTGGAAGCGACGTCGCTCGGCGAATCGCGTATCATTGGGACCAGGTCGAACTCCTCTGAAAGGAAATTCAGAATCTCCGAGGTTGGGACTACCTGCCCAGGGGTCCAACCGTTGGTCCTCCCCACATCCATGAACTCGATGAATCGAACGACCACACCAGTCCCCCTGAATTGTCTGACGAGTTTGGGTATCTGTGTCTCATTCACCCCTCTCTGGACCACGCAATTGACCTTGACGGGCCCCAGCCCACAGTTGGTCGCCTCCTCGATTCCCTCCAGAATGTCGCTTACCGTGACATTGGAGTCTGTGATCCGAGAGTGTAGGTCCTGGTCGATTGCATCCAGACTGATCGTGACCCTATCCAAACCGGCCTCGGCGAGGCTTGCAGCCTCCCTCTTCAGGAATGAGCCGTTGGTGGTGAGGGCCACCTCAAGACCCAGTTCGGAGACCTGCCTCACCAGCTTTGAGATGTCTCGCCTTAGGAGGGGCTCGCCCCCCGTGATCCTCACCTTGCTCAGCCCCAAGGGCTTGCAAGCCAGTACAAACTTCCGAATCTCCTCATAGGTCAGGATATTGCTCTTGGGCAGGAAGTCGTGCTCCTTGCCAAACCTCTCTCTAGGCATGCAGTACCTGCATCTGAAGTTGCACCTATCTGTAACTGAGACTCGCAGATCCCTCAGGGGCCTACCCATAGTATCGAGCGCCACGTGCGTTCGATTAGGCCTCAGGTGAATTAGTTTGTCCGAAAGAGAACAGGTTGAAGAATGAGGGTTCATTGCCACGGACAGTATGCTGGAAATTACCGACAAAGCAAGGGAGATGCTGGATAAGTTCGCCGAGCAGGCTGACAACGATGAGGTCGCTCTGAAGATCGTCATCCTAGGAAGGGGGCCCAAGGGATTCCAGTATGACTTGCAATTGATTGGTTTTGACGATTCCCTGGAGGATGACATCCGAACCGAAGTGGAGGGTTTGACGGTTTTCGTAGGCGCAAGAAGCGCGGCCTACCTAGATGGGACGGTCCTGGATTACAAGGAAACTCTGATGGGTGGCGGTTTTAGCTTTGAGAACCCGAACCCGCTCTGGATCGATGACGTATCCAAGTCTGTTGCAGAAGTGATAGAGAGCCAAGTGAATCCGCTTGTAGCGTCCCATGGAGGTCATGTCGATCTTGTAGGTGTGGACGATGGCAAGGCGATGATATCATTTGGTGGCGGATGCCAGGGATGTGGCATGGTAGACGTCACCCTGAAGGAAGGCATCGAGGTGATGATCACCGAAGGCGTGCCGGGCATTACAGAAGTAGTCGATATGACTGACCACGATGCGGGCACCAATCCATTCTATTGATCAGTAGATCATAGGAACGTCGTCTTCGTCGTCTCCCGAATCTGGTGCTGGAAGGGCAGTTGATTGGGCCCTCTCGAAAGCCTCTCGGACCTTCTCTTCGATGTTTCTTGCATCCTCCAGAAGTCCTTCGACCGGGACCTCGATGTCGACTAGCTCGCTCAGTCCTTCGACGGCAATCAGGGCGGCCCTTGCATCGGGGTATATTGGGTTGCACTCTGCCAAGAGGGCCGTGACGTCCAAACCCCTCCTCTCCCCCTCGGCAATCAGGTATCCCGCTATACCAGTAACCACGCCCTGCTGGATCCTCTGTATGCTTGAACTGTCAAGCTGGTCGCGCCCGCCGGAGGAGGAGGAGACGCCCCAGAGCTCGCTATCCTCCTTGATTCCCAAATCATTGCTGACTACCCCGTCAATTACGACTAGCCTGTCAAATCCGCCTTTGGTGAACCACTCTAGAACTGTATTCGCGAAGTATATGTCGTGCTCACTGTTGAATTGGATCTCTGAAGTGAAGACTCCTATGCCATCCCCTTGGTACACTCTGACCGGGTGCTTTGGGACCGAGTCGTGAATCAGGGCCACAGCAGGGAACTCTGGGTGGAGTACTGTACCCATTGGGCCCAATTGCAGAGAGCTGATGAGGTGGGATGTCGCAATAACTCCAACGGAGCCTACCGTCGAGAAGCCGCAGACTGCTGTTCCGCCCAGTCTCGAGGGGTCTGCCTCTGAGTGCAAGACCAGTGGGTAACCCCCCTCGGTTTCTTCGCTCACGCCATAGCGTTGGGTCGATGCTCTTTGAATCTCACGCATGGCATCGAATGAGCAATGTGTAAAGGAAAGGAGAGAAAAAATAACCTGATAAGTGCCCTCTTGCAGCAGGGTCCGTGTCTGCAAAGAAGACGGGTGAATTGGGTGGCCTTTTCCTGAAGCTAGGGTCACAGGACATCAATCTTGCAGACTACACACGAGAGGCCAGCGATAGATGGCTAAAGGTGACAAACCAGGATACCTGGTCGTCCACTCTTTCTAGGGTTAGGGTCGCGAGGCAGGAGGCTTTGGAGAGAACTCTGGAGTCCGTTAGGGCCAGCGGATTCCCCGATAGGGGGTCCTCGTTCGCTAGGTTGCTTAACTCGTGCGGCATCGAAAACAAATCCGACGTTGTCCTAGCCGCAATACAATTCATGAGATCAGTGGAGAAGGAGAGTATCACCCCGCCGAGAGAACTCAAGAGGCTGATTGCAGACACGAGGATATGGACGAAAAGATCCGTCAACAAGTGGAATGTTTCACTGTACATTGGCAGGATGCTGGAAGGGGGCCCTGGGGGGGTTGGCTCATTCCTTGAGTACCCTCGTAGGAGGCCGAAGAAGAACTCATTCGTCGTATTGACAGAGGCCGGAAGAGACCATCTGGACAAACTGTCGTTGGAGAGGTGAGTGTTTGGCAGAGGATGGCAAGGACTGGTCGTTCACCTCCCATGTAGGCGAGGACCTTCGTGGCGTGGATCTTTCAGGGGCTAACTTGAGGAGGGTCATTCTGGACAGGTCAGATTTGGAAGGGGCCGATCTTTCAGGGGCAGATTTGCGAAACGCGTCCTTGCGAGATGCCAATCTGATGAAGGCCGCGCTCGATGGTGCGGATTTGAGGGGGGCGAGGCTGGTTAAGGCCCGTCTGGGATTGTCGAACCTCCAGGGGGCTAGGCTCGATGGTGCGGATATGCGAGGGATTCGCGGCAAGTACGCTGTTTGGAGGGGAGCCAACTGGTGGGACGCGATCATGGACGAGTCCCTGACGAAGGCGCTATCGAAGAAATGGCCGAAGGACTAGGATCCTGGGTGCATCTTGGCCAGGCCCTCTCTCATCCAGTCTGGGACCTCAACCTTTGACTTGACCTCACGCATGTCAGTGCAAACGGTTACCTGATCCGCTGTCCAGCAGAGTTCTCCCTCCTGGTTTCTGAACTCGTAGTGCCAATTAATCGAGGTGTTTCCTATTCGTGGGACGGTGATCGAGCAATGCACCGTGTCCCCATAAGAGAGGGGGTGGATGAACTGGGCCTCGCTATGCACCAGAGGGAATGCGATGTTGTGGGAGGAGAGAATCTCGTCGTAGTGCATGCCGCACGAGAACTCCCATGACTCCTCGTAGAAACGGTGGGCCATGTCCCAGAACCTCGGGTAGTATACGATTTTGGCCAAGTCCACCATCGGAAAGTCGACTCTCCTCTCAGAGACGAATGCCATACTCACTACCTCATCGAAGGGGCATACTGGATGCCCCCCTCGGAGACGAGCGCGTTCAGGGTACCAGAGCGGGAGATCAGGCAGTTGGACATCGAATCCGAGCCACTGACACCGTCGTAGGTACCGTCGCAGAATGCGTCGTCGTAAGCCTCTCCATAATTCCCGGAGGCTTCCAGGACGTCTTGCATCCAAGTGTCGGATAGTGGGTTGTCCGCGGTGCCCAACCCGAAGTTGTAAGTCAGTAGGCGGCAGACCCCCGGGTCGGCCTGTGAGCCAGAGTCGGTGGTCTCGCATGCGTCGTTGGCCTGGGTGGCGTAGTTGCTCGAGGTCACTCCACTCTCCTCCGCCGTGATCATCCCGAACCAGACCCATTCCACGACATCGTTCCACTCCGTGTCGTAGTCCCTGGTTACGGCCGCGAGTGGCTCCTTGGACATCTGGTCGGTAGCAATCCAAATCTCGGAGTGCGTGTCAGAAGCTGCCCAGTCTGCGTCGGTGTCCAGTGACCACTTCCTGGCGACTAGTGCGGAGGTGTCGCCTGTGTAAGCGTCGCAGGTTCCGGACTTCAGCTTCTCATGGGCTTCGGTATAGTCCGAGGTGCCCTCGGCTGTGAAGCTGATACCCCTTGAGTTGAACCAGTCGATCAAGTTCCCTTCGGAAGTTGTTCCAATGCCGACGCAGATGACTGCACCGGATAGTTGGTCGGCGGACCCGGTGCCGTATGGGAACGCGTCAGAGCGGACTAGAATCCCCTGCCCGTCGTAGAAGTTGATGCCCGCGTAGTCCGCGTCCAAGTCGGCGTCTCTGCTTGCCGTCCATGTCGTCGTCCTGATCAGGACGTCGATGGTTTCTTGTTGAAGCATCGCGAACCTCTGGGAACCGGATGCGGGGATGTACTCGACGTCCGTGTCAGGGTTCAGGCCTATCGCAGCGGCGACAGCGCGGCAGTACGAGATGTCCAGTCCTGATCGTACGCCCGTATCCGGATCCAGGTGACCCATTCCGTATTGGGACTCCTTTATGCCGCACTTCATGGATCCACGCGCTATTATCGTGTCCAGGGTGCTGACGATGGGAGTGTCGGAGTCCTCCATGTCGGATATGGTGCTCTCGAGTTGCAGAATCGTCTGGTTCAGTTCCGAGGCTAGGGCCTGTAGCTCTGCGATGTCAGTCGCAGCGACCTGGTTCGAGGTGGTGAGGGATGAGACCTGCTGCTCGAGCAGCGCCTTCTCCGATTCGAGAACTAATGCCTGTGCCTCGAGCAGCGCCTTCGCATTTACCAAGGTGGTCATGTTTAGGGACATCAGCTCGAGCTGGCTCGCCTTTGTTGTGTTCTGGAGCGTGAGGGCGTCGATGTCCGTCTGTAGTTCGGCTATCTGCGAGTTCAGGCCTGAGATATGGGTGTTTAGAGTTCCCAAATCGGCCGTCAAAGTGGATATCGTTGCATTGAGGGCTGCCATCATCGCCTGGTCGGCTATCGCATCTTGCTCCATAGAGCTGATCGTATCCTCGTAGCCAGAGTCGTCTCCAGAGCAACCTGCAAGGGAGACCGTGGCCATCATTATCGCAATTAGGATCGTTTTGTTTCTATCCATGCTGCCACTCTGGAGGGACGAGGCTATTGGAGTATTGGGGTCGATTGGCGGACCCACCGCGATTCGAACACGGGTTTCCAGCTCCGGAGGCTAGAGTGATATCCAGGCTACACTATGGGTCCAGAATGGGCTCCAACGGCCGGGACTAATTGAACCGGTCGCCCATCGTTGATTGGCGGACCCACCGCGATTCGAACACGGGTTACAAGCTCCGCAAGCTCATGTGATATCCAGGCTACACTATGGGTCCAGCGACTTTTGGACGGTAGGGTCCGGCTTAATCCCGACGGTCGGAATCACATCGAGAGGGGGAGGAGTGTCTTCCAACTAGGTTGTGCGAGCTTCTTCGACTTTGGTCCCGACATCGGCTTTGGGGTCTTGTGGGTGAGGACCCCATGCATCCCCTCGACGGAGAACTTGACCCTTAGTTCCACCATCCTGTCCCTCTCCGCGGTAGTGGCCTGCTCGGCATCAAGCTCGAATGTGGAAGATGGGTCTCCCGATTCGTTTTCCAGACTGAGCGTTGTCCCAGACAGACTGGCCCTCGGGGAGAAGTCGAAGTCTTGTGGGTCGTTCATGCTCACCTTGGCATCCACTACCAAACGATCCCGGATGGACACCTTGGTAATCTCGAACGACTTTGCCACGTCACTGCCAGAGAGTGGTGGTTGAAAGGTCTTCGCTAGGAGGCAGTCAGACGCTTACTTCGCTTACCCTCAGCACTAGCACTACGAATTGGGCTTCCAATGTCCAATCGTTTCCCTGGTCGGGGTCGATACCATCCACTGGTGTGTCTGGATCGCATTCCAATGCTGTGATGATCCAGAACCAGTCGCCCTGTCCGAACCGTCCGTTTGGGTCATTGAGTAGAGATTCCTCCAACCCTTCCTTCGAATCCGCATACACTGTGTAGCCTGATTGCGGAAGGGGGTTCATCTCACTCCTCTCTATTGTCGCTGAGGAGTTCTGGGTAATGTTTTCTTGAGCGGTAGCGACGCTGTACGACCATCCGGACGAGGGGTTGTCGACCTCCAGAGTGAAGTTGTCCTCCGGCCACATAATAGGAAGTAGGTCTCTGGTCAGGGTCAAGGTTGCTGAAACGTCAATCAGCCTGGCTCCGTCACCCGGCTGGAGCTGTATCTCGTGGGATTCTCCTTGCTCAAGGTATCCGGACCAGTCGTAGTCGACATGGACTTCCTCCCAAACGATTCGGAAAGAGCGAGAGATTACGCGAAGTGTCCAGATTGTGGTGTTTGAGCCTCCGGAGTCATCGGTGACCGTGACCGTTCCGGTGATGTTTCCTGACGAGGAGACCGTGAGTCGAGTAACTGCTCCGACCCCGTCCTGGTCATTTTGGGGGTCGCTGTCCCCGTCTGAGTCTGTGCTAGCATCGAAATCCCAGACAATGTCTACGCTCCCACCCTCGGGATCGAAAGAGGAGGTGGCGTCTAGTCTGGCCTCCTGTCCAGTCTTCACATAGTCGGGGATATCTAGGATGATCTCCGGGATTGCGTTTACGAAAATTGTGATTGTAGCAGCATCTGAGTCGCCGTTGTCGTTGAAGACCTCGACTCTTACCTCGAATACGCCGGCCTTATCGAAAAGATGGCTGATTACTCCCTGCTTTGTCGTCTTCGTATCTCCATCTCCGAAGTTCCACCTGTATTCGTCAATAATAGTAGGCTCTGGGGTGGTTGAAGAGCGTGCATCGAAGTTTACCGACTCCCCCGAATTTATCGTGTCCCTATCTGATGTGAGGGATGCATTCGGGCTTCCTGGGCCAATGCCACCGCAACCGGCAAGGGACTGTGTAAGCATTAGTAGAATCAAGAGTGCTGAAGCCTTTCGCCCCCCCTGTCCCATGGGACGAGAAAGCCAAGCCCCCTCATATGGGTGTTGGGCATTGGGGAAGAGAGTCGTCGTTTGGTAGGGTTCATGGGCGGCGGCGGGAGGGAGTGGTCGTGAGCTCCGGAATTCTGGATGGTTTGAGGGTTCTTGGATTCGATTTAGAGACAACTGGATTCAATCCACGGGAGGATAGAGTGGTGCAGTTCGCGTTGGTCGGTAGCGACTCGGATGGTTCTCATTTGAATCTCAATTCGTTGATCGATCCCGGATGCAGGATCCCAAGTGTAACGAGCGAAGTGCATGGCATTTGGGATGATGACGTTCGAGATGCAGGTAGTTTCGAGGAGCATATCGATTCGATGGTCGAACTTATCGATGGATCAGTTATTGTGGGACACAACGTTGTCGCATTCGATTGGAGGTTCATGGAGATGGAATGCATCAGAATCGGTAGAGAGGCCCCCCAGCCACTAGCGATTGTAGATACTCTGGTTCTTGCAAGGCGATTCAGCGTGCCGGGACGACACAAGCTCGGATTGCTTTGCAAGAGATTCGGGATCGGGCTGGAAAGGTCCCACAGCGCGGATGCGGATGCAGGGGCGACTCTCCTCCTACTGTGGAAATTCATGAGAGCGTATCCCGATGAGTTCGACGGGACCTTGGAGGAAGTGCTGGACTCAATCGGAAGTCGACTTTAGTAGAGGAGTCCATGGCAGTACCTCTGACCAGTCCCCCAAATGGACAATCTTGCCATCGACTCGGACGCTCCCTAGGAACAGGTGTCCTTGCCACTCATCTTGGTCGAGTCTCTTAATCTGCTCCAGAGCCCGTCCCTTCAGGATGGCACCGAATCGATGGTCGGATCCGGCCAGAGCCCCTTCGTCGTCGGTTGGAGTGGTTCGTTCGAAGAGAGCTGCTCCGGAGTCTGGGTCGAGCCTTACTAGCTTGGTTACTTCGTCCCTGAAAGTTCCCCCACCACCTAGGAGTCCCTCTTCTCTTGAGACCCACCAATCCGGGCACCATGCCTTCCAATCGCAAAATGAGCATGCGGATTCTCCCGGAGTTGCTTGGAACGGGTACTCGGTGACCTTCATCGACTCCCATGCCTCGAATGCCTCCTCCAAAATGGAGGGTCCATCTGCAACGTATATTGTCTCGTTTGAGGAGTACCACCCCTCTGCGACTATCGATTTTTGTTCTGGGCTCTTCTGCTTCATTATGTCCCTGTAGAATAGCAGTTGCCTTCTCACCTTCTCATCGAGCCCTGATCTCGGTGGCCTTCCAGTCTTGAGATCTGCAACTATCCAGCCGGATTCATCTTCCCTCTCGGGGTCGAGTATCAGGAGATCGAGTCTCCCCATCAGCCTTCCACAATCTGATTCTAGGGTAGCCTCCGTTTGGAGGACGATGTCTTGGACTTGCCTCCAGACCTGTGTTGAAACCTCAGAGAGGTCTCTTTTTTGGAATCCTGCCTTCTCAAATAGGAAGCCTAGAGCCCCAACTAGGCCTTCGTGGGCCTTGCTGAATGACTCGGATTTCCACCTAGGGTGCCTAGGTGTATCCATGAACTCCTTCCTCTCAGCATTCCAGTTTCTTTCGAGTACCTCTAGGGCAGTAGAATGTAGCCATCCCACTTCGCTCTCGTCCTTGTCAGAAATATCCAGATTGCACAGATCCTCTACTGCGTTGTGAATCGCTGTGCCCAATGAAGCGGCCATGCCCGCCTTTCTAGGAAGGCCCTGACGAGAAAGCCAGTATTTCCTTGGACACTCCTCGAACCTGTTCCAGGAGGAGGGAGAGATCTGGAAATCCTGGGGGTTTGTCATTCTATCCGCGTCCTGCAGAATTGAGGCGGGGGGTGGGAACGATTAACACCATTGAGTGGGTTTTGGAATCATGGCGGGGGCCCCACTTGTCGAGGTAAATGAAGGTGTGAATTCTTCTGGGGCCCTACTAGTCAGCTGTTTCCCCTCGGTTGGATTCGTTAGTAGCATAGTCGCGCACTTCTTGGTTGAAAAGCTCGAGTTGGAGTTGGTTGGTGGGGTGAGGCACCCTAACCTCCCCCCAGTATGTCTAGTCCAAGACGGCAAGCCACTTCCACCATTGAGGTTCTATGCTGGCGAGCCAATATGCAATATGGAACAGTGTGACAAGGTAGTTCTGATTGCCTCGGAGATCCAGATTCCTGCCGAGTTGAATCTACCTCTCTCGTCTAGTCTAATTGATTGGCTTGTCGATTCTGGCGTCAGCTCCACGATAATGGTAGACTCATTCGCCCACGGAATAGAGAGTAGCCACAGCATTTTCGATGAGGATGAGGGGATGGATTCGATGCTTGGCATCGGATCAACCGACTCAACTCACGAATTACTGAAGGGAATCGGGGTTCCGCTCCTGAAGCAGGGAGTTGTGGGCGGTATGACGGGCGTCATGATGGGGGAATGCAGGAGGAGAGGCATTGACGCATTGGCCATACTCGCCGAATCGGATGGTGAGATTGGCCAAGGCACTATCCCGGACGCACGAGCAGCCGCGAGAATCATCGGTTGCCTAGATGGACTCCTGCCTGCCGTTCAACTCGATCCCGAGCCACTGATGGAGGAGGCGCAGAGGATAGAGGGTCAGATCAGGGAGATGATGGCGCTCCATCTCAACCCCCCCCAGGAGTCCGAAGGGGCTGCGACGGGGATGTACGGATAGTCAGAACTCCCCGAGAGTTGCTTGTCTCTCTTCTGGGAGATCCTCGAGAATGGAACCACCCAGCATCCCATCCAACTCTGACTCTGATATCACGCGAACCCCCAGCCTATTCGCCCTTTCAAGTTTGGAACCGGACGAGTCTCCTGCGACTAGGAAATCCAAGTTCCCGGAAACCGAGGACACCACTTTGCCACCTTGAGACTTGATTGAGAGGGATATCTCCTTCCTTGGTCTGGTGAGTGTCCCTGTGATGCAGAAGGTGGACCCAGAGAGTGGTCCCTCGCTGGGTGTTTCTTCCCCTTGGATTATCTCTATCTGGTCATGGAGGTCGATTATCGCGTCCTTCCGCTGTGAGATTCCGTCGAGCAACAGCGTTGCCACCGTCTCACCCACCCTGTCGATAGAGACGAGTCTGAGTATAGCCCCCTCCCTGTCCTCTGTCATCTGTATTAGCTCCTCAAGGTCCCTCACCTCATTGCATACCAGCGTGGCTATCTCGGGACCGATACGAGGGAGCCCGAGTGCAGAGATGAAGGTGCTGAAAGTCATGGCTCTTGTCGAGTTTAGCTCCTCCAGAACATTGCTAGCTGACTTCTGGGCCATCCTCTCTAGCCCTATGAGTTCGCTTTCTCTCTCCTCTAGTCGGTAGAGGTCGGCTAGGCTCGAGACCAACCCGGATGAGCATAGTTGCTCGGCCAGCTTCTCGCCTATGCCATCCATCCCGAGCTTCCTGCACCAATACAGGATTGCCCTCTCTAGGCGAGATGGGCATTCTATGTTCGTGCACCTGATGAAGGCCCCGTCCACGATGAGCTCTGACGAGCAGCGGGGGCAGTGTGTAGGTACGGTGACCATGGACCTGTCCGGCAGGGATTCTGAGAATGGGGTGCCGTCTGAGTGGGACCTGCCTGTCATGTCATCCTCTGATGCACGACCCATGACCTCGGTGATTTTCGGTATCACGTCACCCCTCCTGACCACCCTGACACGATCGCCCACCATTATGCCGAGGCGCTCGACCTCGCCCTTGTTGTGGAGCGTGGTATTCTCGACTGTGACGCCAGATACGACTACTGGAGCGACCCGGGACACCGGGGTTACGTTTCCCGTTCTCCCGGTCTGCCAGAATACGTCCATCAGTACGGTAACTGCCTCCTCCGGGGGGAACTTCCATGCCAAGGCCCAACGAGGGTGGTGGGCCGTCTCGCCGAGCAGGGACCTCTTGTCTAGGCGGTCCAACTTCACCACCACGCCGTCAATCTCCCACTCGGCGGAATCTCTGGAATGGAGCCATTCCCTTGTCACAGAGAGTATGGCTTCTGTTGTGGATGGGTCGTCCTCGCCCGAAACAACTGTGTTCCCTGCGGCCTCTATGCCCAACTCACTAATCCAATGGATGACTTCGGAGTCGAGTTTGAAATCTGGTGGTTCTGGACTATCTGGGTGGCGACTATCCCCGCTGGGGAACTCAACGCCATATGCCAGGAACTTCAGATCCTCCGGTCTCCCCTTTCCAGCATCTATGTACTTCTGACGCAGTGCTCCTGCTGCGAGATTCCGTGGGTTCGGTGCTACTTCTGAGTACTTCTCCCTGAAAATCTGCAGGGGCATTACTACCTCTCCCCTGACGTGACAGTCCCCCTCCCAATCGAGGTTCGCTGGCACGTTCATCATCCTCCTTACATTGGCGGTTACATCCTCGCCCCTTCTCCCGTTGCCCCTCGTAGCGGCTCTTACCAGTCTGCCTCTACGGTACTCTAGTGAGAGAGCGGAACCATCGAGTTTTGGCTGACATACGAACCTCCTCCCCTTGGCGGTTGTCTCTGCCACGAAGTGTGCTACCTCGGAGTCAGAGGTCGCCTTGTCCAAGCTCATCATCCTGAACAGGTGGTCTACCTTGGTCGAACCGGGCGTGGGGTCGGAGCCGACTCTACTCAATTGTGGATGATTCGGCGATAGGGTCTGAAGCTCGTCTCTTAGTGTGTCGAATTCGGCATCTGAGATCTCTGGTTCGGCCCTATTGTAGTAAAGGTCCGAGTGCTTCTCGAGTTGCTCGGCTAGCCACTCGATTCGAGCATCGGGGATGCCTTCCTCTGAATGGCCATCACTCATGATTGTGCAAAGGGGCCGAGGGCCTTCAAACTGACCTTCCGCAGGGATGTAACCGCGTGGTGGGCCTGCCAGGATTTGAACCTGGGTCGCGCGACCCCCAGCCGCGAAGTATAGGCCAAACTAACCTACAGGCCCCAATTGGGCTCGATGCGAGCGAGCAATCAGTCAAAGCCCTGACGGAACTCATTGCTGCCTATCGATACTGAATGGAGCGACTTCATCGATGAGATCGATGTGCCCCACGAACATTCGCCTGCAGCAGTACCTCTCGAAACCCAGGTCCTGTAGTACCTGACCTGCGTCCTTACCTTCTTCCACTGCATCCAGATACTCCTGATACTTGTGAGCGATCACCTTTCCACAACTCCAACATCTTACTGGGATTAGCATTTCTTCACCTACCTATACGACTTCTGCCACTTCTTTCGAGCACCGCGCCCCATTTGATGCTTCGGCTCCTTCCTACGTGGATCATTGACGAGCATCTTCCTCTCGAACCTAACGAACTCGTCCCTGAGCTCCTCGTCTTCGCCCTCTGCGCCATCGTTGTACTTCACAAGACCACGGGCTATTGCGGTGCGGATTGCGTCTACTTGACCCATCTGTCCACCGCCCTTGACGTCAACGGAGATGTCCACTCTGTCTATCCGGTTCATTGCCTCTGCGATTCTGATTGGCTCTAGTGCCTTTCTCCGAGCTAGCTCGGGTTCCATGATGTGGATCGGTTGCCCGTTGACCCTAACTCGGCCCTTTCCTGACTTGACTGTCGCGCGTGCAATCGCTGTCTTGCGCTTGCCGCTGGTGTTCACGACCTTTGGGACCTTCTTCTTTGCCAATTCACTCGCCTCCCCATCTCGATGCGTCCACTCCCAGGTGGGAGCTTATCTCGCCGAGTCGAACGTACTTGTTAGGGGTGTTGCGGACGATGTGCTCAGTCGAGCCCCACTCGTGCCCCTCTGGGAGCTCGTCCTTGGAGAGGTTCTGAGGGGTCCCGATCATTACTCGCAAGTCCCTTAGAGCGCCTCTACCACTGCTGTTCTTCTGGTATGGGAGCATTCCCCTGACTGTCCTCTTGATTATCTTATCAGGCATCCTGGGGAAGAAGGGCCCCTTCCTAGCGTGGTTGAGCTTGTACTTCGCCCTGTAGTCGCTTAGGACCTTGGTCCTTGGTCCTGAGACTATCGCATCCTCGGCGTTGATTATGATGACTCTCTGCTGCGTGCCTGACTTCCTAGCCGATATCATCTGCTTGGCGACTTGGCTCGCTAGGCGGCCTAGAATCTTGTCAGTGGCATCGAAGACCATCGTTGACTCAGACAAGGATTCGCACCCCCTTTCCATTGGGGTTCTCTTCCATCAGTTCCCTGATGCTGAGCGTCCTTCCTCCGGAAGCCTCGATCTTTGTCTTTGCCCCATCGCTGAAGCTGAAAGCGGCGACGGTCTGGCCACCGCTTATCTCTCCGCTGCCTAGGACCTTGCCTGGTATCAGCACTGTCTCCTTCTTTGCGGAGTGGCGGGATATGTGACTCAGGTTGGGCTGAGCCCAGTTCTTCCTGCTGGACTCCAGCCTAGATGCTGTGTCCCTCCAGATTGGGGAGCCAGTTGAACGGCCCTGATTCTTCAAATCGCCGATAAGGGAAACGAGTGCAGCATTGGTCTTCCTGTCTGGCTTGCTCATAGCATCCCCTCATGGTTAGGTAGCGCGGCCACCCAAGTCGGTGTTATGAATCCTGCGGGCGGCCCCTAGGGGCGGCAGAGCAGGACCACGGACAAGACCAGGGTCAAATCCGGAACCCGTCGTCTTCCTCCGCATCGTCGATGCCAGCGAACCTGACGTTGCCATCGGCGTCAACAAACTGGCCTGCCTTGACAGAAGGCCCGTACAAAGAGGACTCCGCGACTGATGCCCTGTTCAGCATGCTGTCGCCGAGAGAACTGTTCATCCTGCCAATCATCGATTGGAAGACCTGGATGGCTCGGTCCCTATCCTCAGAGCCGATCTCGTGGTCCGAGTATCTTGCCTCCTCGAAGATGGAGAAGAACATGTCTAGCTCCTCTGGTGGGACAATTCCTCCCAGCATGTTGTTTATCACGTCCTCGAACTCCCTGGTGGTCTCGAAGACCTTCTTCATCGCACCCTTCATTCTGAAGTACTTGATTAGATCCTTGTAGCAGGAGAAAATCGCCTCGATGAAGTTGTTGGAGGCCTTGAGTGACATTAGCGCGTCAGTCAGTATTCCTCGCAGGACCTCCACCTTTCGACGCTCCCTGTAGTTGTTGTACATCATTGCTCCAACTAGGGTCACGGTGGATAGGGAGATTCCCGCCAGGAGTAGGACTTGGGTAGTCCAGAGGCCTCCGCCGCTAGCAGATGCCGGCTCTCCGAGCTTGATCTCCGGAGTGCTGTTCAACCACTGCGCAACGAAGTAAGGCTTGTTCGCATCTGCCGATTCGAAATGGACCAGTACCCTCCATTTCCCTCCAGGAGCAGACCATTCTGGGTGGCCTGGGATTAGTTCGCCCGTGTAAGGGAAAGAGAAGTTCGCAGAACCCCTCTCGTTGGTGATGAATATCTCGACACGCTCGGTCTGCCATCCCGATCCGTTCCAGAACTGCCTGTGGAACTCGACCCTCTGGCCCTCCACCGTGAGGTCCAAGCGGTCCCTGAGGATTGCTACCTCGCCGGCAATGATGTCGCCCTCTAGGTATCCGGTCGGGCTAGACCAGTGTTCCTTCAGCAGGATGTCTACCTTGCTTCTGACTAGAACCTCGATGTCTGCTATGGAGCTGTTGAGGACTGGGTTGGGTTCCAATGCCTCATAGTCGCAGCCGCCAGGGACGTACTTCTCGGGTTCGTAAGCGACTCTGACCGTCCTGAAGCCTTCGAGTTTGTTCCCGCTAGGCTCCACCCCCCTCCTGCTTGGGTTGTCTTCGGGGTCGGCTGAGTACCAAACGAACTCGCCGGTCCCATCGCTGGTGAAGGCGGTCGCAATTGGCCGTGTGTTTACCTGGGGGTCCAGGTAGATGTTTACGCACTTGCCCCCAACTGGCTTTCCGTTGGACTGAGAAAGCTTGGCATTGATGTGGAATGCCTCTTTGAGGTATAGGACATCGAAGGTAGACCCATTAGGGAAGGTGTAAGTCAGGTAGTCGGACCTGAAGGGGCCGATCTCTGAGACGTCGATTGTCGAGTTTGAGAAGACAGGGAAGAACATAGTCTGTGTCTTGTTCTTGTACCTATAGCGGTCGTTGTTCAACGGGTCCCATGAGTTGTACTCCACCTTGACCTTGGCCATTCCAGCGTCCACCCCGGTAAGGGGGCAGTTGATGTCGAAGAGGCCATTCTCATCGGTTGAGCCTGGGATGCAAGCCTCTACTCCGGTGTCTCCGGCTCTGAATTTCATTCTGTTTTCTATTGGGTCGAATATCATCGATCCCATCTCGAAGGTCACTCGGATTTGCCTATTGGACAGGTTTCCTCCTAGCTCATCTGTAAGCTGCCCGGTGACGAGCATGGGCTTCTCCAGAATCTGGCCGGTGTCGGGGTCTATCTCTGATGTGTAGACTATCTGCTGATCGACATCTAGTTCTGTGTTGCCGATTAGACTGAAACCGTCTACCTGGAACTGCAGGACCTTCCTGTAGTGATCGCTATTCAGGACGGTAGCACAGGGATCCCATGCCCCCGATGTGGAGAGCATGCCCGAGTCCAAGGGTTCGCAGCCTTCGTGTGGGAGGTTCTGCTCGAACCTCAGAATCACGTTCACGGGTCCGAAGCCGTCGGGTAGGAACGAGAAGGGGTCATCCTTCAGCAGCTGGGGGTCTAGGTATCGACCGTACTCAATTGAGCCCGAAGCGGGGCACTCCACCGATACAATCTGTCGGTGCGTTCTATCTTCGAAGTCGATCCCCTCGAAGATGACCGTGACGTTCCCGCCTAGGTCGTTTCCACTCGGGCTCTGCATCCCTCCCGCACAGCTATTCAGTACCTGGCCTCCGTCTTTCTCGAACGGGGTCCTGTTATCATCGGTAACTACGGCGGTGAATTCCCACAGATCTCCGTTCGATCTTATGTTGGGACTCGTGCTTTGGACGTTGATATAAGTCCTAGATACTACCCAGAGGTTGACCTCGGCATGGTTCCCTACGCGGCGGTCGTCTCCCAAGTAAGTGAACCCGAGTGTGAAGTTTCCGAGGTTTTCTATGTCCGTCAGGTTCACCCTGAAGCGACCATTGTTGTCTGTGATTGAGATGCCACTGGTCTGATCCCCGGACCATGTCCAGTTCACTGGAACTTCCCGAACCGGTTGGAAGGCGTTGTCAACTAGTCGGACCTGCACAGAGGTGTTCTGCCCCCTGTACAAACGAGGGAGGGAGTTCAGTTCGGTGAAATCGGTTGTCCCTATCACTGAGACGTTGCCATACGCACCGGTAGCGGCAAGGACCTGGTCTTGATCGCCCGTGAAGAAGTAGTCAGATTGGCTGAAGTCTGCTCTAACCCCATATGTTTCTGCCTGCCATTGTGACTCCCATGTGAATTCATAGTCGAAGGTTGCAAGACCGTCCACGGGCTTCGGCCACTTGCTGAACTGGGTCTCGGTCGAACCGACGAAGATTCCATTCCTGTCGAAGTCGAACTGGAGTGCTACGGAAATTGGATTGCCGTTAATCTCGTAGACTGGGTCTACCGTCCTGTTCCAAACGTGCCCCTTTACCCTTATCTTCTCGCCTGTGAACACCTCGGGGACAATCTCACATCGGACTTCGCTAGAAGCTACCAATGGGTCGACGGGCCCGCATGGTGGGGATTGGAAATCGGCCCCGTTCTGGAGAGTTATGGTCCAATGCGTCCCATTGGCGTCCAAGAAGGGGGAAAGCGCCCCAGCAGCGATACCCGATAGAGCCGCCGGCGTCCCATCCCAGAGGATCGGGTACGGCTTTCCAAGGCTGGCTTCTTCGAAGGTAGTTCCAGCGTTGTCTAGGGATGGAGCATGGAACACAGCGCGCCATGCTCCGAAGGAGGACCCGGTGAACTGGGTCGCGTCCCAGAAGTAGACTGGCCTGAACGAGGGTGCATACATGTCCGCCTCGATGTACATCCGGTGCATAGCCCGAATGAAGAACGTGTCAGTCTTGGAACCCTCCAGATGGGCCCATGGCCACTCGTAGGAGCCGTCAAGACAAACACCGAGGTCTGGTCTGGCGTATCCTATGAAGCTGTAGTCTCCTACTGGGAGCGTGGTGTTCTTGTATTCATATGGATTCAATATGGAGTGCTCTCCGACTGGATTAGCTGTAGAGCATGGGTTCCAATTTATTTCCTCATATCCGCCTGTAGGGATTCCGTCGCCGTTGTCCAGTGTCGAGTTCCACTGAACCTGCTCCCATACGTCAATTGACTGGTTGTAAGCCAGGGAAACCCAGCCCCCAGAATCAGCCCTGTACCCGAGCCCATAACCGTCGTACACTGTTGGCTCTGTGATGTTCCCGAACTCGGTCCCGGGATCGCTGATTGTGAAGGAGACAGGTGCGAATGCGAGCCTGTTGTCGAATATTCCACGGTTGTAGTCTGCAGTGTAGTGCACCTTGAAGTCGAGCTTCAGAGGCTGCTCGTCGGCCCTGAATCTCTGTCCGGCGACGAATCCTATCGTGGTGTTGGCCCGGACCTCGACGGGGAATCCGGCGTCGCCTATTCCATCCCCGTCTGAATCTGACAGGGTCGAGCTGTAATCGTGTATGAACATCTCTGTGACCTCGGAGTATACCTCGTAGGTCGTGTTCGGCCCTACGTCGATGTCCTCTGGGAACAGGAATTGCCCGACGATGTACTCGCCATTGGCATCGGTCAGCACGTCTATTGTCTCGATGACCGAGGTCCCGTTCTCGGTGTATCTGATGTGAACCTGCACCGGTAGATCGGGAGCAGGTACGAACCCTGTGTCATCCAGCCAGAATACTGAGCCGTTGAAGATCGCTGGTGTTGTCTCGTCCAACCACAGAACAGATGGCGTATGTAGGGTAATCCTTGTTGGAATCTTGTCATCGTTATCGAGGACTCCATCGTTGTCGGAATCCCAATCGGAGCTCAATCCGGAAGCCTCCTCGATCTTGTTCGCTGGTGTTGCCCAGTCTCCGGATGAGGGGTTGTTCCAATCCGAGTCTTCCCTACCATCGTTGTCGTCATCAACATCGAAGTAGTCCGGTCCGGTAGAATTGTTCGTCGGATCGGCAAGGCCCACTCCACCTCCGAAGTCATCGTGATCCCATGGGTTCGTAGATTCTGTTCCGAACCTAGAAGGCCAGAGCATCACTTCGTCTTCGTCCTTCATCCCATCATAGTCATCGTCGTCGTCCAGGTCATCCCTAATTCCGTCGTTGTCGTGGTCCCATGGGGCTACCGGGAAGTTCAGGCAGCAGGTGTCATCAATTGGGTCTGCCGTCCCATTCGTGTCGTTTAGGTTCTGAATCTCCAGGGAGTTGGGTATTCCGTCGCCGTCCCAGTCGTCGTCAGCCCAGTTCAGGATTCCATCGTTGTCATGGTCCCAAGGACTCTGCTCCTCGCCCGTGAAGCACCCCGGGATTGTTTCCTGGATTTCGTCCAGGAGCCCGTTGTTGTCATCGTCCGGATCCTCCCCGTCTGGTACACCGTCGTTGTCGTTGTCCACGTCATAGTACTGTGGGAATAGGAGTGATTGCCCGAGGACCCCCCGGTCCCATACCGCCTGGTAGATTCCATCATCGTCCGGATCAGTATCGAGACCGTCGTCGTCGTTGTCGGCGCAGTTGCTCCCAGTGAAGTAGTACGGCTCGATGACGTTTGCGTCGTTATCGAGGTCGTCGTTGGAATCGACTTCGAAGAAATCCCAAACCCCGTCGTTGTCATCATCCACGTCGAAGTGGTCGTAGACGATGTCCCAGTCGTCATCGAGATCGTTGGTGTTGTTGTACATGCAATTCGGGGTGTAGAGAACAGTCTGACCATCCGTATCGTACAATATCTGACCACAGTCTATGTCTGGATCGACTTCATCGTTCAGTGTGTCTGCAATCTCGTCTGGGAAGAAGTTGCCGTTATCGTCGGAAGTCCATTGGAAGAATCCGAATTGCGTGACTCCAAGGTATGCTATCCAGAGGTCCCTGTTGTGCTTCATATCTGCATAGGTATAGGCCACGGATGGTGCGGGATTGCTCGTTGGGTCAAAGGTGAACCAGAAGCAGTTAGAGTCGCAGCTTCCCAAACCAGTTGGGTGATTGGTTCCGTCGTACTCCCCGTCATCCCAGTCGGCATCTGGCCTTGTGCTGTATGGGACGGTGAAAGATTGTCCGGCAGACTGCGTTGGGGTTAGTAGTGGGGACTTGAACGCGTAACCGTAGATGTGGCCGCAGAATCTCTCTTGGGTGGCAGATAGTAGTACAGTTCCACAGGAGTTGCCATCGAGGGACCCGCCCATCTTGACGTCATCAACGTCCAGAACCCCGTCGTTGCCCTCGTCCTGGTCCCACCAATCGGGCATTCCATCGCCATCCTGGTCCACGTCGATCCCATTCACCAACGAGTCCCCATCGATGTCGATGTCGAAGAAGTTGTCGCCATTGTAGGGGCTCCACTTCATCATCAGGAACCAGTACATCTCTGGGATTACCCCATCGAATAGGCTGCCGGTAGTTGGATCATATCCGTTGTAGTCTAGGATGAATCCGTTATCTTGGTTGAATGGGTTGAATCCCCATGTGATGTTCCAGTAGTAATTCGGAACTGCTGCGTATGCGTCGCTGTCCTCGGAACCATCAATTGAATCGCCGTCGCTCTGTGGCCAGCTGTTCCCCCAGAAGTTGTCCGTGTTGTCCGTGTCGACCACTCCGCAGTTCCCATCATCGGGATCGTAGAAGTCGTTGATCCCGTCGTTGTCGTCATCCCAGTCCTCGTCATTAGCTAGGCCGTCTCCATCCACGTCGGTGTCGATGTCGTTAGCACCGTCGTCTCTGTACTTCGATCCGTTCAGTTCATGGAGATCTGCATCGTTGTCCAAGTCACAGTCGGGGTCGATGTCGAGCCAATCGAGTATTCCGTCACCATCATCGTCCATGTCTACCCAGTTGTTCAGACCATCTCCGTCCCAGTCATTGAATCCGGTGTAGGAGGTTCTCCAGAGTATGCATTTGTCACTGGGGTTCTGAGGGTTTGGATTGGAAACGCTAGCACAGTCCCAAGTTGCCACCTCGGCGGATGAGTTGAGGGGGTATGGATCCAATTCGTTTTCCAGTCCGTCATCATCGAGGTCCCAAGGCTGCGAGCCTCCCAAATCATTGTCAGGGGTATCTGAACCACCCATATCGGGGTCTAGCCAGTCCCAAACCATGTCGTAATCTGCATCAATTGATCTGAATCTATCATCATCCAGGTCTCCGTCATAGTCTATTTCACAATCTGTACCCGGAGTCTGGATAGGGGGAACCAATCCATTGAAAGCCTGGGTCGGGTAATCTCCCTGCCCGTCCCCGTTAGTGTCGAGTTGTCGGCATGAGTCTGGGATTCCGTCGTTGTCGTCATCGACGTCATACATGTCTGCGAGTCCGTCGTTGTCGTCATCAGTGTCTGACGAGTCGGGTGCTCCGTCGTTGTCGTTGTCTGGATCGAGGAAATTAGGTATTCCATCACCGTCGAGGTCTCCGTCGACGATTTCTGTGAATGCCTGCTCCCTCGGGTGCTCGAGTGCATGGAGGGCGACGTAGTCGAGTCCTCCCACATAGTCCCCATAGTCATCCAGATCCCATCTCTTCCAGTCATCCCAGAGTATGTCTGGGTCAGAGGAGATGAGTGACGTCTGAGTGGAGTCCCATGGGTGGATGTCTTCTATGTCAGGAATCAGGTCGTTGTCGTCATCCAGGTCGAAGTAGTCCTGAATTCCGTCGGAGTCGAAATCGCAGGGCCAGACGAACTGATCGATCCTCCCGTCGTTGTCGTCGTCCTCGTCGTAAGACCCCCTGCCTGATCCGTCTATGTCTTCGTCGGTAATCCCGTCGTTGTCGTGATCCATTGGGTTCTGATCAACCAGGTAGTTGAATCCGACGGGCTGTCCCGTCCAAGGATGGATAGTTGTGGGATCAACGTGACGATCGGTAGAGACATTCCATGGGTCGTTCCCTTGGGAATAGTCCACGGGTCCCTCAAGGATTCCGTCGTTGTCGTCATCCCAGTCGAACTCGTCACGGATACCGTCGTTGTCGTGATCCAAGGGATCTGTCCCATAACATCCATCAAAGCGCTCGATTAGATCGTTGATTCCGTCGTTGTCATCGTCTAGATCATTCAAATCGTCAATGCCGTCGTTGTCGTGATCCTCTGTGTTTGTCTCCTCCAGGAAGAAACCGTAGCTTGGATCGAGTGTCAATGCCGATGTGTCCGAGACCTTCCCGTAAATGGCGGCTGGATCATTATAGAACGGGTCGTGGTATGCTGCCTCTTGGAAAGGATTGGTAGTTGCAGGTTGGCTTTGTCCCTCTCCCTGTACTGGTCCACCGTTCTGCTCAAACTGTTGGTAGGCTGTTCTCTTGGGGTTTTCATCGGATATCGTACTTTCTGGAGAGTCGCGTGACTCGGGCATGATCGAAAGCTGGGTGCTCAGAAGCATCAGTGCGATGATGGAAATCGCTGGTAGTATTCTCTTGTTTGGGTTTCTCTCTTTCTTGCTAATCATGCAAATCACTGCTTACCCTCGGGTAGGTTCGTGTCCCAATTCTACGTGCTTATGAATGAGTGGCATACTTCGGATAGTTCCGTATCACAGTGGCGCCGATGTATCATCGTGAGGCTTCAAGTCCTATGGTAAGATGAACCCCGGTTGATTTCCGAGGCCCTGAATAGTTGCTCCATCAGCAAAGCAGCAGCCATTTCGTGGGCAAGGGTGAGTTGGGAGAGGGAAATGATGTGGTCTGCTGACTTTTTCAGTTCCTTGCTGAAACCATCCGGTGGCCCCACTGCTAGATTTGTTGTCTTGTCGTCGATATTTGCAGATTTGAGCCATTTTGCCACTTCCTCACTGGTCATTCCGACTCCCTCCTCGTCTAGAAGGACTAGATGCCCGGATAGGTTGGAGAGTTCCGATTCGTATTTGCTCCTGTCTGTTGTTTTGGAAAAATGGACTGAAATCCCCCTCGATCTGACTCTGTTCTGATATCCACTAATTATGGCAGCAATGGCCCCATCTTTCGGTTTGCCGTCCAGGTGGACAATCACACGCCCCATGTATGCTCGTGTGAGGAGGTGCACTTAGGGCTTCACAAACCATCAAGTCATTGAGCATAGGCGTCCATTACAGTATGGGATGGTGGCCTTTCCGAAAGAAGAGGGTTTTCCATAGCGAACCGCATATCAAGAGTGCGAAAATGTGGATTCAGGACCTCAGGGAGTCATGCGAGAGTAACTATGATCAGAGAGAAAGGGGTCAATTAGAAGTCGAGGTGATCAGAGATAAATGGAGGACGGCACATTCTGAAGGGGAGGTTGACGAGTCTCTTCTTGAGGGTCTTGAGAGACGTTCGAAGTTGCTAATTGGTGCACAGGATCATGAATGGTCCGAATTACTTGACGACGAAGATTTCTGGAAGGTTGGATGGGGCAGCAGGGTGGAGGAATGAGATGATTCTCTGGATTTTTCTACTATTCGGACTTGGTGCATATTGCTACTACCTCAGCAGACTGCAGCCATTCCCAGAAAAAGGGATTGGGTTTTCCATGGTTCTCTTTTCTGCGGCTCTAATACTCTGGATTTCGAGCACCAGCCCACAAGAAGGGGGCGAGGATCTGCCGGGTGCGATTTCGGTTTTTCTTGGAGGTGTTTTTGTTGTTTCAGGGATTAGGAACATGAGTGTAATGAAGACCGATGTCATCGTGGCTCCACTTGCCGGAATACTATTCTGTGTCGGAGGGATTAGTCTGCTTTCCTCAAGATGGGAGTTGGCGACTCAGATGGAGCAAATCGGTTCATTCTTACTAGCTAGTACTATGGTTACAGTTGAGTTGTACCTCGCCTTCAGGGGGCTGGTTATCGGAGTTCCTGGAATAGCTTGGTCAAAATCCGGATTGAGGCAGATTCACCGGGGACTGATTCTGGGTCCCAATGGTGCAATTGCTCACTTTGAGAGGTCATGGGACGTGGAGGAGCAGTGGATAAATTCGATGAGTTACGCTGCTCTTGTGCTAATCCATAGGCATCTCGGTAATCTCGACGACGAAGAGAAGAATCTAGTGGAGCTGGAGAAGTTGGGAGGATGGGGGTCCGTAGATTCTTCTTGGACTCAGGCAGTAGAAGATGGGCTGTTGAGTTCAGTTCCAATCTGAGTACGATTGAAAACATGTAACGCATCGGACATCCATGGTCCGAATAAACAGAGTTCACACCGGGACCGGAGACGGGGGTGAGACGTTCCTGGTCGACGGGTCGAGAGTTGGTAAGCAGAGCCTCAGGGTTGGCCTGTTTGGAACGATAGATGAGTTGAATTCCCAGATTGGTGTTGTCAGAATGGAGTTCGGAAGAATGCCTGGGGTCACTAGATTCCATCGACCCGACGAAGCAGACGATGCATTGATGAGGGTGCAACAGGAGCTTTTTGATTTGGGTGGAGAGTGTGCCTGCACCCCTGGTAAACTCCCTGAGCAAATGGCTCTAGTAGGGATGGAGCAGTGCGATCGCCTGGTGGTTGAAATGGATCAATGGCTTGAAGACTTGGCTCCACTGGAGTCTTTCATCCTGCCAATGGGGACTGCACCGGTCGCTTTCCTGCATGTGGCTAGGACTGTTGCTAGAAGGGCGGAAAGAGGGGCTTGTCAATTGAGGGAAGTAGAGGGAGAGGGATCAGTCAGAGATGAGGTGATATACTACCTGAATAGGATCTCGGACTGGCTTTTTGTTCTAAGCAGATGGATTGCCAAGAATACTGGAGAGGGCGAGACTCTGTGGGTTCCACTTGGGAAGAGGGGTCTCGAATCATAGGTTTCGACCGCTCGAGCGTAGGTGTTTCCTTGCAGAGCGGAGAAGTTCCTTCTCTTGATCAAAGGTAATCAGATCCTCTGCATCATCCAACTGTAGCCATAGATAATTCGTGTGCTCGTGTGAGAGGTTAACATCGATTTCATCCGTTTCCGCTAGGTACCAGAAAACCTGCTTGGGAGTCTCTCTGCCTCTCCTAACAAATGTGTACTCGGTCTTCTCACACCACGACTCATCTATTCTGACTTCTGAAATCCCAGTCTCCTCTGTCAGTTCTCGAAGAGCGGTTGAATGGTGATCCGAGTCGGCCTTCTCGACGTGTCCCTTTGGGAAACTCCAGTGCCCCTGGGGGTACTGGAGCAGTAGAATACTGTCGAAGTTCAGCAAGATGAAACCGCAAGAGGTCTCTAGGGGGCCGGGTCTGCTCTGCATTGCACATCATACTTCGGTGGAGGATGAAAACCTTCCGTGAGAGTGTTTCAAAAATCCGAAACCACCATTGGTGTGGTCATTTGCCGATTGGCGTGGCAGAAGGTCCCTTCCATCTGGAAATAAGGCGCATTGTTACGGATGGAGATCTTGACGGAGTGGTGACCGGGGCCATCCTTCGTCGTTGGTGGCCGGATGCGGAAGTCATCTTCGGTCATCCGGGGGAGTTGAGAGCAGGGGTTTTCGATGATGTGATTGATCGTTGGACCGCTGTTTGTGACCTCCCGATGCATCCTAGCTGTGGCTTGAGTATCGATCACCATCAATCGAACAAACCGGACGAGGGATATGGAAAATCAATGATAATCTGGAGAGAGAGCCCATCTGCGGCTAGGATTGCGTATGATATTTTCTCGGAGCGCGTTGACCTCTCTGATTTTGAGAACCTCCTGGAATGGGTGGACAAACTCGATAGTGGTGCAATTTCCCATGAGGAGTACCTTTCTGACAACCCTATTCTGTGGCTTAGCAGGGTCATCGACGCAGGGAGTAGCATTGCGATGAATGTTCTCAAGTTTCTTCAAGATGGGGTTCCAGTCGATCAGGTATTAGCTGATTCTGAGATTTCAGATGTTGTTATCGAGAAAAAGAATGAGATGGAGACCCTCGTTTCGGCGATTCGAGAGGGTATGCGGATTGAGGATAGGATGGCAATCGTGAGGCTTGAAGGGACTGGGATCCGGTCTAATGGTTACCAAGTTACCGCTATGGCTGGAGACGAGTGTGATGCTTGCATGGTGATTCATGGGGACCTGGGTGCGAAGTTTGGTGATGGGGAGAGATATCCCGTCTCGGCATCATTCTACACCAACTCATTCCTTCATCGAAGTGGTGGAATATACGATCTGACTGCTTTAGCAACTCGTTTCGATACTGACGGAGGTGGCCATGCAAATGCCTGCGGGTGCCGGATAAAACCAATCGATGGGATGGTAGTGGCGGATAGAAGTGTCTCTGAAGAGGACATCTCCAGGAATATTGCTGCTTGGCTTATGATGTGGTCTAAGAGATAGCGGAAAAACATGGACGTTGCGCGTTAATCATGCGTTTTTCCAAACTGCCCTATACCTCTTTCCTTCCTTCCCCGGGATAGTCGAAGAGTGTTTCTCGACCTCTTCCAAGCCTTCTCCGATTTGATTGATAAAATCCCAATTCAAAGGCCAAGGTGGTCCTCTTTCATCCATGTTAGGTTCATCTGCCAATCTCCCTATGCAGACCAACTGCCCCCCACTTGCAAGCAATGGTGCTAGGTTTGAATAAGCTCTTCTCCTGATTTCTTCTGGAATTGCCTGCAGGATATGCACCTCCAGCACCAAGTCATATTCGCCGAACCAGCCTTGTTCGGGACTCAGCAAGTCTCCGGCCATCCAATCGATATCTGTCTCCTTGTGCAAATTCCGAGACCATTCTACTGCCTCTTCGGAGATATCGAAGGCAGTCACTTTCCATCCTCTTTTCCATAGGAAAGATGCGTCCTCACCCAATCCAGAACCCACAACAAGGGCTCTTCCCGATGCCTCGTTTTCGTTTGACCAATCGACCAAGAAGGGATGTGGTTCTCTCCAATCCCACGGAATCTGTTCCCTGTCTCGATTCGAGTGTCGGTAGAGGTCCTCGAACCACGAAAGGGGGTGCTCGGAGGATTCCGCGTTGCTTACCATTTCTAGCATTCTCTCGCGGAGATCGTCCATACTATCGGACCTACATATGAGAGACTACTGCGTTTCCGAAGTCAGAACACGAAAGAAGTGTCGCGTCATCCATCAATCTCTCGAAGTCGTATGTTACCGTCTTCGAGGAAATGGCCCCTTCCATGCCCTTGACGATCAGGTCGGCGGCTTCCTTCCAGCCAATGTGCCTAAGCATCATCTCTGCTGAAAGTATTAGGCTTCCTGGATTGACCTTGTCCTGACCAGCGTACTTTGGTGCCGTCCCATGAGTTGCCTCGAAGATTGCGATTCCAGTGTCATAGTTGATGTTGGCTCCGGGTGCTATTCCTATCCCCCCTACCTGTGCCGCTAGTGCATCTGAGATGTAGTCGCCATTGAGATTCATGGTGGCCAGAACTCCATATTCTCTTGGCCGGGTTAGAACCTGCTGAAGCATTGCATCTGCTATCACATCCTTCACGGTTATTGTGGTACCAGTATTGGGGTTCTCGAACGTGCACCATGGCCCCCCATCAAGCTCAGTGGCACCGAATTCTTCCTTTGCGAGCATATAGCCCCAATCTCTGAAACCCCCTTCTGTGAATTTCATGATATTTCCTTTGTGAACAAGCGTGACAGAGTCGCTGTCGCTGTCTATGGCGTACTTTATTGCCGCTCTCACAATTCTAACTGTCCCCTCTTTGCTAATCGGCTTAATTCCCAAACCTGCGGTATCTGGGAACCTGATTTTGTCTACGCCCATCTCCTTCTGAAGGAACTCGATTACTCGCTGGACTTCGTCGCTGCCAGCCTCCCACTCAATTCCTGCATAGACATCTTCGCTGTTTTCTCTGAAAATTATCATATCCACCGCACCCGGATCCTTGACCGGGCTTGGGGTGCCCTCAAACCATCGAACTGGACGAACGCAGGCAAAAAGATCCAATTGCTGCCGAAGTGCTACATTTAGACTTCTGATTCCACCTCCGACAGGAGTAGTGAGTGGTCCCTTGATTGAGATTAGCCCGTCCCTCATTGATTGCTTGGTTTCTTCTGGCAACCACTCGCCCGTCGCATCAAATGCCTTCTGACCGGCTAACACCTCAGACCAATGTATTCTTCTCTCACCCAAATATGCCTTCTCAACGGCGCTATCTACCACATTGATCATTACCGGAGTGATATCGATGCCTATGCCATCTCCTTCAATGTAGTTTATTTCTGGGTTGTTCGGGACTGTCAATTGCCCGTTGGAAATTGAAATGCGCTCGCTGTCTGACATGTCTCTCAACATACTCCGACCGGAGAGGCATAGATGAAGCCAACCCTTCAAGGAGGTGTGTTGTGTCGAGAGGCCATGAACGGAGAAGTCGTTTGGACCGAAGAGGACGGATATGTCGGAACCACTGGGAGAGGAAAACGGTTTGGAATTTATGGATCTGATTCTCCAAGTCCGATGGAAATGGTTCTACACGGACATGCTGCCTGTTCTCTAATTGACCTAATCGATGGTCTGAAGCATAGGAAAGAAAATTTGGAATCCATAAAGGTGGAAATCGAAGCTGATAGAGCGAATGATGCCCCCAAAGTATTCACATCGGTTAGAATGGGGTACATAGTCAAGGGAGACGTCCCAGAAACACTTGTTAGACGTCTTATTGAAAGCAGTCACGAAAAACACTGTAGTGTCGGGATTATGATTACTCGTTCGGGTGCAAGCCTAGAATGGACGCTGAAAATGAAATCCTAGAATTATAAGGCCTAATTATTCGTGATTAGAAAAAATGGAACTGTCATTTTTTTCGCCAAAACAGACATCTGAATAGCGACTTCGATACTAAGCATTAAACACCCCCCATTCGGAAGCGCAACTCCCTTGCACAGACGGGGCCATTCCCGTCTGGTAGAATATGGGAGGCGATGAATAATGCAGACGAAAATTAAGTCCTCAGGAGATGGGTCTGACCCAGAGAAGGGGCTAGTCGTAGAGCGTAGATTCACGTCTGCAGGTCAAGACCCCTTCGAAACATTCGAATGGATTGACATGGATGTCGAAATAAGGAATCCGGATGGCTCCATGGCTGACTCAATAGAGGGAGTGAAGTTGCCTTCGGGATTCTCAGGGATACCCGGGAAGGTTTGTGCTCAGAAGTATCTCCGCAAGGCTGGTGTCCCAAGGCACCTTCGAAGCGTCCCAGAAGATGGAGTTCCCGTCTGGCTACAGCGAAGTGTGCCAGATCACGACCGGTTGCAGTCAATTGATGCTACCGAGAGAATGGGTGGTGAGACTGATGGAAGGCAACTCTTCCGTCGACTCGCAGGGACCTGGACCTACTGGGGCTGGAAGTACGGTTACTTCGCAAGCGAGGCAGATGCCCGTGCGTACTTCGATGAGATGTGCTACCTAATCGCTAGTCAGCGATCTGCACCAAACAGCCCCCAGTGGTTCAACACAGGACTACACTGGGCCTACGGAATTGAAGGGCCGCCACAAGGCCACAGTTTCGTCGATCCTGAGACCGGGGAAGTCGGCCTATCCACTAGTGCATACGAGCACCCCCAGCCTCATGCTTGCTTCATTCAATCAGTCTCAGATTCTCTTGTTGGCGGTACCGACTCGATAATGGGCCTCTGGAATCGGGAGGCGCTTCTTTTCAAGTATGGTTCGGGCACGGGTTCTAACTTCTCCAACATCAGGGGGTCGGGGGAGCCTCTCTCCGGCGGTGGAACCTCGAGCGGACTGCTTTCTTTCCTAAAGATCGGGGACAGGGCTGCTGGAGCAATAAAGTCCGGAGGAACTACCAGAAGGGCTGCGAAGATGGTTACTCTGGATCTAGATCATCCTGACATTGAAGAGTACATTGATTGGAAGCCAACCGAGGAGGAAAAGGTATCTGCACTAGTGATCGGGAGCGCGATCCTGCAAAAGCATGCAGATTCGATAATGGAGTCAATTTGGTCATTTGGAGATGATGAAGGTAGGTTCGACCAGAAGACGAACTTAGCTCTGAGGAAGGCGATGGTTCGTGCGATTAACGATAGCGTTCCACAAGCCCACATTCAGAGGATACTGGACCTAGCTGAGCAGGGCTGGAAGGGGCTTGAGTTTGAATCACTAGATACGGATTGGCAGGGCGAGGCCTACGCCACCGTTTCTGGGCAGAACAGCAACAATTCAGTCAGGGTCCCCAACTCATTCATGGATGCGGTCAAGTCTGGTGGAGAATGGAGCCTCTACTTCAGAACAGAAAGAGCGGCGGCGGCAGAGGAAGGAAGAGATCCAGTTCCTTGCAAGACCATGGATGCGGGAGCGCTGTGGGATAAGGTCGCATATACAGCGTGGGCATGCGCGGACCCAGGTGTTCAGTTCGATACCACAATCAACGAATGGCACACATGTCCAGAGGCAGGGAGGATCAACGGATCAAACCCCTGTTCGGAATACATGTTCCTAGATGACACTGCATGCAATCTAGCGAGCATCAACCTTCTTCACTACTACGACCTAGATACACACAAGTTCCAAATCGAGGACTTCAAGCACAGCGTCAGACTCTGGACTACGACTCTGGAGATTAGCGTGCTCATGGCACAGTTCCCATCTGAATCCATCGCGAAGGGATCATACGACTACAGGACTCTTGGTCTTGGTTACTGCAACATCGGGTCCCTCCTGATGCACATGGGAATCCCATATGATGACGAGCGGGCTTACGCTATCTGCGGAGCGATAACCTCGATAATGTGTGGCGAAAGCTATGCCACCAGTGCTGAGATGGCTTCCATCCTCGGCCCATTCCCAGACTACGAAAGGAACGCTGGCGACATGCTCAGAGTAATGCGGAATCACAGAAGGGCAGCGTACGACGCCCCCGGGGAAGAGTACGAGGGTCTGACGGTTACTCCGATGGGCATCAATTCGAAGAAATGTCCCAAGGATCTCTTGGATGCAGCAAGGAGTTGCTGGGACAGGGCACTGATGGAGGGAGAGGAGCATGGATTCAGGAACGCCCAGACGACAGTGATAGCTCCGACAGGGACAATAGGCCTGGTCATGGGAGCCGACACGACTGGTGTTGAGCCCCAGTTCTCCCTCGTACAGTACAAAACGCTCGCCGGCGGGGGGTCCCTGAGAATCATCAATCACGGAGTTCCCAATGCTCTTAGCAGACTGGGATATTCCGAAAGCGATGCTCGTGCTATAGAGGAGTACATCATGGGCACAAAGAGGCTGAGTGACTGCCCGGACCTGCCGATTCAAAGGTTGAATGAAGCTGGGTTCGATGACGAGATTCTCGCATCCATCGAAGAGAAACTAGGAGATGTTTTCGACCTGAGGTCTGCCTTTGCGCCATCAATCCTAGGTGAGGATTTCTGCGTAGGGAAGCTCGGCATGTCGAAGTCACAAGTTGACGATGCGTTCTTCGATACTCTAGGATTCATCGGACTGACTGAGAAGGAAATCAACGATGCGAACGATCACATCTTCGGGTACAACACCATTGAAGGAGCACCAGGTTTGAAGGACGAGCATCTCGCTGTATTCGACTGTGCCACCCCCTGTGGAAAGTACGGCAAGAGGTCGATAGCATGGGATGCGCATGTCAAGATGATGGCAGCCGCACAGCCTTTCATCTCTGGAGCGATTTCAAAGACTATCAACATGCCATCTGATGCTTCAATAGAGGACGTTAGGGAGGCTTACAACCTAAGTCACGCCACTATGAACAAGGCGTGTGCGGTGTACAGAGATGGTAGCAAACTTTCACAACCACTGATGAGCCAACTAGTCGACTCTATGGATCTTGAGGAGGAGGATGAGGGAGAGGCAGTTGTGGAGAGAATGGTGGAGGAGGCCGCGAGTGCCCTCCCTCTACCAGAACCCGTAGCCATGCCAGTTGCAAAGGCGCTCGTCGAGAACTACATCGCCTCCAAGAGGGCGCTCCCTCACAGAAAGAGGGGGGCTAACATCAAGGCCAGAGTAGGTGGTCACAGCGTACGGCTAATCACCGGTGAATACGAAGACGGGAAGCTCGGTGAGATCTTCCTACTGACTTCTAAGGAAGGCGCCGCATGGAGGGCTCTGCTGTCTCAGTTCGCGATAGCGGTGTCAATCGGATTACAGCATGGCGTCCCAATAGACGCTTTCGTGAAGTCATTCACATTCACCAAGTTCGAGCCCAGCGGAATGATAGAGGGTGGAAGTGGCAGAGTGAAGATGTCCTCGAGCATCATCGACTGGGTCTTCCGGGAGCTCGCTATCGAGTATGCTGGCAGGAACGACCTCGCACATGTTCCTCTTGAGGAGGAGGACCTAGACCCATTCTCTATCAGTAGACCAGAGGTGACGGAACAGGGACTAGCACGGAGCCAAGGAGAGAGGCGAGAGGTTCAGATGACTCTGGAGGCAGCCGTTGGTCCTATCGTCGATGCAGATGCAAAGGCCAGGCAGGCTGCGAAGGAGAGGGGCTTCACGGGGGACATCTGTGATGATTGCGGTGGTAGCCAGATGGTCAGGAACGGTACTTGCCTGAAGTGCAACGAATGCGGCTCCACTACTGGCTGTTCTTGAATTGGGATCCTCAAATCTCAAGTTCGATGTTGAGGTTCTGAATAAGTTCCTTGTATCTGTTCCTGATTGTTACCTCAGTCACACCAGCCACCTCGGCTACTTCACGCTGAGTCCTCCTCTTCCCGCAGAGTACACTTGCGATGTAGATGATGGATGCAGCGATTCCTGTTGGCCCCCTGCCGCTCGTAAGTTCCTTCTCCTGTGCAGCGGCAATCAACTCGTACGCCTTGGCTTGCACCTCTGCGTCCAGATCAAGTCCGGAGCAGAACCTTGGAATGTAATCCTCGGGCTTGGTCGGTGGGATCTTCATTCTTAGCTCCCTGACCATGAATCGGTATGTGCGGCCTATCTCCTTCCTTCCTGTCCTGCTAGCCTCACCAATCTCGTCCAGGGTACGTGGATTCTCACAAATCCTGCACGCTGCGTATAGGCTTGCAGCTGCTACTCCTTCGATGGATCTGCCGCGAATTAACCTCGCATCGACTGCCTTTCCATAGGTGACAGCCGCGGTCTCTCGAATCGTCTTTGGGAGTTCCAATCGACTAGCCATTCTGTCGAGTTCTGCTAGAGCCATTGCCTTGTTTCGCTCTGTGGCGTTGCTGACTCTGGATCTCTTCTGCCACTTCCTCATCCTGTAGAATTGGCTCCTATACCTGCTTGAAATCGATTTTCCAGAGTAGTCCTTGTTCTGCCAATCAATATCTGTGGATAGACCCTTATCATGCAGCATGACAGTCATCGGTGCACCGGTTCTTGCACGCTGATCCCCTTGCTCGGGACTGAAGACACGCCATTCTGCACCCTGATCAATCACCTTGTCCTCCAATACGAGGCCACAGTCTTCACAGACCACTTCACCTCTTGATTCATCTTTCTTCAATTGTCGGCTTCCACATTCATCGCACTTCACGGTGTCTTCAACAAGGTATGACATTAATCCTCACCCCCCTTTTAGCAAAAAGGTATTAAATTCGCAAACGACATGTTATTTAAGGTTATAATTTATTGAAATTTGTCTATGTTGCGTGAAATCTGATGGGAAATCATCGAGAATCGTGAAATAAGACTCTTCGCTGGGGGGACATGGGGGGTAGATAATGTCGTTAGAAGTGTGGCCGCCAGAGAATGTCAGGCTAACACCCGGAAAGAGGGTTCTATTCCTAACGAAGAACCTTGAGTTGATTCGAAAGCAACTCTATGAAGGCTTGAATCTCAGAATGGAAGAGTTGTCGATTGATGATCTACTGGACGACATTAACACCGATGTGATGACTCCTGCTTGGGTTTGTTTTGATCATGATCCGGCTATGATTGCTGAGAATGCGTATGCGGGATTGATACACGAAGGGAGCAGGGTGTTCGAGCCGCGGGCTTTGATTGATGGTGGATTCGAAGTTATCGTATCAGGTCACAGAAAGGGGACCGGTTCCAGCAGGGAAACTGCCCCTCAATGTGAGAGGTGGTCGGGAATCAGGATCGTCATCGCGGCTTCTTTTGCTCCCATCCATGAGAGGAACAACCTGAACCTGGGGCAGTTGATGGGGGACCATTCGATGCTGATCAGGCTTCAGAACGAGGAGAGCATCCCCCTAGCCGAGTTTACTAAGGGGTACGACCCGGTCAGTAGTCTAATTCTAGAGAATGGGGGCATACTTCCCTTTGCCAAGAGATTGAAAGAAGGGACCGTGGATCTACCAGAATTCAGTGCGGAGGAACGCCCGATGACCATGATTGAGAAGTTGGTTTCGAACAAGCTCCTTGGAATGAACGGTAAGAAAAGATTCGTCAAACCAGGGGATGCAGTGTTAGCCCAGGTTGATGGTGGATACTCCCATGAGTTCACAACAGCCCAAGTTCACACTTTTCTTGCAAACGAGTATGGGGAGAGTTACAATGTTCCTAATCCTTCTAAATTTGCTGTTTTTGAGGACCACTTACTATATGCAACCGGTGTACCTAGATTCGGTAAGTTCGCAGAGAAAATACAAACCCTGCGGGATATGCAGAACTCTTTCCAGAGGCATACTGGGGTTAGAGACTACTCCGCGAAGGACGGGGTGAGCCCGGGCATTTGCCACCAAGTGGCACGAGAGGAGTTCATTGACGTTGGAGATTTCATCCAAGCGACTGACTCTCACACCTGCATGGGCGGGGCTTCCAATGCACTGGCATATGGCGTTGGTTCGACAGAGTATGCAAATCTGATTCACAATCAATTTGCATTTGTCAAAGTTCCAGAGAGTATTCGATTCGAATTGATAGGTGAGCTTGATCCTGGATGCACCGCCAAGGACGTGATTCTGCATATCCTATGGCGTTTTGCTGCAAAGTCAGAGACCTTGGACAGGAGTATGGAATTTGGGGGGCCCGGACTTGCGAGCCTTTCGATGGATGAAAGAGCCACTCTGTGCAATATGGCTACAGAATGCAGTGCAAAGACTGGGATATGTGAAGCAGATGATATCACAGTAGAGTGGTTAAAATCAAGAAGATCCGGTCTCGAAGAGGCATCAATTAGGCAGGCTTTCGTTTTGCCCGATTCTGATGCGATTTATGTGGGTGGTGTTCATGAAATTGATTTGTCACAGATCAGGCCTATGGTTGCTCATCCGGGTAATCCCGATGAAGGCGTGCCTTCGGACCCAACAAATGGCGCGTACATAGACGAGATAGGTGAAGTTGCAATCGATATTGCCTATGCTGGGTCTTGCACTGCTGGCAAGGATGATGACTTCTCTTACTACGCTATGGTTTGCGAAGCGGCGCTAAAGGCAGGCCTCGTTGTTTCGGATGAGGTTGATTGCTACATCCAGTTCGGATCAAAGTCGGTGAAGGAATTGTCAATGAGTATGGGTTGGACTGAGACATTCGAGAAGGCGGGAGTGAAACTCATCGATCCGGGGTGTGGAGCTTGCATAGGAGCAGGGCCAGGAGTTAGTGATGATGCCGAACAAGTGACTGTTTCAGCCATAAATAGGAACTTCCAGGGGCGTTCGGGACCCGGGAAGTTGTACCTTGCAAGCCCCCTCACAGTAATGACGAGTGCCTTCACTGGAAAAATCACAGCATGGCATCCTGATATCTTCCTCTGAAACGTATGACTACAAGTATAACTTGGGGCATTGTTCAATAGCGGTCTCATGGCGGGCATAGGCTACCTTGCAAGCCCCTCGTCATTTGGACAAGGGAGGACTTGGTGGTGGTGGATGAATGGACCCTGCAGAAAGACTCTCGAGCAAACAAAAGCAGATTTCGATTAGCGAGTTCTTCGAGAAGAACAAGCACTTCCTAGGTTTCGACACACTTCAGAGATCAATCATTACCGCAGTGAAGGAATCGGTGGATAATTCTCTAGATGCTTGCGAAGAGGCGAGGATACTACCCGAGATACATGTGGAAATCCAGAGAATGAAGGGAGATCGGCTGAAGCTCATCACGCAAGACAACGGCCCAGGAATACCTAGGGAAGACATCGAGAATGTGTTTGGAAAGTTCCTATTGGGTTCGAGGTTTCATGCAATCAGACAAACCAGAGGACAGCAAGGCATCGGAATCACAGGAGTGGTGATGTACAGCCAATTGACTGCAGGTTCAAAGACAAAGGTGGTGTCCAAGATTTCCAGAGACTCATCTGCTGTGTTCGTTGAATTGGGAATTGATACAAGGAGGAATCGGGCAACAAAGTCAGGAGAAAGCAGGGACATATGGTTGGATGAGGAAACCGGAGAGAGCGTTCCTCATGGATTGAGGGTCGAATGCGAGATGCGAGCAAAGTACCAGAGGGGAAGACAGTCGGTCCACCAGTACCTTCGGATGACTTCGATTGTCAATCCTCATGCTAGCATATCCCTAGTGGTTCGCGATAGGGATGGTAGCATAATCGAAGAGGGAGACTGGCAAAGGACAACCGAGAGGTTGCCGCGCGAGGTTAGCGAAATACGCCCTCATCCACATGGGATTCAACTCGGATCTCTTCAGAGGATGCTGAGAGAGTCGGAAGAGAGGAAGTTGACTTCTTTTCTAAGGCATAATTTCTCTGGAGTCAGTATGCGAGCAGCACGCGAAATTCTTTCAGCGGCGGGCTTGGACGAAGGCAGGAGCCCCAAGAGAATCTCAGCAGACGATGCGCAGGGCATGATTTCGGCCTTCAGAAAGGTCAAGTTGCTTTCACCCCCTACTGATTGTCTGTCTCCAATCGAGGACTTGCTAATCAAAAAGGGTCTATCTAAAGCCATAGACTCTCGTTTCGCATCGACCATTACGAGAAGTCCCAAGGTTACTCAGGGGAACCCATTTCAGATCGAAGTCGGATTGGTTTTTGGGGGTGATCTCAGTGCGGATGGCCCGATAGAAGTTCTACGGTTTGCAAACAGAGTACCTCTGATGTATCAGCAGGGTGGTTGCCTTCTCACAAAGGCCCTCGAGGCTGTGGATTGGAAGAGGTACGGTTTGGACCATCCTGGTGGGAAGGGCATTCCGAGGGGACCAGCGGCTGTCCTGATCCACCTAGCATCGACAAATGTGCAATTCACTAGCGAGGCGAAAGAGGCTGTTTCAGACAATGAAGAGGTTTTCGAAGAAATTAGACTGGCCATGCTAGAGGTCGGTAGAGGGCTTAAGGGGCATCTGAAGAAGAGTTCTCAGAGGAAGAAAGCCAGGGAGAAGTTCGAACTCATTAACATTATTCTACCAGAGATTGCGAAGAAATCTTCGGAGCTACTATCCAGGGAGGAGCCTGATTTAGCCCCGATTATTACCAAGATAATGGATGCTGTATTCTGTGAGGAGGAGATGGGTTGGGATGACGAGCGGAGGCTCGCCACTTGCTCGATTACGATTTACAACTACACTGCTAGGGCAAGAGCGTATACTATTCTAGCCAAATGGCCGGAAAGCGAGGAGACAGCGATTGCAGAAAACGCCCTTGGAGGTAGCAAGCAGGCTAATGGCCTATGGGCGTGGAGACTGGATACTCTGAATCCTGGCTCTGCTACGACGATTCACTTCGGTGTCTCGGGACTTAGAAAGGGCGAATGGAGTGATGCGGAGATTTTCTACAGAGGTAATGGGGAAGTAATAGGGGCGACCAAGATTGACGAGAAGTTGCTTGAGGAATTAAGGAAGTCAGAGGCACTGGAGGCTGCAGAGTCAGAGTTCGAGAAGCCGAAAGAGGCAATATCGCAACTAAAGGGAAGAGCGGAACAGAGCGAAGTCTCGCAGCCCCAGTCATTGGAAGATGGTCAGACAAGCCTGTTTGGTGATTTCTCAGCTAAGGATGAATCGGAGGTAATTGAATGACAATGGACAGACAGAAGACGAAGGAAGAGGTGATCGATGCATTGCATGGGGTCGCCTCGGAAATGCATGACAAGATGTTGAAGGGGAATCCACCAACGATGACTCTTCCTGTGAGGTCAAAGTCTAACATTGGATTCGATAAGAATCTTGGAGTATACAAGTATGGTAAGAAGAGGACAATAAGGGATGCAACCTCACTGGGTTCGGCTAGACAACTTCTGAGAGCGTTGCACATAACCGAATTCGTAGAGGGCATGATTTCGGATGGCAAAACCTCCACTCTAAGAGAGATGTACTACATATCCGAGGGTTGGGGTCATGGAAAGTTCTCAAGTCAGAATGAGAGCAATGGAGTTTCCGAAGATCTGGAAATAGTGACCAAATGCCTGCGAGAGGACTTTGGCCTTAGGCCGGAAGAAGATGGCGCACGAATAATTGGCAATGTCACGTTTGAAGAAAGGAATCGTAAAGGAGACTGGATGAGGATAAACTGTCGGGACGACGTTGGTGATTCTGGTTACGGGGTGCCTTACAACGTAGAATCTGAGAAGCTTCGGATGGTCGAGGAAGACATTGACTTCGTCATGGCAATTGAGACGGGTGGGATGTTCGACAGGCTTGTCGAGAACGGCTTCGACGAAGAAGCGCGTTGTGCACTGGTTCACCTAAAAGGACAACCGGCTAGATCTACTAGAAGGATAATGAGGAGAATGAGCGATCAGTGGAACAAGCCGATAATGGTATTCGCAGACTGTGACCCGTGGTCGTTTCGGATCTATGCGAGCATAGCTTATGGCGCGATAAAGACAGCCCACATCTCGGAATACCTTGCAACTAAGGAAGCGACATATCTGGGCATCACCGCAGATGACATCCTAGCTTATGACCTGCCAAGTGATGACTTGACTAAGCAGGATCTTAATGCTCTGAGTGCAGAGCTTAGCGACCCAAGGTTTGCGACGGGGTGGTGGCAGGAGCAGATCCAGCTAATGCAGGAGATTGGTAAGAAGGCGGAGCAGCAGTCCCTTGCTAAGTACGGTCTAGACTTCGTGACGGACACCTACCTGCCAGAGAAGCTAGGGGCGCTGGGGATCACATACTGAAACAACCCTGATAGATGGGTGGCTAGAGGAGGGGTTGTGTCTGCAGGAAGAAGGCGATGGGCTCGCATAGCGACTGCGTCTTCGGCGGTGCTTCTCCTGTTGGCGGTAATCTCACTATGGCAGGTGTCTGATGAGTTCCTCGAGTCGTACGATCCGGAAGTCAACAATATTGTAAAACTGGGTCCAGGAGAGTCTGTTTCTTTCAGTATTGAGGAGTCTGCGATAGTTTCTGCTCTGAGGGTTTTCGATAGTGAAACTCCAGATTCCAATCTGATACTATTGGATGAGGTCGGTGTCGAAGTTTCTGGAAGGGGCCCGGGGTTATTGGATTCCAACCGTATAGGAGCGGATGAGGAGACCATCTACTCTCCAGTGAGGATTTTCGAAGGCTTGGGAGGCAACTACACGCTGCAAAATAAAGGAGATTCGGACCTCTGGCTAGTTGACGATGAGGTGTCTGCAAACAAATTGATTGGAAACTACTGGATGTATCTGTTCTACATAGGTTGCTGCATAGGGTCCCCAGTTGGTCTAGTTGGGATAGTGCTAGCCATCATGGTGTGGACGGACAAAAGAAAGATGCCTGACCAATTCGTAATAATTGAAAATGGGAGTGTGATTATGGATGACGTCCAAAATGATATTTCTGTACCCGGAGTTCCTGAAGAAGCCCCCAGCCCGTTCGTAGTAGTCGAAACTCAGTGGCCAGACGCAACTCAAGAGGAGCCTGTTGATGAAACCTGGAAGGGATGGGACGAGGGTTGACAGAAAACCAAGTTTTCTCCATTATCATCTAGATTGGGTTTTTAGAGGGTGTTGACTACCCAACCTTGAGTTGGTAAGTGATGATAGGGTTCGATGAGTCCCTCAGCATCCTGGAGAATCCAACTAGACGAGAGATTCTCAGACACTTGGTCAAAGAGCCTCACTACCCACTTCAACTATCGGAATTGCTCGATGTGAGCCAACAGGCGGTAGTCAAACATCTCAAGGTTCTAGAGGAAGCCGGTTTCGTAGATTCTGAAACTAAGAAATCAGACAGGGGCGGCCCACCAAAGAAGGTTTACAGGGTGAATCAGTCATTTTCGATTCGCTTGGACTTAGGGCCAGATCTGTTTAGGGCAGAGCATAGAAAGATGCCGAAAGGAATGCGACTGTCTGGAAGTCTGCCTGGTGATCTACAGAATGTTGTTGGGAGGATTGGAGGTAGGAAGACCCTACCCCTAGTTGATGCCATGGGGATTCTGTCAGAGTTGGATGAGGCTTTAGAGAACGTTGACAGGCAGAGGGACTCGATAATTGCACTCCATCAGCAGGTGATGCACAAAGTGTCTCCAAGTGTTGATCAGAGTTTCGAGTCCTATGAGGAGAGGCAACTCGCACATGCCATGATGAGGCACCCTAGGAGGCCATTGGACCTGGATGCATTCTCTCAGGGGATGCGTATCCAGTCCATACACGCTGAGAAGATGATGGATACTCTAAGGGATCGGCTGATGCGGGACTTCGCGACTAGTTCCGGAACTTTTGTTTCTGGAAGAGACTCGATGCCCCTGCCATGGTGGATGGCCAAGTAGGTCAGAAGACCATGTCGTCGTCATCGGAGCCGGGTAGAAGGCTACTCAACTCTGAGAACCTCGCTAGGGCCTCTACTCGCCTGCCCCAGATCACGTAACCCGCAACACCGAAGAGGGAGAAGGTGGCTCCAAGGATTATAGTTGGCACTGCAAACCTGACGACTAGTTCCCTCCCGACGTCGAGTGCGCCTAGAGGTGATTTCATGTTCCCAATCCTCTGTATGTTGTTGTTTTCGTCGGTCTCTACGATGGTGTTGTCAGGGTCAACCACCACTACGATGTCGTGATTACCGGGCTCGACCATGTATAGCAGGGTGATTGGGTCAGACTGATCTGTGTCCGACTGACCTATTGGCATAATGGCGTTGACGATCTGCCTGTAGACGATGTTCTCTTCTTTGCAGCCGTTCCTCTTAATGTCTGACTCCGACTGGTCCTTGCAGAGGATAATGTTCACATCGGTAGCATGGGCATTGCCCCTGTTTGTGATTAGGACGTTGATGGAAAGCATTTCCCCGATTGCTGCCTCTTTATCTGGGGCAATGACACTCTCAAGGACCAAATCAGGAGCTCTTAGGCGCATCTCTAGAATCTGTTCATTGTTATCACAATCCGGAGGTAGATTGTCGGGGAATCCGTCTGAATTGCTATCTATGGTGCACGAGTCAGTCCAAACTTCAGTTTCATCGAAATCGCCACCCTGATCGGATGATCCGTGCATAGAGAGCACTTTGATTCCCAGGTTCCTATCAGTCAGAGACGCGTCTGGAGCGACTGTTACGATTACCACCAGTTGGAGCGTGGTGTATGGCTGCATCATGGGCAGGGTTAGTGTGTTAGAAGCAGTGACATAGCAGTATTGAGGGCCGTCTCCTTGCGACAACTGCTGAGTGACTTGGTTCTCTTCCTCTACAGTTAGTTCCACGCATGGCTTCTCTAAGGGGAACTCGGTTCCGAATCCCTCTATCAGGGCATAATCTATCTCCCATGTGCTTAGAGATCCGAGGCCGGGTCTGACAGACCAGACATTCGTTACATCGTCATAGGTATGGTTGTGTATTGTTGGTTGGTCCTCGACATTGCCGAAGTTGGAGACGTTTAGCGTGTATCTGACTATTCTGCTTGGCGCAGTTGTCTTGATTTTGCTCTCAACCGTTGGATCGAGTGAGATCTGCATGTCATGGAATTCTATGATAGTGGCCCGGATTACAATCTGATCCTGTAGCTTTGTCCCCTCACACGGATCCTCGGTGCAGGGGAATGGCTCCTCGCTAAGTACGTTGAAGGTGATGGTGTATTCACCTGCTAGGGTCTGCACGGGTACATTGATGGAAATTGGAACTGTCTGAGCCTCGTCCCTGTCCAATTCCTCGAAAAGAATCCTAGGGATGTCCATATCCCATACGTGAGCACCTCCCTGGCTATCTACAATTGACTCGATTGTGATATCGTACCTGTCCTGGCCGTTTCCTAGGTTCGAGACTGTTGTATTCATCTGATAGGATTGCCCTGGATAAAGATCGACAATGGTTTCTGGGACGGTCGCCTCGAGTTCGTACCTCTGGACTACGTTCGTTAGGATGAGGACTGAATCACGTACCTTTGGAGTGCCGTCTAGGTGTGCTCGTACAGTTATTGATTCGCCGATTCCAGAGGTTGCGTTGAATGGGGAGCACATCTCAGCAGTTACGGTGTAGGTAGTCCCTACTTGGGCCCAATAAATATCCTGATCGGCTGAAGATGGGCTTCCAGGCCACTCGGAGAAGTCAAGGTCTACCGTCCAATGATCGAACCTCCAGGAGTTGATGTCTGCATCCGCAGGCCTATCCATCGGGGCACCGGGCGTCGTGAAGACAATATGACCAGGGGTGAAGTATTTGTTTACTTGAATCGGGAAGCTAGCACACTCTCCTGGGAGGACATACAACTTCGTATCCCCTATGTCAAAGACGATGTTCCCGGTAGTCCTGATTGAGACGTTGATCCACAGCTCTAGGACGTCAAATGTCCCTCTATCGACAGAAAGAACCGGTTCTCCTGTCGACCAACCCTTCAGATATATGGCGAATGTACCAGGATCCTGTGATTCCGGTACGCTTACCTTCAGATTTCTTGTGACCGACTGTCCGGGGTCGAGAGAGATTCGGAGGGGGAAGTCTATGCCCCATCCAAAGGGCAACGACCATTCATTCTGGCCATCCAAAGTAGCAGGGTCGTAGAATGCGAAGGTGTCATACACGTTCCCAGTATTCTTGATTGAAATCGAGAAAACCGCTGACTTTCCTTGCTCGACATCCACTTGGTAGTGGCTAGTATCGAGTTCTATTCCATGGACTACGTCCATCAGGGTCAGGAGGGTTAGTTTGTTGCGGATTGCTGGATCCTTTGCAGAAGTAGCGATGATGCTGATTTGGGCCAATTCATCGTCTTTCGCCTGATAAATCGTGGGGGTTCTGACTCTGAGGTAAAGTGGGTCTATGGCCCCGCCTTCAAGGAAAACAGGGGTTGAGTCGAATATGGGCGTATTGTTGGTCGTGTAGAAAAGAGTGGCAGTCCAGTTGTTAGGAACACCCTCCATGGTAATTGTGAATGTGTCTCTGACTAGCTCCGCGGGCCCTGGAGTAGGGTTCGCGATTGTGAGATTGAAGGTTGTAAGTTCGCCAGGTTCGATTGTGTGATAGAATGTCTCAGCATCAGCAGGGCACTCGTATGGGTATCCCTCAATGTTTGCGTTTGTTCGGATTTTATTATCACAAGCCAGAGAGAGGTCAACTAGGCCTGTAAGCACATGGACATAGCAGAGGGTCCACTTGTTTGCATTCGAGCCATCCCAGTCACATCTTTTGTCGGACCAACCTATGTGTGCCCCACTACCGAGATCATTGGCAAATGCAGGAGGCATCCCTCTGTCAAGATTGAAATCGGGGAATAAGTGATGTCCTGCTGCAGTATTGCATTCTGGCACACATGTTGCTGGTCCGAGTTTGTCAGAAGTCCAATTTGTGACTGCTTGGGCCTCCCATGGATCAAGGACTGAAGATGCTGCGGAATTCAAAGGGAACCCTTGTGGGTACTTCTCGTTGGTATTGTTCAGCCTAGCGTACATTATTGTCTCCTGCCACTCTGTGAAGCTATAGTCAATCCAAGATATGTGTACGTTGTCGAAAGAGTCGGTAAGAATCTGTGGGGCCACCGAGCTGGGTGCAAATGGGTATTCTTCAGAAGCTCCTTCGCATTGTTCTGGAGTCGAGATTGCGCTAGAAGCGATCTGCTTTATTCCGTATGCAGGCAGGCCGTCTGACACCCCATCCCACTCTGCTGCCCCTCTCAGTCGTAGCCTCGTGTAGTAAATCTCGTAGGCGCCCTCGATGTCTATTCCACCAGTAGGGCCATCACAACCAGGATAGAGTCGCCCATCCTGCCAAGCAATGTGAGTATTGCCGGAGTTATCGAGGGCAATCGATGGGTGTAGACTGTATGCTGGATTGTTGGTAATCTGCGTGTCATTCACCACTACCAGATGCCCATATCCCTGTTCATCTTCTGAAGGCCCTAGGTCCTCGACATAGTACCCATTTTGATTAGCCTCGGTTCCGGGATCCCCCCTGCTCCAGCCGGGCCAAGGATTCTCCAACAGGGAATGAGGATCAAGGACTGTCATGTAAATCTCACGTGAGTTGTTCGTAGCTAGGTAAACCATAGCCTCAACCATAATCTCTAGTTCGGAAGAAGACCCTGCTGTGGTTGGGAACTGGTACATTTGTCCTTCCGCTGTGGTGGTCCTGGTCGTTGCACCGTTGCATGTTCTAGTATTGAGGCCGGAGCCGACGGGGCACTGAGCCAGATCCATCATGTAGCTACCAACTGCCGTGTCAGAACCCGCCCAGAGCGGGTATGGCTTAGTCTGGGCCAAAACACACGCGTCATGTGCCTGGTTGATGCTCGATGTGTCGTCGTTATCCATCGGTGTGCCACCATAGGGGCCCTCATCGGAGATCGGAATCACTACTCGAGTAGCGTTATCGTTCCATCGGTGATCCAGCGCTGTTGGGGGATTTGCGGCTAGCCCTTGCCTACCTTGTACATCCCTATACGAGAGGCATGCCCATGTAGATGCTGGGCCCCAAAACTCGCTGTAGTACCCACCATCGGCTGGAAGGTTTGTAGCCTGATTATTGTAAACGACTTCGGTTAGTTCCCTGATGCCGCCAGAGGAGTCGCCTGGCCCTAGTGGGGTGCTTCTGGGACCTTGGCTGCCTGAGCCGCCAGTCTGGTAGGCATCGGCACAGTTTCCGCTTGTTGCTGCTGCGGGCCAATTCCCGCTAAGTGCATAGAGAGTCTCGTAAACGCTCATGTTGGCGCTGACCAGCAATGGCTTCAAGCCTACGAAATATCCTCCACTGGCGAAGTTTCCTCCGTAGAATACCGCGCACATGTCTGCCCATTCTGCATTCATCGAGCCGGAGGTATCTATCGGGACGACCATCTCAACCTGACCGCCTCTGGTATCGTCCCATACTATCTGTACGAAGTCGTTGATATCGACTGCGATGTCTGGATGCCCCTTCTGACCAAGGATAGGAGTCAGTAGTGTGCTGTCAATCTCGACAATCACTACTCTAGCTACATGGTCCACTGAGAGCATCTTGTAGAATATCTGTGACTGCTGGTAGTATAACTCCAGAGGTTCGAATGTGTCCTCCCATACGATATGGGGGTTGTTGTCAGAGTCTACGTCAATAGCGGGCCAATCCCTATTCTGAGGGTTGTTTGCAACTTCGAAGTCGTTTGGCACTACAGACAGTGTCGAGTCTAGTGATGAGTCCCCGTTCTGGTCGTCTAGCGAGGGGTCAAGTAGAGTATACATGATCTTGTACTGCCCGGCTCTATCAGTCCAAACAACATGGACCATGTCGTCACTGTCCACGGTGACGTCTGGGTGCCATGCCCTGTGGGCCCCAGGATCTGAGATTTGAGTCTCTGAGATCAGAGTTTCGCCCCTTGGGTCCAACATCTTGTAATACAGATGGTTCGTATTTCGGCTCCAGACCACATGGACGTTTCCTTCCGAGTCTGCACCCATGGACATCATTCTGTCGTTATGAACGCCACTCTGGACAACTTCTATTGGATCTGTGATTACGATATCGCTAGCACTGGCTGGAGAAGAGAAAGATGCCAGGAGGCTGAGAAGCATCAGCATGACTATCATCGTACCGCTCCTCTTACTAGAGATTCCTTCATTGTCGAAGGAACGGTCGTACTGCATCGTCATCTTTCGGATTTCTCGAATACTTAATCTAAACCCATTAGCGTCACTTTTTGCAAGTTGCTGAATCCTCGTGGATTCAGAAACGCAGAGCGTGATTGGTCGATTCAACCTTTTCTGAGTCCACTAGTACTATGCCCACTCTAGTGGATCGAAGTCCTTCCCAAAGCCGCCGGTCTCGTCCGTGTCGATCTCTGACTGCCTCGTTTGCGGCTGTCTCGAAGATTTGCCCTTCTTACCTTCCCAGTCGTCAACAGGCCCCGGCTTCCCCTTTCCACTTCCGAAACCGTACTTGATTTGATGGATCAAAGATAATTTGGTCAACCAAACCTTTCTCATGCTTTGCATAAATTCGTTCTGTGTGAGGCCGTCGAGCCAAACGGGTCTTGAGAGGTTGAATGCCTGTAGGGGTCCGGCCACGCCACCTTTGCTTTTACCGACATGCAGGACCCAATCAAGATCCGAAGAAGTCATTCTGATTCTGGTTTCATGAAGCCATTCCTCCCAGTCCTCAGATACCTCTGTGGCCATTTCTTGCATAGATTCTTGCTGGCCTTCGTCTACTCTGGTTATTGAGTAGATCAAGACGAGATTCCTATTCTTTGGAATTACAATATTGAACAGGTGTCCTTGCTTTGTTGGCGGGTAACGTACATGCAGGTGGATTATTGCTTGGGGGTCTTTGACCTCTCTGGCTTCAAGCCTCTCACCTTCCAACCATGACCTGATTGAGTCGGCTGCCTCGCTATGATTCACGATTACTGCAAGGAGCGGTCCTATTTAGAGCAAGTTGAGGTTGGTGCTCACATCATCAATCAGTTCGATGAGCCTCTTTCCTTGTTTAGTGGCCGCAAGGCGAGCGCTCTTGGTGGAGTTTGAGAAATCGGTCCAACAATCATATCCAAGAAGGAAGGTTACGTTAGCTGCGTGGATTAGGAAGACTATGGCGGCAGATAGTGCGAGGTTTGCTGGAGAAGTGGCCAAGGACGGCGGAATGAGTATCACAGATGCCAAAATTGCGATGGGGATCCAGAATAAGATTGGCGAGAACATCCCAGCTAGAAAATGGTAGGTGGTTCTAGCGTCTATACCCTCGTCTGTCCTGTCTCCCATGTACCATGCCAAGAGTGCCTGGGCTCCAGTAGATGGGAGGGTGACCGGAGCAGCGAGAGCCATCAGGAAAACTCCTGCTAGAGCCCTAGTCCACCTGCGATCTGTCCTCAGTTTTAGGCCATTTATCGAGCGGCCGTCGAGATCATGGTCATGTAGAATCTTGGCAGCCTCGATAGACGGGGCTAGCAAATCCTCGGTTTTTCCACGTCCAGCAAGCAAGTCTCGTACGTTTCTGGCAGCGAGTACTTCATCCTTGAAAGTCTGGAGTGGTTTGTTGACCGAATTTGAACGGATGTGCCCAATCAGATGCCAAGCACGGTAGGTTTCCCAGTCTGGGGCATCTGGAGTAACCTCTGAAAGAGAGGAGAACAATCTGTCTCGTAGAGAGAATACTTGTTCGGATGGTGGCTCCTCCCACGCGCCGGATAACAAGCTCTCTGCTGCCCCTGGATCCTCTGGAGCATCTACTGGTATGGGATTCTGAAACTCCACGAAGACATCTGTCCTGAACCAATGGTGACAACGGAAGTGGAGGCCGATGGGTTGTAGTGCGGGGAGCGGTAGCCCTCTGTGTTGTGCGATTGAGGCGGCGTTTAACGCGAACCTCATAGGTCCTGTCTTGAATCTGTGAAGCCTCGAGTCCTGATGGGACTTGCCCTCTGGCATAACCAGCGCGTTGTGTCCTGATGCGATGCAATGCGTCATTGTGAGCAGGGTCCTATCATTGATCTTTCGCGCGTACTCTTCGTCGGAGACGCCTTTCTCTATCTCTGACTTCCTGATTACCGGTTGAGAACCCATTCTCCTTGAAAACCAGCCAATTAGGGGCATTGTCATCAGGTCATGTCTGCCCATCGAGATTACTCTGCGATCCTGGGAATGTACCATTGTAGTGGGATCTACTAGACCATTTAGGTGAATAGCTGACAATACCCTGCCGCCCTCGAAATCGGGAATCTTGTCATAGTGTCTGCTTCTGAAAATATACCGCAGACCGATTCCCATCATCAGGACTATGGCCTTCCAGAACAGCGGATTTCCCGGATGTTTGCCGGTGTGGTCCCAAGGGATACGGTCAAGTTTCTTTCTTCTGAGTTTCATTGCTCCACTGGATAGTTCCGGTTCGATATTTGGAGCACCCGTCATATCCGGCACATGCTTCGGGGCGGGTTTGAGGTCTTGATTATTGAGAGTGGTTCAATCCAACAATTCCCTGATCGACTCGGCCAGCTTTTCTGCTTCCTCGTGGTTTATTGGTGAGGATCTGAAAGGAAATGTTAGCCCCCTACCATCCTTCAACTTGGGGATAATATGGAAATGGACATGGAAAACGCTCTGGAATGCATTTGGGCCATTATTCTGGATGATGTTGAATTCTTCGGCCCCAGTTGCACTCAATATCGCTCTCGATATCCTAGGGAGCACGCGGCCCAAGGCCCCTGATGACTCGTCGCTCAACTTGTCAAGCGTCCTAGAGGCTTCCTTCGGGACCACCAGGGTGTGGCCAGTACTGAATGGGTTGATGTCGAGGAAAGCAATGACCAAATCGTCCTCGTATACCTTGTGACAGGGGATCTCTCCATCGATTATCATTGAGAAGATTGTTTTGTCATCTTCCATCTGCTCACCCAGATGCTATGATCGACTCAGCCACCGAGGCTAATCCATGTAATCTGAGGGCCTCCACCATTTCGGTATTCATTACTTGGGAAGTATCGGTGAGGCGGATGCCCGAATCCGTGATATTGTTTATCTCGGCTAATGCTGCTTCCTTCGAGGAAGTGCCGATCGAGATTGCAGAAGATAGTTTGGTTGCGAAGTGTCCGACGGTCATGCCTTCTCCCTCTCTGATCGAGGTGATTCGGTTCGACGCTTCCTGGACAGCCTGTTCTATTAGGGCCAAACCGCCGAAGTGGATGTTTTGGGTCGAAGTAGCGGCGTGAGAACCAGCTGCTTTTCCAGAGACTAAGTCTTCGAGAAGAATGTTTCCAGGTAGTGGAGAGGCCCCGTGCATGCCTGTGTTGGCACTCCTCCCTGCAGCATACAACCCGGTATGCCAGAGACTTACTGATTCTTCGCCTGTGTTTTTTTCCTCGAAGATGACCCTGCCCTCGTGATCGCAGGGGGCTCCACCGGTAGTGTATGCTACACCGGGAGATAACGGGATTACATCTCTCGTGATGTCTAGTCCGAGCCTGTCTCTTATTCGCGATGATGTCTGAGAAAACCAGTCCTTTGCGTCCGGGTCCAAGCCTCTCAAATCAAGAACGCATGGCTCTCCTTCTAGAGCCTCCTCTGGACCGATGTCGTCCCCATTTTCCCTCCTAATCCTGCCCCCTGCTCCGAGAATATCCATCGGGATGTGGATTCCGCAGTTCCTGATAGTCAGCGGGTGTCTCGGGGTTTCCCCCATACCCCTCAACTCAACGCCAGCGGAAATTGCAAGAGCCGCCCCGGTTCCCGATCCATCATTCGGATTCGACCAAAGTCCTTGATGTCCTTCGGTTGCAAGAATGACTGCCTTGGCCTGGAAAGGTTCGATTTCTCCAGTAGAGATGTTCAGGGTTACTACCCCTCTGACTTGGTTGTTGTCAGACACAATGGATAGAGGCAAATAGTCTGCATTTCTCTGAATCCCCCTCTTGATCAACTGTTCCTCAAGAATTCTTGTTACCTCTCTGATGGTTGAGTCACCGCATCCAGTGAGTCGCGGGACCTTGTGCCCGGGTGCGGGTGCCGTGTGAGGTAGCCCTCCCTCCCTGCGTCTGAGAGTCAAGCCCCATCTTTCCAATTCAGCTAGGGTTGGGACTCCCTCGTTGCAAGTTCTAGATACGACTGATTCATTACAGAATTCACCACCTGCAGCGAGTGTGTCCTCCGTGTGGGATTGAGAATTCAATTCGTCGACTGATGCCGCTAGTCCAGCGACGGGGTGCGCTCCTGAACCAGACCCAATGCCAAGTTCGTCTATGACCAAGGGCACCACACCGGCGTCCGAACAGGCTATCGCGGCGCGAAGAGCCGCGGGCCCTGAACCGATTACCACTACTTCTCTGGACTCCATCTTTCAAGATGGCCAGAGGTCCTAATCACAAGAACGTGACGCTTTGTTGGTGCCCATCAAGATGTCAATCGGCAACGGAGATTGCGATTCTTCTAACGGCCACCGCGGCATCCAACATCTTCTCAGTCGCGCCTTCGGGGTTGAATCCCGATGAAAGGGTGGTCTGGACGACGTAAGATGAGACTGTCTCTCCATTTGGGCCTCTTAGATTGACTTGAATCGGTTTGGAACCTGTTGCTCCCTGCGGCCATGCCAGACCAATCCACAAGACAAGTGAGTTGTCGATTAGTCTTCCCAGTACATCTACGATGTCGTTTCCCTCCTCCCCTATCCTGGCAGGTTTCTTCGGCTGTCTGGAAACGGGGGGGTTCAACCTTAGTGTCTGGTGATGTGGTTCGCCATCTGCAGCAATGATGTCGACTTCAACCTGAGAGTCCTTTCTGGAGTGATTATGAATCATTACGAACAAGTCTCCATGGCCCTGGGAACACCTGGGGGGGATGTCAAGATCTAGTCTCCATGTATTCTCAGTTAGTGATGAGTGCCCCCTCAGTGCTGCATGTTCTAATCGATCTATGAGTCTGAATAGTCCTGGTTGCCATGCTCTTGTGTGGGCCATTAGTCTTCGGAGGGTTCGATAACAGAATTTCGATTCATCGTCATTCAAGTCATCAATCGCAGCCACCCGGAATACGCGCTTGGATTCGGAAACCAATCTATCATTGTCAAGCAGACCGAGATGGTTGAGATGGAGGACACGCAGCAGGTGTTCTACTGCTGATTCTGGGGTCTGGTTCGAGCGTACTTTGTTCTCCAACTCAATTATCCAATCATCCCAAGCTCCGGCTGTCTCGGGGTCTAAATGGGCCACTACCACATCTGAGAGCACTCGCTTCAAGGTGCTCTGATGGAGTGTTGGTGCATGCATCGAAAGAAGAGGGAAGTCCTCGTCGGTCATGGGAATTCTTCGCTCCAGCTGTAGAGTGTTGATTATGGAAATAGAACCGAGGAAAATGGCCAGCCCGTAGAGTATCGATGCAAGGATGTTGCCTGTCTCGAAGTTGTCAACCGAGTTGAGGGCTCCCACTGCAAGAGCCGCGCAGAGAATGCGTGTCCTCTCTCTGAGAGTTCTCTCGTGAAGTGTATTCAGAATCCGTTCGACGCCTGGGTATGACTCCATTGACCTATTGCTTCCTATTTTCAACTGAAGTCTGTCCCTTGCTGACATCTGGGCAAATGAAGACGCCAGGAGAGTGGGGAAGAAGAGTGCTGATTGGAGCGCGAATAGAGAGACTCCGACCAACAGGTACTCCTCGCCCCAACCTGAGGCAAATAGTGATGTGACGAGAATGGCAAATATGGAGACTGTTATCCTCGTCCGCCTGCTTCCCCTAATGGTGGCAATTTTAGTCCACAGAACTCGTTGGGAGTCTCTTATCCGAACCCTTCTGTTCAACGCATTTTCTGACTTCTGACCAAAAGTAGAGTCTTCGCCATACGGGTTTGGGAGGTCCGAAGAGTTGCTGGCCACAATCTTTCGAGGTGGTTTCCCCGCTTGATGGCATCGGATAACAGGGCGGAGAAACTTGTTTTTTCCGGGGCACATTTCTTCAAGAGGTCGTGCTCGCGTGGACGGGCGTGTAGCATAGCCTGGATAATGCACCGGCCTCCTAAGCCGGGGACCGCGGGTTCGAATCCTGCCGCGCCCGCCATCAAGACATCGATAGACCGTGTCTCTTGCCTGCAGACGCTGTTCGATGAAGGAATCGCTCGAAGTGGATTCGTGGGTATGTGGAACGCTGTAATCCAACATCGCACTCTGATAGCGCATCTAGCATCTCTTCCCGGAGAGTTTGAGGGACGCTTAGCCTCCTACCGACAATGACGCCGTGGATTTGTGATACTAGATCCGTCGCGTCAAGGCCGTGGTTGTTCATTAGGTCATCCACCTCTGCCATTGCTCCAGAGAGAGATTTCTTGTTTCTGCCTCCTCGGCTTTCCCACTTCCATTCTACTACCTTGCCTCTGATCGCCAACTCAACTAACCTCCTACCTGCTTGGAGGGTTGATGCTTGGACCATCTTGTGGACTGATGATCTGTCCGAAACAAGATCTCTGATGTCGAGCATCTCTAGGGTGAAGATTGCTTTCTTCAGATTCCCTTCGGAGATGTATGCGATGTCGTCCAAAACCCCCTCTGCGGGCTCGCAGTTATTCCTCTTTGCAATCTCTGAAAGTATTCTAGTGATAGTTTCCCTCTCTGTAGAGGGTATTCTGATCATCTGGCTTCTAGAACGGAGCGCGTCGATTATCCTCGAAGGGGCCCGGGCTACAAGTACGAACCTGGAGGCGCTTCCCACCGTCTCCATCATCCTTCTGAGGTATGCTTGGCGGATGTGCCCCAGGTAGTCCGCATCCTCGATAACGATCAATCGGCTAATCGGGATTGTGCCGGCTTCGACCTCGGCCTCGGATCCAGCTGGAGCAACCCCCTCGGAGTCGGAGATGGAAATCCCTCGGTCGAATGCATCGAGGCTGGTCCTACCTGCAAGCGTGTCCTTCTCGGCGCCGCTTGGTCTGAGAAACTCCTCGAATGTGGCCATTGCACCTCTCTGCCTTACAAGGTCACGAGCTTGCAGGATGTGTGTGGTCGACTTCCACCCCGGTCCGAGTATCTGCCTAGCGTACAACCTCCAACATGCCGTCTTGCCGACCCCACCAGGGCCTGTGATCAACAGGTGAGGAGGATCTGCTGAGGTGCTAGTCGACAGGAGGGCCTGTTTCACTGTATCGGGCACCGCTAGTCCTTCGAACCTTGTGGGAGCCTCTGTCACGAGCCAACTCGCCATAGACGCATGGTAGGTCGGGGGGCCTTGAACTAAACGATTCTACTCTGCCTTCAGGACTTTCGACATCCCATCCTTCCGGGGCTTGACGAAAATCCGGTATCCGCACTTGTGGCATGACTTCCCAGTGGACCCGGCTTCGGCCCATGCCATGTGGCCGCAGTTAACGCACTTGTAGCGAATCTCAAGGGCGTCCATGGGGGCGTTGCAATGGTTGCATAGCTCCTCTGAGGTGGGGTTGTAAGCCCTCTTATCGGTCCTGTTGCAGTTCCTGCACTTGTGTAGGATGTTCTGATCGCCCTTCATTGCTACCGAGCCGGGCGACCTGCCAGACCTTCTTCAACCTGTCCTATGCTGCTTTGAAAGATTTGCAAATGCTGACGAAGTTCTCGAAGATGCTTGATCCATACTCCGTATCATTGACTTCAGGATGGAACTGAAGGCCGAATCTGTTGAGATCCTCGTTCTGCATTGCTTGGACCTTGCAAGACTCACTCTGTGCAACTGCAATGAAACCTGGGGGGGTCTTGGTGACCTCGTCATTGTGACTCTCCCAAACTGTCTGTTCGGAGGGAGTCCCTTGGAACAGGGGGCCCCCGTCACCAACTAGAGAGATGGTTGCGGCCCCGAATTCGGGTTTTGGGGCCTCACCAGCATCTCCTCCGTAGTGACGAGCCATGAATTGATGCCCTGCGCAAATCCCCAGGATGGGGACTTCTAGCGAGAGATATTCTGCACAGTTCCCCAGTTCTCCAGTGAGCCCGACCCGCGCGGCACCTCCGGACAAGATCAGGCCATCCAGTTCCCTCAGTTCATCTATGGGTGTGTTGTTGGGGATAATCTTCGTTTCCACGCCCAGATATCGTAGCATTCTCCACTCTCGGTGTGTCCACTGGCCACCGTTATCGATGACGTCGATAGTCACTTTGTCGTCTCCCATGCAGAGCCCGAGTGCGGTTGGGCCATGAATAATGCGCCCTCAAACCTTGAAAAAGGGAGGCAATCTCGACAGAGGGCCGGCCCCGATGGTGTAGTGGCCTATCATGCAGCCCTGTCGAGGCTGCGACCCGGGTTCAAATCCCGGTCGGGGCGCCACTCAGTCTCCCTTCTAGGATGCTTTTTGCTACTATTCTTTGACCTTAGAACTAAGCCTGTTTTACTCGTTTCGTCTTGAGGAAATTTGCCCCCTTAGGAATTTCTCTCCGAATCAGCAGAGTGAGCCAAACATAGTGGTCTCAGCTGAATGAGTGCGTCAGGTCTGCTGGGGAGAAATCCAAGCCTCAAAGGAGCACAGTCTTAGGGAGCTGCTGTAATCCCTCTTTATTCTTAGAGATGGCTCAGGGAATCCCGTAAGCAGCCTAGGTAGAGATCTCTTTATCTCCTCGTTGGCACCCGGAATTTCGCTCTCTGGAACTATCACCCTCCCCCTGACAAGAGATGGCGTGGACAATTCTAGAAGAGGCACTAGAGATGGGAGGAATTCTATTGTACGATGGGGCAGGTTGACTATGATCAAGTCCCAACGCCCTGTCAGTGAATCGTCTTCAAGAAGCCGCGTTGCATCGGCGATTCCTACGATTCTATCCTCGAAGATTCTGGAGATAGGAGAAGGCTCAGAAGGGTAGTCCCTGCGATCCCATCTCCCGAGATTGTCCAGCAGAAGCGCTACGGCCTCTGGATTGAGGTCGGAAGCAAGGACGTGATTGACCAATTCCGACTCCGATAGTAGGGTCGATAGTGCCGGACCAACCCCGCAAAAAGGATCGCAGACATTGATCGGTCGACCAAGTATTGCTCGTAACTCCTTGGACAGGGATAGCGTCTCGAGCCTTTCAGATTGAAGCTTCGTGGAGAAGTATGCCTTGTTTGGGTCGCAAGCTATGGATCTGCCGGATTCCCTAACTAACACCCTAGTACTGCATGCTGATTGTGGGATGTTCTCTGTGATAATGTCCCCGTCAACTCTGGCTCCAATGGGAGTTAGTTTGCGAATTCTTAGTTCTCCTTGAACGCCCTCGTCATTCAGCACGAGCCTAATGTGGGGGTGAGCTCGGAGTTTCGCCTCGGCAATCCTAGAAGAGTACGGATCGAGATTTGGCTCAATTCTCACAACCATCATGTCTGAGATGAACTCGTGAGAAGAGGGCCAATCCTCGCCGAATGCCTCTATTTCTTCCTCATCAACTAGTAATGCTAGGTGATTCCACCAATCCGTGTCTACCCTGTTGTCCACGCCTCCCTCGTGCTGGACGAGTTGATGGGAATCCAGGGGATTCGTCATTTCAATGGGAGCGCCGGGGTCTAGTGGAACTAGCCTGTAATCATCGTCTTCGTCGGGAATGACCCTCATCCCTGTCGCTAGCCAGCCCCTGTCCCTGAGAATCAACAAGGCGTCCTCAACTTCGCGATTTGGTACTCTCAAGTGGCGCATCACGTTGAAGTGCCGGTGGGCACCATCGCTTCACAATGACGGAGGGACGAGGACTTTGATTCGGAGTGTTCTGATATCTCCTGTGGGGCGCTACTTTCGAACAAAGAGGCTTTTCAAAGCGGCGAAAGAGATGTCCCAGGAGAAGAAGAAGAGGCTGATGGTGATAGGCGACCCTTGCAGTGGGAACTACTTCCAATTCATGTCCAGTATGTTCCCTAACTGCGAGCATGGGGACGTGACAGTGGACCTTTACGGATGCGATTCGTGCACCAGGATGGACATTAACGACATGAAAGCCTGGGGGGATTTCGAAGATGGTTCCTTCGTGGTCATGGAAACTGGGGTACTCGGCTTCTCAGTGGATGTGGAGGCGGTTCTAGGAGAGATAAGGAGGATCTCTGGAGGCGACTTCCTCTCTGCGGGGGGGAACAGGGGTTTCCTTTGGGTGAATTACCTGTACAAGACTTACAGCAAGGACCTGAACTTCTCCATGGATCCCTTCGACTCGAGAAAGGACGATTACTTCTCAGGAATCAAATTGGGCCAGAAAGGTTCGTTCCGTCTAAAGTTCTGAACGCAATCAGATTGATGTGCGGTGGAGCTTGAGAGGTGATCGATGGCAGCGAAGGATGTCCCTCATGGACTGTGGCTGATTGGAATCGGTCCGGGGGACCTAGGGCATATGACGGAAAGGGCAAAGAGCATCGCGAAGGGTTGTAGCAAGAGGTATCTAGAAGGTTACACGGCTGTTCTCCCTAAGGACCAAGAGGAACAATTGGAGGAAGTGGTTGGTGCTTGGGAGAGGCTGATGAGGCCATCCGTAGAGGACCCGAAGAGTTTGCTGGAGGAAGCACGTGGGGAGTCGGTGGCACTGTTGGTTGTGGGTGATCCGATGCAGGCGACCACTCACATCGACCTAGAGTCGAGGTGCATGGAAGAAGATGTGCGGTTCGAAGTTATCCCGGGCATGTCGGCAACCTCGCTTGCTGTCTCATTGTCAGGCCTGCAATCCTACAAATTCGGGAGGCAGGTAACCCTCCCCTATCCCTATGGCGAGTATCTAGCCGTCTCGCCACTGGAGATGATTGGGAATAATCGAGTCAATGGATTGCACACCCTTGTTCTGCTCGACTTGGACCCGACTGGGATGGGATTCGATCTTCCTACCCCTATGAGTCCACGGCAGGCTGTATCAATTCTAGAGAGGATGGCGGAAAAGACGCGAGAGGAGGTCTCGGGAGGATCGTCACTTCCCGACATTAGGGGATGGGATGGGATTCTGCTTAGCGACGTTGGGACAAGCATGCAGAGGGTGACTTCTGGAACACTGGACGAGTTATCGGAAATGGAGGGAGGTTTTGTCCATACTCTGATTATTCCATCGAAAATGAGTGACAACGAGAAGGACGCCTTCCGCAGAAGGCAAGAGTCCTAGGTTTCCCGACGCCCTCAAGACTTAGCCTCATGTCCGGAGGCTCGATAGCATGGCCAAGCCACCTGCAGAAGTGAGGTTCCCTGGGGACAAGAATCGCAGGAAGAGGTTGAGAGTGAGAGGTATAAAACAGGCATCAAAGGAAATCCAAATGAGGTTGGAGAAGAGTCTGGATGCGCTGCTCGACAATCCGGAGGGTTTCCTGCCTGAGATAGTCGGGGAGTTGGGCAAAGTCACGCTCTTCGGATCGAAGGATCCGATGGCCCTCACCCTGAAGGAGTTGGAGTTGGTCTCCTCTAAGAGGAACGATGTGCGGTGGCTCAAGAAGAGGATGGGCAAGAGGAGTGGGGGCGACATCGCTCGCTCGCTCGCTGGAAGTCTAGTGGCTGCTTCCGAGGAGGACTTGAGCACCGTATCGGTGTTCAAGAGCGATGTCTATGGTAACGCGAGTTACCTGAAGAGAGGGAGCGGTCGTCCCGGGCACCTCGTTGGTATCCAGAACTTCAACCACCCCAGGCTTAGACTGCTGGTGTGGGACGATCACGCCAAGGCCGGGCAGTACTTCTTCTCATGGGATGGGGGGTTTGTCTTCACCGGTTTCGAACCCAATCCGCCCGGTGAATGGGTTAGTTGGACGCTCGAAAACACCTCAGTGGATCTCGAGGGAGGCTCCTGCAAGTGGTCGATCGGACTGAGCGAGGAGATAGTCAAATCCGATTCGAACACATCAGAGGGATGGCTCAAACTAGACTTCTCCGATGGGACTACGGTAGGTCTCTCCCAAGCAGCTCTCGCTAAGACGGACGAGCCGCTGGCTCGCAGCATAGCAGTCTCGATGATGCCGCCAAACAAACTAGGGGAGGTCTGTGAGGCCTCGTGGATGTGGAGGCCAGAGGGCTGGCCAGAAGACAGACCCCTGCCCGAAGAAGGCATGGAAAGGGTGGGGGAGGTACTCAGCACCTGGTTGAAGATGTCGTTAGAGGACAATGTGGTCTCTCGTGCATGCAGGGCCAGCATTCTGAACTCCATCCCAGATGGATTCGTAGTTGGAAACAGCTGGTTCTCAGAGGAGGACAGGGATGGATTCCTCAAGCACATGGGAGGGACGGAAGACGAGCGCAGGGCCCTGTCCTGTGTGCTTGACTCCACCGAAGGCGGGTTGCACGTGAGGACGGATGGCGTCGTACTTGATCTCGAGGACAGGGTGATAAGGCTCGAAGACTCGTCTTGCCACCCAGTGCTTGTCTCCCTGTGGGATGAATACGGGAAGGACATCCTGGAGAGGATGTACAAACTGACTGGGGACGAGGCGGAGAAGGTACACTCAAGGCAAGCGAAGAGAAAGCAGGGCTTCGGTGCGTTTCTGCGAGAGTTGAACGAATCTCTCAGCACGGCTATGAGGCTCGATAGGCTGCCATGGGAGAGCGTTGACCTGCCGGGTCCGCTCTCATTCGCAGATAGGCTGGTCAGGAAGGCTGCTGAGGATGGGGTCGCTTCTACCGTCTCAATGGCGAGGAAGGGAAGGGGCCTGGATGCGGCGATGGGTTGGGCGTGGCTGATGGTTCACGAAAGGACTGAGTCGGATGCTTGGAGGTTCGATGAGGAGAGTAGGGACAAGGGCGGTGACTGGGTTCCCGCACTGACTGCTGTGTGGGATGCAGCCCAGGCTCTCCTGATGGAGGATGACTTGGATTCCGAAGCCGACTATAGGTCATCTATGGAGTGGTTGTCAGAGGTCAGTGGTTCTGGGTCTCTGCCCTGATTTTTGAGGATGAGGAGGAGTCGTCATGGAGGTGCCCAATGCATCTTCTCAAGCGGTCCACAATGTGATGATTGCTAACAAGTCAACGGATACCAAGCCTGAATTGATTGTTCGAGGGATCTTGAGAACATCTGGTTTTCCAGGATACCGCCTCCATTGGAGGATCGATGAGGATGAAGGCCGGTATATCTGCAGGCCAGACATAACATTCCCTGGTAGGAAGATAGCAGTCTTCGTCCACGGATGCTTCTGGCATAGGTGTCCGAAGTGCGACCTGAGCCTTCCCAAATCGAACGTAGAGTATTGGAGGGAGAAGTTCGAGAAGAACGTCGAAAGGGATGTGAGGAAGGAGTTAGCCCTGCAGGAAATAGGGTGGAGGGTCCACACGATTTGGGAGTGTGATTTGGCTGGTGGTGCTTCCCAATTGGTGAAAATTCTGAAGGGTTAGGAAACAGAATTTGAAATGGAGGGCATTTTTGGAAGTGTCGTGCGTCCCCTGACATTCCTCAGATTCTACAGGGAAATACGCAAGGAAGGCCCTGCGGACCTTGATTGGATTCAGAAGCAGGGATTATTGGCAGTCAAACTGACCCAGATTTTCGCCCTCAGGCCCGACATGCTGAGCATCGAGAAGTGCCGACAGCTCCAGAGGATGTATCGGAACGCTGCGACCATAGCTAGCGAAGATGTCAAGAGGATCTTGAAAGAAAGGGCCCCTGAATCATTCCACGAATCCATTGTGTGGTTCGATGAGCAACCTCTCGCAGCAGCATCTGTAGGACAGGTGCACAGAGCAACTTTGGCTACTGGTGAAGAAGTGGTAGTGAAAGTGGTCAAGGCTGATCACAAGAAGAGGTTCCAGAGAGATGTCAAGAGGATGATGCGGATGATGCGGATTGCAATAGCACTGTCTCCAAAACTGAGGAAGGTGGGAAATCCAATCGCATTGCTGAACCACGTCCAGGACTACACAACTAGAGAGTTGGACTTGCGAAACGAGATCAGAGGCGGCTCTGAGTTGAAATCGATACAAGAGAACCTGGCTGAAGATTTCCCAATGAAACGCCTCAGATTCCCGAAGTACTATCCCGAGATATCCAACGAGCACGTTCTGGTTTCCGAGTTCGTGGAGGGGAAGACCCTCGAGGAGTGCATCGAGGACGATAGCCTAGCATGGGACTATCTCATTGAGTTATTCAGAATCCACGGGGCCTACATGTTCGGCGTCGGTACGTTCCATGGCGATTTGCATCCTGGAAACTGCATAGTTGACGGTGAGGGAAATTTTGTCTTCATCGACAATGGCGCGATTTGCAATGCTCCGAAGAACGTGAGCCTGCCTCTGTTCAAGTTCTTCGAGGGTCTCTCTAAGAATGACCTTGATTCGGCATTCGAAGCACTTCTCGGGCTCGCTGATGAGCGTCCCCCCGAAGAGAGGCTGATTCGATTCAAGGACAGGATGTCGGAAATATACAGTGGGTTCGGCGACAAGAGCGTTGGCGAGCAAAGCCTTACTGATCTGATGATGAAGACTGTGAGGGCAGCGGTGGAGGATGCGGGTGCTGACTTTGGCGAGGAGGGTTTTCCCATCATCCGCTCCCTGATGTACATGGACGGGTTGGTAATCAGAACCCATCCAGAGGTCAAGTTGATTGCTGAGATGGGCCCGTCGCTGGTTGAGTTCAGAGAGAGTCTGGGCATGGAGTGATTAGATGGGCGGCCATAGTGATGTTCTCGTGGTGGGCGCAGGCCCGGGTGGTCTTGCTTGCGCAATGCTCCTAGCCAAAGCAGGAGTCAAGGTGACCATCCTCGAAAAGTCGGATGGAGTTGGTGGAAGGACTCGCGTCTTCGAGAAGGATGGCTACAAGTTCGATAACGGTCCGACCTTCTTCCACTATCCTGAGATAGCGGAGGAGATATTCGGTGCTCTAGGTTTGGATGCTCATGAGGAACTTGGCCTAATCCCTCTGGATCCGAACTATCGCCTAGTCTTCGGTGCGGGTGGGAGCCTTAATGCGACCACCGACATGGAGGATATGGTGTCCCAGATTACCGATCTCTGTGGTGAAAAGAACGCTGAGGGATTCAGGAGGTACGTGGAGGACAACCGGACCAAGATGCGTCTCTCGAAGAATTGCCTGAACACGCCTTGGAGGGGGCCGATGGACCTGATGAACCGAAGGGCTCTGAGAGTCTCTAGGGTTCTTCGACCATGGAGAAGCGTGGCATCCGATCTAGCTAGGTTGTTCCCCGACGAAAGGATGCAACTTGCAATGTCCTTCCAGACCAAGTACCTAGGGATGAGTCCCTTCCACGCGCCCAGCCTATTCACCATTCTCGCATACCTTGAGTACGAACACGGTGTATTCCACACAGAGGGTGGTCTAGGGACGATTACTCAGAAAATGGGCGAGATTGCCCGGGGCTTGGGAGTCGAAATTCGTCTAAACGAGCCCGTGAGCGAGTTCGTCTTCGAGGGGAAGACGGTCGTAGGTGCGAAAACATCCGAGGGGACTTACACTGCAGATAGATACGTCATGAACGTGGACTTCGCCACTGGGATGAAGGGGCTGGTTCCGGATGACCTGAGGAAAAGGTGGTCCGACAAGAAGCTGGACGAGAAGTCGTACTCCTGCTCCACATACATGCTCTACCTGGGCATTGACAAGGTGTACGACACCCCTCATCATCAGATCTATGCGGCAAAGGACTACCAAAAAAACCTGAGAGAGGTTACCGAAAACAAGGTTACTTGGGACGATCCATCTGTCTACGTCCAGAACGCCTGTGTCACTGATTCGACAATGGCTCCAGAGGGCCACTCAACAATATACGTCCTAGTTCCAGTGAGCAGCAGCCACGATGGTATTGACTGGGAGGAGATCAAAGATGACTACATGGATGTGATTCTGAAGCAGATGGAACATCTTGGTTTCACCAATCTCAAGGACCACATAGTCTCCCAGACGATTGTGACTCCAGATGACTGGGCATCTCGAGACATCTACAAGGGAGCAGTGTTCAATCTGGCCCATGGACTCGATCAGATGTTGTGGCGGAGGCCTCAGAACAAGTTCGAGGAACTGGAGAAGTTGTATCTTGTAGGTGGAGGAACTCATCCGGGGAGTGGTTTACCGACGATTCTAGAGAGTGGCAGGATATCGGCAAAGATGATTTGCGCTGACATGGGGGTTGACCCTGATTGGAATGGTGCAGACCCGTGGTTCGAGGACCTAAGGCGACCCAAGATCAAAGCTAGAAATGTTTGAGGTGCCAAGGTGGATTTGTTCGATCTCTCATTCTTCCTTTCCACGATGTGGGTTGGGCCTTTCTGGATAGCTATGCTGGTTTACCCTGAGCATGAAAAAACGCATTCGGTGATGGGTGGGTACTGGTTCTTCCTTGGTCCGATCGTTATCTGGTGGGCGTTGATGGCATCGGACCCGCAAGCACTGGTGGACTTCGCGATGGAATCTTTGGATCCGAGGAACGTGCTAGACGGGTTGGCCGATCTTTTGGGAACAAGGGCCGGGGCGTCTGCCGCTTGGGCTCACTTCGTTGCCGGTGACATAATGGTAACTAGATGGATGTGGAAGAGGTGCTTGGAGAGAGAGTCAGAGAGATGGGTGTCTGCAGTCTCTGTTTTCTTCGGCGTCATGCTGATGCCGGTCGGTGTTGCATTGCACCTAGCACTGGTTCGTGACAACACGGACTGATTTTATGGAAGATTGGCTGGAGCACCTGATTGCGATTCCCTACGGCCTATGGATCGCATGGGTTGGCGTTCAGCACTTCCGAGACCCTTCGTGGTTCGAGCCGATAGTCCCTGATCTCCTCGGGAGTGCGAGGTTCTGGGTGTATGCCAGTGGGGTCTTCGAAATCCTACTTGGCTTGGGAGTAGCTTTGCCTTGGTTCCGCAAGGAGGCCGCCTTTGGAATCACACTCATGCTCCTGGTTCTGTACTGGGCCAATCTAAACATGTGGCTTAACGACATCCCGTTGGACGGGAAGACGTATGCTGGACACTGGCACGCACTGAGGGGTGTCGGGCAGGTGGCCTTGGTTTGCATCTCCCTGTGGTTGGGCGGATTGGAGACTGGTCAGAGATTGTCGGAATGGGTTCGTTCTAGAGGATGAAGTTCCCTAGGAGAGTATCTGATTGATCCTGTGGACCTCTTCGACACGGCCCGTCTGGAGGTCGTAAGCAGAAATCCTAGGTCGATGCGCCGGGTCCCTGAGGACTATTCCTGTGTCAAGCAAGACTGCGGAGGGCCGGTCGTCTTCCAACAGGACAGGGCTTCTCCAAATGCCCGCTTCTGGTGGTTCTACATCGAAGTTTGAGAGCATCTGAACAGGAGTGTGCCCTGCGATGATCTGCCTCTGTGGATCCAAAGGAGAGGTTGCTCGAAAGACCTCTCTGGACTTGAGTCGATCCTCGTCCGATTGGTCGTCGAGGGGCAAGTCTGCCCTGTATCCGGAGTGAGATAGTCGGAATCGATCCAGTATGACTTCCGTTGGCAGACTGTCGGTGTAATTCAACCATAGCCTTGCGTTCTCCCTCTTCTCCTGTTCGCTGATTCCCATGGAGTCAAGTGTTGCCCTTCCCCCTACTTTGTCAATCCAGAAATCCTGACGACTAGGGTTATCCCCAAGAGCGATGGACATCAGTAGCTCATGATTTCCCTTAATTGAGAATATTCGGTCACTCTCGCAGACCATGGAGAGGACCCCGTTGCTATCCGGGCCCCTGTCAACCAAGTCACCGACGCAAATCACCATGTCTCCGTCGGTGAGTTCGAGTTTTCCCAGTAGAATCTCGAACTCCTCCTTGTATCCATGGATATCGCCGACCGCCCAAACCGAGGACCCTGCGTCCAGAGCACCTTGGAGAGCCTTCTCTAGGCCCTTATCCCTATGCGAGGGAACCATCCTACTCCTCTTCGTCCGACCTGCTCGGAATCATTGGTGCCAACATCGCAGCGATTAGCAGCACCGGGATCAGGATGAAAATGGCCCCCAGGGACCCTGCTGGAGGGTTACTGGGCCTAGGGATTGCAGGTTCTATCAGCATCCCTGTGATGAACATCGCCGCCATCAGCGCAACTATTCGCATATTGTCGGTGGTGAGTCGCCCCGGGACGCTTCGTATCTGAGTCAAAGTCAGGAGGATTAGGACCACTATCATGAGCATCAGCGAGAGTATTGCGAATGGGTTTCCTCCTTGAGGTCCTCTGCCCTGCTCGAGAGAGGTCTCCATTGATATCAGAATCTGCAGAGAGATTGCTAGTATCGCTATTGCTAGGACGGCAATCATTGCCATTCTTCCATTGCCCTCTTTACCTTGAGACATCAGTTTCCTTCCTCCGTTAGTTCCACCCTTTTGCCCATTCCGTCCCTAATCCTCCTAATGTGGCCTTCTGCCTCCATTCGTGACAGGAGCCTGCTTGCCTTGGAATCGGTGAATCCGGTCTCCGTGACAAGTTCGGCCTGCCACATCGAGCCATTTCTTGACGATATTATGCCGACTACTGTTTTCTGATCTTCCGAAAGCATTCGAGGTGCGCTCCGGGTATCCCTGCTTTCGGGTGTCGGTTGTCTGCGCGGATCGTTTAGCCACATCAGCGAAACCCCGATGATTACACCGACGCTGGTTAGGAAAAGTGAGTAAATCACGTAAGAGGCGAAGTATCCGGATGTGCCCGATTCAAAGGTGAACGGAACCGCGATTAGGAGGATCAGCATGAAACCGCCCAAAGCCAGAGTGATCCTAGCTACTCTGTCAATCGGGGGTTCCTGACCCCCCCCGGCGAACCCACTCATGTGATGTCCCCTTCTAGCGTAGATGTCAATGTTGGGCGACTCGGTGCGTTGCACCCGCCGAGCCGCTGTTGTTGTGTGAGATTACTCGGAGTGGCAGTATTGCCTGTCTTCGTACCATGTTCCACCGGAAGCCTCGCATTCCTCTTGGTTATCGGGCGAATCTGCCTCGTCGTCCCTGTCTCTCTCGCTGGAGTCGCTATCTCCTTCTGACTCTCTGTCCAGTTCGCTCCATTCACAGTAGAATACGCCTTCACCGCGGTCTGCGGCCTCGGTCCATACCCCCTTCCTAGACTCGCACATCTCCTGGGTGATCACCAGGACTGGTTGCCTTTCGTCCGTTTCACGGTCCACGCACCTGTCCAGCATCTTGCAGAACGCTCCTCCCATTCTTCCTCGGAATCCCTTCCTCATGTCATGGTCTCTGTCGCATCTTCGTTCGTCTGCGCAGTCCCTGTGGTGCTCTGCTCGAGATATCATGTGCTGGATGACTGACCTGATCGTCTCTGAGTCAGCCGAGCAATCCTCGCTGTCCAGGCAGAAGGAAATTGCCTCCTGAGCTGCCATGAGTTGGCTGGACTTCTCCTCTGCGAACTCCCTCTTCTCGGTCTCTTCCCAGTCTTTTCTCTCGTCCCAGTCCTTGTATAACTCATGGTCACAATCGTAGTGAACAACGCCATTTTCTTCCCTTATGCAAAGCCGATTGTCATCGGCCTTGTCAGCTCCGTCCTCCTTGGTAACGGAGTCTGTCCCGTCTAACTTGGCCTGCATACCATCAACGGCCCATGTTATCTTCTCGATCATCTCGGATAGCGAATCTGCGTCTGCTGTGCAGTCCGCGTTATCGAGGCAGAACTGGAAGGCTGCGATTAGGTTGGAGTTGATGGCGATTCTCTGCTCGAGGTGCTCGGTCCTGTCCTCCATCCTGTCGTTCATCCGGCTCTTCATTGCCTTCCTGATGTGCTTGCCCAGTGGCTTGCCGTCGGTCTCCTTGGCCTCCCATGTGTCCTCTCCGGTCATATCGTCGACTGCGCCCTCGAAGGGGTCCTCCTCGGCGTAGACCGGTGCAGCGTAGTCCTCAAGGGTCGCTGCCACGGATGCGCCGGCCAGTAGTGAGACCACCGCGAGTGCGACGACGCCCATCGTGACTTTCTTCCTGTTCTGCTCCATTTTCTCGCTCTTTCCTGACTCCATTACCCGTTCACCTTGAAGTCCGAGTAGGTGCAAAACCATATCATAATCTGGGCCTAATGCTCGGTATTCCCCGCAAAAAGCCGCAAAAGGTGTTCTTTCGGGTTCTGACTATTCCAACGTGTTTGTGGGGACTGATCCATACGCATTGTCGTGGGCCTGTCCGTCCTCGATCATCCATACTAGCCATAGGATTATTCCGACGCAAGGAACAATGAAAATGAGAGCCATCCAACCACTCTTACCAGTGTCATGCAATCTCCTGACGGTTACACTTATCATCGGTATTATCAATGCAAGAATGGCCAGAAGGGGGACGGTGAGCGCCAAACCTGCGAGGCCTTCACTGACGCTAGAAAGGGCGATCGCCGCAACCAAGCTGACTATCTGTAAGACTGTTGCAACGACGAAGTATCCGAGGTAACCCCACCAGTATTCGGATCTTGACGCTCTTCCAGAGAAAGCGGCATACTTGTTCCTAAACACTGTCATTAGAGCGTCCATGAAACCCATCATCTGCTGTGGGCGGGGGCTGAACGCGGGGGCTGCAAATTGCTGTCCTTCTTGTTCCATTACGGAATGCTCGGAAGCCTCTTGGATAAGTGTTGTTGCGTCAATTGCCTGATAGAGCCAAATCCAGCTTGGAGAGAGTCTCGTCGACGTCTTCTTCGTTTAGCACCATGGGGGGCTTGATCTTGATGACGTTGTGAAGCGGGCCGTCAGTGCTCATTAGGACACCCATCCCCCTCATTGAGTCAACGATTTCTGTTGCCTCTTCGGATGCGGGATCCAGCGTCTTTCTATCTCTGACCATCTCGAGCCCGAGGAATAGCCCCCTGCCTCTGACGTCTCCGATTATTTCATGCGAGTCCTTGAGCGAGAGTAGTCCTTCTGTGAATCTAAGTCCTAGCTCACTTGCCCTTTCCATCAGTCCGTCCATCTCGATAACATCCATGACTGCCATGCCAATTGCACATGATACCGGATTCCCTCCGAAAGTGCTGAAGAACTCCATCCCTCCGAAAGAAGATGCTATCTCTGGCGTGGTGAATACGGCTGCCATCGGATGCCCATTACCGATCGGCTTGCCCATGACCACGATATCTGGGACGACGCCGCTCTCCTGGAAGGCCCACATGTGCGAGCCGACCCTTCCGAAGCCGACTTGCACCTCGTCGGCTATCAGCAGACCCCCCTGGCCCCTGACTGCGACCGTGGCTTCCTCGAGATAGCCATCTGGGAGTAGCACCTGGCCTGCGCATGATAGCATCGACTCGATCAAAAGACCTGCTACAGGACCCGCCTCTGACATGCCCGACCTGACTTCGTCGTTGAATCGCGAATCTGGTCTGCGATAGGAGTCCGGGATGGGGAGGACATGCACCCATGGCTCTGGCTCGCCCTTCCCCCCGGGGCCTCTGAACTTGTAGGGGCTCAGGTCGATCAGCATCCCGGTGTGCCCGTGGTATGCACCCTCGATAACGGCCATGTCATGGTTGCCGGTATACGACCTCGCGAGGCGAACTGCCAACTCGTTTGCCTCTGAGCCAGAGTTTACCATGAAGCCGATGCTGAGAGCGTCGGGGAGCGTGCTAGCAAGCCTCGATAGGTACTCCGTCAGACCGGGGTAAACGTAGCGGCTGTTTGTGTTCAACACAGCCATCTGCCTCTGACCGGCCTCAACCACGTGGGGGTTGCAGTGACCAACGTGAGAGACGTTGTTCACCAGATCGAGGTACCTGGTCCCATCAGATGCATGGAGGTACTGCATCTCGCCCCTCACTATGTGCAGCGGCGTGCCATGTGCAATGGACAGCGCTTGGCTAATGTGTCTGTTTCTAGCTTCTAGGAGTGAGTCTAGATTTTCCATCGACAGTTCCTCTGCGGTTTTCTAAATCAAGGACCGTTCATAATGGATGGGTCAGTGAATTACCGGATTCAGGAAAACCGATTCCGGTCTCCTAATCGTTATGAACGGGTATGCCGGGGGGGGTTCGTGCCGGGAACCTTCGACCGAACCAGAGGGCGGGCCCTGACCCGCGAGGTCTCTCCCAATTACGCCGATGCGGTTTCCAACTACTTCACGACGAGAGTGCCTGATTACGAGGCTGCCAGGGGTGCGCAGGATGCGTATTTCGCAGCACTCAGGGCTCATGGCTCAGAGGTCGTCGTCCTCCCCCCCCTGGATGGATTCCCGGATTGCAGTTTCACCGAGGACACTGCTGTGATCCTTGATGACTGTGCGGTGATCCCAAATCTTGGTCATCCCAGCAGGGATGGGGAGCAGGACTCCGTCGCAGATTTCCTAGCAGACGATTTCGAGATTCACAGAATGCCCGCTGGAGCGACCCTGGATGGTGGTGATGTCGTGTTCTACGATGACCGTTTCCTAGTGGGGGTTTCGACTAGGACGAATCGCGAGGGGGCCGATTTCCTATCTGAGCATGCTAGGAGGATGGGTATGGAAGTGCAACTATTCGACGTCCCGAAGAGCACCCTCCACCTGACCACGGTTTGCTCTAGCCCGAGGGCTGGCACGATGGTGGCAGCAGAGGGTCACCTTACGGAGAGGGATTTGTCTTTCGCGGAGGAGGTGATTTGGATACCTGAAGAGGAAGGGTATGCGGCAAACACCATCGCTTACGGGGACCGGATCATCATGGCTGATGGGTACAAGAAGTCCAGGCAGTTAATGATGGATGCGGGTTTCTCCATCACGACTATCGAAATGACCGAGTTCAAGGAGGTCGATGCGAGTCTGACCTGCCTCTCGGTTTTCATCGGATAGTTTGTTAGTGACTAATCGTTTCAAGTACTATGCAAACTGCAGCGAAGGTTACCCTTGGGATCGGGGGCGTGATTCTTGTTATCGGAATCTTGCTCACAGTCTTAGGTGCTAGAGGGATAAGTTCGATTGAGAGTTTTTCGGTTGAAGACGAAGCGGTCTGGTCTGGTAGCTCAGGGGTCTACGTCCATCAGGACTCATCAGATTCTGTGCTGTTGATCTTCGTTAGTGATGATGTTAGGTGCGACGAGTTCGGCATGGAAGTAAGCGGTGGTGGAGCATGGTACGAGCATGACTGGTGCACTGAGGATGGGAAGTTGCCCTCGGGCCATGATGATGACCCTGAGGGGTGGCTCCACATGGGATACGTTCAAGGCCTTGAGGGTGGGGTCTCTTACGAGTTCACCTCAAGGGATGAGGTTACTGCGGTTCCAGAGAGTGTCGTCGTCGAGATAATCGAGGGTGCCATAGGGGGCTTCATTGGAGCCATGGGTGGTGCCTCGTGTGCATGCTGTGGGGGCTTTATCCTGTTTATCGGTTTGATAATGGCCCTCACCATGGAGGATGAGCCCCCCTCCACTTACCAGATCGATGCAGAGGGCCGCGTAATACAGATCCAAGGCGGTCAGGAGGCTCCTCCTCCTGTTTCCATCGCTCCTGGAACCGAGGGTGCTGCTGATGATTCTCAATCAGTCACAGAAGAGTGGTACAAGCAGACTTAGAATTGGGTCTGTTCGTATCTGTTTCTGATACCCCTCACCGAATCCATTAACAATGACTCGTAGAGTCATTGCACTATGGCTGAGCGGCACGCTAAGGCTCACTCACGGTACGAGTGGCGGGGTTCAGCGATTATCCTATCTGTTCTATTCCTTGTCCAGTCGTTCGCTTCCGTCGTTGTCTCTGATGCCGGGTTTGATGAGATGACGATCTGTCAAGACTCCGTATCCACACTAGGTGGCATTTGTGACGACAGGAGAAATGCAGACGACGGAACTGTAGGTGTCACCGAGTGGGTGGAAGGGATGTTCCACTTCAACATGACAAGCCCCACTGAGATACAGTTCCAGGCATCTTGGGCGATCAGGGAGTGGGACAAGTCGGGATTGGGTCTTTTCAACTCGGCTTCCATGACAACTGCCCTTCAGTCTGACAACATCATGGCTAGCGATGGTTTGCCGGCGGACGTTCTGAGATCGGCTTTCGACGAGAACACCGACCCAAATGACGCTGGTTCCCCGACAATTCAGGAGTCGCTGCTGGCGGAGATAGACGGCTCGATCTCGAACTTCTTGTCTAATTGGGGGGGTTCTTCGACCCCAGAAACCAGTTGGTCGGATAGGGTATTCCTCCCAGATGACGCGGGTACGATATCGGGTGTTGATTGCGAGCTAGACCCTCTTCTAGACAGTGATGGGAACGCATTCGAGCCCCCCGTTTGTATCTCGACTACCGTAAACATCACTCTCCCTATATCCAGTACCTATGGCCTCAATGGAGTTAGTGCCTCTGGCCTTAACACAGCGCTCGAGGGTTTGCTTGTGTTGGGTTCAGAAATTACAACAAATTTCGATGTGAAAGTGAATCCGGGTCACAAAGGGACCTATTCAATCCAACCACCAACTTACGCCACGGTCGTTGAAGCGGGTGGTTGGGTGGGTACTGAGGTTCAGGAAGCAGGCGGAGGAGTTCCGTACAAATCCGGACTATGGAGCGTGGATAACCGCGTAAATCCCAGCGGGATTCTTCAAGCCGATTTGGACATGACGATGGGCTTCAGGGACATCGAGGGGACGGATGTCGTGGTTGTTAGCCCTCAGGACAAGAGCCTGGATCTCAGAGTTTCAGTGGACCTTTCCGATGAGGAAAACTCATTCATCGAGGTCATAGTGGGGATTTACCAAATCCAGACCAGCACCTTGACTAGTTGGGGCGTAGAACCACTGATGCCGGCCGAGAAGGCAACTATCCCAGTTATCACATCGGATGGGATACGCATGGCGTACCACACCGGTTTGTTGGATCTGGACGACCTGTCCAGCAATATGCCCGTCTCGGGGATTGGGGAGGCGCTTGCTAGCTCCAACGTGAACGTGGCGATGGGTGGTTTCACCTGGGATTCCGCCGTGACCCAGGCTCCTTTGGATCCGGGGGGACTGAATCACACTCATGGTTTTGGATGCTCTAGAGGGGTGCATTACTGTATGGAAGGAACAGTGGCTATGGATGACACTTACCCTGTCTACATGCGGTCCGTCAGTCACACATTCCCTCTAAGTCTCGCAGACCTCCTCGGCGGAAACCTAGGCGACTCTGGCTTCTTGAACTCGGTTTCTGGGGATGACCTAGGCAAGGTTCTGAACTCAGGGTTGCAGTTTTCCACTGTCCTCAGCGATGAAACGATGGAGTCGTTCGTCGGTAGCCTCATCCCCAATGGAGTTAGTGCGGATCTAACGATGACGATCGTTCTTCCCACATGGGCTTCAACGTTCGGAGGAGGGGACTCCATCGTCCTGACATACAGGGCAGACGGTAATCACGACGGGGCAATCAGCATCACCGGATCCGAATCCTTCGAATGGGATCATGCAATTTGCAGAACCACTGCGTTCTCGGACTGCGTTGATCAGACGCCAGACGTGGTTTGCACTTCAGTACAGAGAAGCTGCGGATATGTTGATGTCGATTTTGATCTCGAGGAAGTGTCTTTCGCAAGTCTTCCTCTAACCAAAGGAGGTCATGTGGAATTCGCTCTATCGGTAAATCTCACCATTCACAGGATCGGTGTTCCCGACGCCTTGTTCGAGGCGATGAATTCGGGTTCAACAAACATTGATCTGGATGTCCTGCCATCCGATCTTCTTCGGGCTTTCCTCGAGATTGGGGGTAGAGGCGACCCGCTAGAAATTGAATGGGGGCTGCCGGGATGTGACAGTAAGAGTTACTGCGACCAGACAATGGAGTTCTCCTCCACCGGCCTACCTGCTTATGCAGATAGCCTGAGTAAGGATATTGAGAGCCTACTCAGGGATGCTTCCGCGGCTGCTACTGAGAACAAGGGGAACGGAATCGGAACTGTGGATATGTCTGGTTTGTCTGTCGATATCCAACTCCCGAGCGAGATGCTTACGGACAATGACGAGTCCATCGGTGACGAGAATGGGATTGTTCTGAGTGTGAATATTCCGAAAGTCAAGATCGCGACTGGTTTAGACAACTCCTGGTTTGAACTGATAGGGATCCTTAGGGGTGGAGAGGGTGAAGTCGAACTAAGAATCGATGCAACCGATCCGGCGAGCGCTCTTGTTGCTCCATTCCTCGAGCCGATGGTTGCCGCCATGAGTGGGCTTACAGAAGCCCTCTCCGCTAGCATGGTGAGCGCTGAAGGGGTGCGGACCCCCAAAGCACTCTGGTTCGACGTGCCAACGTCGGAATTGGCCGATGTCGGACCCACTGAGATGGGTCTTGACCTTCAAGGATTCATCACGGTCACGCTGCCGGTAGGCATACAATTGGAGGACTACAGTTCGAGGAATGGCAAGTTGCTAGTGGTGGAGGAGGGCGGTAGGCAGACCGTCACCTACGAAGTTGGACCAAGCATGTATGACGATAGAGTGGAGTTCAAGGTCCTCCTAACCCCGATGTGGGTAATTTCCCAGATTCAGCTTTATCTAATCGGTGTGATTCTGTTCTCTCTATGGAGAGTCAGGAGGAGGATGTCTCGAAGAAAGCGCAGAAGGAGAGCGGCGGCGTTGGAGGCTCTCGAGGAGTCGGCCGCCTCACCTATGGGATACGTCCCCCCCCAGCCCACCGTGGAGGTTCTGCAGGTGTCGGACAATGGAATCGTAATCAAGAGAAGGCTGGTAGCCACTTAGTGAGGATATATGAGAGCCCTGCTGATGGTTTTCGTAGTGCTCGCTGCTACGCTAAGCGGGTGCATTGGGGATAGTGATTCCAGTCTGGGGCCAGATGATCTTGAGGTGGTGCCAGGCATCTTGGTATCGGGGGTTTTCCAGGATGTAACCTTAGAGGCGAGGCAGGCAATGTCGGTCTTCGTTCCATACTTGGTTAGAGATCCAGTTACCGGTTTCGTGCAGAATTCCACCGTTGTGGACATCAGCAAGGGGGGGTCGGTCACGCTCGACTTGCTCGCCCCGCCAAGGGTCTCGCTGCTAGTAATGCTAGTCGGAGACGAGGGTCGTTCAAACTGGCCGGTCAGAGGCGCTAACGAATCTTGGGGTTCGTGGTTGGAGAATGGAGGTGCAGCTGGAGATTTTGGGTTCGCTGTAAGCAGAACCAATCACAACACGACTCTGGATTCCCTGAACTCTAGCTCGGATTCTGGTGGTCCTGTGTTGGTGAAGGCCCTCCAATCCGAGAGGTCGGCTTCTGTCGCAGTGGATGAAGGGGGTGCCCACTCCTCTGGTTTGGTTCATGGGAGAGACGTCTACGAGACTCTTTTCGATATGACCGACCCAACGAACACACTCGACCCGGTCGACGGGAAAGCTGGATACTGGGACAGGTGGGCGGGGCAGGGAAACCCTGCTTACGAGGATGCCGCTCAATATCTCATTTCCGAGCTTTCCTCATTCGGCCTCGAAGTGATGGCCCACCGTTTCGAGTTCACGGACATACTAGGGAACCAGAACCCAGAGTCGTACAATGTGTGCGCCTACAAGTGGGGAAGCGTCTTCACAGACGAATGGCTAGTGTTCGGAGCGCACTTCGACGTAGCGCCTCCTGCGAATCTGGTCTTGCTCGATCCGCACATCACGGGTCAGAGGACTTACGGTACTAGAGTCGGGGCCTACGACAACTCAGCAGGAACATCCATGGTGCTGGAAACCGCACGGGTTCTCGCTAACTTCGAGACCAGGCGGACGATGGTTTTCTGCCTATGGTCTGGTGAAGAGGGTGGCAAGAGAGGGTCTGATTACTGGACTGACTACTACGTTAAGGAGGATAACCCAGATGTCACGGTTACCAACTACATCAACCTCGACATGGCAGGCGTAAACTGGCCCGGGGGAGGTGGTGCGCCCCACGGTGACCCAGATCCCCAGATTGACGAGGATGGCTATCCGAAGGACGCGGAGGTTTGGCCTATGCGCGTGTACATCGGACCCGGCCCGAACCATGACAGGCTAGACCAGCCGGGAATGGTTGGGCTGTCCAATTGGATAGGGTCGGATGCCTTGGGCCTGGAGGAACAGATGGGCACTCTAGTGGGAGACGGTTATGCAGCCGATACATGGAAGACCGACGTGTGGTTGGACATGGACAGGCCCGAGATAATCGTCTACGAGGACACCACTGCGCGAAGCGACCATGCCAGCTTCCAGGACAACCTCGGCACCGTGACTGTGGGTTTCGGAGGCCTAGTAGACGGTTACTGGTGCTATCACCAAACATGTGACACGCTCGAGGAGATGGAACAGTGGATGGATACCACAGGCAAGGACTATGGAGACGAAAATACAGGAGTCGCGAATGTTGTCAACAGTCTAGATATGATCACATGGTGGGCGCTAATGACGTTCTTCCACTGCGACGAGCAGCCCGTGTTGAATGCCATAGGCTGATCGAGCAGCCGACTACAGAATTTCAGTGAATGTGAAGTAGACCATGGCTATTGCTACGCTTAGGCAGGTGTAGAAGATAGGTTCAGACCAAGTCTTGATCTTCTTCCCGTCGAGGGGGCCGAATGGAATCATGTTGAACGCACACAGAATCGCATTGCCCGACAACCAACACCGGAAGACTACGTGGTCCTCCCCAACGAATCCGCCTAGGACCAGCCATGCACTGAATCCCAGAGCCCATAGGACCATGTTGGAAATGGGCCCTGCCACAGCGATCTTGCCGAATTGGTTCCTCGTGGCATTGCCTGCCACCATCACCGCCCCAGGGGCCATGAATACGATTCCAAGGAATGCGGCGAGGATCAGTCCGAACCGGAGACCCCCAGGGTCGGCGCGGAACTCAGCCCAACACCCGTAGTATCTGGCGACGAACTTGTGAGCGAACTCGTGCAGGACGAAGGCAGGCGCAATCGAAATCAGAGACAGCAGGCAATAAAGAGGGAATTCCTTGGAAAGGGAGAACACGCCGCCATCGAACATCAGTGCCAAGGCCAGCGTGAAAGCCCCCGTGGCTAAGGCGAGGTGTTGGACCTCAGTACTCGAAAAGTGCCAGATCGAACCCTTGTGCATGGTGGCCGAATGCATGGATCTGGGGTCTCCGAAGAAGCTGGAAGTCATCGTTCCTCCTTGGTCCATCTGCACTATGCGTATTCGTGGTTGCCTCCAGGTTCCGTCATCCCTTGCGGCCGAATGGCTGCTTGCCCTCCGCTGGGCTTCAAGGGGGTCATCGTCAACCCACCATGCACGAGGGTCCCTCTCGGCTGCCATGTAATACTGGTCTCTATCGTCTGATATCAATGCTATTCGGAATCATTCGTCCAGCATTTCCTCTATCTCGGAAATCAGGTCGTCCCACGTCATTGGTGGTTTGGAATCCCCATCTCGAAGTATTTCGCGCATTTCCTCCATCTGCTCTTCATCGGGTGGATTATCTGCCCACTTGTTCTTGTTCCCGACTTCCCGTATCAAGGAAGTCTTCCGAGAGAGCCTCTGGCTCCTCAGGCGCCTCTCTCCTCCCTTCTCCGGGTCGTGCTGATGCTCGTTGATCATTTCAGAATAGGTTTGCATCCACTTCCCATGGGAGTCGTCATCGGTGTGGCTGAAGGGGTCTGCTAGCATCGTTACTAATTCCCTAGCAAGGCGTTGTGCCTTGGTAATGGCCTTTCCAGATGTTAGCCTATCCCTAGCCCTAGTGTGCGCCTTGATGCATTCCTTGCACCTGGTTGATCCGGCTACATCCGGAGCATCGCACATCAGGCAGCATACCGAGAATCCCATCTGCTCCATGGCCCTTCTGGGAAGCGACATGGTTGACGCTACCAGAATGGAGTTATGAGAGTCACTCGGATTCGAAGGCAGATAGGTCCCCGAAACCTTCCAACAGGCTCGGTCCGCTTCCAAGGTAGCAAAGTATCCCTCGCCTGCTTCGGGAGTCCTCTGGTGTGGAGTTGTGGTCGGTGGCGCAAGATCCGGTGCACCCGTCTGCGAAGGCAATGTACACCCTTCCTTCCCTATCGATATGCAGATCGTTGAAATCGAGCAGGTTTCTGTTTGAGCCCCCGATGTCACGACAGTCCCCGCTATTGAGGCATATGCTGCCAATCTGAACTGGGTCGGAGGAGGCGCGAACCGTGTGAAAGGTCGGATTGGGGTCTAGTGCATTCAGGCTGTATGTGACATAGAGGTAGTAGCTAACGTTTGCATTGGCGTAGTGGGCGTTGCCATCCCACGGCTCTCCATCGATGTTGGATTGGTTCAACTCGCTGCCATTCTCGCTACCGAGGTATGTAATCGCGATTCGGCCCGGGTCACCAGCATCGATTTGGGGGAAGGCGGTGGAGATTACTTGGTTGGGGCTGATGCGCATGCTGGTCTGGCTCCATGTCTCTCCCGAGTCGGTGCTGGTCGCCATGTAAACGCCCTCATCGGCCCCTGTCCAGATATGGTACGCATTCGATTGGGTGTCAGTGGCTACCTCTGAGTTCTTCCTAGGATATGGTGTCCCCTGGTCCTCGCCCATCGTTCGTTCGAACCATGTCAGTCCGTTATCCTTGGAGACTATGACTGTGGGAGTCTCAACCCTTGGTGTGACGTAGACCGTTCCATCGGGTGCAGAGGTTATGGCACCGTGAAGGCCTCCATTGGAAGTCGCTAGACCAATGAGCAATCCTCCTGCCTCGAAAGTAGCGCCACCGTCGAAGCTAGTGTAGCAGAAGATTCCTACGCCCTTGTTGTAGCAGTAGTAGACGGCTTGATCGTAGAATACCTGTGAAACGATTCCTCCTATGCCGTAGCCACTTCCTGTCCATGGTCCGGTTGCCAGTTTGATGTGATCGTTGATGGGGGTCGAGCCTGAGTCGTGAGGGTTTCCTACCCAAGATTCACCATCGTCGTCGCTCCAGCAGATCCAAGACGTCTCAAGGCCTTGCATCTGTACATTGAAGATTCGGTCGGTTACTGGATCGACCCAGCCATAAGGATCGTTTGTCTGGAACGCACACAAAGGGCCAGTGACGTCCTCCCATGTCCCTCCATGATCACAGGATCGCATTACCTTCTCGAATGCTATGAAGAAGATGCACCCGCTTGAGGTCACCCCAATGCTCGGTTCCGCACCATCCTCGCCTACGTCACTGAAGTTGAACACTAACGGAAGGAGTGTTTCGTCTACTGGTTGACCATCTGGTCCCGTGACGAACACCCCTGTTGGTGATTTTTCGTCTACGGCCTCGCTAGTTGAATTGTCATCTTGAAGGCATCCTGAGAAGGGCATCAACACCAGCATTAGTGTGATCGCGAGCGTCAGGCCTGTGCGTATCATTGGCTCCTGCCGACACGTAATCGGCTTGAAACCTGCTGATTATTAGGAGTCTGTCCATCGGGGTTCTAATGGACCCGGAAACAATCCATCGAAGACGCTGGATTATTCTCGCAATAATGAGTCTGAGTCTTGTAATCACTCTTCTCAACAACGTCACAGTTAACGTCGCCTTGCCCGAGCTATCGAAGGAGTTGGGCGCCGATAACACGGAATTACAATGGATCATGGATGCATACGTAATTGTGTTCGGAGGATTGCTTCTCGTGATGGGAGCGGTAGGTGACCGATTCGGAAGGAAGCCTGCTTTGCTCGCCGGTCTTGCCATCGTGGGTATGGTCTCAGCTTTCACGGCACAGTATGCCACCACTTCCGAGCAAGTCATCGGCGCTAGGGCCCTGATGGGTTTAGGCGCGGCCCTGGTGATGCCAGCGACGCTCTCTGTGATAGTCGTCGTCTTTCCTCCCGAAGAGAGGGGAAAGGCAGTAGGCGTCTGGGTTGGGATGGCCGGAGTTGGTGCTCCGATAGGCCTCCTAGTGGGCGGATGGGCCGTGGAAAACTTCGATTGGAGAGCTGTCTTCTGGATTAATCCGCCGATAATCGCGTTGGCGATGGTACTGAGCATGCTAATCGTTCCGAACTCTAGGGACGAAGGTGATTCGCCCATGGACCCAGTTGGAGGGACGCTTTCAGTTGGGGCTCTTGGGTTTGTTCTGTTTGCGATAATCGAGGGTCCCAGTTTAGGGTGGACAAGTGCGGAAGTCTTGACACTGGGGTTCACGGGAGTAGTCCTGTCTTTTCTTTTCGTTTGGTGGGAGAAGAAAACGGAGCACCCAATGCTCCCAATCGATTTCTTTCAAAACAGGGGGTTCACTCTAGGTTTGGTTGCGATTAGTCTGGCTTTCTTCGTAATGTTCTCGTTCATGTTCACACAAATGTTGCACTTCCAGTTAGTTAGGGAAAGGAGTGCTTTAGAGGCGGCATTGCGGTTTCTCCCTCTGCCGCTTGGGCTAATGCCCAGTGCTGCGAATAGTGATGGGTTGTGCGAGAGGTTCGGTAGCAACAATGTTGTTTCATTAGGACTTGCAATAATAGGGACGGCAATGGTGATCTTTACTACAGTGGGAGTGGGGACTCCATATTGGACACTTGCGGTAATCTTCTTCCTCGTTGGGGTGGGGATGGGCCTGACTATGGCCCCATCAACCACCATGGTGATGGATTCTATCCCTCATGACAAGGCGGGTGTGGGGAGTGCGACGAATGATGCTAGCAGAGAGGTTGGGGGCGCCTTCGGAATAGCCATCGTAGGTAGTGCTGTGAATGAGATATATCAGAGAGAGATGTCAGTCCCTGCGGGTCTTGAGTCAAATTCGGCTCTGATTTCTGAGTCGTTCCCTGCTGCCATTAGAATAGGGAACGAGTTGTTGGCCCAAGGAAACCTGGTTGGAGCAGAGCTAATTGAGAATGCGCAGCTAGCGTTCGTAGAAGGGATGACAGGGGCTGCAGCGATTTCGGCCATAGTGGCATTTGTGAATGCGGTTCTAGTAAAGCTGTACATGCCAATAGGTGTTGCTAAGGATTCTGGAGACGCTCTGGCGTAGATTGTCACATGGGATGGAGAGGCCCCCTTGAGTCGATGCCCCAGGTAGTCGTGCTGGCAGGGGGGCTGGGAACGAGGCTCGGAGAGATCTCCGAAAGTACTCCAAAGTCCCTAGTGGAAGTTGGTGGGAAACCGATGCTATTCCATATCCTCGATTGGGTCGCTTCACAGGGTTGCAGTAGGGGTTTGATTCTGACTGGTCATCTCGGGGATCAATTCGAGAATATAGAACACCAGGACATCGGATTAACATTCTGCAGGGAGTCTAGCCCCCTCGGTACTGGGGGCGCACTTTGGAATGCTAGGGATCTGATAGAAGACCGCTTCGTTCTTCTCTGGGGTGACGACCTGCACATGATAGATTACCATGAGCTCATTGATACCCATCTAACTTCAGGTTGCGAGATGACTATGACAGTAACTCGTGAATACCCCGCATTCAATCTTGAATACGCAAGTGGCCGAGTTTTAAGATACGACAAGGATGGTGTGGATCCCTCGGGGCTGAATGGCTATGAGGCAGGCACTAGCATCGTCGAGAAGTCTGTGCTGGAGAGGCATGGGGCGGATGGGGCATGGAGTTGGGAGGGTGTCGTATATCGTTCGATGGCAGGTTCGATCGCCGCTCACATCGATGATTCCCCCTTCTGGGATGTGGGGACCCCTGATCGCATTTCCAAGTTAGACCGATTCCTCAATGAACGCTGATTCCGATGGCACTAGTAGTTCTCCAGGGAGGGCGTTCTCGTTTTCGATGAGTGCGAGTATCATCCCCCCATGCCCGCCGCCCATTAGTCTCGCCCCGAGGACCCCGGGTGTGTCTTGGATCTCTCTGACAAGGGAGTCAATCGCAGGTGTGCTTGCTCTGATGTTGTCACGGATTGACGCATGAGATTGATTGAGTATCTTCCCCAGTCTGTTTACATCACAATGTAGTGCTTCTCTGACTCTGTCGGATTCTAGAAGGGCATGCATTTCCCTCATCTCGGGGCAAACTTCTGTGCTATTGTAGTTAGTTTCCCCAAGATTTCTTCGTATTCCGCTGTCGACCAGTTTGAATAGCCAGTCTGGAGGGATTTTGAAGTCGGTTACAGACATGCCATCAAAGTCAATCAAAGCAGCCTGCCCACTTGTGGGGTGAGTGATTGCGATTTGGTCAAGTAGGCCGCAATCGGAGCCAAGAATCTCGTGTTCGATTCTCTGAGCTTCAAGTGAAACGGCCATCATATTGTCGTGATTCTGGGAGCACATGGCCACAGCTACGCAAAGAGCGGCAGAAGATGACATGCCTGCTCCGATAGGGATTTCCGATTGAATAGTCAATTCCGCGTCCCACCCCCTTGCAGCATTCCAGAGCCTTACCAGAGTGGGGTCGTCACCAGTTAACGTGCTAGAACTGCTCGCAGATAGGACTAGCCTATGCTGGCTTGGGAAGGATAACGCCAATCCACCAAAGCGATCAGTGTGCTCTCCGATGATGTTGATTCTCGCTGGTACACTCGCAGTCCTTCTCATTTTTTCACCGCTGATGATCCCCCGATTGCACGCAATCAGAAGCCGATCTGATCTTCGTGGCCGCATTCCGGGTGTGCGCAAATGACCTTGTATCTCTCTCTCTTTGGTCGGGGTATCTGCATCCTGCTGCCGCACATAGTGCAGTGGTGGGTGACTGACTCTGGCTCCTTCTTGACCACTTCATCGATATCCTTCAAATCGCTTAGCACGGTCTGTGAGCCGGAAGTGGTCCATCCAATCTGGTCCGTGTATTCATCTGCTTCCTCGGACAGTTTCTTTGCCCTGAGGCCGAGCTTGATCTTGAGTCTGCCCCCCTTCTTTTTCCCGATAGGGGGCTGACCAGGTTTACCCTTCTTCGGTGCTGGTCTCCTCTTCTTTCCCTTCGGCCTTCCCTTCGGTGCTGGTCTCCTCTTCTTTCCCTTCGGCCTTCCCTTCGGAGGGCCGGATCGGGGAGCTGCTGGTTGGGGGGCTGGTGCTGGCTTGGGAGGAGCGGGTGGGGCTGCTGGTTGGGGGGCTGGTGCTGGCTTGGGA
>Ga0207993_1000007_pt1 | contig 103280 bp, 99 predicted proteins | sample ETN01SmetaG_2_FD_185791 | JGI IMG/M metagenome (GOLD analysis project Ga0207993, IMG submission 185791) | Marine microbial and viral communities from oxygen minimum zone, Eastern Pacific Ocean - ETNP2014F12-01SV265 (SPAdes) (version 2) | ecosystem: Environmental > Aquatic > Marine > Oceanic ...
CCCACACGTATGAATTATTCACGAGCTTTAGCAACCGTTGCAGTGGTAGGAAGACAACTAGGGAATCGCCTGACAAAAGGTTGATGTCAAATGCCGCAAGACCTATATGAGACACTTGGGTTAACTTCTGATGCCACTCCTGATGAAATAAAACGCGCTTATAGAAAACTTGCCCGGCAATATCATCCAGATACCAATCCTGATGATCCGGAAGCCGCTGAACGTTTCAAAGAGATTGCTTCTGCCTATGAAATCCTTTCCGATCCAAATCGAAAAGCACGGTACGATCAATTCGGCGAAGCTGGCTCTTCTTCAGGCATGCCGGGTCCGTTTGGTGATTTCACAGATCTTTTTTCCTCATTTTTTGGCGGCACTCAACGAACAGCATCAACGGGACCTAATGTTGAACGCGGTGAGGATTTAGAAGTAGAACTTACGCTCGATTTTGAAGAAGCAATATTTGGAACTGAAACCGAAGTGACTGTCCGTACCGCAGTGGCATGTGAACCTTGTGAAGCGACTGGAGCGGCAGTAGGAACTAAACCAGTTTCTTGCAGCAGATGTGACGGAATAGGGCAGATACGCGAAATGCGTAGATCCATACTTGGTCAAATGCTAACGCAGACAATTTGCCCGAATTGCAATGGCTCAGGACTAGAAATTCCTAATCCTTGCAAAGAATGCAACGGTGAGGGCCGAGAAATAAAGAACGTCTCAATATCTATAGAGGTGCAAGCGGGGGTCGCGGACGGAAATACTCTCCGGCTTTCGGATAGAGGAGCTATCGGGAGAAGAGGCGGCTATTACGGCGATCTATATATTCATCTTCAAGTAGAGGAGCATCCCATAATTGAACGTCAAGGCGACCACTTGTTACATCGGCTTCATATCCCCATGACACAAGCAGCTCTTGGTGTTGACTTCGAATATGAAACTCTCGACAGTAGAGAAAAGATCTCTGTGCAGCCAGGAACTCAATCAGGTCACGTATTCCGTTTGAAAGGAAAAGGCGTTCCACGCCTCAACGGTCGAGGTAGGGGGGACTTTGTTATTGAGATGATTGTTGATACCCCTACAGACCTTACTCCTGAACAAGAAGATATTCTTCGTGAATATGCGGAGAAGAGAAACGAAGGGGTGAGTTCTAACCAGAAGCGAACGTGGGGCCGACGATAATCAAATAAACGCTTAGCGTGATTACTTCAACTAAGGAACATGAGAAGAGAAGTGGAAAAAATAGCCTCTGAACTGGACTTATTTGAAGAAAAATGAAGAATTGTCAGCACAATCTAAATCCGGTAGGATCACAAACATGACCACTTTATGTGTGGTCTTTTTAATGACTAGCCTTCAACCTCAGGAGACCTATATCGATGGAAGATGAACTTGATGCCTTGTACCGTCGACGAGTAGGTGAACGTATAAGAGTTATTAGAAGGCAGCAACGGCTTTCATTGCATGACGTAGAAGATCGATCGGAGTCTGAGTTCAAAGCCTCTGTTCTAGGAGCGTATGAAAGAGGGGAGCGCGCTATATCAGTTCCCCGGTTACAACGATTAGCCCGCTTTTACGGTGTCCCAGTAGATCAGCTACTACCAGCAGAGGCCGAAAGTGAATCCGGAACTTCGAATCAGAAAAATACGGGATGGGTACCAGGTCAAAAAATTGTTATCGACCTCACTAAATTGACCGAAGTGGAAGGCCCCGAAGCAGAAATGATCGAACGTTATTTGACAATCATTCAGGTCAAACGCCAAGATTTCAACGGACGAGTTTTGACGATACGCGGAGATGATTTACAAGCACTCGCAGCAATCTTAGGAACAGATGTAGATGCAGCAGCTCCTCGACTAGAAGAACTCGGGCTCCTGTATCGACCGGACGCTGCTTAAAGCGAGTCCCGTTACCTGATATTCTTTCACTGTTATGGGAATTTTGTCGCGTGCTCTTCGAAGTGGAGAAGGTAAGAAAATAAAAGCCCTTGAATCTTTGATTCCTGATATCAACGCGCTTGAATCCGAGATGACCGGCTTATCTGATCAGCAACTCCAATCAAAGACAGGGGAGTTCAAACAACGCCTAGACCAAGGCGAAGATTTAGACGATCAGTTAGTTGAATCCTTTGCAGTGGTACGAGAAGCAGCATGGCGTGTAATCGGCCAGCGCCATTATGACGTCCAACTCATGGGTGGAGTTGCCCTTCATCTCGGTTGGGTCGCTGAGATGAGAACCGGAGAAGGAAAAACTTTAGTCTCAACTCTCCCAGCTTATTTAAATGGGCTAACTGGGAAGGGCGTTCACCTTTGCACAGTAAATGATTATTTAGCTACACGCGACGCGGAATGGATGGGCCAAATTCATCGTTGGCTAGGACTAGAGGTAGGGCTAGTTGTTCCCGAGGTACGTGAACCAGCAGAGAAACGCAGAGCCTATGAAGCAGATATAACTTATGGCACAAACAATGAACTGGGATTTGATTATCTTCGTGACAATATGGCGTTGTCGATTAATTCGAAAGCGCAACGAGGTCACGCCTTTTGCATCGTAGATGAGGTCGATTCAATTCTGATTGATGAAGCACGCACACCATTAATTATTAGCGGTCGCCTTAGCGAAGCAGCTTCTCTATATAAACGATTTGCAGCCGTTGTTAAAGGGTTAAAACGCGATGTTCATTACGATTTTGATGAAGAGAAACGAATAGTCGCACCGACTGAAGAAGGCGTGCACTCTGTCGAAAAAGCACTGGGGGTCACCAATCTTTACGATGAAGTTTCAGCGAATCTGGTACATCAATTACAGGCAGCGCTACGAGCAAAAGAGTTATACCAACGCGATCGCGACTACATCATCGTCGACGGTGAAGTAAGGATCGTAGATGAATTTACCGGCCGCGTACTAGAAGGGCGAAGATGGTCGGAAGGTATCCATCAAGCAGTTGAAGCTAAAGAAGGAGTAGCGATAAAAGAAGAAAACCAAACGCTTGCGACCATCACTCTTCAAAACTATTTCCGCCTCTATGAGAAACTCGCGGGAATGACAGGAACTGCTGAAACAGAAGCCGCCGAGTTAGCAGGAATCTATGGACTCCAAGTCGTATCAATTCCAACCAACCGCCCAATCGGTCGCGCAGATTCAGAAGACTTTATTTACAAGACGGAAGAAGGAAAGCTCTCGGCACTCATTGAAGATATTTCAACTCGACAAGCAGAAGGACAACCTGTGCTCGTGGGAACGGTCTCGGTCGATAAATCAGAAAAACTTTCACGAGAGTTAGAAAAGCGTGGGATAAAACATGAAGTCTTAAACGCTAAACAACATTTTCGTGAAGCAGAGGTTATAGCACAAGCAGGTAGACCTGGAGCCGTCACTGTGGCAACCAACATGGCAGGTCGAGGAGTCGACATTCTCTTAGGGGGTAATCCTGAGAATTTAGCCAAGCGCCAAGTTCAATCTGAAGGAATTGATCCGAATTCTGCATCGGGACTAAAAAAAGTAGAAACACTGACAAAAAAGTTTGAAGTTGAATGCGATGAGGAAGGTAAAAAAGTTAGAGAGGCGGGCGGCCTCTACGTTCTTGGAACAGAACGACATGAATCACGCCGAATAGACAATCAGTTACGCGGTAGAAGTGGAAGGCAGGGAGATCCAGGAGCGAGCAGGTTCTATCTCTCACTAGATGACGACTTGATGCGCTTATTTGCTGGGGACACCATGCGCGGAGTTATGGACCGTGCGTTACCAGAAGACGTACCAATCGAATCAAAAATGGTTTCAAAAGCTATTGAAAGAGCGCAAACAACTGTCGAGCAGAAGAACGCCGAAGCTCGAAAAAATATATTGAAGTATGACGAAGTGATGAATGAACAACGGAAAGTTATTTATCAAAAACGCGATCGTATTTTGAACGGTGCAAATCTCCGTGAAGAAGTTATTGAAGAAATTGAACTAGCTGCAGAGCGAGAAGTCTTCACCCATTGCGAATCAGAACATCCTGAAGAATGGGATATCGCTAGTCTCCGTACCGCTATAGAAAGTTTCTGGCCGATCTCCCTAGACGAAGAGTCGATGGTCAACGCAGGAACGAAAATAGACCTAATAGATGCACTCATTGAAGATGCATCGAAGGTATTAGAAGCGAGAGAATTGGAACTTGGCCTGGAAACATTTCGCGAAGTCGAACGCCAGGTGATGCTACGCATCATTGACCAACGTTGGAGAGAGCATCTTTATGAAATGGACCACCTCCGTGAAGGAATTCATTTACGAGCAATGGGTCAACGCGATCCTGCCACTGAATGGCAACGAGAAGGATTCGAGATGTTTGGTCACCTCACAAAACTCATAGGTGAAGATTTCCTGAGGTATGTAATGCGCATTCAGGTAGCAGTCGCAGAAGACTCTCCAGCTCCATCCGATGTGGTCACAAGCGGACCAGAAGGTCCAGTGCTTGGAGCTGCTGCTGTTGCAGCAGCAGCAGGAGCACCAACCCAAGTTAAAGAAGCAACACCAGTCCCTAAAACTCAGAAAATAAACGATGAGTGGGAATCCACTCCACGAAACGCACCGTGCCCCTGTGACTCAGGACGCAAATTCAAGCATTGCCATGGCCGATAACCCTCATTTGAATTATGGAAGATATTAACGAAGAGGTAAAAAACCTACGGATACGGCTAGAGGAAGCTACTCGCTATCTTCGTATATCTGAACTAGTCAAACAGCGAGAAGGCCTAGAGAAAGAAATGGCGGACCCAGGCTTATGGGATGACCAGAATCGAGGAAAAGAAGTCCAAAGAAAACTTTCTGAAACTATCGAAGATCTGGAATTTCATGAATTCTTGAAATCCGGAATCGAAGATTTAGAAACACTTCTTGAACTTGTAGACGAAGAAGGTGGAGAATCTTTACAAGGAGAAATTGAATCTGGACTGGAAAAAATTAGTGGCAAATTCGACGAGCTAGAGATTAGATCTTTATTTTCAGGAAAATACGATGAGAGCGACGCTGTCTGCCATATTCAATCCGGAGCTGGAGGCACAGACGCTCAAGACTGGGCTGAAATGCTAGTTCGAATGTACTCACGCTGGGCCGAACGCCGTGGATTCAGCATCGAAATGGATTCCATTTCAGAAGGAACAGAAGCAGGAATCTCATCGGCAGAATTCATTATCCGTGGTCGCCACGCTTTTGGATTACTGCAGGGTGAACGAGGAGTGCATCGACTCGTTCGAATTTCTCCATTCAATAAAGAAGCCAAACGACACACCGCTTTCGCTTCTTTGTATGTTGTTCCCTTTTTTGACAAAGTGACTGATGAAATTGTCATTGATGAGAATGACTTACGTATAGACACCTATCGGGCGTCGGGAGCTGGTGGTCAACATATAAACGTCACAGACTCTGCTGTACGTATTACTCATATACCGACAGGAACAGTAACGTCTTGCCAAAACGAAAGAAGTCAACATCAAAATAAAGAACGAGCAATGCAAATACTTGCAGCCAAATTGCTTGATCTAGAACATCAAAAAAGGCAAGAAGAACTCGCAGAATTAGGTGGGGAGCAACGACAAGTAGATTTTGGAAGCCAAATCCGCTCCTATGTGCTTCAGCCCTATCAGATGGTCAAAGATCTTCGCACAGAACACGAAGTAGGAAATGTTGACTCTGTTTTAGACGGGGATTTAGATGGCTTTATGGAAACCTATTTACGTTGGTTAAAAGAAAAAGAAACCTAATTTTAAATTCGCGCCACACTCAGAGTACAACTCTCTGGTACTGTCCTACTTGAGTAAAAAATTCAACAACCCTTGGAAGTATCGATGATTCGACTAGAAAACGTGACAAAAGTATACAAAGGTGATGTCACTGCTCTCAGAGGCGTCAATCTAGAAATCCAAAGAGGAGAATTTGTATTTCTAGTTGGTCAATCAGGATCAGGTAAGTCAACTTTCATACGTTTATTGAACCGTGAAGAAGTTGCCGATTCAGGAAAGATACTGCTGGCTGGAAAAGACCTAGGCTCTTTACGGTCATGGAGTGTTCCTGCTCTGAGAAGAAATATCGGATGCATATTTCAGGACTACAAATTACTGGAGAAAAAAACAGTCGCAGAGAATGTGGCATTTGCTCTAGAGGTTATAGGCCAGCCACGACCGGTGATCAGAAAACAAGTTCCTGCCATCTTAGATCTGGTTGGACTAAGCCAAAAAGCTGGTCGCTTTCCAGATGAATTATCAGGTGGAGAGCAACAACGGGTTTCAATAGCAAGAGCTTTTGCAAATCGACCAACAGTCATGCTTGCTGATGAGCCCACTGGAAATCTTGATCCAGCAACTTCCGTAGGGATTATGAAGTTATTGGACCTAATTAACCGTCGCGGAACCACCGTAGTTATGGCCACACACGATCGAAGCATCGTTAATTCAATGCAGAGAAGAGTGATAGAACTTGACCGCGGAGTAGTGATACGGGATGACTCCCACGGTATATACGACGAACCAAACGGCGCATACGAATGATAGGTATCTGAAATATGTATCGAATTTGGTATTACTTCCGCGAAACTTTTGCAAGCATCTGGAGAAACTTAAGCCTTACTTTGGCCGCAATCTTCACAGTAGCTATTTCATTAGCTCTCGTGGGGAGCTCTCTCCTAGTGCGAGAAGGTGCAGAGAGAGCCACAGCACAGTTCCAAGAAGGAGTCGAGTTCATCGTTTTCATGAATGCAGATGCCTCAATTGACCAAGACGGAGCAATTAGACAAGTGCTTGATAATAGTCCTGCGATCAAAGACTACGCTTATGTAAACCAAGAACAGGCTTACGAAGAATTCAGTACGTTGTTCTCCGACAAGCCTGATCTTGTCAACAGCGTGTCACCTGCTGTGATGCCTCCTTCTTATCGGATTGTGCCTACTGATCCTTCCGCTGCGAATGTCACAGAACTAGCTCGTCAGTTTGCTAATCAACCGGGAGTAAAAGAAGTAGCGACCGCAACCGAAGCGATTCGTCAAATAGACGATTTCTCCACCCGTGTAAGTCAGGCTCTTTTAGTCGCAGCAGTTGTGCTTGTAGTGGTATCAGCACTTCTGATTCTCAACACTGTTTTCACGGCGATAGGAGCGCGCCGGCAAGAAATTGAAGTAATGAAACTTGTTGGTGCTACAAATTGGTTTATCCGGATTCCTTTCATGTTGGAGGGGACTATCCACGGGCTTATCGGCGCTGGGTTAGCTATTCCCGCACTTTTTGTAGTTGATAATAAAGTCTTAGCTTTCTTCCAGGAGTCAGATGCCGTTCCTTTGTTTAGGGGATTTGCTGTTCCGAGCGGATTTGTATGGGATACCAGTATTTGGCTCCTCCTAATTGGAGGTGCAGTAGGAATGATTGGATCTGCGATAGCGGTAACTCGTTACTTGGATGTCTGATCTGTGGACCCTTTAACTGAGTCTGAAGAAGGTTGGGTTCCAATCGTTTCGGCAGATATTCCTCCTGGGACGTTAGTAGAAGCAGTATTTGAATCTGAAGAATTGGTTGTTTGGAGGTCAGCGGATGGAACTCCTTGCATTATGGAAGCCAGATGTCCACATCAGTGGTCGCATTTAGGCGGCGAAGGAGTTGTGGAAGGAGAAGAGTTAGTATGTCTTACACATTGTTGGCGGTTTTCGCTAAATGGAGAAGGTTGGAAAGAGGGCATGACTGGCCGACGTGACCGAAAAGGCGATATTGAAGTTTGGCCTTGCAAGGAAGAGTCAGACTGGATATGGACACAAAGGAGAGGAAATGACTGAGAACTTAGATCCAAAGTTAATCGGTAAATACACCATGGCGACATGGAGTTACAAGCAAGGCGAGATGGTTGCGTTGATGATTCATCTTGGGCACAGACTTGGACTGTATAAAGCGATGGATGGGGCTGGCCTTGTCACCCCTGAAGACTTAGCAAATTTGACTGGACTGCATCAAAGATGGTTAAAAGAGTGGCTAAGAAGTCAGGCCGCTGCACAACTGATTAAATCTGAAGATGGCGAGACATTTTTATTTGAACCCGAAGCCGCAGAGATCTTAGCTAGAGAAGATTCACCCAAATTTTCTGCAGGAGCGTTTGCTGTAGTAAGACCCAGAGAAGTGGTAGATGGTATTGCTGATTCTTTCCGAACAGGATTAGGGCTAAATTATGATGGTTTGGGTTCTGAATCAGCACAACACGTAGAGGGAATGTTGGGACCGATGACAAAGGCCTTGCTTCTGCCCACAATAATTCCCAATCTTTCTGGTGTAACAGAAAAGCTTGAAAACGGTGCTCGTGTCGTAGATGTCGGCTGTGGTGGAGGGATGGTGATTGATATGCTTTCTGAGGCTTTCCCTGCTTCAACTTATGTTGGGTATGACCCATCTGAAAGAGCTATTGAATTAGCTTCAAAGCGACTAAGCGGCAGAGATAATGTTGAACTTCAATTAGCTGGTGGAGAAGAACTCCCAGATTCTGGTGACATCGATTTGGTCATTACTTTTGATTGTTTACATGATATGCCGCGTCCAGATTTAGCTATGAAAGCGATTAGAGGGGCAATCAAAGACGATGGAACATGGCTTATAAAGGACATAAAGTCAAGTTCTAATTGGGAAGATAATTTAAAGAATCCGATGCTTGCAATGATGTATGCAACTTCTGTTGGCTCTTGTCTACAGTCAGCTATGTCAGAACCAGAAGCTTTTGGATTGGGAACTCTAGGTTTGAATCCTGATGTGGCAGAGCAAATGACAAGCGATGCAGGTTTCACTCGTTTTACCATGCATGATTTTCAAGACCCAACGAATCTATATTATGAGGTTCGACCTTGAACAATTTCTAACTTATGACTGAAACAGGGGATACGGAAGATCAGAACCCATCTTCTGACGACTCTTCGGAAGAAGAAAGGCAAGGAGAAGATTTTCGGGATTTAGGAACGGAAGTTCCTGAAAATCGCCGACGTTTGCGTTCGACTTTCTTTAAGTTCTCGGCTGAACAAAAAGGAAATTTCGACTCATTTAAAGTTGAGTCGGGTGGGCAATGGACGGAAAGTGAAGCAGATCGAAGAATTAGGGAATTCTTAATCCGGCTAGCAGGTGATAGAGATCTGATTCATGACTCTGATCCAGTTGAATTAGCTCGTAAAAATGACCTTCTCCTCTTATTTGGGCCGGAAGAAGAAAAGCTATTCGCCAAACTTGCAGTGAGATTCCCTTCCGAAACTCTTCAGCGCTGGACAGAATTGCTTGGTGGTGGAGATTCTTCAAATTCGTTTGGTCCGCGCTCGCGAGCTGAACGTCAAGACGAAAAAGCAGTAGCTGCATCGATAAAGAAAGCCTTTCGGAGACGAACACTTACATTTGTAACTGTTGTAGCTATAGCGATATTCGGAACCTTGTTCTTTCGTCAACTAGCTAATGAGGGTATTGTCGGTGATTCAAATCAGGCTTTACGCTTCGCCTCTCAATTGAACGAGTCTGAATTAGGTGGAATAGCTACTGATTTTGGTCCACCAATTTTAGAACCAGAGTTAACTACTGAACTGAACTTATTGGTCGCTCTCCAAGAAGGAGAAGGACCTGAAGAAGAACGGGTACGTCAGGTGGTACCCAACGATTTATTAATCATCAAACCCAATGAGGTAAGTGCAACTGTCTTTGGGTATGGCGGCACGGGTCAAGTGGCAATGATAGGGCCTGAAGGATGGCTCGAAAAAGCTTGTATTCGTGCATCAGTGACTGACAGTCGTTTCCGACCCTTTGATGTGGTTGTTTTTGACTCAACTGGAGACTCTTGTTCAGATCAGATTCTTGGACGCAATGTTTCTGCCACTTGCTTAGGTGAACAAATGTTAATGATTCCCTTGTACATACCACAGGGAGAAGTCAAACACTCAGAAGGTGGAACAGGATGGGCAGAAATGATACGTATCGGATATGAGATGGAAGCTTCGGGATGGGAAACACTTGCCGTCAGAGGGACGATCACTGTTGATTCCCAGCAAAATCAAGTGGAAATACCAGTCTTCAGTGGAGAGGTAGGCGAGGAAATCACCATAGATTTCAACAATTCGAACTCCACGACCTGTATTTTGTCGAACCGCTAATGCCTCGCTGAACTATCCACTAATTCCGGCTACGGTATTAGAGTGTCAAATCTTCCTAAAGAAAAGGCGTCTAGGGCCATTGATTGGACTGGAGAGCATGTAGTCACAACTGTTCATTCTGCGCGAAGACGCTACGACATGGCGCTTTTACGTTTTCAAGCCAGATTGGAAAGTACACAAGCAGACCGTTTCTTCCCCTGGCTAGTTACTCTTGTTTTGTGGGTGGTGTTAGCCCTTTTAGCAGTAGCACGCAGCAAAGATCTAGGACTCAACAGCACTCTTGGGCATCATTTACAAGCACTGCATTTGATGGAATTCGGAACTTCCCCTGAAATAAGTGAACTTGGCATAAATATTTTTGCTCAACACGCTGCTTTCATATTTTTCCCAGTGGCCCTCTTAGCCCGCATATTTCCGCCTACAGAAACCCTTCTAATAATTCAATCCCTAGCTATATCATTAACTGCGGTGCCACTCTGGCGGATAGCTAGAGGGCCAGGCAACCTTCGTATTGGTGCATCTAGTGCTCTTGTTTTTGCTTATGCTCTTCATCCCTCAATACAAAATCTAAACCTCTCAGGGTTCCACCCAGAAGTCTTCGCCCTTCCAGCATTACTTGCCGCTTACCTTGAAGGGCAGAAAGAACGTTGGTGGTCGGTTGGAGTGCTCCTGTTAATAGTGATGACCTCACGTTCAGACCTCGGTTTAGCGGTAGCTGCATTAGGCGCTGTATTCATTTTCGAAGACAAGAAGCGGCATGGTAGTGCAATGGTCTCTTTAGGTCTTTCTTGGTTCTTAATAATGGCATTCATCGTCCAGCCGATCATAGGTAATGGAGAATACCCACATCTCTCATCTTTCTCTTCGTACGGAACTGGCTCTTTCGGAGTTTTATTTGGGATGCTTTCGGACCCTGTTGCTGTATTCGGCGATTTGTTTGCTCGTGAAAGTTTTGAAAAAGTCCTTTTGCTCGTTGCTCCTGTTCTTTTCTTGCCATTAGTAAGAATGCGTTACCTCATACCCGTCTTCCCGCTTCTCGCGTTGTATCTGGTCGCTGAGGGGGGAGTAGATGAATTATCAAATCCTCAACAAGATGTGGCACTTTTACCCTTTGTGTTCATTGGTGCGGTATATGCACTTACACGAGTCGGTGTACCGGGGGTAAAACGAATTCTTGTCGATAAGAGAGTGTTAGCCGTACTGGCGCTAACAGCAGTGGTTTTCTTTATACGAGATGCTGCATCGTCGCCGTATGAGCAACCTTGGGATTGGGGACGAAGGGATGTAAGTGATGTGGCTCGTATTGATGCAGCCGACAGTCTAGAAAATTATGACCGCGTATTAGCACATCCAAGCATATTTAATCTCGTAGCAGAACGAGAAACAGTCAAACTACTTCCAGATGGCAATTATTATCTCCCAAGTTTGGAATTAGTCTCCGGAATAGACGTAATTATTTTTGATTCTGGCATCTCAAATTGGAAGGAAGATGAAGTAAGAACATTTACTCATGCCGTCCAAACCTTAGGCTTCAAAGAAGAATTCAATAGATCCGGAATTACGGTTTTCTCAAAACGACCTTAGCTCGCTTCGCTGTATCCAAATTCCTGCAATTTCGCTTTCAGTAATTCTGAAACACGGTCAAGATCTTCAGGGTCGCCCATCTCCGCTTGAGTAAAATCAAGGTGAGACATGTGCTCAACTGGAACACAATGAACATGCGTATGCGGCACTTCAAATCCGGCAATCATCAAACCAATCCTTGCCGGCTCAAATACACTTTGCTGAGCATTAGCAACAATATGTGACACCTTCATTAAATGCAGAGTTGTTACGACATCTAATTCATGCCATTTATCTACCTCTTGTCGAGGTATAACGAGTACATGACCACGATTAAGTGGACGAATATCTACCATCGCTATGCAAGTGTCATCCGCCCAGATGATGCGTCCTGGAATTTCGTTATTCATTATCTTTGTAAATATTGAAGTCATGCAACCCCTTCGTAAAGAATGCGGTAGATCTGTTCTCTGATCGTAGGCTACAAAATGTGAAACAAGATGTATTCTCAAAATACTTCAATCGGAAAGAAGTCCTAACGCTTCCTAATCTCATTAGTGTGGCTCGATTAGGTTGCATACCCTGGTTTGCATGGCTGCTTCTAGCTAATGATGACAGAGTATTCGCTGGCTTCTTGCTAGGTGTTCTTGGTGCCACGGACTGGATCGACGGTTGGATAGCTCGTAGGTTCAATCAAGTAAGCGAACTTGGAAAAATCCTTGACCCCACAGCCGATCGTCTCCTTCTGATAGTTGCTGTTCCAGTACTCATCTTTGACGGGTCAGTTCCCATTTGGTTTGCAGTAGCAGCTGTTGTAAGGGAGGCGCTAGTAGGAGTAGCGGCGTTACTCTTAGCGTCTCTGGGGGCACGTCGTATTGACGTTACCTGGTGGGGTAAAACTTCTACCTTCGCAATGATGTGGGCTTTCCCTTGTTTCCTTCTCGGCGAATCAGGAGTCTACGGGAACGAATTCTTCACTTTATTTGCTTGGATCTCTGGACTCCCAGGATTGATTATTGCATGGTTTTCAGCTGCACAATATATCCCCTTAGCGAAAGCAGCTTATGACGAAGGACGCTCACCTGAGAAGTAGAATTTGCCTCGACTTTCCTCTAAAGCCTGAAAGAATAGAATGTCGAAACAAGATGTGTCGCATATCAAGGGTAAAATGAACTAATTGCGATTCAGGAGGAAGGCAAATGAGTTCAGTAACTTGTCAAAGTTGTGGACGCATAGATAAGCATGCATCTAGATTCTGCCCGTCTTGCGGGGAGAAACTTACTGTTGATAATGATGAAAACACTGATGCATTTGAAATTGTAGAAGTAATACCTCATGAGTATGATCGTGCCCAATTCCCCGAAAGTTGTGGATTGTTCGTGATCGAATCTGGTCCAAAAGCGGGGGCGCGCTACGGGTTAGAAGACGAACTAATAACCATTGGACGTCACACCAACGCAGGAATATTCCTAGATGACGTAACAGTTTCTCGCCGCCATGCTCAAGTCGAACGAGTCGGCGATCGTTACACCGTCAAAGACGTTGGCTCTTTGAATGGGACATATGTTAATCGTGAAAGAATTGATTCTGCGGAACTTCGTGAAGGGGACGAAGTTCAGATTGGCAGATTCAGACTTGTTTTTTTCCACGGAACGGGTAGTTGAACCGATTATGTCTGAAGGGAACCTTGAAGAAGTAACTAAAGGTCATGACGAATCTATGTCCATCGGAGAACTCCTCGCCGGATTAGAACCAGAATTCCCAGACATCACAATTTCAAAAATCCGCTTCTTGGAGGCCCAAGGCTTATTAGAACCGCAAAGAACCGCTTCTGGATATAGACAGTTCACCACTGATGACATGACTATTTTGCGCTGGATTCTTAGGCAACAACGAGAACACTTTCTTCCACTGAAAGTGATCCGCCAATTATTAGATGAATCTGGAGGGAAAATACCAGAAGAGGACTTCACTGAAAATGAAGGAGAAGTTCAACCATTTCGCGAAAGAGGAAAGAATCGTGCTTTTGTAGGTTCTGTAAGTGTCAGCATTGAAGAGTTAGCTAAAGCTGCTGGTCTGGAAATATCTACACTTAGAGAATTGGAAAAAATGGGTTTACTTCTTGGGCATGAGGCTGGAAGCACCACCGTATATGACGACGATTCTTTACTAGTAGCCCAACTCGCTTCCATGTTCATTGAGCTAGGTTTTGATATCCGCCATTTACGCATGTATCTCGTTTCGGCTCAACGTGAAGCAGGAACCCTAGAACAAGTATTGCTCCCACTTTTACGCGAAGACCCTGCTACTCGCTCACACGTCAATAAGAAATTAAACGAACTCATCGAAGCAGGCTCTCGTCTTCGTCAAATTATTCTTAGACGTTCATTAGATCGGCTCGGCTAAAAAAAGATGAAGCCATCTCAACTTCTCTATACCCGCGATCAAATTACGGAACGAGTGTCGGAGTTAGGTAAAGAACTAACAGCTTCACTTCAGGAAGGCGCGGTAATAGTGGGAGTATTGAAGGGTTGCCTTCCTTTTATGGCGGATCTTGTGAGGGAACTCGACCTCCCAATTGAAGTGGACTTTCTCGCTCTTAGCAGCTTCATGCCGGACACAGGGAGGGTGCGCCTCACTAGAGATCTAGATACAGACATTACCGGCAAGCAAGTGGTGCTTGTTGAAGATCTTGTAGACACCGGCTTACGACTCAATTTCTTATTACAGCATCTTCGAGGCCGTTCACCTTCAGAAGTACGTGTATGCGCGATGTTTGATCGAGTAGAACGCCGAGTTATACCAGTCGAATTACAGCACGTGGGTTTTGAGTTGGACTCTTCTTATGTCGTAGGTTATGGACTCGATCACGGAGGAAAATTCAGAAATCTTCCAGAATTAGTTTCAGTAGAATTAGGAGAACTGGAAAGAAACTCTCAAGAAGTTTGTGATCAGGTTTACGCTTTAGGCCGAGAACATAGACTACTTTCGGAAAATATATGAGGTAGAACAAAGATGATTGAAATGAAAATAATAAACGTTCAGGAAGTTCTACCTACTAATGTCCCAGTGGTCTTACTTCAAGAGGAGACAGGTGACCGAATACTTCCTATCTTCATCGGCAGGCCAGAAGCCACTGCGATCGGTTTGTCATTAGCAAATCAAACACCACCACGCCCGATGACTCACGACCTATTGGTGAAGATTGTAGATTCATTTGGCTTTCAAGTTGAACGTATAGAAATAACTGAACTGCGTGAGAAAACGTTTTTTGCAGATATTTATTTCCGCGGCTCTACTGGAGTAGAGGTAGTTTCTGCTCGTCCATCAGATGCTCTAGCGATCGCTGTCCGAACTGGGGCAGCAATTTATGCTGATGAAGAGGTTCTGAATCAGGCAAGCTACCTTGCAGATGAAGATGATGAACTTTCAGAGGACCAGGTTGAAGAATTTCGTGAATTTCTCGACTCGGTAAACCCAGACGATTTTGCTGAATAAAGTTACTTTTAGTGAGATATTTCGCGCCAAGCGCGCGAAATAGTTGAATTTTTTGCAAAAAAGCCCTAATCTTGGAAAATACACAGGTGTAGTTCATTATTTCTGAGCCCAAATAACTGATCGGAAGCAGATTTTCATGAGTACAAAAGAAACAGAAAAAGGCTATAGCGGCAAAAAAACAGCTGAAATAGTTGGAATCACATATCGCCAGCTTGACTATTGGGCACGAACAGATCTAGTTCGCCCGTCAATGACTGACGCTTCAGGTTCGGGAAGTAGGCGCTTGTACTCCTACAGAGATCTACTAGAGCTAAAAGCAATCAAGACACTGCTTGACGCTGGTATACGCCTAGAGATGGTGCGAGAAGTCTTCTCTTACTTGTCGAGTGAATTAGATGAAGATGTCACACAAGTCAATCTTGTAATTAGTGGGAATAAGTCCGTTTTAGTGAGAAGCGGGGAAGAAATTGTTGATCTCTTACAAAATGGTCAAGGGGTGCTTAACATCCTTCCACTAGCTGGAGTCAAAGAAGAAGTTGATGCAAAAATTGTTGATCTGAATGTCTTTGCTCGCAGGGGAGTAGATGGCCGAGGATCCCCGTTAGTCGTTAACGAATAGATTACGCTCGGTACAGCCATGGCTGAGTTGTACCAAATACAAGATTCAGAAAACTCTGAAAATTTCGCTCATGATTCTGAGAAACGTGTAGCAGAACTTTTTGACTTCTATGGAGTTTCTTGGGAATACGAACCCACAACGTTTGTACTAGAAGAAGATGAGAGCGGAAATCCACTTTCTGCTTTCACTCCAGACTTTTATCTACCAGAACACGATCTCTATCTAGAAATAACTACACTTCGGCAACCACTAGTCACTCATAAGAACAAGAAACTTCGGAAAATGAGTGAAAAATACCCTGATGTAAATGTGCGCATTCTTTACCAGCGAGACATTGAAAGATTATTCATAACGCACGCAGCTTAAGTGCCGCATTAATTCAAGAGATCTGGTTCTTCTCTAATAATCTTGTCAAATAATCCTTGAGCACTAAACCAACTTGCGAAAGGATTCCCAACATACTTGTGGGTATGTTCTGCGGTCTCGTGGTCTAGAACCACTGGTTTGCCTGCTGCTTCTGCGAGAAGTTGCGCTTGGCAAGTCCTTTCCATCGTTACAAAAAGCCAGACTGCTTCATCTACAGAATCGCCAACAGTTAACAATCCATGATTCCGCAAAATAGCGGCACGGTTACTTCCGAGAGAGCGTGCGATCCGGGCTCCTTCTTCAGGGTCATTTACCACTCCGGTGTAATCATCAAACAGGACGTGATTTTGATAAAAGATACATGAGTCTTGAGTTATTGGATCAAGCTCTCGTCCAAGTGTTGACCAGGTTTTTCCATAGAGGGAATGAGAATGCGCAGCAGCAACAATTTCAGGATGAGCCATATGTATTCCAGAATGGATAGCAAAAGCAGCAGCATTTACCGCGTAGTTGCCTTCAAGTATTTCTCCAGTATGTGAAATTAGTAGAAGATCCGATACGCAAATATCGCTAAATGGTTGACCTAATGCATTCACCCAAAAAGTATCAGTGTGCTCTGGATCCCGAACAGTAATATGTCCTGCCACACCTTCACTAAAGCCGAACTTACCAAAAATGCGGAAACCAGCTGCTAACCGTTCTTTACGGTGTTGTCTTTCTTCTTCGATCGACGAAAAGACGGGCATTTCGTAATAAGTAGGTTTACTTCCTTCTGGAGGTTTTTCTGGCATACTTGCTCCTGCTTTGACGTAAATTAATTGTAGAGGAATACCTTCTTCTTAGCCATCTAAGACATCTAACGCTTGTTGTCTGAGCCAGTGGTCGGCTAATACAAGAAGAGTCATCGACTCAACAAGAGGGACAGCGCGAGGAAGCACACACGGATCATGCCGACCTTTAGCGGATAGTTCAACTGGATTATTATCCATGTCGACTGTCTCTTGCGAAGAAGAAATGGTCGCTGTTGGTTTAAAGGCAACTCTAAAAATGACATCGGCGCCATTGCTAATACCACCTTGAACTCCACCAGAATTATTTGTAGCAGTCACTGGCCCAGAATCACCAGCTACAAAAGGATCATTATGCGTCTTTCCTGTCATTTCGACAGCGTCAAATCCGCTACCAATATCAAACCCTTTTACTGCAGGAAGTGAAAGCATTCCTTTAGCTAGGTCCGCCTCTAGGCGATCAAAAACAGGTTCACCGAGACCAACAGGAACCCCTCGTGCAACACAAGTAACAATTCCACCTAACGAATCTCCATTTTTTCGCGCTTCCTCGATGGCAAAAGTCATCTTTGCAGCAGCCTCTGCATCCGGACAGCGAGTGGGATCAGCTTCAATTTGCTCCAGAGTGACTGTAGAGGCATCAACATCCGATTTGATTGTGTGAACCTGAGAAACCCAAGCCAATACTTCTATGTTGTTAGCGACGTTCAACAACTTTCTAGCTACTGCACCAGCAGCAACACGTCCAATGGTTTCACGAGCACTAGATCTCCCGCCACCTTCCCAGTTTCTTATGCCATATTTCTCTTGATAAGTGAAATCGGCATGTGAAGGCCTATACAAGTCTTTTAAGTGATCGTATGCAGCTGGCTGAGCATCTGTATTCCGAACCAAGATCGCGATCGGAGTGCCAAGAGTCCTACCTTCAAATACTCCCGAAAGTATCTCTGCGGCATCTGCCTCTTTCCGTTGTGTAGTCAAATGGCTCTGCCCAGGACGACGACGATCCAGATCAGCTTGTATATCTTCTTCAGAGATTTCAAGACGAGGTGGGCAGCCGTCAATAACTACCCCTATGCCACCACCATGGCTTTCTCCCCAAGTTGAGATCCGAAATGTATGTCCAAAATAACTACTCACTTAATTGATCATAGATGGCAAAGTAGGTGATAGCCGAACACTTTATTTCGATAATAGAAATGATAGGTTTTTTCGATGACTGAAAGTACTTTGAACTTAGCTACAGCATGGGAAGCCATTTCAGATGAAATAGGGGACCAACCCGCACTTTCATGCGCTGGAGTCCGCACTTCGTGGACCAAATTTGATGATAATGCTTCACGATTAGCGATGGCTCTAAGTCAACAAGGGCTTACTCAAGACTCAAAAATTGTTCTCTATTTATATAACGGCCCTGAATACTCAGAAGCACAGTACGCGGCTTTCAAAATACGAGGTGTACCAGCCAACGCAAATTATCGCTATTTAGGAGAAGAGCTCGCTTATATTCTTAATAACGCTGAAGCAGAGGCAATATTTTTTGACCACACATTAGCGGATCGAGTAGAAGCAGCTCTACCAAAGTGCCCACAACTGAAAGCCTTAATTCAAGTAGGTGGGGGAGAAGTGCCTTCGTGGGCGATTTCCTACGAAGAAGCCTTATCTGGAGATCCGATGAAACGGATAAATCGAACAGGGGAAGATCTTTGGTTTTTATACACGGGTGGAACTACGGGGATGCCTAAAGCAGTGATGTGGGACCATCACAATATTTTTGGAATGATGCAGTCTACTTTTAGGTCGCTTGGTGCCACTCTCCCCAATACTCCAGAAGAGGCAGCGGCAATAGCCCGGCAGGTAATTGACCAAAAATCTGAGATGCGTCAACTCTGCGCGGCCCCTCTTATGCATGGAACATCCGGAATAACAGGAATGATCACCCACTCACATGGGGGGCTGATTGCAACACTTACTTCAAGATCGTTTGATCCAGATGAACTTTGGACTGTAGTTGAACAAGAGAAAATAACGATGGTGTCTATTGTTGGAGATGCGTTCGCTAAACCAATGGTGGACTCGTTAGATAAAGCGTCAACTGGGGAAAGCCTTAGAGATGTTTCTTCACTCAGGATGATTTTTTCATCTGGGGTGATGTTTAGTGATCCGGTCAAAGAGCGTTTGCTTGAATACTGCGATGTTTCGATTGTTGATTCTTTAGGTTCTAGCGAAGGAACAGGTATTGGCAATCAGATAACTTCTCGCTCTTCAGGAAATACTGGTACCGCTCGCTTTGTCCTCGGCCCTCATACCCGAGTGTTCACTGATGATGGGACAGAAGTCAAACCAGGATCGAAGGAACGAGGACGTTTGGCTACCGGCTACCCGCTTCCTTTAGGGTATTTCAAAGACCCAGAAAAAACCGCTGCAACGTTTCCTGAAATAGATGGCCGCCGTTGGTCCATAGCTGGTGATTATGCTGTTGTTGAGGAAGACGGAACAATAACTTTGTTGGGTCGTGGGTCAGTTTGCATCAATACAGGGGGAGAGAAGGTCTATCCGGAAGAGGTAGAAGAAGCGCTAAAGACTCTTGAAAGTGTGCGAGATTGCAATGTGGTAGGACTGGAAGATGACCGCTGGGGTCAAGCAGTTACTGCTGTGGTTCAACTCGAAGAGGATGCGACTTTCCAAGAAGATGCAATTGAAACTTTAAAAACAGATGTACGCGGGGTTCTTGCCGGGTACAAGGTCCCAAAAGAGATTGTGCTTGTTCCCAAAATTCAACGAAGTCCTAATGGTAAAACTGATTATAAATGGGCGAAAGAGACAGCCGAGACACTGCTTTCAAAGGATTAAATTAGATCTCTTCAAAGATTGTTTCAGCGCTAGGTGGGCGCCGCTCTTGAATCTCCCTATGGCGAGCAGTGATTGCAGGGATGTGAGTCTCGTCAGTGAAAATCCAGAATTTGTTCTCAGTAACTGCGTCGTGTACTAAATCTGCAACAACATCGGGTTTAAGAGCGTTGGCGCGTAACCATTCAATCATTGCTTCGCGCTGTGACACGTCTTCATCGGAGGGGGGTTCCGCAAGTGAGGATTTCATCCCTTCAGGTTGGTTTCTTTCTGAAGTAAAAATGTTAGTAGAAACAAATCCTGGGCATAAGCAAGAGACACCTACATTGGATCCAGCGTCCCTCATTTCGGCGAAAAGCGTTTCGGCGATAGTTACCGTTGCATGCTTTGAGGCACTATAGGGTCCGAGATTAGCAAAAGATGTATGCCCAGCTACTGAAGCCGTCATCACTACATGCCCCTCATCTTGCTTAACTAAGCCTGGTAAAAAAGCGTTTAAACCGTGGATTATTCCGTAGAGATTCACGCCTAAAACCCATTTCCACTGTTCAAGAGAACTCTCCACAATGGTTCCACCTGAAGCAACCCCTGCATTGAGGCAAAGAACATGAGCAGCACCGAACTGACTGATCACAGTTTCTGCAAAATTATTTACATCCTCAGGATTGGAGACATCACATGGGATACCCAGTACTTCGATGCCGCTAGATTCAAGATTTGCGACAGTTTCTTCCAAAACAGGGACTTCTACGTCAGCTAAAGCAAGTTTCATACCAGCGGCTCCGAATCTCTCGGCAAAGGACTTTCCTAGGCCAGAGGCCCCACCAGTAATTACTGCAACTTTTCCATCTAAATTTTCCATAAGTTTCCTTAAATTATTTCATTTCGAATTCTAGAAGAGCCTGCTCTATAACCTCCGGCAAAGCAGGATGGATGTACAATTGCTCTCTGCCCATTTCATCTACAGTTTGCCCTAGGGTCATCCCTTGTATCAATTGCTGAATCAAAGTAGGGGACTGAGGCCCAATAAGATGAGCGCCCAAAAGGGTTCTATTTTCTGGGTCGGCTAAAAGCTTGATAAAACTGGTTTCATCTTCCATTGCCCACCCGTAAGCAGTATCGGCAAAAGAACGGCTCGCTACTAAATATGAAATCTTTTCTGCCGCCGCTTGTTGCTCCGTCAGTCCAACTGAAGCAATAGGAGGGTAACCAAAAACAGCAGCAGGAGACAATGAACGATCAACTGATAAAAGATTTTGCGGATTGCATATATTGTGTCCAACTATTCGAGCGTCCGCGTTAGCTAAATGCTTCAACTGAATTGGGTTAGTTATGTCACCAATAGCCCAAACACCTTCAGCGGAGGCCTGCAAGAAGGAATTAGTAGCAATATGTCCACTGTTTGTTATTTCAATGTTTCCTTCGGAAACATTCAACTGGTCCGTGTTTGGTGTACGTCCAGTAGAGATCAGCAACTCATCGCACTCAATGGTCTCTCCAGAGGAAAGATTTAATTTGAAACCTTTATCGTGATCCACGTTGTCTACTTCTGTTTCAAGGAGCAAGTTGAATCTCTTCTTATAAATATCAGTTATTCGATTTGATATATCTGAATCAAGTCCGCGGAGGAGATGGCTTCCTCTGTGGATAATCGTTACTTCACTCCCGAACGATGAGAAGATATGCGCCATCTCAACAGCAATAAACCCACCACCAATAATCACTAAGTGAGATGGGAGGTCACTGATGCGCATAATTTCATCTGATGTGACATAGGGGACTTGATTAAGTCCAGAAATATTGGGAATCTCAGGACGGGCTCCAGCGGCTACAACTACTTGTTCTGCAGTGACAATTTCCTCACCAATCTGAAAAGTTCGTTCACCAATAAACCGAGCCATATTCCTGTAAACGGTGACATTTGGAAGAGACATCCGATAGTCGAGCCCCGATTCAGTTATGGGATCAATGCGATCAAACACCCGATCTCTGATTTCAGGCCAACGAGCGTTCACAAAAGTTGTTTCAATACCAAATTTTTCATTAGTTTTCGCCATGTATGCCCGGTCAGCGGCATAAATGAACATCTTTGAAGGCACACATCCTCGGTTAAGGCAGGTTCCGCCAAACTCACCGGGCTCTACAATGGCGATATTCCATTTGTCATGACGTTCATCAATGATGGAATTACCAGATCCGGCACCAATTATAAGCAGGTCGTAATGCGACACTTTTCTCCATTCGCCAGAAGTTAGATCATCTAACTTCTAGGCACGTCTTCCCAAGCGGCTCCCTTAAACGGATCGGGCTCTTTTGGTAAGCCAAGGACTCTTTCTCCAATTATGTTTCTCTGCACTTCGTCCGTTCCACCAGCGATACTTATCCCAGCCGCACCTAAACATGCATTAGCCCATTGTTCCCCGTTTTCATTCTCAGTATCCCAAGCCTGAGCCTCAGCCTTCACAAGGCTTATGCTTGTGTCACGAGCTAAACGGGCTATTAGAGCACCGTTAAGTTTTGCTATTGATCCTTCAGGTCCAGGAACTTGCCCTGCTGATACGGCATCACGGATTCTTTGACCAATGAATCCTTTAATTTTCTCTTTAATCCAGAGGTCAGTAAGTTTCTGTCTAATAATGGGGTCGTTGGCTTGTCCGCTATCTTGGGCAAGCCTGATTAAGTCTGGACTTCGATCAGTATTTAGACCTCCAGCGCTCGCCCCAATAGACACTCTCTCAAACATCAACATAGAAATAGCTAAATTCCATCCCTGGTTTAGCTCACCAAGTTGAAAATTCTTTGGAATGTGCAAATCGGTAAAGAATACTTCGTTGAATCCGCTACCCCCTGAAATTTGTTTTAGTGGCCTTATCTCAACAGCGGGATCGCTCATATCAACAATAAACATTGTCAAGCCGCGGTGTTTTGGCAAGGAAGGATCAGTACGTGCGACAACTAGTCCGTAGTCGCAGTAGTGGGCACCTGAAGTCCAGACTTTTTGTCCATTGATTACCCACTGATCGCCATCTAATACTGCACGAGTAGAAAGACTGGCAACATCAGATCCAGCACCGGGTTCAGAAAAGAGCTGACACCATATAGTTTTTCCACTGATGTTGTCGGGCATGAAGCGAAGTTTCTGTTCATGGGTTCCGAATTGGTTCAGCATTGGTAGACACATGCCATGAGAAATAGAAAGCGGTGAAGTGGGCATGTGCCAGCTGGCCGAAACTTCATTGAAGATTTCTTGGTGCGTGTCACTTAATCCTGCCCCACCGTACTCTTCTGGAAAAGTAATTCCGGCAAGACCGGCTTGAGATAGGTCCATTTGGAAGGATTTAGCTTTATCTAACGAGGTTGTGTCGGCATCTCCGATACCGTCTTGGCTCTGATCTGTTTGTGTGTTTTGTTCAGAAAAAAAACTTTCAATTTTCGAACGAAATAAATCTTTTTCTGAATCTGCAAGTTCGTTAATGGTGTCACTCATCTTTCTGATAATAATGCTGTGGTTTGGTGTTCACGTCATTGGCATTCACAAGATTGATGGGAGTGGATTTGTGATGTCTAAAGCAACAGATGCCGGTAAGGTCTTTAATGCATTTGCTTGTGTCGAAAAGAGTTACTGTGGCATTTAATCGTTCAAAAGTTTCCTTAGTGGTGATGGCCGGAGGCTTAGGTTCACGTTTCGGTGGAAATAAACAGCTTGAAGGTGTCGGGCCTAACGGCGAAGCCTTCTTAGATTATGCAATCAACGATGCACGCAATTTAGGTTTAGGGCAAACAGTTATCGTGGCGAGAACTGACATTGATGAAGAGCTACGCAGCCATTTAAATGAACGGCATGGAACAGATTCAGAGATAACGATTGTTCATCAGGACTCATTCGGTCCGTCACGCCCGAAGCCCTGGGGTACAGGCCATGCGATTCTAAGTACCTCTTCTGTCTTGAACGGTCCAATAATTGTTGTGAACGCAGATGACTATTACGGAGAGAATGGAATAAAGCTGGCTCTAGAGGCAATAGAGGACACTGATGGCACAGCAGGTGCTTTAGTAGCTTTTGAATTAAGACAGACTCTTTCTGCAACGGGCTCTGTAAGTAGAGGGATATGCAAGGTTGCCTCATCTGATGATTTCCTTGAAGAACTAGTGGAGACTCATGGAATAAGAAGTGAAGGAGGTGTCATTCAGGCTGACGACCCGTTAGGAGTCTTAGAAGAAGACGCCCCGGTCTCGATGAATCTTTGGGCTTTGCCGCTTGAAGCAGTAAATCGACTCGCTGGCCAATGGGCTTCTTTTTATTCGCAGAACTCTGACGACCCATCTTCTGAATTTCTACTCCCAGAGGCTTTAGATCATCAACGGTCAGAAGGATTGCTATCTATACGGGTTGTCAAATCTCCAGAGAAGTGGGTCGGCATCACGAATCGTGAAGACCTAGAAATAGCCCAAAAACTCTTTTCTGGTCAGTAGTTATTCGTCAAGTAGGCGCTCGTCAGAGATAGATAGTCCTGGTATTTCGGGTTGTATATCAAACCCTTTCGCTGCAGCGAGATCAAGGATGGCTTGTTCGCAATTAAGCCAATTTGTAACACGCGGCCCTGGAAGCTCTTGATTGTAGGGGGCGTCAAAGACGATAACGGAATTACCTGAAGCTCTTAAGGAGCTTATGTTGTGTGGAGCGTCCTCAATATAAATGTCAGCTTCCACTTCTGGTTTCTCTCCAAGAAAGCAAATATCTCGATAGGGGATTCGTGCTTGATCTAACCATTCGACTGTGTCAGTTACAGCTACAGCATGCCCCCAGTTCACATAAAGCCGATGAGTGATGATCCGTATCCAGACCCCAGCATCTGACAGTCGCCAGAGCACTTCTGAAGCATTTTCAAAGACGGGCATTGATCGAAACATGCGAGATTCTTCAACCGCTTTGTGGTGAAGGTCTTGAAACTGGTCTCTAGAGAGACCCCATTCGGAGAAATCCCAACTGCGCTCTTCTGGAAGTGCTGATTCTGGGATATTTAGAGCATCTGCGACTAATGGGCGGAAAGCTGCGGTGTAGTCTGCACAGACCCCATCTAGGTCCACACCAAGTATGAGTGTCTCTGAAGCCATGATCTTAGAGTAGTAGAGAGTTCAACAGTTTTTAAAGATGGTCAAAAACGACAAAACCCCCACCGTCCGAAGACAGTGGGGGTTTTGATTCGTTTAATTACCGAGCAAATCCCTGCCCAAGAGCCTTGATTGCGGCATCTTTAACAGAAATGAAAGCGATCATTGCAATGGCGGCTGCGATATCGCGACCGAAATCTCCCATTTGCAATACTTCCATGCCGGCGCCGTAGCCCCAACCTGAAATATCGGAAATCATTACGAAAAGGTAAGCCCAGACCAGCTGCATATGCCCGCCGATTACTGGAATTCCTTTAATCATTGAATTAACACCGACCATGTCTAAAACACTGTCGATTACTGCCATGACACCTTGAAAGATCATTGCTGTGATCATTAAGGTGAGAATGGTTGCCATCATGATGATGCATCCCCTTTATGGTTTATAGTCCTCGGGTCGGGTTGACCCGATATATCTAGACAGTGAAAACGCTATTTGAGATACAAGTTTTGTCAGGGACCATTTCAAACACCGTAGTTATATGAACACTCTCCGTGAAAGGGCATTTTTGGTCATTTTGACAGGTTTGCTTTATTTGGCTATTTCTTCGTGGTAATCCTCTTCAACATTGACTTGCCAGATGTCATGTGAGGCACCAAAGATGTTTTCAACAGAAAGCATGGCGGTCAACATTGAATGATCCTGATTGTTATAGCGGTGCATACCATTACGTCCTACGGGATAAACATTTTGAGCATGGGTATCAAGCCACGAACGAATAGTTTCAACATTCTTTTGGTAGTCGTTGTCATACATTGGATACGCTCGAGGCATTCGAACAACGTATCCTCCTTCAATAACTTCGGGATCCACTAATCCAAGAACCTTTAGCTCATGTATTCCTTGATTTATGAGGTCTTCATCCGAAGAGTTCCATAGTTTGTCTCCAATATTGACAAAATATTCGAGACCTAGACAGGTTCGGCCTTCTTTAACAAGATACGGAGACCATTGGCCGAAATTCTGAACACGTCCGACCTCCACATCCCCGGAATGGATATAAATCCAATTATCAGGGAACCCTTTATCTTCAGGAACAATTAAAGCAACAGTCAAGAAATCCCTAAAGGTCAAAGAAGAGGCAGCCAATAAAGCCTCGCTGGAAGCCGGAGGTTCCATCGCCTGCAAAAGGTGAGGTAGAGGCATAGAGGAAATAACAGAACTAGCGGGAAAAGTAACAGAACCCTCAGGCCCACTAGCAGTAACGCTTACCACTTCTCCATTTTCATGAATGAATTTCTCTGCCTTGTGTTCAAAGAGCACTTCGTTGCCTTGGTCAATAACGAGATCGTGGCATTTCTCCCACATCATGCCTGGTCCGAATTTTGGGTATTCAAATTCTTCGATCAAACTTGTTATATCTTTCTGATTCCTCTTTGGTAGCACCGCGTTAATAACGGCTTTAAAAAGAGACAGATTCTTAATTCTTTGTGCTGCCCAATCGGCTTGAAGTTCAGACGGAGGAATTCCCCAAACCTTCTCTGTGTAAGTCTTAAAGAATTTCCCATAAAGCCGCCAACCAAAGCGACTCGCCGTCCACCCTTCAAAATGAGTCTGATCCTTTGGGGGGTTTATGCGAACCCAAACATAAGAGAGAACGCAAAGAATTGATTCCCAAATACCTAGATTTCGAAGAGCGTTAGTGGCTTTTAACGGGTAATCGTAAAACTTGCCGTCATAATAAATTCGACTCATCCGTGGGCGAAGGAGAAAGTCTTCGCTATCAAGTATTTCATGCCATAAATCTGAAACTGCAGTGACTTTTGTAAAGAATCGATGACCGCCAATATCAAAACGCCATCCGTCCCTCTCGGCGGTGCGGCTTATTCCACCCACTACAGAGTCTGCTTCTAAAACAGTGGTTCTTCCTCCTGCTTTGCCAATTTGATAGGCAGCAGTCAAGCCAGCAGGTCCAGCGCCAATAATAATTGGTTCTGCTTCTCTGGTATTTACCTCAGAAGATTCGTTCATATCTCTAGCCTAGGGCGTCTCCCTCATGTCGTTGGGTCAAATCAAGTACCATAACTTTATGGCATCAACAGAAACTGTTGAATCGAAAGACAACTTTTACCTACTCAGCATCTGTGTAGTAGCAGTAATTGTAGCAGCAGGCGTATTTCTTAGATTTTTTGCAGGCACCCCTCTTTGGCTTGATGAAGCAATTTCTGCTTCCATAGCGGAGAAAGGACCGCAAGGAATAGTAGATGCTCTTCGGCATGACGGGCACCCGCCGCTTTACTACTTTCTTTTATATTTTTGGTCTTCCATATTTGGGGATTCCGACTTCGCACTTAGAGCACTCTCAGGAACTATTTCCTGTTTCTCTGTCGTACTTATTTATTTCACCACACGTAAATTCTCAAACAAATGGGCGGCGTTACTTACCGTAGGCGTCTTAGCTAGCAGTCCGTTCGCTATTCGTTATGCCACAGAAGTCCGAATGTATTCGCTGCTGGCTTTACTTATTCTCGTTAGCCACATCCTGTTTGAAAAAACATGGCGAAACCCAACACCAATAAGACTTTTTGGGATTAGTTGTGTGATCGCTTGTTTGTTGTATACCCATTACTGGTCTCTGTTTCTTGTGTTCACTTTAGGAATAACTCTGCTTTTAGGATTATTTCGAGGAAAAGAAACCACTTCAAAATTATGCAAAAAGCTGGGATACGCCGTTGCTTTAGGCACCGTAACCTTTATTCCTTGGTTGCCTGTCTTCCTTGAACAGTTATCTCATACCGGCACACCCTGGTCTGAGACACCTCGCCCTACAGTTGCTGCAGCTTTAGCTCTTGAGTCCTATGGTGGAGGAAGAGGGTCAGAAGCGTTATTGGTGGCGGTCGGAATAGTTATTTTGGGAGCGCTTGGGCTTTTTTCTCGTAAACAAGATTTTCAAGAAGAGAACGTAACTGTTCTTGGAAAGACAAATTACTCTTTTCTAAAAATATCATTTGGGCTTGGTTTGATAACCATGATTGTCGGAGCTTTGACGAGTTTCATTCTTGATTCGGCGTTTCAAGGAAGATATGCAGTTTTTGCATTTATTCCGATTGTTTTTTGTGTAGGGGTAGGTTTGAGTCAGACTCCGCGAAAAGTAGCCCTCGTATTACTTATTAGTCTCAGTCTTCTTTCTGTTGGTTCGGTGGTTCGTGAACTCTCTAAAGATCGAACTCAAATAGGAGAAATAGCAACACAGATTGAAGAGAATGGAAAGACAGGGGACACGGTAGTCTTTTGCCCGGATCAATTAGCGCCAGCAGCTAATCGAGTTTTAGATGACAGATTCCTTTTATATGCATATCCGAATCTTGACACTGGAGAAACAGTTGATTGGTATGACTACGAAAAACGTAATACCGGTTCCAACCCAGTGGAAGTAGCGGAAAGAATTCTTTCATTACATATTGAAGAACAGTCCATTTGGCTTGTTTGGATTGATGGGTATGCAACCTTTGATAGTAAGTGCAGCGAACTTAGGGCGCATTTAAGTGCAGCGTCAGCTAGTACCACTATTTTTGTTCAAGCGGACGGAGAGCAGTACTACAACTCGGCCAATCTAGTGAAATTTTCAAAATGAGTCATGCTTTAACAAAGAATCTGGACAAGGCCCCATTTTCAATCGTTGCAGCTTGGTTGACTTCTCGGGCGATAGTTCTAATAACGATGTGGCTTACTCATACATTTGCTACAGACCATTATCGAGAGTTCACTTCCCAAGGATTTCGTCTATGGGATGCGGGCTGGTACCAGCAGATAATAACCGTCGGTTATGAGCAGGTAGGTCAGGAATCTTTTCGCTTTTTTCCTGGGTTCGTCTTAATCGGAAGACTAGTAACTCAGTTCCTTGGCGGAAATGAAGTTTGGGCGTCGTTATTGGTAGCAAACGTTTTTTCGCTCATCACGTTCCTACTTCTCTATCAGCTGATTGTTTCTGAAGGAGGTAGTGCTCGTAGAGCAAAGAGAACTGTTTGGGTGTTCTCAGTTTTTCCCGCATCGTTCGTCCTGATTTGGGGTTATGCGGAGAGTATGTTTTTAACTTTCACCCTCTTGTTCTTCCTTTCGCTAAGAAAACAGAATTGGAAAGTTGCTGCAATTTTTGCTTGTATGGCTGGTCTCACTCGACCAACCGGAGCGCTGCTTTTCTTTGCGGCTATTTCGGCGTCAGGGTTTTCGTTATGGCGCGGCAACTTGAAGGAACGCGCAGAGCAACTTCTAGCTTGTTTGGGTGGCCCGTTAGGAGTCGCAATTTTTCTTTTGTGGTCGAATTCGCGTACTAGTGAGAATTGGCTGCCCTTTACTGTGCAGCGAGAATTTCGCGGCGGATTTATAGATCCATTTAGGCGCGTTTGGTCAGGATTCTCTGAGATCTTGAATTTAGAAGCTGATGCTTTCCACGTCTTGGTTGCCCTATTTTTTCTGGTTTTGTTGGTAGTGATTTGGAAAAGGCTCCCCAGGCAATATTTTTGGTATTCGTTCGTTACTTTTGTTGTTTCTGTTTCTGCCGAAAACTTGAATAGTCTCGAGAGATATTTGATGACCGCTTTCCCGTTCGTTATGGCTTTGGTTATTTTGAGCGAAGGTAAACGAAGTGAAAAATTAATTTACCCAATTTCGGCTCTTGGGCTTACAGGACTTACCGCTATTTCATTTTTAGGCATATACGTGCCATAAATCCGCTATAACGCGGAAACGACCCCAAGTAGCCTTCCGGCGAACCGGTTAACTCCTTGGAGTCGTTCCTAACGTTGCGTGACACCGAATGAAATTTCAAGAAATAACATTCCTGAATAAAAAACCCCGAAAGGTTTTTTACCCGAACATAATTTTGAATTTCCGTCAAAATAAAAAACTATGCCTGGTAAACCGTACGCTCTAAGAGCTCAAGCATTTAATTCTTTAACTACCGAAGTAGATAAGGAACCTAATGCTTTTGACACATCGACCAGAATCCACTTATTTGTTTTGTTATCCGTCAATAACTCCACAAATTTGTGCTGCAATTAAATGCAGAAACTGGATCGACTGAGGTGCTTATTGGTTGGAGTAAGAATCCGAAGATTCATACTGACCTACCAACTCGACACCTCAGTGCCTACGGCTGACTAACTAATTTCCGAAGAAACCAGTGTGTCACGGTCCTCCCCAAACATTTAATGGAAACTTTCCCGAAAGTGACATTCCTCCGCCGAAACCAGCTTGCGCTTTTTTCGGGGGTGGTTTGTCGGTCTTATCGGTTCCGATAACCACGCTATGTTTGGCGTGAATGCATCTTGTCGCGAATTGCGCAACTCGTCAACCCATTTTTAGGTATTCCCCAAATTTCGTAACAATTTCCCCAGAGATTCTGTTTCTTTCCACACGTTTGTCCACAGTAAGGGGAGAAATAGCACCAAATTAATGGATTTAGTTAACCAGGATCACTCCACTGAGCAAAGCTCCAAGGGCAGATAAGAGACCCAAAGCACCAGTAGAAGCTTTCACTTTAATTGATTTTGTTTTGCTGTGAACTAGTGCAAAGACACCTGACGCTGCTACAAGGAGAAGTTTGATAAATAAAGTGATGTGATATGTGGAGTCTTTATCTGACAGGTCGGTAGAAAAGATTCCCCATATCCCCGTAATCAAAGCAAGAGCCATAAATGTCCATGAGAATTTCCCGAATCGGGCGGCCGCTAGTCGAGGAGCATCAGCACTTATTTTTCGAAGAGTGGGGACTAACGCCACCATGAGGAGTTGTCCCCCAACCCAGCCACAAACCGAAATAATGTGCAAGAAGATACGAGTGGTGTTCATTTTGTTTCAGCTCCATAAGCCACGTTCGAGAAGAATCTCTTTGAGCAAATCAGGTTTGTCCGTCATAATTCCGTCAACTTCAAGGTCAAGTAGTTCCTTCATTTCTGAAGGGTCATCAATGGTCCATACATGAACCTGAAGACCGTTCTTATGAGCGTTGTCAACAAATCTTTGATCCACTAAAGGTATCCCACTTTGACGTACTGGAACTTGCAAACAATCAAAAGAAAATCTTGGCTTTCCGATACCGAAGTTTGATACACGGAATTTTGCTACGCCTTTAGGCCCAGCGGAAGTACAGGCCTTGCCACCTAGAAGTTTTTGAATACGGTCAATTCGTCGATCTGAGAAAGAACCAACACAGACTCTGTCTAGAGCGTTGTGCTTAATTAACAGGTCGGCAAGTGGTTCTACAACTTCGTCATGCTTTGGATCAATATTTATTTTCACCAATGGAAACTCTTCAAGGAGTTCTTCAAACAGGGGTATTGGGTCTGTTCCGCCAACACGAGCTTCTCGTATCTGATCCCATTTGAGGTCCGAGATGGAGCCAGTTGAATCCGTTACACGATCTAATTTGGAGTCATGAAAAGCGATGACGATGCCGTCTGAAGTGAGATGCACGTCGGTCTCAATGTATTTGTAGCCGATTTCAACTGCATGACCAAAGGCTCGCATAGTATTTTCTGGCCACGCTCCCGTTCCACCGCGGTGTGCAAAAGCTAAGAATGGATCGGATCCGAAGAATGAATGTTTTTTAGTCACAGTGCATTACCTTACGGAGTTAATAAAGAAACCGGCCATTTGATCGCATTCCAATAGAGTTTGGCACGGTAGCGTAGAAGTGTGACTCGCAGAACAAAAATAATTGCCACTATTGGTCCCGCATCAGAATCTGAAGGTGTTTTGCGGGAAATGATTCAGGCCGGCATGGATATAGCTCGAATAGGGCTAGCCCACGGAACTTATGAACTTGCTGAAGAGCGTATAAAACTAATCAGGAAAGTCGCTTCAGAAGAAGGTAAACCTGTTGGAATTTTATTAGATCTTCCTGGCCCCAAAATACGAGTAGGAGACTTTGGCGAGAAACAAGTAGAGCTTATTGAAGGAAGCGATGTTGAACTTTCTATCGGCAGTCAAGGAAGCACAATAGACAGAATAGAAGTTGATTATGAAGGTCTTCTCACTCATGTTCAAGAAGGTGCCGAATTAAACATTGGAGATGGTCGAGCAGTCGTTAAAGTAACGTCTGTTTTTAGCGATCGACTTCAGGCGACCATTTTGCATGGAGGAGTGCTTTCTGGCAGACCTGGGGTTCATATACCCTCTGATCAACTTTCTTTAACCGCGCCCACGTCAGAAGATTTAGAAGCGATAGAAAGGTTTCTCCCACTTGGGATCGATATTTTGGCACTGTCTTTCGTGAGGACAGCAGGTGACATAGAACGATTGAATCTTCCGCCGCATCCCGATGGACCGTTAGTTGTAGCAAAAATTGAAACACAAGCAGCGTTGGAGGACTTACCTGGAATAATTAACGCGGCGGGAGCGATCATGGTTGCACGCGGTGACCTTGGTCAAGAATATGGCATAGAAGGTCTACCAATGCTCCAAAAAAATATCATTAGGGAATGTATAGCTTCTGGCCGTCCTGCAATCACAGCTACGCAGATGCTTGAAAGTATGGTTGATGCGCCTGAACCGACACGTGCAGAAGTATCTGATGTCGCGAATGCTGTTTGGGATGGATCAAGTGCGGTGATGCTTTCCGGTGAAACAGCAATCGGTTCAGATCCTGTAAATGTAATTTCAACGATGGGGAGAATCGTTGAGCGTGCTGACCAAGAATTTGACCACCGTGGTTGGGTAGGTGATTTGGCTGAAATTCGCCTAACGAATAGAGCAATGGCAGAAACATCAATAACTGATGCAATGACACTTGCTACTTCACGTGCAGTAGTTGAATTAGGTATAAAGACTATTGTGTGTATATCGGGTTCAGGATTCACTGTCCGCTCCATGGCACGATTTAGACCTTCAGCACGCATACTTGGCTTGAGTAGCGACGAACGGACAGTGGGGCAACTCTCATTAAGTTGGGGAACAGAACCTAGGCACCTCTCTGTAGAAGGAACGATAGATGATCGCGTCATAGCGGCTTTACAGTTAGCTCGCGACAATGGTGACCTCGAAAGTGGTGAAATGGTGGCTGTCCTTGCTGGAACCAGTGATTCTTCAAGATCAACAAATGTTCTACGAATAGAACGAGTTCCCTAGAAACTCAAGAAATCAAAAACCTAATTACAGTTTGGATTTTTATCAACAGGGATTTGAACTACCTGTCCAAAAAGATTACAGGAGCAGGTTTCTACACAATCTGTTAGTTGCCCCCGTTGTTGCCAGATAGAAAAAGTTAAACCAGCAGCGATAACAAGTAGTAGCGATCGGAACACAACTTTTCTTACCAGCCTAAAAATGAACCAAGTTCCAATAAGGACTATAACTATGACCCCTACGCTCAGTCCTTTTAGAAGATCCGGGTTCGCCCAAGTGGGCAATTCGCCGACTTCAGGGATGAGTGAGAGATCAATGAAATTTATAAGCATTTTTCTATATTAGATCACGAGCGTTACGAGTGTGATATGGGTCAAGAACTAGACTGCGAATATGGTAAATGATTTTCCATTTGTAGGAGTAGTACTTAATGGCGGGCGTAGTGAACGAATGGGAACGGATAAAGCGAACCTTGCGCTAGGGGAGGAAACACTACTTCAGTTGACAATTTCCGGACTCAGAGAAGCGTCCGCCTCGTCTATTTATGTTGTTGGCAAAGAATCTGCTGAATTTTTAGGTAGAGATGTAATCCAAATAAACGATATTTGGCCAGGGGAAGGACCTCTTGGCGGAATTCTTACTGCGCTTGAGTCCATAAAGGAAGGCCATATCCCAGTTATGATTTTGGCTTGCGACTTTCCAAACCTAGATATTGCAGAAATAAAAATCTTGATTGAACACGCCTACTCAAATCCTGACTCTATTGTGGTTCCTTCAGTCAAAGGTCACAAACAATGGATGCATGCATGCTGGCCTACAACAGCAGTAGGCCACATAAAAGAATCTTTCACAAGAGGTGAGCGCGCTCCCCACAGAGCGATAGAAGGGTTAAAGACTATTGTCCTAGAAAGATCTGAGATGAGAGCGTATCTAGATGTAGACACTCCAGAAGAGTTTGAGAAAGCAAAGAGAATTTTCAAGGAAAGAAATGAAAAGAAATAAACCCAGTCCGGTTTTTGAATCTTCCGCAACTCAAGACTTTGATTATGTAGATAGCCAAGAGAGTCTAGAAACCCTTATAGACGAGCTTCTTTTAGAAGAACGAATAGCGGTAGATACAGAGTTCCATAGAGAAAAGACCTACTATCCAAGTGTTGCTCTGGTTCAAATAGCGCACTCAAAAGGTATCTCTTTGGTTGACCCGCTAAAAGTGGAACCGGAAGTATTTGCCAAATTATTTGACAGCGACATTCTGATTGTAATGCATGCAGCAGGTCAGGATCTTGAAGTCTTTCAACATATTTGCGGCGTGGTTCCTCGGCATCTATTTGATACTCAGATCGCAGCAGGATTTATTGGAATGTCTACACCTTCGCTCGCCAATCTCTACGAAAAACAGTTAGGAATCAAAGTAAAAAAAGAGAGCAGGCTAACTGATTGGCTGGCAAGACCGCTTAGTGAGTCACAACTTGAGTATGCGGCAAATGACGTACGGCATCTTCTTGAGGTTCATGAACAAATCACTAAGCAGCTTTCGGATCATGGAAGAGAAACATGGGTTGATGCTGAATGCGCACTTCTTTTAGAAAAAGAAAGAGGGCGACGCGCGCCAGAACACGCGTGGAAGAAAATAAAAGAAGGCCGAAATTTAAACGGTAAAGCGTTAAATAACATTAGGGCGCTTGCGGCTTGGCGTGAAATAAAAGCTTCGAATCTTAATATCCCTGTTCGCTATGTCTTTCCTGATTTGGCTTTGGTCGGAATAGCGCAACAGGAACCGACAGACATTGAATCGCTAGAGAATGTACGCGGTGTTGAATCTAGGCATCTTAAAGGCCCATTCCCAGGGGAGATTTTCCTCGCCTTGAAGAATGCTAAGAAATTAGATCCTTTACCCAAGGCCATTAAGCGAGGAAAAGATACGACTAATGATTTGCGGGCTGGCGTAACACTTGTTTCTGCTTGGATTGCGCAAGCAGCACGACAACTAGAGTTAGATCCGGCGATGCTTGGTACGCGTTCTGATATAGAAGCACTAGTTAGGGGTGATCCGGATGCGCGCATGGGTTCTGGATGGAGGCATCAAATAGTTGGTGAACCAGTCAAAGAACTACTACAGGGAAGAGCTGCTTTAGCTTTTGACGCTGATGGTGGTTTAGTTCTTGAGCGCAGAGAAAAAAGATAAACTAGTGGTTTAAGACTTTGAAATTTGATCGCTAAAGTATAAGAAAAACAAGCATTTATCAGGAGTGACGTGGTGAAAAAAGGACGGCATCGGAGATTCGAAGAAGCTCGGGCGTTGAAGCGAAGTGAAGATCTAGATCTGGATTCAATTTTTGAAAGCCTCTCGTCAGACGAAGAAGAAGAGCATATTTCACCCGCACATGCTGCTTGGGCTGACGAATTTGAAGAAGACGAAGAAGAGACAGCCTAGGCTGATAACTACCCTCCAGTTTCTTCAAGAATTTCATCTAATTTGAGTATGTCTTCTTCATAGACGACGCCAATGAAAGCATTACTTTCGTCAGTTACGGCAAGAACGTCAATTTCGTAGTCCTCCATTGCCGCCACAGTATCCCGAAGTGACCATGATGGTCGTGCTACGGGTAGGTCGTTGCGAAGAAGTTCAGAAACAGGGGTTTCATCCCAGGACGAACGTTCAACTTCCGATAGGTCAGAGAGACTGATCATCCCTAAATAGTTATCTTTATCCACGACAGGAACTGAACGCTGTCGCCTACCCAAAACGTGCAAGTAAACAAATTCTGAAGTTGTTGCATCTGGAGGGACAGTAAGCACATCAGTTGTAAGGGCAGAAGTAATTGGCAAAGTAAATCTTCGTTCTAAATGCCCAAGACGAACGTTCTGTTGGTGTTCAGCCACAGAAGATTTTCCTCCTACGACCTGGCTGACAGCTGCCGCTATAAGCGCTGGAACCACGAAAGAAGCTCCAGTTGACTCAGCTACAAACATCACAGCAGCGATAGGAGCTTTATATCCGGCACCTAAGAAAGCAGCTAACCCTAGTGTTGGATATAAACCAGGACGTTCTGCCTGCAAAATCTCTCCCGTGAACTGTCCAAGAATCACTCCTTGCACTGCAAGTGGAATAAAGAGTCCACCAACACCTCCAGCTCCAAGTGTCACCACAGTAGCAGCTAGCCGCATTCCAAATAGAAGAGCAATTAGCCCTAATCCATGGTCTGGATTAACTACCCAAGACATAGCTTCCTGACCGGGGCCAATAGTAAGAGGTGCATCAAAAACGAAATCTGCCCAGAGAGCAAGTAAAGCGAGAAGGACACCACCAAGCAGAATTCTTGGTAAGAAATTTTCTGATTTGGACTGAGATTTAGCCCAACGAACCAGCCAAGCCATAGACCGGCCGCCTACTCCAGCGCCAATTCCAATTACTAAAGCGCCAAGCATGTCACCAGCTTCAACACCACTAAACATGGCAGTTAAGTCATTAGCGGTAAACCACATTTGGTCGCTATCAGCTCCAAGGCGGAATTGCGGATTATCAAGAAAAGGAACTACTGCATCATGGCCAATGAGATTTATATATGTCACATAGCTGGTAGCAGCGGCAAGCAGAGAGGGGAGAAGAGCTTTACGATTTACGTCATCTCGATAGGGTGCTTCCAAAGCAAAAAGTACACCAGTCGCTGGGGCCTTAAACACAGCAGCTACTCCAGCAGCAGCGCCAGCTGTAAGAAGAATACGAACATCCTCTCTTCGTAACCAATTTTGGAATCGATCACGAACCGCTAAGCCAGTCACTGACCCTGCATAAATTGAGGGTCCTTCTAAGCCCAGAGCCCCTCCGGACCCTATTGTTGCTACACCGGCAAGAAGTTTGGCGGGAAGTTCACGTATTGAGAGTCGCGGATTCTTTTCATGAAACGCCCTTACGAATTCATCAGACGTGGCCGGTGTGGTTTTCCCACCCAGATATCTAAGAATCAAATGCGCAAGAATAAGCCCAATTCCCGGAGCAATAACAATTTGCCACCGCGCGAGCTCCTTTACGTGTTCAAGGACTATCGAATCAGCAAGCGTCTCAAACCCAGCGATCAATAATGCAACAAGAAAACCAGTCACTACAGCGAGTGCCAAGACTGGGGTGTCACCTCTTGTTGCAATATTTTTAATCCGGTTCACTCATTATTCATAGCGTATTTCATAAGTCAATACGCGTCTTCTTAGAAAGAAGATGAAAGTATTTATCTATAGATAAAAGAGAAAGAAAGACGAGGCTCTTCTGCGCAGAACTAGAATGACGACGTGGCAGTTAACTTACTTAAACGATTAACCAAAAGAGAACCAGATGATCGCTTATTTGAAGACCTTTGCCGCGATATCGGACCTGAGAAAGTAAGCCGAGATGGAGCCTCCCAACTCCTATACAGCAGAGATGGATCAACATTTCCAGGCGGCGTCCCTGGAGTGGTTTGCTCCCCAGAAACAACAGATCAAGTCATCAGTTGTGTAAAAGCTGCAAATAGGTATAACCGATCATTTGTACCTCGCGGTGCAGGCACAGGACTGGCGGGAGGTGCAGTTCCATGTGATGCCCCAATAGTGATTTCAACAACAAAAATGAATGCAATTCTAGAAATTGATCTTGATAAACAATTTGCGTGGGTTCAACCTGGTGTAGTCAATTTAGATCTAACAAACGCGCTAAAGGGCTCAGGCTTTCATTTTGCTCCCGACCCCTCAAGTCAACAGTCGTGCACAATCGGCGGCAATGTAGCTAACAATTCGGGTGGACCTCATTGCTTAGCGTATGGAGTAACAAATGCGCATGTTTTAGCAGTTGAAGTAGTGCTACCAGACGGAACCTTGGTGCTGCTTGGAGATACAAGTGAGCACACTTCCGGTTATGACCTTCGCGGAGCTTTCGTAGGTGGTGAAGGGACCCTTGGTGTCGCTACTCGCATAGCAGTACGCCTGACTCCAGATCCGCCTTCTATTCGCACGTTACTTCTTGATTTTATGGATGTCGAAGACGCGGCACAGACTGTGAGCGCAATAATTGCTTCAGGAATAGTGCCAGCAGCCATTGAGATGATGGATCAGCGCATCGTCAACGTAGTTGAGAATTTTGTGAATGTGGGGTACCCAACGGACGCAGCAGCAGTCTTAATAGTTGAAGTTGACGGGCTAGAAGATGGTGTAAAACTTGAAGTAGAGGCAATAGAAGAAATAGCCGTAACTCATGGAGCTCGTTCAGTGCGGGTCGCATCTTCCGAAGAAGAACGTGAACAGATCTGGAAGGGGAGAAAAAGCGCATTTGGTGCAGTCGCTCAAGTTAAACCTGGCTATTACCTGCATGACACAGTTATCCCAAGAACAAAGCTGGTCGAAGTCCTTAGAAACGTTTATCAAATCGCAGACAAATATGAATTAATTGTCATGAATGTTTTTCATGCAGGAGACGGGAATCTTCATCCACTTCTAATCTTTGATCCAGAAGAACAGGGAATCATGGAGAGAGTTTTTTCTGCTGGAGAAGAAATCGTACAAGCCTCAATCGATGCTGGCGGGGTTTTATCTGGAGAGCATGGAATAGGACTTGAAAAAAAAGGATTCATGGAAAAGTTCTTTACGCAAGACGACCTAGAAGCGCAACGGCTACTCAAAAAAGCTTTCGATCCAGATGAGCGCGCCAATCCATTTAAAGTCTTGCCAAGTGGCGCCAGTTGTAGTGAGGTAAATCATTTAAAACAACTACCCGACGGAACTTGGATATGAAGAATCTAGAAGAATTCCAACGGGAAGTAGGCAGCACCGGTGCAGTAGCAGTTCAAGGGGGGCAAACCCATTGGGATGTAGGTGGAATTTTAGGAGACGGAGTGCGGTTAGTTTCCCCTCCGGCGGGAATAGATTCATTCAACCCTTCAGAAATGACCGTAGCAGTTAACGCAGGAACAAAGATTGAAGATCTAAATAATGAACTATCAACTCATGGGCAAGAAGTTGGATTGGAGGGACCAAACGGTTCCACAGTTGGAGGAGCTCTGGTCGTTGGGAGAAACAGCATCAGAAAAAACCGTATTGGGTCTATACGAGCAACGCTTCTGCAAGCAGAATACATAAACGCGCAAGGAAAAATCATCAAGGCTGGAGGTCCAACAGTAAAAAATGTTACCGGATATGATCTTTGCCGATTACTTGTTGGTTCTCTGGGGACATTAGGACTAATCGGTCAAGTGATTCTCCGCACCCGCCCTCTCCCAGAAGAAAACATTTGGCTCGAAGGCGAGGTTTTCCCTCAGAAAGTCCGCGAAACTTGCTTCCGCCCTTCCTCTTTACTCTGGGACGGTAGAACGACGTTCGTTCAACTAGAGGGATACGGGCTAGACGTAAATTCAGAAGCATCAAAGCTCAAAAAACTTGGCTTTCGCGAACGAGGTAAAGAATGCCCGATACAAATTCCTGAATTCCGACACCCATTTATTTCAGATTCAAATCTTCAAGAGGGAGTAGTTGATGTTTATAACTCAATTCATTACTGCAGCAGAGAACCTAGAGCTTTAGAGCATTCAGAAGAAGTATTGCTGTTAGGAAGAAGAATGAGAGAGATATTTGATCCAGAGAGGCGCCTGAACCCAAATCGTGACCCTTATAAGGCCGGCCCATGAACACTCCACTTGGCTTAGCAAAGGATGAGTTGACCGCATGTGTTTCTTGCGGTCTGTGCCTGCCACACTGTCCCACGTACCAGGTAACACAAGACGAAAGTCGATCTCCGCGAGGTCGCATCAGCCTCATGCGAGGTGTCGAAAGCGGCTCGCTAGCAATCACTAAAGAAGTAATTGACTCAATAGACACCTGCGTTCAATGCATGGGTTGTGAGACAGCATGCCCATCGTCGGTTCAATACGGATCGTTGATTGAACGCACACGAGAAGCTTTGATAACTGAGCGCAAATTAAATCTTCGATTAAAAGTGGGTCTTTGGGTGCTACTGCGTATGCGACTCTTAATGATTGGAAGTCGATTATTGGCTTTGATCCAAAGAAGTGGCTTGCTATCAAATAAATTCCTCCCAATCACTTCTCGGATTCCACTCCGAAGTGAGAAGTACAAAGAATGCGTAGACCCAGAAGTGGTTTTTTTCACAGGATGTGTTATGGACGCTTGGCTTCCAAAGATTCATAAATCAGGACTTTCTATCCTTGAAACTTTAGGAATTCAGTACACAGTTTCTGGAAACACAGTCGGATGTTGCGGCGCTCTTCATAATCATGCTGGACTTCGCTCAATAGCTCAAGAACAAGCAACTAAGGTAATAGCAAAATTACCTCCAGACCTTCCAATTCTTGTTGATTCAGCAGGATGCGGGGCAGCACTTAAGGAATACAACAAACTATTAGAAACAGAAGAGGCTGAAGAGTTTTCTTCACGGGTGTATGACATACACGAGTGGCTGGTAAATGACCCAAGATGGAAAGAGTTGCCACCAAACAAAATAGAAAAAAAAGAAAAAGTTATAGTTCAAGATCCCTGCCATTTACGCCATGTTCAAGGCGCACACAACTCCGTGCGGGAACTACTGGATCCATTTGTGGAATGCGTTGAATTAGACGATGAAGGGCTTTGTTGTGGTGCTGGTGGGGCATTCTCATTAAATCAACCTGAAATGTCAACTGAAATCCGGAATCTAAAATTGCAATCAATTAAGCGTGCTGGCGGACATATCGTGGTAAGCGCTAATCCAGGATGCATGATTCATCTCGAAACGTCCGGAGTGGAAGTACTTCACCCGATTCAAGTAATAGATAAATTGATGCATCGGGGTGAAACAGATGACTGACGAATACGAGGGACTTAGAGAAAAACTTCGAATGATCTCTGATGAGATCGCAGATTTAGCAATGAGTGATATTCGTAATTCCATTGAAGAGGGGCAAAAGAAAACTTCAGATATAGAGAAAAAACTTACGCGGGCGCGACGCTCAATTGAGAAGGCAATTCATCTTTTAGAGCCAGAAACTGACGAATTCATGTAACTTCGTAATTGTTTATTTCATCAATTAAAAGACGCAAACGAGACTGAGATGATCGGTTGTATCGAAAAGTTATTCGCTCTAAATCCAAGAAATCAGAATCTTCAATCTCTGACCCTGTAGGGTCACAGCGTTCAATCGATCCTGAAACAAGTATGTCGCTGAAAGCGGAATTAAGTAAAAGTAATTCTTCGTCATCTATAGTTCGGTTTAATCGGATGACCAGACGATCCTTTACATAACGCATCGAATGGTAACTTGAATAAAAATGGCAAATGTGATCAGCCGCAGCTTGAGGGTCTTTGAAAATATGCACAAGAGAAAGATCGTTCTCGCTAATTAGCCCACCATTAAGAAGTTCTAGGCGCACGAAATCAAGCCACCGGTCCCAGTAAGTACTATCTGGCGGGTCTAATAAGACGACTGGTGTCAGCGGAGATTTTCCTGTTTGCATAAGCGTCAGAAGTTCAAATGCTTCATCCATGGTGCCAAACCCACCAGGTAGTAAGGCATAGCCGTGAGTTTCTTTCATAAAGATCACTTTTCTAGTGAAAAAATATTTGAAGTTGATCAGTTTGGGGTCGTCAGCTATGAACTCATTCGCCGATGACTCAAATGGAAGCGTTATGTTGATTCCAAAAGAGCGGTCTGTCCCAGCACCTTCTAAGCCCGCGGCCATTATTCCGGGACCTGCCCCAGTCATCACCATCCACCCTCGTTCAGCCATTGCCGCTCCAAATTCGCGAGCACTTATATAAGCAGGATCACCAGCAGCAATTCGCGCGGAGCCAAAAAGCGTTGCCTTTCTTTCTGAGCGGTAAGGGGCAAAAACGCTGAATGAATGCCTTAGTTCTTTTAAGGCACTGTTGGTTAGTTTTAATTCGCCGCGGTTTACATCTTCGAGTCCCAATCGGACTCCTGACACTAAAAGCTCGGCGATTAAATCAAGATCGTCTGTAGGTACTTCTTCAAGCAACTCAATTATTTTCTGATCTATTGATGCTACGCCAGTGCGGTAGTTGCTCAAGTTCATAAGTTCAGATTAGAACATTAAGCGGGTAGATGTCTTAAGCATTAGTTACCGGTATAAGAACTCGGCCATCTTCTTCACGAGTTACTTCAAGACGCGGACTTGTATCTAAGTGCTTGTAGAGAGTTGATCTTTGAACAAGATTTCTTCCAAGCGGCTCAACTAGCTCAATGAAATCGGACTCAGAGACAATTTGTCCGTGATCTGCTCCAGCTGCTCGAGAAATATTTTCATCTATGAGAGTTCCCCCAAGATCATTTACTCCTGCTTGAAGAAGTTGTTTCACTCCTTCAAACCCAATTTTTACCCACGAAGCTTGAACATTGTCGATTAAGCCTCTGTAGGTGATACGAGCAACAGCATGCATCAAGAGGGTTTCTCTGAAAGTTGGACCACGTCGAGCGTTGCGTTGAAGATATATAGGTGCGGCCATATGGACAAAAGGCAATCCAACAAATTCTGTGAAACCGCCGGTCTCTTTTTGCAAATCACGGCAGACCAATAGATGGTCGGCCCAATGTTCGGGGCGTTCAATAGAGCCAAACATGATGGTGATGTTCGATCTAAGACCGACTTGATGGGCAGTACGATGAGCTTCAAGCCATTCTTCGGTATTGATTTTGTCTGAACACAAATCTTCTCTGACCTCGTCTGAGAGTATCTCTGCAGCCGTTCCAGGTAACGTTTTGAGCCCCGCGTCACGAATGCGTTCAAGATATTTCTTCAGCGGTTCATCTAATCTTGCCGCCCCTTCAGTTACTTCTAAAGCAGTAAACCCGTGGATATGAATATCAGGAACAGCTTCTTTCACTGCTCTTGTTACTTCTATATAGTAATTGCCGTCAAAATCAGGATGAATCCCTCCTTGAAGGCACACTTCAGTAGCCCCCATCCTTGCAGCATCTGCAGTTCTTTGGGCTATTTCATCCATTTCAAGAAGATAAGGATTACCTCGAAGGTTCAACGAAAGAGGACCCTTTGAGAAACCACAAAATTTACATTTGTAAGTGCAGACATTTGTGTAGTTGATATTACGGTTTGCCACCCAAGTCACGGCTTCTCCGACAGCCAAACGTCTAAGTTCATCAGCTACCTCCGCCACCGCTGCCACTTCACGACCGCGCGCTGAAAATAAGGAAATAATTTCTTCTTTACCTACCTCTTGTCCACTCATGACTCCATCAAGCACTTCACGTATTTGACCTGAAGCGCGTGAAGGTCCTGGCACTAGAAGAGGAGGGGAGAAAGGGGCACCAGAATACCAAGTAGAAGAAGTTGGCGCTTCCACTGTTAGATCTTCTTTCAGGTCGTCTTTTGACTTTGGAGCGAAGAAAGGTCCAGGGTCATTTCGTGCCAAACCATGACTGTCGGATCGGTCCATTATGGGGAAACGAAGATCCTCGTCAAACCAGCGTTCAGGATCAACAACAAATTCGGGATGAGCGGTAAGACGAGGTGCGAGTTCAAATCCGCGTTCTTCAGTAAATTTGCGTAATTTTTCAAGAGACGGCCAAGGTCTTTCAGGGTTTACGAAGTCCGCTGTTATCGGAGAAACTCCACCCCAATCATCAACCCCAGCATCAATCAATTGTTCAAAATCATCAGAAAGATTAGGTGGCGCTTGGATGTGTATATCAAGCGGCAGAATCACTCGCGCTAACGCTATTGCATCAAGATAGGTGTCTGTAGGGCAAGCGGGGGAGCGATGCATCGCTGTTCCAGGTTTAGGAAGAAAATTTTGGACAATAACTTCTTGTACATGTCCGTGACGGAGGTGTGACTCAGCGATCGCTTGAAGAGCCTCGATGCGGTCTGAACGATCTTCTCCAATTCCAACAAGAATTCCAGTTGTAAAAGGTATAGAGAGTTCCCCAGCTGCCTCCAAGGTCTGTAATCTCCGCTCCGGATCTTTATCAGGGGCGCCACGGTGGCAGTCAAGTTCAGCAAGGGATTCAATCAGCATGCCTTGAGACGGGGCAACTGAACGTAGTCGCTGAAGTTCGGATTTTTCTAACGCTCCGGCATTCGTATGCGGAAGCAATCCAGTTTCTTCTAAAACTAACTGTGCCATTTTTTCTAAATAATCAACAGTTGTAGTGCACCCGTTTTGTTCCAGCCATTCAACTGCAGAGGGGTAACGTAATTCAGGTTTTTCACCTAACGTAAATAGCGCTTCGTGGCAGCCAACAGAGGCACCTTTGAATGCAATGTCTAAAACCTGCTCTGAAGTTAGATAGGGGGACTCTAAACGTGCTGGTGGTTGAGCAAATGTGCAATATCCACATTTATCTCTACAAAGCATCGTTAGAGGGATAAATACTTTTGGACTGTAGGTGATGAGATTACCGAAAGCTTTGTGCCGTAATTCTCTAGCTTCAGCTAAGAGTTCGTTACCTTCAGGAAAAGATTTCATTGCTTCACCTTCCGCCTGGTCCCACTTGGCTGCGGATACTTTTTGCTGGGACAGTTTCAGAACATGATGGGCAATTTACGGAATGTTCAAGCGGGGTATTGCATTCTTGATGAACTAGAACTGTAGGGGGACCATCGGTGATGCACCAAGTATCACCCCAGTGCATCAAAGCAACCAAGGACGGAGACAGATCCAGACCTTTTGAGGTTAAACGGTACTCATATCGGGTTGGTCTTTCCTGGTAGGGGACTCGAATGACGATGCTATGAGAAATCAATTTATTGAGCCTATTGCTGAGCAGATTTCTGGCAATGCCAAGGTCTTTTTGTAAATCTTCGAAACGTCGGACACCCTTAAAGAGATCACGTAGGATCAACAGAGTCCATCGATCACCTATCGCATCAAGAGTCGCAGCAATTGAACAGTCAAACTTTCTTGAATCAATCTGAACTGCGTCAACCATTGAGATACCTTATCAGTAAGTAGCAAAATAAAACTTACTCGGCAAAATTACTGAAGAGAAGCAGCTTTTGAAGACAAATTCTCGATCAAGTTCTCAAAAGAGTTGATGAAGGAAGTAATCCCTTCTTCCTCAAGCACCGAACCAACATCTTCGAAATCAACACCAAGATTTGTTAGTTCACTAAGAATCTCTTCTGCTTTTTCTGGATCTGCATCTAAAGTTCGAGCAACAGTCCCGTGGATTTCAAATGCATCAATAGTCGCATTCGGAAGGGTGTTAACAGTGTTTGGGCCAATGAGCGTATCTACATAGAGAGTGGCTGGGTACTCAGGGTTTTTAGTAGAAGTAGAAGCCCAGAGAGGTCTTTGAACATTTGCTCCACGAGCGACGAGGGCCTCCCACCGCTCTCCAGAGAAAGTTTCCTTAAATAAGCCATATGCTTTTTGACCAAGAGCAACCGCAGCCTCACCTTTTAGTTCTTGAGGCCTTTCTCCGTCCAACGCATCAAGTCTTTTGTCAACTTCTGTATCTGTGCGACTAATAAAGAAAGAAGCAACAGAAGTGATATTAGAAAGATCACCAGAACACTTCTCAAGACCAGAAAGATAAGCCTCCATTACTTCCTCGTACCTAGAAAGAGAAAAAATAAGAGTGACATTTACACTTCTTCCTTCAGAAATCATTGTCTCAACAGCAGGAAGACTCTCTTTTGTGGCAGGAATCTTAATAAGAACATTGGGCTTGTTTATTTCTTGATGTAACGATCTTGCCGCATTAATTGTTCCGATAGAGTCGCGAGCCAGTCGGGGATCAACTTCAACGGAGACGTAGCCATCCATGCCGTTTGACTGATCAAAGGTAGGCCTAAGGACTTCAAGTGCCCCGCGGATATCTGAAAGAACAAGATCCCAGTAACACTCTGTTATGTCCTTGCCTATTAATAGAAGTTCTTTAAGCTGCGCATCGTAGTCGTCTGTCTCAGTCATTGACTTTTCAAAAATAGAAGGATTCGAAGTCACGCCTCTTATTCCCTTAGACACCCAATCTTGTAATTCGCCGGAATGCAGCCACCCCCGCTTCAAATTATCTAGCCAAGGGCTTTGACCTTCTTCTCTAAATAGGTCGTTTAATCGAGTCACGAGTTAGTCAGCTCTTCTGCAGCTGCCAATACAGCTTCTGGAGTAATACCAAGATTCTTCATGACAGTTTCACCAGGTGCAGAAGCTCCAAATCGATCAATACCGATTTGGACATCCGACCATTGATGCCACCCAAACGTGCTACCCGCCTCGATGGAGATAACTGGGACGCCTTCGGGGAGAACGCTAGATCTGTACTCCGCATCTTGGCTCTCAAACAGCTGCATGCAGGGCATCGATACTACCCGAACGTTTACACCCCGCTCTTTAATTAATTCGGCTGCTTCAAGAGCAACACTTACTTCACTCCCGGTCCCAATTATGACGAGATCAGGAGAAAGGTCTACACCAGCAAGAACGTAGGCACCTTTGGCAACTTTGTTGATATCGCCAGTCCCATCTAAAACCGGTACATCCTGACGTGTGAGTATTAATCCAGTGGGCCCTGAATGGTTTATGGCAAGAACCCAAGCAGCAACTGTCTCATTCGCATCTGCTGGTCGGAATAGTTGCAAATTTGGCATTGATCGTAAGGAAGAAAGATGTTCTACCGGTTGATGCGTGGGGCCATCTTCTCCAACGCCCACTGAGTCGTGACTCCATACAAAAATATTTTTTGCATTACTTAGAGCAGCAAGTCGAACCGAAGCCCGCATGTAGTCGGCAAATACAAAGAAAGTTCCGTTAACGGGAATAAAGCCACCATGGAGCGCAATCCCGTTGGAGATTCCCCCCATGGCATGCTCTCTGACCCCGAAGTAAATTTGTCGCCCTTCTGGGCACTCCGCACTTTGAACTCCGAATCCTTCTAAAGAAGTACCAGTATTCCCCGTTAAGTCAGCGCCACCGCCTATAAGGCCAGGAATGAATTCTGAGAGGGCCTGAAAACAAATATTTGACGCTTTTCTAGTAGCGACCGATTCTCCAGCTTCCCAACTTGGGACGTGCTCTTGCCAGCCTTGCAAACCAGTTCCCGACTGACATGCCTCCCAAGATTCCACATCGATTGAAGCGTTTTTGAAAGATTCAACCCACTCATCTCGGGTGGATGCTCCTCTTCTTCCAGCAGAGTGATAAAAGTCTAGAACTTCTTGCGGACAGTAGAAAGTTTCATCTTCAGGAAGTCCCATTTTCTTCTTAGTGTCTGCAATTTTGTCGTCCTTCAAGGAGTAACCATGCACATCAGCAGTGTCAATATCAGGAGATGGTGTACCGATATGAGTGCGAAGAATAATAAGCGAAGGTCTCTCATCTTCGGATTTCGCCTGATGAAAAGCATTCTCAATAGCATCTAGATCTTCGCCAGATTCCCCTAAATCAATCACATGCCATCCGTATCCCTCAAAACGTTTTACCGCATCATCGGAAAGAGCCAATTCTGTCGGGCCATCAATAGAAATATGGTTATCGTCGTAAACCCCAATAAGTCGACCTAATCTTTGATGCCCAGCAAAAGAAGCGGATTCATGACTTATCCCTTCTGCAAGATCTCCATCACCACAAAAGAAATAGGTGTAATGACTGCAGGCATCTTCACCGAATCTTGCTCTGAGGTTACGTTCAGCTAGAGCCATCCCGACAGCGTTAGCAACTCCTTGACCTAACGGCCCCGTGGTTACTTCAACTCCTGCAGTATGTCCAACTTCTGGGTGACCAGGAGTAAGAGATCCCCACTGACGAAAATTCTTTAGATCGTCTAACGTCAGGCCATGTCCAGTGAGGTACAGCATTGAGTAAAGAAGGATCGAAGCATGACCAGCAGAGAGAATAAATCGATCTCTATCGGGCCATAAAGGGTCCGAGGCGTCATAGTTCAAGATACGAGTCCACAGCACATGAGCAAGAGGGGCAAGAGCCATCGCTGTGCCTTGATGCCCCGACCGAGCAGCATGAGGAGCATCCATACTGATGCCCCTTATTACCTTGATGGCAAGATCTTCTATTTCACTAGTAGTCATAAAATATTTCTGAAATAAATGTACTGAGGGTCACATTATCCGAGAGAAGCACAAGAGTGGGTAATCATTACTATCTGCATCACAAAGACCTTATCGGTCATCTAATATGTATGAAGTGATCCGTAGATTAATCTTTCCCGTAGTTCTTGCGATACTCGCAATTGGCCTATTCGTGCAATCAAAAGCAGCTGACAAAGATGCTGATCGCCCAGCCCTTGTTGCGTCAGAGCCTGCCGCTCCACGACTCTCCACACCGTTGCTGTCTGCAAGACGTTTACCGGAACAACTGCAAACTCCAGAAGCGAATCGTCGATTAGTGGCAAGTCTGGATCAGATAGTCAGCGAACTCCCAGAACAAAGTTGCTTTACAGTAGTTGAAGGTGGTGAAGATCGTTATGGATATAGCTCCTCTTTACCATTGATACCCGCTAGCACTGAGAAATTGATAACAGCGGTGGCGGCATTGGAAGAGTTCGGGGCTGACCATACTTTCAAGACTCAAGTATTTGCACAAAGCGAACCCGCTGATGGCGTGATTGACGGAAATGTATGGCTTGTTGGTAGGGGAGACCCTCTGTTAATGACGCCAGATTATGCAGGGCGATACCTCGACGTTTTTCCTTACACAGACCTTGATGACTTAGCGAACCAATTAATTGAAATTGGAATCAACACAATTACCGGAGCGGTAGTAGGTGATGAAACCTATTTTGATCAAATCCGCTGGGTAGAGTCTTGGCCAGAACGGTTCAGAGCAGGGGCTCAAAATCAAACAGGGCCCTTGAGTGCACTTTCTGTCAATGACGGTTTCGTCAATTGGGATATAGAGAATACAGCAAACTCATTGAATACTCCGGCTGCAGAACCTGCTCAGTTCGCTGCAGCGTTGTTTGACGATTTACTAGAAGAAAGAGCGGTACGAATTTTCCAAAGTGCATACGCTGATCAACTCCCATCAGATGCGACCACAAAACTAGGAGAAGTAGAGTCTCCGCCAATGTCTGAAATCGTAAAACAGATGCTTCAAACAAGCGATAACACCACAGCAGAGATCCTTGTTAAGGCTCTTGGTGCTAAGTCTGGAAATGTTGGTTCAACAGATTCTGGACGACAAGTAATAGAGGAAGTAATTACTTCTTTGACTAGTAATGAGAACTCATTAGCGGTATTTGATGGCTCCGGGTTGGATCCAGGTAATAGGGTTTCTTGTTCTATTTTGGTCGAGTTGCTTGAGGATGAGAAATTCTCAGATGATTTACGTGCGGGTCTTGCCGTAGCTGGAGAGTCGGGAACGCTACGCAACAGACTTGTGGGTTCTTCTGCCGAAGGACGCCTATTAGGGAAGACAGGGACATTGAATGATGTGAAAAGCTTGGCCGGAATCGTCCATACGTTAGAAGATCGAACTCTTACCTTCGCCCTAATTTCAAATGCAGACCCGATGCCATCAGATGTATTGGATGTTCATGACCAACTCATTCTGAGTTTGGTTGCCTACCCAACTGGTCCACCTCTTAGTCTTCTAGTTCCACTCCCGGTTGTAGTAACTAACTGAACGCGATAAGTATAAGTGAGGGAAAGGCCAACTTATGCGAGTAGCAGCAGTCCAAGATTCGCCGGTTTATTTAGATCGAACAGCGACTCTAGAACTTGTCAAAGAGAGAATTGTTGAGGCGGGAGAAGGAGACGCAGACTTAATTGCGTTCCCAGAAGTCTTTGTATCTGGGTACCCGGTCTGGATAGATGTTACGGATGCCTCTGCATGGGAAAAACATGAGCAACAAGAGGCGTTCGCTCGTTACCTTGAACAATCCGTGGATCTAGGAAGCCCAGAATTCCTTGAAGTCGTTGAAACAGTCAAAAACTCTGGAGCTTTCACTTACTTGGGTGTTGTAGAAAAAGCAGCCTCAGGTGGATCCGTCTACTGCTCCTTGGTCGCTATAGATCCAACAATAGGAATTGTTGGTGTGCATCGAAAACTCAAACCAACTTACGGCGAGCGTCTCGTTTGGGCTGACGGAGATGGAGCAGGGTTAGTAGCCCACGAACATAAAGGCGTTCAGATAACTGGACTTAATTGTTGGGAGAATTGGATGCCCTTAGCTCGCACTGCGATGTACAGCACTGGCTCCCAAATCCATGTGGCCGCCTGGCCTGGTTCTGTTGGGTTAACTGAGGACATAACCCGTTTCATAGCTAAAGAAGGACGTCTATTTGTTGTTAGCGTAGGAGCGATCTATGACTCAACAATGATTCCCCAAGATTTTCCACTCCTTGATCAACTAGGATCAGAAGACAAGTACCATAACGGTGGCACTTGTATAGCCGGGCCAGATGGCACATGGGTGGTAGAGCCAAACCGCGGAGAAAAAGGCATTATTTGGGCAGACTTAGACTTAAGTGAAGTATCGCGACAAAGACAAAATTTTGACCCAACGGGGCACTACAGTCGCCCAGACGTCTTACGTCTTCACATAGATCGGGAACGTTTAGCCCCATAGTTTCCTAGTTTGTATTTCGAAGTTAGGAGCGCACGGTCCTTCCAGATAGCGTAGATGTACCATGAAAGAGAAAAATTCGAGCGATGACGTCGTTACGTTATTTCAAAGCTACTTACGGCAAGAACTAGTAGATCCTCTTCGTGCTGTTGGACGGTTTCTCGCCTACGGCATTGCCGGCTCTTTGCTGATTGGTTCCGGACTCGTTCTTCTAGCTATTGGAACCCTTAGAGGGATACAAGCAACTGAAGTTTTTGAAAATTGGTGGTCATGGGTTCCATATTTACTCTCAGCAGCAGCACTAATAGCTATTTCCGTGATCACTCTTCGGCAAATCAAAGAAAAATAAACACAAATGGCACACAAAATCACTCAAGAAGACCTTGAAAAAAGTTTGAGCGAAACTTTAGGTGAAGCAGAAAACCGTATACCTGGAGGCAGAAACTCAGTTCTAGTAGGAATAGCCGTACTTGCCGGAGTTGCATTAACAGTAACTTATTTTCTTGGCCGTCGAATCGGACGCTTAAATTCAACAACAGTAGAGATTCGCCGGAAATAAAATGCCATTCTCGTCAAACAAACTTTTACGCAAAGGCTTATTAAAAGGCCTACTTGGTGGCCACCGTGGCTGGCGGATAGCTCTTGTAATGCTCGTTGTTGGAAGATTGCTAATGAAAGCAATAAAGAAAGGTCCAGGAACAGTAGTACATCGCGAGAAAATTCCAGAAGGCGAAACCTTAGAGATACACCATTCAAAAGCAGCAGAAGTAAAGTTGTCGGAAAATGAGTGAAAAAGGTTTCACTGAAGGCGATCAAGTCCTCTTAATCGATTCAAAAAAAAGAAGGTATTTAGTAGAACTTAAGATCGGCGGAGAATTCCACACCCATACAGGAGTCGTTTCACACGACGAAATTATCGGCATGGCTGACGGGTCAAGCGTACGTTCAAATCGTGGTGGAGTATTCTCTGCAGTCCGACCAACAATGTCAGACTTCATCTTGAAGATGCCGCGCGGAGCTCAAGTAATCTACCCAAAAGACCTAGGCCCGATCCTTATGCTTGCTGATTTATTTCCCGGTGCTCGGGTCTTTGAATCAGGAATTGGGTCCGGAGCACTCTCTATGACCATGCTTCGAGCCGGAGCGAATATTACCGGATACGAGATACGAGAAGACTTCGCAGAAAGAGCCCGAAAAAATATAAAAGACGCGCTCGGCGAAGAAGCTTTAGAGCGTTATCACATTTCCATAAGTGACGCATACGAAGGAATAGAAGAGAAAGATTTTGATCGCATGGTTCTTGATCTACCAGAGCCATGGAACGTTGTCCCGCACGCAAAAGAATCACTCCGTTCCGGCGGCATCATCCTTGCTTACACGCCAAGTATTACCCAAGCAGCAAAATTCAAAGAAACTCTCGAAGAAAATAGTTTTGCGTTAATAGAAACTATTGAAGTGCTCAACAGAGCATGGCATATAGAAGGCCCAGCAGTTCGGCCCGACCACCGAATGGTGGCACACACCGCGTTCCTTACCCACGCAAGATTACTAAGTACGTGAAACAAGCAGTAGCAGCATTAGCAGTAATCGCAATTGTGGTTACAGCAACACTCTTATTCTCCAATACAAGTAGTAACGAGATTGCAATTAGTAGCCAGCCAAACTACGTACAGGTGGAGACTTCAGTACCTGACATCAAAGAGTTTGACATGGCGATCATAAGCCAGGTAAAAAAATCTACAGTAGCAATCAAGGGAAGTGACTGCCCCAGATTTCAATTTGGATCAGGATTCTCACTAAAAAGTGGAACAGTGGTGACCAGCGCCCATGTAGTAGCAGGAATTAGAAACCCCATTGTTGTGATAAACGAATCTTCGGAAGAGATTGAAGCAACTGTGATTGCTTTTGATCCTGTTCGTGACCTCGCAATTCTTGACATAGGTTCGCATGAAATGCCTGGGCTTGAGCTCTCCAAAGCCACCGATGGAGAAAATGTGGCACTCATAGGTTACGACAAGAACGGGGTAACAGATTGGCGACCAGGCCAAGTAACACAACATATACGGGCCACCGGATCGGACATTTATGGAGAACCTGGTTCAGGGCGCGACGCATTAATACTTGCAATGGATGTAGATTCTGGACACTCTGGTTCACCAGTAGTCAATAACTCAGGAGAAGTGATTGGGGTGGCTTTCTCTTCCGTAAAGGGTGGGGGTGCGACTGCATACGCTGTCCAAACTAATGAGCTAAATAACCTAGTTGATGAGACGCAGGAGAACTCAGAAGCAATCATCACGCAATGCCGCTAACAAATCGCTGGCTTGAAACTAGAAAGACCGCCCGTAAGGCGGCCTTTCGATTATTTAGGATTTTTGAATAGATTGAATCGGTTTAGTCGACTTCAATAAAGATGCATTCACCTGGGCACTCTTCAGCGGATTCAATTGTTGCTTCTATTTGATCTTCAGGAACAGGAGCGACAGCGTCTGCGCCACCTGGATCACTTAAGATCTTGTCTCCGTCTTTCACGTAAGCTAAGCCATCATCAAGCATGGCAAATACACTAGGGGCAATCTCTTCGCAGAGTCCATCTCCAGTACAAAGATCTTGGTCTATCCACACTTTTAGCATCTTCAGGGTCCCTCCGTCTCTAAAGAAACGATAAAAAATATTTTACTACAAAGCCATACGACTTCTTGTCTAATAATAATACATAATTCTTTAGCAAAGTTGTGCGGCTTAACCGTTACATTTGTCACTAACTGCGGTAAGGTCCGGCTCAACAAGTATTTAGGGTCTGGAGGAACATTGACTTCCACGGAAGAAAATTCGGATTTAGAACGCCTGCAAGAAGAAGTCGCCGACTTGCGACGACGACTTGTAGATGCTCCCGTGCAAATCCACGACCTTGAAACCGAACTTCGTGAAACAAAAAAGGAAGTTCGGCACGCCATAGACCGAAATCAGAAACTTGATGAAGCGCTTGAAATGACACGTCAACGCGTATCTGACTTACGTGAAGAAATCGAACAGTTATCAAAACCACCGTCTCCATATGGAACAGTCGTTGGCATCAATGAAGATGGAAGCATTGATGTTCAATCTTCTGGTAAGAAAATGAGAGTTTCGGTTTCTCCTGAAGTTGGTGCCGACCTCGGGGTTGGACAAGAAGTAGTCCTTAATGAAGCCATGAACGTCGTCATGGCTAGAAAACCACACTTCTTGGGAGAAGTAGCAACAGTTAAAGAAGTCCTTTCCGACAGTACGAGAGCTGTAGTTGTAGCAAATAATGGTGAAGAACGAGTCGTTGAACTTGCAGGAGATTTAATCAAGGAGGGCAGTCTTCGCCTAAGAAGCGGAGATTCTGTGATGCTTGATTCCCGGTCAGGACTTCTGCTTGAAAGATTACCGCGACCAGAAGTGGAAACTTTGCTGTTAGAGGATGTCCCGGACGTTACGTATGAAGATGTTGGAGGACTAGATCTACAAATAGAAAAAATAGTTGATGCTGTTGAATTACCGTTTCTACACAAGCAATTGTTTTCAGAGTACTCGTTGCCCGCCCCTAAAGGTATTTTGCTTTATGGACCACCTGGGTGCGGAAAAACATTGATAGCCAAAGCGGTCGCCAATTCTCTGGCTCGAAAGGTTGCTGAGGTATCCGGAGAAGAAGACGCTCCCAGTTATTTCTTAAACATTAAAGGGCCAGAACTCTTAAATATGTACGTGGGAGAAACAGAGCGTCAAATCCGATTGATTTTTGAGAGAGCGCGCGAAAAATCTGAACAAGGCTGGCCAGTAATCGTTTTCTTTGATGAGATGGAATCTTTATTTAGAACTCGGGGAACTGGAATTAGTTCTGATATAGAGTCAACCATTGTTCCACAATTGCTGGCGGAAATCGATGGGGTAGAAGCTCTAAATAATGTGATAGTCATCGGTGCTTCAAACCGAGAGGACCTCATTGACCCTGCCATTTTAAGACCAGGGCGCCTAGACGTTAAGATTCGAATTGACCGACCTGACGCAACAGCGGCAGCAAAAATATTCTCACGCTACCTTGTGCCTGAGCTGCCAATTGATTCCGAATTAGTCACAACTCTTGGCGGTGGAGACCGCAACAAAGCAGTACTTGCAATGATAGATGAAACTGTAGAGGCGATGTATAGCGATAAGGAAAGTAATCGCTTCTTAGAGGTCACCTATCAGAATGGCGACAAAGAAGTACTTTTCTTTAGAGATTTCGCTTCAGGAGCAATGGTTGAAAATATTGTTAGACGCGCTAAAACTCTCGCAATTAAGCGTCAACTCGCAGGCGGGAGAGAGGGCATACACACAGATGATTTAATTCGTTCAGTCCGGCAAGAGTTCCGTGAACATGAAGATCTTCCAAATACAACAAATCCTGATGACTGGGCGAAAGTATCTGGGAAGAAGGGCGAACGAATCATCTATGTCCGAACGCTTGTGAGTAGCGATGAAGATGAGACCGGAGGAAGGTCCATCGACGGAGTGGCTACCGGTCAATATCTCTGACCCCACTTACCCTTCTAGTGACATTAAGGTCGGTTTGGTGAACGTGAAGAAGACTCTTGGGATAGAAACTGAATATGGAATCATCCATAAGGGAGTCACAGAGCCAAACCCAATCATCGCATCTTCTTTATTAATAAATGCCTACTTGCACGCCCATTCAACCGCAGATAGAGGCCCAAGTGCACCACGACCGGGATGGGATTTCATTCATGAAACACCCGATAAGGACCTCCGTGGCTTTGACTCACCAGAATCCATAGCACCAGAAATAGAAGCACACATGGTGAACGCCGTACTGACTAATGGTTCAAGATATTACGTTGATCATGCACATCCAGAGTTAAGTTCCCCAGAATGCGCAGACCCCTTATCAGTCGTAAAATACGATTGCGCTGCAGACCAGATCCTTATTTCTTCCATGGAAGCAGCCAAAGAAATTCTCCCACCTGGGCAAGAACTCGTCGTCTATAAAAACAATTCAGACGGAAAAGGCAACAGCTACGGGTGCCATGAGAATTATTTAGTAAATAGAGGCACTTCTTTTGAACGAATAGCTGACCATGCAACCACGCATTTCATAACCCGACAAGTATTCACCGGTGCAGGCAAAGTCGGTTGTGAGATTTCGGGCCGCAGTCGAAGTGAAATTCCATTTCAAATAACACAGCGGGCAGATTTCTTTGAAGAACCGATCGGTCTGGAAACAACACTAAAGAGGCCCATCATTAATACTCGTGATGAGCCACATGCGGACCCAGCAAAATATCGAAGGCTGCATGTCATCGTTGGCGATGCAAATTTATGCCAAGTTGCAACTTTCCTGAAGGTGGGCACAACAGCAATTGTTCTAAGCATGATTGAATCAGATGCGCTGAATAAAATAATCAAATTCAAAGATCCGGTCCGTTCACTCCAAGAAGTTTCATTTGATCTGCAATTAAACACCCCACTAGAACTTATTGACGGATCAACAAGTACCGCTTTAGAAATTCAATGGTGGCTATATGGCCAAGCCAAAGAATACGTTGACAAGTTCGGAACAGAGAATATAGGAGGAGACTCCGCAGAATTAGTGCTGCACTGGTGGGAAAAAGTACTCACTAGTCTTGATTCTCCAAATAGTTTAGAAACGCTTGTAGGAGTTCTGGATTGGGTTACAAAAAAACACATACTAGATGGATTCCAAGAACGGAAGAAGATTAGCTCAATGGATCCGCAGCTCGCCGCAATAGATCTGCAATACCATGATTTACGTCCACACAAGTCTTTATTCAAGAAGGTTCACCAGGAAACGCTAGTTTCAGAAACAGATACATACGTAGCAGTGAAGAACCCGCCAGAAGATACAAGGGCGTATTTCAGAGGAAAGTGCTTAACAAAATGGCCGGAAGACATTGTCAGCGCTAATTGGGATTCACTAGTGTTTGATTCCGGTGAGAAGAACTTGCAAAGAGTTCCGATGTTGGAACCTTTACGCGGAACACGACAACAAACTGAAGACCTGATAGAAAATTCAAATTCAGTTTCGGAATTGCTAAAAAGACTAGAAGAAAACATAAGGGATGATTAGATTCTCTTAGAAGGAAACAAAATGGCAGAACAAGAAAAGCGATACAGAAATTCTTCCGAAGAGCCGGAGACATCAGAAGACACAGAAAATATGCCGCAAGCTTCGAAAAAAAGCGAGCACATAAAAAATGAACTAGATGACCTCTTAGACGAAATCGATGAGGTGCTTGAAGCAAACGCAGAAGAGTTTGTGAAAAGTTACATACAGAAAGGCGGAGAGTAGCAATGCCTATTAGAGAGGTATCCTCTTAGTCGTGACACTTCCGCGTTTTTCTTCAGAATCCGATCCCGGACCAGATTTCCTAGGACTCCTAGGAGAACTAAACCGTTTACCCAGCTGGGAGACGATTGCTATTGATCCTTCCAAAATCATGCACGGAACAACAGTCGTCGCTATACAAACAGTAGATGGAGTAGTAATGGCCGGTGACCGAAGGGCCACTTCAGGGCACTTAATAAGCCATCGAACGATAGAAAAGGTTTTTCCAGCAGATGAGCATTCCGGTGTTGCTATCGCAGGAGCAGCAGGGCCCGCTATGGAAATGGTTCGGTTATTTCAATTACAAATAGAACATTACGAAAAAGTTGAAGGAAGGCCATTAAGCCTGGAGGGAAAAGCCAACCAGCTAAGCCAAATGCTTCGGAATAATTTACCTGCAGCTTTACAAGGCTTAGGAGTCGTTCCTATCTTTGCAGGATTTGACGAAAAGTTAAAAAAAGGAAGACTTTTTGAATTTGATATTACGGGGGGCCGCTACGAAGAAAGAGATTTCGCAGCTTCCGGATCAGGTAGTCTGCACGCAAGCACAGTTCTGAAACTCAGACACACCGGAGAACTATCGTCTAGCGAAGGCATTGACCTGGCAATAGAAGCTTTGTTCCACGCCGCAGATGAAGATAGCGCTACGGGCGGACCTGACCCAATACGAGGCATATACCCCGTAATTGCAGTTATTGATTCAAATGGTTTCACTCGCATTGAAGATGAAGAGTTAAAGAGTCGTACTAACTCCTTAATTGAAGAAGTGACTGGAGAACAGTCATGAACATGCCAATGTACGTTTCCCCTGAACAATTAATGAAGGATCGGGCTGATTACGCCAGAAAAGGGATTACTAGGGGTCGAGCAGCGATCGTTTCTGTTTACGCAGACGGCGTTCTACTATGTGCAGAAAATCCTTCCAACACTCTTCGTAAAATCGGTGAAATATATGATCGCATTGGTTTCATCGGAGTGGGCAAATATAACGAATTTGATCAGTTGCGTGTAGCCGGAGTGCGCCATGCCGACCTAAAAGGCTATTCATTTAGCCGAGACGATGTAGATGCACGTTGGTTAGCTAATCAATATGCACAGACTCTTGGGCAGTATTTCACTCATGAAATGAAGCCGCTGGAAGTTGAAATAGCAATAGCTGAAATTCATGAAGAAACTAGTCAAGATCAGATATTCCATTTACTTTATGACGGAACAGTAATGGACACTGGAACCTTCGTAGTTATAGGCGGAGAGACCGAGACGGTGAAAGCACGCCTTGAAGAATCTTGGACTCCAGACCAGTCGTTGAACGTGATTTTAAATCAGGCAGTTAAAGCGCTAGCCGGACCAGATCGTTCCTTAACGGCTAATGACTTAGAGGTAGCAGTTCTAAGTCGCGGTAACGGACGTCGAGCATTCCGTCGTATTGAAAGTGAAGCACTCGACGAACTTCTAAGCGAAAATAGCTGACGTGGATCGCCGAATCTACGGCATTGAGACAGAATACGGAGTTACTTGCACTCAGGGTGGGCAGCGACGGTTAAGCCCAGACGAAGTCGCAAGATATCTTTTCCGAAGAATTCAAAATTGGGGAAGAAGCTCTAATGTCTTTCTCCCTAATGGGGCACGACTGTATTTAGATGTTGGATCCCATCCTGAATACGCGACTCCTGAATGTGATTCAGTATCTGAAGTAATCACTCATGATAAAGCTGGGGAGCGCATAGTTGAAGAACTCATGGTAGGAGCACAAGAAAGACTTCACGAAGAGGGAATAGATGGAGAGATACATATCTACAAAAACAACACAGATTCAGCTGGCAATTCATACGGAAGTCACGAAAATTATTTAACTGTCAGAGATGAAGACACATCAATGATAGGTGAAACATTAATCCCGTATTTGGTAAGCAGACAAATATGGGCTGGTGCCGGAAAAGTTCTTCAAACGGCACGTGGAGCAATGTATTGCATAAGTCAACGCGCCGATCACGTTTGGGAGGACTTCTCTAGTGCAACGACGCGCTCACGACCAATAATAAATTCCCGTGACGAACCACATTCAGACGCAAATCTTTACCGACGCCTTCATGTGATAGTAGGGGACTCAAATATGAGTGAATATGCAAGCTTCTTGAAAGTGGCTACATGCGGACTAATACTGAGAATGGTCGAAGAAAGCGGAACGATTCTACGCGATATGACACTAGAGAATCCGATACGTGCCATTAGAGAAGTTAGTCACGATATAACTTGCCAACGTACAGTACGTCTAGCTAACGGCAGAGAAATGCGTGCATTAGATATCCAACGAGAATTCTACGAAAGAGCCGTGAGGTTTTCAGTTCACCATGAGATGTCAGTTGAGGAAAAACTTGCTTTAGAAATGTGGGAACATTGTTTGACCAGCATCGAAGATGATCCGCTGACCCTAAGTCGAGAATGCGACTGGGTAGCCAAGTACCTGCTAATTGAGGGTTACCGAGAGAGACACAACTTGCCGCTAGCTGATTCACGTTTAGCATTGATGGACCTTCAATATCATGAAATTCGGAAAGATACGAGTTTGTTTTATCTGCTAGAAAGTCGTGGACAAATGGAGCGAGTAATCACTGATGGTGATATACAAAATGCAATTACACAACCACCGCAAACCACGCGAGCACGCTTACGAGGCGAATTCATAAAACATGCAAGAGAACGGAATCGCGACTACACAGTTGATTGGGTTCATCTGAAATTGAACGACCACCCTCAACAACGAAGTGTTCTCTGTAAAGACCCATTCAAATATGTTGATGAAAGGGTTGAAAAGTTAATTGAGACTCTATGAATAAAGTGATGGAAATTAAGTCATGTCGAAGTTAGAACGCTTACTTAATTTGATGGCAGCGATGGTTGAAGCAACCCGGCCAATTACTCGTGACGAAATCAAAGAAAAGCTTCCAGCGGGAACTTACTCGGATAACAAAGAGAGCTTCCGGAGGACCTTTGAGAGAGATAAAGACGAACTTAAAAAAATTGGTATACCTATTTTATTTGATGAAGCAACTCAGGGTTACAGCGTCGAAACAGGTGCATCCAAAGAACAGAGCTTAAATCTAGAGTCCGACGAACTGGCTGCTCTTCATATAGCTTTCAATCTTGTTCGCTTCCAAACCACAGATAAGGACAACCCTTTCTGGAAACTGGGCTCTCATGTGAGTTCAGAAGGAGAGGTGCAGCCACTCACAGAGATTCCCTTAGATCCCACTTTGAGTGTGCTGCTCGGTGCAGCAACTGAAAGACAATCAGTGAACTTCACTTACAACGAACAAGCCAGGGAGGTGCAGCCGCATCGTGTTACCTTCAAACGTGGTCGCTGGTATCTGACCGGGTATGACTTAAATCGAGAAGCGAATAGGAATTTTCGTGTAAGTCGAATAAAAGGAAAAGTCCAATTAGGGGAGAAGGCCTCTTTTGAACCCCCCGAACAAATCAAACTTGAATTAAATGAATTCCCCTGGCGATATGGAGAGGAGCCAGCAAGAACGGTGACGATGCAAATCGAACCTTCACAAGCCTCATGGATTATCAGTTACTTAGGAGAGGAATCAGTTCAGAAAATAAACGATGACGGCTCAGTTGTCATACAGGAATTGGTATGCGACTGGAAGGCTTTCAGGTCTTTCGCTTTGACATTTCTTGACGGAGCAGAGATTCTAGCTCCAGAGGAACTAAGGGAAGGCATGAAAGAATGGCTGGAGAGCCTGTTATGAACTCTCTAAACGCCACAGACCGACTTAGACGCCTTTTAGCAGTCATTCCCTGGGTAGTAGATAGAGGCGGCGCGCCGCTTGAAGATATATCAACAAATTTTGATTACCCAACAGAACAGTTACTAGTCGACTTAGAAGAAGTGCTATTCATGGTCGGAGTTCATCCATTTACACCAGATTGCTTAGTAGATGTTCATATATATGACGGCTTTGTTGAAATATCGTATGCGGATTGGTTTAGGAAGTCTTTGCGCCTCTCAGCAGAAGAGCTACTTCAGCTAATAGTTGCAGGAAAGTCTGTTGCGGAATACTTAGATGCAGACGAGTTAGGTTCACTTGAGAAAGGATTGATGAAGCTGATTGCATCTTCAGGTCAAGCGGCAAAAGATGCAATAGAAATAAACTTGGGGTCCACAAACAGAGAAGTACTAGACATATTCAAAGACGCATCACGGGAAAACAAAAGACTACGAATCAAGTACTTTTCGTATGGTCGTAAAGAAGAAAACACTAGAGAAATTGATGTGGTCAGACTATTTGCCGATAAAGGTCACTGGTATGCAGATGCTTTCTGTCATCACGTGGAAGCACAACGGATATTCCGATTAGATCGTGTCAGCGAAGCGGTGGAAACAGGCGCAACTTTCGCGAGTGAGGATGTATTAAGAGGGCAAACAGATGAAATTACCGAAGTCTTTCCTATCACAGGAAAAGACTTGCCGACTGTGACGCTCTTACTGCCCTCTGAGGACAAATGGGTTATCGAAGAATATCCAAATGTAGAGGCAAAACAAGTTAAAGAGGATTTCTGGGAAGTGAAACTTCCAGTTGCTTCTTCTGGGTGGTTAGCCCGCCTCCTCCTTCGCCTCGGATCTAGAACTGAAATTCTTGAAGCGCCAGAAGATCTCGGTGAATCATTTAGAAAAGAGGCAGCGAAATTAATTCTTGACTCTTATTCAAAGGCGACACCTTAAGTCAGCAAAATAAGAGTAAGTTCTCTTTGTGGACAACGATAAAGATGAAACAGAAGAAAAGAATTCTTCTGAAGACCCAACTTCTGAGTGGTCTGATGAGATACTAGAACGAGCGCGTGAAAGGGTAGAAAACTCTGAGCAAAATGATGCAAATTCAAAGCCGAACTCAATAGAAGCAGATGCAACGGGTAGCTCCAAGCAGACCTCTGGAAGCGAAGAAACGCAACTAACTCAATCAGCGTCTGATTTTGATGAAGATGACTTTGATTTTGGATTACCCAGCCCATTTCGATCAAACTTACGAAAGATCCTTGAATGGGTGGCAGTAATAGGGACAGCCTTCGTAGTTGCCTTTGTCATTAAAGCTTTTTTATTTCAGGCCTACTACATCCCGTCACCCTCTATGGAGCCCTCTCTAGGGATAGGTGATCGTGTAATAGTTAATAAATTGAGTTACAAACTCCATGATGTGAATCGCGGAGACATGATTGTCTTTGGCAACCCTTCACAAACAAACAATGAAGTATCCGACCTAATTAAAAGAGTGGTAGCGCTTCCTGGTGAAACACTTCAAGTTCAAGACGGGAAGGTCTACATTGATGGAAATCTTATGATTGAACCGTATTTGGCGGCGTCGGAAACAACTAGTGATTTCAGCACTCCCGCAGGGTGTATAAGTTCACTAGAGAAAGCAAATATATGTGTAGTTCCGGATGACCATGTATTTGTAATGGGAGATAATCGCTGGAATTCAAGAGACAGTCGAATTTTCGGCCCGGTACCAGTAGAGAGTATTGTTGGACGTGCTTTCGTGCGGGTGTGGCCACTAGGAGACTTTAAACGTCTCTAGGAGTCTTTGATTTATTAAGTGCTTGCAGTAGACGGTCAGTATGGTCGCTGTAGATTCCATCAATTCCAATATTTATTAATCGTTCAATTTGTCTCGGGAGCTGAGCATCCCAAGCAAAACATTTGAGTCCATATTTATGGAATAGCGCCACATATCCAGCAGTCCAAAGAGGTTCAGGAAGATTGATCGCATCAAATCCATTGTCGGAAAGGAAGAATGCACGTCTTTCCCCGCCTTCTGGGAATCCTCTCTTTCCAGGCGAGTCAACCAATCTAAAATTAGAATTAATTTCTCTCCACGGTGTAGAGACAGACAGGTCAGGATGGCAGACCCAGAGCTTGTGAACAGCGTTATGACTTAGCGCTACATCAACAGTAGCTTCAATGGAATTAGGGTCTTTAATGTCCAAGGAGACGTTCACTTCATTCCCGAAGTTGATATAGAGGTCTTCAAGGGATGGTACTTTTTCAGGAATTTCAGATCGAAGACTTTTACTTATCGTAATTCGGCGTCCAAAAGAGCCGACCTTATTGTCATGGCTAAGGACTGGAATTCCGTCCGCACTTAACCAAACGTCGCTTTCAAGTCCGGTTACTCCAAGAGCAACCGAATGAGAGAATGCTTCTAAAGTATTTTCAGGAGCATCCGCGCACCCTCCACGATGCGCGAAAAGAATTGGATCAAGTTGAAACGGCTTCTTTTGCTCTTCGCTTGGGCTCATCTAACTATCATGACGCAAATACTTTCAAAGACAACCATTTATAACTATAGAATCCGAGGATGGGCAATCTAGGTGGCGGAGAAATTCTTGTAATACTCATAATTGGATTAATCGTTTTAGGTCCAACGCGTCTTCCGGAAGCAAGTAAGAACATTGGAAAAGTCTTGAGGCAGATTCGGCAAACTTCTCGAAACTTTCAAGCTGAACTAGAAGCAGCAGTAGAAGATCCACTAATTGAAGAAGCTGCTCGCCAAAGAGGTAGAGAGATGTTGGCTGAAGAAAAAGATTCCAAAGATGTAACCGAGGAAGAAGGAACTTCACAATCTTCAACTATGGATTCAAGCGCACAGGAAGATGAAAGCCAAGATTCATGAATAAAGACCGCATGCCGCTCTTGTCTCATCTTGAAGAACTCCGTAAACGTTTATTATTCATGGCGATTGCGATATTCGTAGGGGCTATCGTTTGCTGGATTTTTTATCCACAAATTCTCGACGAGCTTCTTCGGCCTTATTGTGAGATAAGAGAAGGAGCAACTTCAGAGGACTCACTATTTGGAGAAAATTGCGATCTTTTAGTTACTGATCCATTGGAACCATTCAGTGTTCGAATGATGGTTGCAGGATATGGGGGGTTAGTCCTAGCTGTGCCAATAATCCTTTGGCAAATTTGGAGATTCGTATCTCCTGGCTTGTACCCAAAAGAACGAAGGTGGGTAATTCCTATTGTATTTTTCGGAATACTTTTATTCGTAATTGGAGCTGGTCTTGCTTACTGGAGCATTCCAAGAGCATTGGATTTCTTGGTATCAATCGGTGGTCCAGATTTAGTTAGTGTTTTCTCACCCACTAAATATCTTGGATTCATAGTAAAAATGATTGTGGCATTTGGAATTGGATTCGAATTCCCGCTCATATTAATAATGCTCCAGTTGGCGGGAATGATCACACACCAAACTTTGAGGCGCGGTAGACGCTATGCCGTAGTAGGAATTGTCACGCTAGTTGCGATATTAACTCCAAGCGGCGATCCACTAACTCTTGTGATCCTTTCAGTTCCAATGATGCTGTTCTATGAACTAGCTATTCTCTTTGGACGATTAATTGAACGAAGACGAAAACGAGCCGATTCATCCAGTGACTGAACATAGTTGGCCATTTGCTTTAGACCGGTTTCAGTTAGAAGCTATTTCAGCCATTGACGAAGGTCGATCAGTTTTAGTAGCTGCACCTACTTCAAGTGGAAAGACGGTTCTGGCTGAACATGCAATTGATAGCGCGTTAAAAGAGGACAAACGTGCTTTCTATACCGCTCCGATAAAAGCTCTATCAAATCAAAAATTTTTAGATTTCAGAGAACGTTTCGGAGTGGAAAATGTAGGAATTCTTACTGGAGATGTAACTGTTAATTCAAGTGCACCTGTACTGGTTATGACAACTGAAGTGTTACGCAACATGCTTTATGCAGAATCGGCAGCAGTAGAAAAGCTCGCTTGGGTCATTCTTGATGAAGTGCACTACTTGGAAGACCCTTACCGGGGCCCGGTCTGGGAGGAAGTAATTCTCAGCCTTCCAAAAAAAGTTCAGATAGTTGCATTGTCCGCGACAATCTCAAATGTGGATCAACTTGGTCAATGGTTGACAAATGTTCGAGGTGAGACTCAAGTCGTAGTTCATCACGAAAGACCTGTTCCCCTCAAACTCCATTATTTCGCCACGAATCGCATGAAAAAGAAGCGCGAATTAGAGATAACTCCGCTTTTACTAGGGAACAGAGCAAACCCAGATGGAAAAAAGTTTCTTCATGTTGGGAAAGGGACTAAAAAGAAAGATCCATATAGGCGGTTTACCTCACCAAGATATATAGAGATACTCCTATCTCTCCAGCAAAAAAAACTGCTGCCATGCATTCACTTTGTCTTTAGTAGAGCAGGATGCGACGAAGCGCGAGATCATATTCTCAAATCAGGAATCTCATTAAATAGTCAAGTAGAGCAGGAAGCCGTCAGCGCTTTTCTTGACGAGTCTTTAGGTCTGAACGATGATCAAGATCTAGAGATTTTAGGGGTTAAGCGCTGGAGAGAAGGTCTTTGCCGAGGCGTGGCTTCACATCATGCAGGGTTAATTCCACAGTTCAAAGAGATAACAGAAAAACTCTTCAAAGAAGGACTATTGAAGATTGTTTATGCGACGGAAACTCTTGCCCTTGGCGTGAACCTCCCTGCTCGATCAGTTGTTATTGACAAAATGACTAAATTCAATGGTCATACCCACGAACTCTTAACTCCGAGTCAATTCACTCAAATAACCGGAAGAGCTGGTCGGCGAGGTTTAGATAAAGAAGGACACGGAGTGGTTCTTTGGTCGCCATTTGTTCACTTTAACGAGGTTGCAGAACTTGCTTTGAACAAGACATTCCATCTGCAATCAGCTTTTCGCCCTACCTACAACATGGTTGCGAATTTAATGAACACGCGATCCCGTTCAGAGTCTGAAGATCTATTGAGACGCTCATTTGGGCAGTTCCAATTAGATCAATCAAAAAATATTCATGAAAGCGACTTTGAAGATATCTCATCCCAGATAATCAAGGTCGAAGGAAAACTGAATTCCAGGATAAATACAGAGATCAGTTGGCATTCAATTTCGAGATTGAAACCGGGTGAAATTGTACTCCTTGGAGATGGTCAAATTCATGCCGTATTAGCGGTTGCAGATCGAAGCGGAGGAAGGAAACGGATAAAAACTATCAACCAGAAAGGTCAATACCGGCGCTTTGCAAGCGAGGGAATACTTGAAAGCCCACTGCATATTTCAAAAATTGATTTCCTGAATCACGGTGATTTGCGAAACACTTCTTTTCATAAGGAAATAATAAAAGAGTTAAACAAGCGTTTCTCCGCGGGGGTGAAAGAAGCAGGTCGACTGCAAAAAGAACTATTCAAGCTTTCTCGTCGCTTGCATGAACTGGAATTAGGGAAGTTAGAAACTGATCTTGTTGGACAACTAGCTTCAACGGCACAAGTGCTAGAGGAGAGAGACCTTGCAAATAACTGGTCGTTAACAGAATCCGGCGAGAACTTGAAAAAAATTTATAGCGAATGCGACCTTGTGGTGGTGGAAGCACTAAACGCGGGATGCTTTGACGGTCTCACTCCTCCAGAATTAGCAGCTTTATTATCCATCTTTGTCTATAGTCATCGCGGAAATTCTGAAGACCCCGACCCACTTAATAGCGCAATAGTGCACAAGAAGATTCGAGAGATTGAATTAATCGCTAACGATATTGAACTACTTGAAAAAAAGTTTGGAGTTGAATCCACGGCAACTTTAGATTCGCGTTATGCCGGAAAGATTTATGACTGGGCACTTGGCCAGAGTTTCAGTGATGTATTAGATTCAACTACTAGTGGTGGTGAATTTGTTAGGAATGTTCGTCTAGTTATCGACTTACTTCGTCAAATTAGATCTATAAGCCATACTGAACTTAGGAAAGTGGTTTCTCAATCTATAGAGACGCTTGAACGAGGAGTAGTGGTCGTTACAACTTCGTTCTCTGAGGAATCAGAAAGTATTGAGGTTTAAAGATGGGAATAACTCCAGGGAAAGAATGGGGGAGTCAAGATTCAAACCCAGAAGACTTTTTAGTTATAAACAGCAATCAGGATTTATGGGACATCTTAGAAAACTGCAAGCGCTCTAATGAAATAATCCCCGTGATAGGACTCACCGGGGGTGACTTATGGCGAACCTTAGGAGGAACCAGAAAAAATAACAGATTAAACAGCGAAGAAGCCCAACTATTTACAGTAGACATTGGCTCTGCTTTGCTGGACGGCCATATTTATTGGTTTGCCTCACACCTGATTGCCAGATCGCCACTATGGCTAGGCCGCTCGTGGATTGCCGCAAATGCAGCGCACCGCAAGAGCTGGAATATCGCTCCTCGTGCTCATCCTGGCGATGGTTTACTTGATGTACTTGACTCAAACCTCAATTTTTCCGACCTAATAAAAGCAAAGTCGCGAATGCAGACAGGAACTCACGTACCGCACCCGGATATAAATTATCGACGTGTCAAATCAGAGCAGACCAACTTCAACCAAAAGACGGATATCTGGTTAGATGACGTGAAGGTAGTAAAAGCAAAAGAAATTTCTGTGCGTGTTGAGCCTGACGCTCTTCGGGTCATGCTCTAGGAGGTAAAGTCTAAGGATGGAATCTGAACCCAAAGATTCGAGAGAAGCCAAGAAAGTCATCTGTGAACTAATTGACGACCTCGAAGAAGAACTCTTGCATGTATCGCATGCCATACATGAAAATCCGGAATTAGGTTATGAAGAGTTTCAAGCCCATGAAATACTAACGAATTCACTTATTAGCCATGGTCTGAAGACAGAGAAGTCTGCATACGGAATTGAAACAGCTTTTGAGGCCAAGGCTGGAAGCAGCGGACCTGTTATTGCCGTTTTGTGTGAATATGATGCCCTGCCAGAAATAGGTCATGCTTGCGGCCATAATGTGATAGCGGCTGCAGGTCTTGGTGCCGGACTGGCTTTAAGTCAGTTAGCTGAGAGTTTGAATGGTCAAGTTCGAGTGATAGGCACTCCCGCTGAAGAAGGAGGTGGGGGTAAAGTCCGCATGATAAGGAAAGGTGCATTTGAGGGAGTGGATGCAGCCCTAATGATCCATCCAGCAGGATCAGAAGTGGAACGAATAACAAGCTTGGCTATCGAACAGATGAAGATCTCTTATACGGGCAGAGCTGCGCATGCTGCTGCAGCGCCAGAAAAAGGACTGAATGCTTTAGATGCAGCAGTACTCGGCTATATGAATGTCGCAACTCTTCGCCAACATATCGCTCCAGATGAACGGATTCATGGAATATTTACTGATGGGCCGGTGAAAGCAAACATAGTTCCACAACATGCAGGGGCAGATTGGTATGTGAGATCGCCAACTCGAGCAGGTTTGGAAAGTTTAAAGTCAAGGGTGATCGCATGTTTAGAAGCTGGAGCTAAAGCGGCTGGATGTGACATGGAAATAAGTTTCTCTGAATTTCCTTATGACGATGTGGTTGATAATCGTGCACTCCTTAATGCCTACATAAGCAATGCTCAAGAAATTGGACGAGACCCTCGTCCAGAAACGGAAACAGCAATAGTGGGAAGCACAGATATGGGAAACGTTAGTTATGAAGTGCCAGCTATTCATCCCATGATTAAAATCGCACCCGAAGAAATTGCAATACATACTCCAACTTTTGCTGAGTATGCAAGGGGTCCAATGGGTGATAAAGGCGTGATTGATGGAGCGAAAGCTTTAGCTATGACAGTTGTTGACTGTTGGACTTCTCCAACAATTTTGCCAGAAGTATGTGAAGAATTCGAAGAACTAGAGGGAGTCCGCGCGAGACGGACAAATACCCCCTAGTCTCAGCGGTTGTGACTCCATATATTGCAGAAGAATTTACGCCAAATGAAGAAGAAATTCTTCGGCGTTATTTCACCAATTTAGACGAACCTGTATTTGCGCTAGTCAATCTGCCTGAAGTCGTAAAAGGCGCACTCTTTGCCCGGTATTCAAGATCGCCTCTTAGTCTTCGAAGACTCTTCCTAGATGAATTTGTCGGAGAACTCGACATTTCAGGAGACGAGACTATTGACGCCACAATAGGGCTTCGACGCGCTGAAGAACTGTACAACAGAGTTTTCTTTGAGTACGGAGATGACAGTGTCGCCCAATTAGGTGGTGTTCACCTAGCGTGTGAGCAGTCATCAAATCTCCTAACCAAAGTCCTTGAATGGGGACGATTGATGGCCTACTTAGAGCAGTCAACACGATATATCGCCTATGACGATCGCCCAGGAGGGAGATTCAGGTACTACCGAGATCCAGAAGTTCTTTCTTCTCCTCTTGGGGCGCGTTACATAGCAGACCTTGATCGCCAGTTTGAGATTTACTCCGTCTTGGTGGCCAAGATGAAAGATTTTTACCGGGAAACAGTTCCGCAAGGACCAGGAGATTCTGATTTCATTTATCGTCAGGCTATTTCGGCTAAGGCTTACGACTCAGTAAGAGGCATTCTTCCTGCTGCTTCTCTATCTAATGTCGGTATTTACGGAACCGGTCAAGCGTATGAGGCACTCCTGATAAGAATGCGTTCACACCCTTTGCCGGAAGCTCGGGACTACGCAGAGTTGATACTAAAAGAGTTACGTAAAGTAATACCATCGTTTCTCACCAGAGTGGATCTTCCTGACAGGGGAGAGGAGATTGGAAAATATCAAGCAGACACGCGTGAAAGACTCGAAGAGTTAAGTGAACATTTTTTTCCTGACGACGTACCGGTTTCTGCCGCTCCTTTAGTTGATTTAACAGATTTTGATCCCGACGCCGAAGTCAAGTTAGTTGCTTCAGCTCTTTACCCACATACCCGACATCCTGACAGGGTAGTAGAAGAACGCGTACGGCAGATGACAGTTGAAGAACGAGTGAGAGTTCTTCAGGCCTTAGTGGGTGATAGAGGAAATCGGAGGCATAGACCTGGTCGAGCACTCGAAAGACCTTCATACCGCTTTGATATTCTTTCTGATTACGGGGCATTTCGTGATCTTCAACGACATCGGATGCTTACAATCGATTGGCAACAATTGAGCACTGCGCATGGATATGTTCGCCCTCCTGATGTTGATACCGCTGGGTGTGCAAACGAATTTGATTCGGCCATGGAACGTTCAGACTCTCTGTATATAGCAATGGAAGAGGTGTTCCCGCAGCAGGCTTCTTACGCTGTTTCGCTTGCATATAAAGTGCGATACATGATGCATATGAATGCACGAGAAGCTATGCACCTTTTAGAATTGAGAACAAGCCCACAAGGACACCCTGCTTATCGAGAAGTGGGACAGCAGATGCACCACCTGATTTCAGATGTAGCAGGCCATCGTGCTATCGCAGAAATGATGCAGTTTGTCGACCACTCATCTGATCGAGACCTTGAACGCTTAGAGTCAGAACGGCGGGCAGAGGAGAAACGAAATCAACGTCTGAGTAATGAGTAAATACAGCAAATTGCGTCTAAATAATGAAAATTAGTGTAAAAATATCAAAATTGTGTTGGCAATTTGATTTATGGGTCTAAGATCCGGCGGCAAGATAGTTATTTGAGGAAACTATGAGCGAAGAAGAAATCGAAGATATGGATGAAGGGATCGATTTGGATCTCGATGAAGATGGCGAAGGTTTTGAAGAACCTGACTCTGAGTTGGATGAAGATTTTGAAGATTCCTCTGATGATGATGAAGAAGAAGAAGAGGAAGAAGAAGAGAGCGGTCCTCGACCTTCTCGGCACAGTAACGATGAGGGAGAGGAAGACGACCCAGATCCAGATGACGTAGAAGCAGACTTAGAAGAGATCCTAAGTGCTCGTCTTGCTGCAGAGGAAGACGAAGATGAAGAGGATGAAGAGGAAGAAGAGTCTGAAAAAGTTGAAGTTGTAGCTAAGTCTTCTGAAGAAGTTCAAGGAAGGCAGAAAACAGAAATATCCTGCCCGCATTGTTTCCTACTCGTGGAAGCTTCTGTAGTTGCGGATACCGGGGAGTGTTCTCATTGTGGGGCACCGATTTCGTAGTGGCTCTTACCGAAAACGCGCGAATTGCAGAAACTTCTGACCTAGAGAACTTAGAAAGACTCGCGCTTAAGAGCAACGAGGAAGTCCTAGAGAAACGGGGAGGCAAAACTCTTAGTCTTCAAAATCCTAATTATGGACAATTAGAGAAACTATTTCAAGAGGCCTTTATAGATGAAATGGCGGAGGTATTTGTCGGGACCATTGATGATTCTGTGGTTGGGTATGGAGTAATTAGAGAGGGAAGCCTTCAAGACGGAACACCCCATGCATCAATTGAAGCAATATATGTAGAAGAAGAAGCTCGATCTGTTGGGGTTGGAGAAATAATTATGGAAAGAATGCTGGAATGGGTTCGGTCACGAAACATCCCTGCAGTTGATTCTTTAGCTCTACCTGGGGACAGGCAAACAAAGAATTTCTTTGAAACGCATGGTTTAGTGGCTCGTGCAATTATCGTTCAGAAAGATCTAACAAAGTAAATCAATTAAGCAGAAGTTTTTTCTCGAGATCTACTTTTCTTTGGGGGCTGTGTGGGTTTAATTCCAAACAATGCAGCTATTGAGGGAATCTTCATTGAGAGTTCTGTTACAGCATCGAGTAGTTCCTTTTCTGGATTCTCAGGCAAACTCTCCGGGACCACTCTTTCTCGGACAGGAGATAGCGAAAGGGCATCCAGAACCGTTATCCAGCGATCTTGGTAGGTTTCCTTAGTTAGATTGGCATTCGCGCCTTCGGTAAGAGAGGTCAGAATTTCCTCTGGAAGCGGCGCTCCTGCTTTAGGCGGATACGAGCTCATACGCAGAGCACGTACTATGCGGTCTTCCTTCAACGCTTCTTCGATTCCAGAAAGCCACTTAGTGTGTTCAGCTTCTATTCTGCTAGTTAGGCCTTTCTTCAATTCCTCCGCCAAGTCACGAGTTTCAGAATCTTTTGCGGCTACATCAGAAGCGACAACGACTGATCGAAGATCCCTTAGATCGATACTCTGCATACCTTTAAGAGCTGCTTCTGCTCTATCTCTCCAATCAGCTGTTCGAAGTTGTGGTTGTATCTGTTCAGCTATTTTTAGTAAGAGTTCAGAGGGTATAGGTGGTTCGTTTGAGGAAGCGGCAACTTTATTTTGCTCTTCAATCATTGAACGCAAACCTGAAATACCTTTCTGAGATAGTTCTTTAGCTAGGAATTGAGCTTCGTCCGGTAGAGACGCAATTACCGCGTCGCGGTGTATGTGCTTTTGCTTGAGTCGCTTACCCGTAGAGATAGGGGAGAGGGTTCTGGTTCGACGCGGTTTCTTCTGTGAGGCCCTCTCTCTATTTTTTGGGCTTCTTTGGTTTCTGCCCTCTTTTTGTGATCGCGGTTTTCCACGTCGCTGCTTCTTCTTGTTGAGACTGGTGGTTACCAGTGGTTCTTCTTTTCCACTGCCTACAACTTCAAGCAGCTCGGGGCTAGATTTCTTCTCTCGACTAGATAATACGGAAATCACTGATATTCCATCGACGAACTGTTCAGTCTCTACACGAATGATGTCACCAATCGAAGAAGTATCTGATAGGAGACTTCCGTCAAGTGAACCCTTGGGCAATTTTGCACCCGCAGCTCTCCAGGTCCAAGTTCCGTCAGACTGCTTACTTGTTAACTCTATTTCCATTCGAGGCATAGGTATAAACGTTAGCCGGTCCAAATGGGTTATCTGCGCCCTAGCGGAGTAGTAGTACTAAATTATGGGTTTTACCATTAATAAAGAATACTTGAATTGTAGATAACGTATGTTATCATCTATTTAAATACTATTAACCTAGGAAATTAAGTATGGGATATAGAGAGTTACCTTTAGAGGAAACTATGCCTGCAGCGTTTCATGAGTGGCTGCGCTGGCTACCGCTACAGGAAGATAAACCTCCTACAACTGTTCGAGCTTATAGTCAGGGTCTCCGACGTCTGGTTTCCTTTGCAGAAATACCCCCAACGGATTTTCGTCCAGACTCTTTCGGACAGGCCGAGATAACTGATGCTGTTAGAACTATGAGAAGTTCTGGTGAGGTTTCTAGAGCAACGCTTAATCAGACTCTTGCTGCAGCAAAATCATTCTTTGATTATTGCGTAGCGGATCTTGGTGTTGGAACGGTTCCAGATATTGGAAGAATACGTAAAGTCTCGCAGCTAGCCGTTGAACAAAGTGAACCTACATATTATTCAGGATCAGAGGTTCGGGACCTTTATCGTGTGGCTGCTACTCCGATTAAGGACGATGATATAGGTGGTCGTGTCCGTTGGGCAGAAAGAGACTTTGCAATGGTGACTGTGCTCGCCGCATTAGGACTACGTGCTGCTGAACTGTGCGCTATCGACATTGATTGGATTACCCAGGACTTAGTTTCAGATAGCAACCACAAGGTTCTTCGGGTTTTAGGGAAAGGATCAAAGGTGCGTCGACTCCCCTTGTCTGTTGAACTATTGGAAGTTTTGGACCGTTGGCAAATAGTGCGAACTGAGCGATTCGGCTCTCCGTTAGCGGATGATCCTTTATTTGTAACCAAAGATGGTGAAAGGTTTAACTATCGGAGGCTTAGATACTGGTTGCTCACCTTAAACCGTGCAGCTGGGTTACGTGATCGATCTCTTCACTCCTTAAGACACACCGCTGGGGTGCAGTGGGCGGCAAACGGAGTACCAATGAACGAAATTCAGAGTTTGCTTGGTCATGCGAGTATTAATACGACAGGTATTTATACCGAGGTCGCTGCGCGTGGTTTGATCGACGCAGTTCGTGCTTCTGAGGCAAACAGACTAATTAGTGAAACACTAAGAGAAGTGACTAGGTAGGTATTCATGCCTTTTGATGTTTCCAAGATCAAATTATTTCTCTTAGTCATAGTTCTTTCTATGTTTGCCTGGTCGCCGACGGCTCATGCCCATGACCCGGTGTTCATAACAGATGAGCAACGTGAAGCAGAACTAGGCCCCTTTCTTCCAGATGCTCGAATTTCATTTGCTTTGTACGGAACGTTTAACGAGGAAAGAGAGAACAGAGGATTTCAGTTTGAAATCCCCGAAGGAGAGTTAATCACCCTCTCCCTTTTGATACCGGACTTAGAGCCAGAAAATATTCTTGAAAATGAATCTTTGCCTTCTTTAGTGCTTGTTCGCCCAGACAAAACTCTGGTTGACCTTTTCCCAGAAGTACGTGTCAAATTTGCCGAACCATTCTCTGGTACGAATTATGTGCGTCTTTTAGACCATGAAGAAATTGGAGTTGAGGGTGTATACCAGGTGGTTATTAATGGTGTAGCTCCCTCTCGGTTTACGGTGTCTATAGGTTTTATTGAAATGTTTGGAACACCAGTCGAGAATGTTGAAAACAGGAATGATCGTGGCGCTTTATCTCGATGGTATAGAACTCCCCCACTCACTGAGGTAGTTACTTCTTCAACTACCGAGGCTTTGATTGAGGAAAAAGAAATTGAAGAACTTCAACCTGAACAAGAAGACAAGGGTGTAAAGCAGGATGATGAAGAAGATGTAGCCCCTCCTCAAATCGCAGAAACAGAAAGCGTTTCAACCGATGGCGGTTTTCCAATATGGCTAGTTATAGCTATCTCAGTAATCGCTGTTTCCGTAGCGCTAGTACCACTCTTTAGATCCGGTGAAAGACAAAGTAATGAAGTCAACTAAAGGCTCGTTGCTCGTTTCGGGCGCATCCTTGAATGATCCGAATTTCCACCGTTCCGTACTTTTCATTATTGAACACGATCTCCAGGGAGCTTTAGGAGTTGTGCTAAATAAACCTTTGGCTTTACACCCAGAACAGCTAATTGACCTTTGGGCTGAACGAGTGGAGGAAGGCGGGTTTATTTATAGCGGTGGCCCCGTATCCACGAACGCTGTGATTGGACTTGCGAGAACGACTTCTTCTACTGATCAGTCACTTGTAGGCAACGTCGAAGTACTCGATCTCCATTTCTCTCCTTCGGAACGTAGCGACGTAGAGTTTGTTCGACTTTTTGTTGGATACGCCGGCTGGTCGGCAGGACAACTTGAAGCAGAGATAGATGCTGGCTCTTGGTTTGTCTTTGAGGCCAGCGAGTCAGATATTTTTACCGATAGCACCGAGGATCTCTGGGAAAGAGTATTAGCAAGGCAAGGCGGCCTAATTTCTCAAATGGCAAGCGCTCCTGACGACCTCTCTGAGAATTAATATGGTCAAACAGTTGGCCTCAACTGGAATAGGCCTGAGGGCTCAGGCTTGAAAAGAGGTGGCTGAAATTCATATAGATCGCCAAGTTCCGCGCCTTTTTCTATGAGCTTTACTAGAACACCTGCCAATGCACGGGTGTCATCTAAAGCTTGATGAGCGTCAACGAGAGGAACCCCTAGACTTTCTGCTAAGTCTCCTAGTTTTCCGGGCAATCCAAGGCTTCGTGCTAGTGCCAAAGTATCTAGTACTTCAAGCTCTAAGGGTCCAAGCCCTGCTTTTGCCCATTCACTAAGGACAAAGCGTTGATCAAATCCAGCGTTATGTGCCACTGGAATGCAGCCCGAAAGTATCTCCATTAAATCTCCTGCGATATCGGAGAAAGTTGGCGCACCTTGAAGCATTTGATGAGTGATTCCATGAATGTCTGGTCGCCCCAAGTCTTCAGTTTCAACGCCGACTAGTGATGCCCACTCAGAGTGGACCTCCCCTAACGCGTCAATTTTTACAACAGCAATTTCAATTATGTGCCCCTTCTTGGGATCCAAACTGGTTGTTTCAACATCAAAGCAAGCGAAGATACCTGGCATAGAAGATGACAGTAGCCGATATATGTGTCACCCAATCACCTTTGTTGAACAAATTCAGTGTAGGTTCACTCGGTGGCTGAAATAACGCTCGAAGAACGAGAAATTGCTCAGAAGCGTACTATCCGGACCCTGATGGCAGGGTTAGTTCCTGCTGGTGCAGCTATGAGTGGCGCATACTCAGCAGCAGCCGTGCTTGGAGAAGAACTAAGTGGTTCTGAGACGCTGGGCGGGCTGGCTGCAGCATGTATGACAACGGGATCCGCTCTCGCAACTCTTCCTTTAGCGCGCTTGATGATGAGGCATGGAAGGCGCCCTGGGCTGACGGTCGGATACTTTCTTGCTTCTATTGGTTCGCTATTCGCCATGTTTGCAGCACTAAGCGAACTCTATTTTTTACTTCCTATAGGGATTCTGGGTGTAGGTATTGGTAATGCTGCAAATTTGGCTGCAAGGTATGCGGCCGCAGACTTAGCTGCGCCAGATCGAAAAGCAAGAGCAATAGGGACTTTGGTTTGGGCTTCAACATTTGGTTCCGTTTTAGGGCCAACAATTGGTTTTGGCCCAGCAAAATCTTTTGGAATGTTGATTGGGCTTCCTGAATTGGCAGGCCCATATGTTGTCTCATGTTTATTATTTATTGCGGCAGGGTTTGTAATCCATAAGAACCTGCATCCAGATCCCCTACTGATTTCTGGTGAGTCGCAAAACCTAAAACAAGATCAAGGTTTAAAGGAGGCCTTCAAGTTGCTCTTTGTCTCGCCGGCTGGGCAGTTATCTGTACTTTCTATGGTTTCCGGTCATGTAGTGATGGTTGGGGTAATGACAATGACTCCCCTACACATGAAGGATGGATCGCACGAATTAGAAATTATTGGATTTGTTATTTCACTACACATAGTTGGTATGTATGCAGTTGCCCCAGTCATTGGATGGGTAGTAGATCGCATTGGAGCTGGACCCGTTCTAATCTTTGGAGGGTCTCTCCTCTTCCTAGGGTCAGAGTTGGCTGCCCACACTGACAAGAATGACAGTCTCGGGGTATTTGTTGGCCTGTTTCTTATTGGTGTTGGCTGGAGCTGTGGTTTAGTAGCGTCATCTGCTTTGTTAACAAAAACCTTCGAAGGGCCAGAGAAGATAAGAGTACAAGGTTTGGCAGATCTAATTATGACGGCATCAGGTGGACTAGCGGGAATAGGTTCTGGCTTATTAGTCGCCAGAACTGACTATCAAACAATGAGCCACAATGCTGCATTTATTGGTTTAATCCCCATAGTTGGATACATACTTTTTGAACTAAATAAAAGAATTCGACCAGTCAAGAAATCATGAAGAGGCTTACCCTCCCAATATTAATTTTTACTCTTCTAACTGCTTGTACTAGTGGTGATTCCGGGGTGAGCAACATAACTGTCCCCTCGTCAACTTCTACGTCTTTATTAGAACTTTCCGAAGAGACATCATCAACTTCTACAAGTAAAGCCTCCGCAGAGGAGAAAATTGAGTTGAATGCGGAAATGCTGAAAGATCATCCGTTCTCACTCTCATTGATAGCTTCTTTTGAACAACCTATTGAACTTGTCGCCATCCCCGGAACAGAGATTCTTTTAGTTGCTGAAAGAGGTGGAAAAATCTTTCCGTTAAGTTTCTCTGACGATGGAACCGCAATAGTAGGAGAAGCTGTACTTGATATTCGGGAAAAAATAAGCACTCTCGGTGAAGGAGGACTACTTGGTATGGCGGTCACTACCTCAGGTAGCGAACTGTATTTGAGCTATACAGACACTGATATGACGAGCCGTGTAGTCGGAATTCCTTTAGAAGGCCACTCCCCTATTTTCGAAGAAAGATGGGAGATTCTTTCTTTACAGCAACCTTTTGCAAACCATAACGGCGGACATTTAGTGGTTGACCAAGATGGAATGTTACTAATCGGGTTTGGTGACGGAGGTGGAGCGGATGACCCACTAGAAAACGGACAAGATACGACCAATTGGTTTGGTTCTATTCTTCGGATCAGTCCAGTAGAAAACTCAACTTATGGAATTCCAGAAACCAACCCATTTTTTGGGGATAAGGAAAACGAGCCCGAAATTCTCATATGGGGCTTACGAAACCCTTGGCGATTTTCGTTAGATAGAGCCACTGGAGATCTTTGGATCGGAGATGTTGGTCAGGACCAGTTAGAAGAAGTTACCCGATTACCTATAGGAGAATGGACTGCAGGAAGTAATCTTGGATGGCCAGTCTTTGAAGCGGATCGGAAGAATCGCCAAATCGAATTACCTGATCATAGGTTGCCCGACATTATCTACGGACATGAGGATGGACGATGTTCAGTAACTGGAGGAACTGTTTATCGAGGCACTAAGGCACCGGAATTCTCTGGGGTATACATATTCAGCGACTGGTGCGATGGCCTCATTCGCTTGGCGGTAATAGAAGACACAGGTAATGCAGCAACCTACGCCACTGAACTTTTCGTAGAAAATGCAACTGGATTCTCTACAGGGCATTATCAAGATATATATGTCTTTTCTTGGACAGGTGACCTCTTTCGTCTCGAAGTTAATGAATAGAAAATAAAACTTATGCGTAAGATAGTTTTATGACAGATGCACCAATTGTTCTCGTCCATGGATTCGGTACGTCTGCGGAGATGACATGGAGAAAAAACGGTTGGATTGATTTGATCCAAGATGCTGGCCGTGAGGTGCATGCAATTGATCTACTAGGACATGGCGACGCCCCAAAGCCAACAGACCCAGAGGAATACCGAGAAGTTACTAATTTCCTGTTAAATGGTTTTCCTGATGAACCGGTAGACGTCGTTGCTTTTTCACATGGTGCACGTTTGATATTGGAACTAGCTATTACTGATACTGAACGCTTCAACAGAATTGTTCTCGCTGGAATAGGAGAAAACCTTTTCCGAAATGAACCAGAACGTCGCGCTGCGATTTTCGATGCAGTGAAAACTGGTGAAGCTGAAGATCCAGAGTTGCGCTATTTTGCCAATCTCCCTGATTTACCGGGAGCCGACCGCTCAGCTTTAACGGCATTTATGCAGCGACCAGGTTCACCAGAAATTACTCCTGAACTATTGTCTCAAATCGTTTGCCCAACTTTAGTTGTTTTAGGCGAGCATGATTTCGCTGGACCAGCCACTCCGCTTGTCTCGGCTCTACCAAATAGCAGTTTTGTAGAGCTAAAAGGAGTTGATCATTTTGCTACTCCGAAAGACTTTGGATTCATTGATGCGGCATTAACTTTTCTGGATGCGCAACCTTTTTAATTAAGAAAGTGGTCGATCTGTTGGGGTTACCGGGAAAGGTAGGCGACTCTCTCCTTGAAGGAATGTATCTACCGAATGCGCGACAGATCTCCCCTCAGCAATTGCCCAAACAATCAGAGACTGACCACGACCCATATCGCCGCAAACGAAAACGCCCGGTTGTTTTGTGGCAAAGTTCTCGTCTCGTTTGATATTTCCTCGCTCGTCCAACTCTAAATCTAAGTCTTCCAGAAGGGTTGATGTTTCAGGGCCAGTAAAACCAAGAGCTAGAAGAACTAGATCTGCTGGAAATATCTTCTCAGTGCCCTCAATTTTTTCAAAAGTAACTGAAGAGTCAGTGGAAACCTGTTCAACTTCATAGGTTTTCACACCTACGACTTTCCCATCTTCAGTGATGAATTCTTCTGTGTTTATAGCAAATTGACGCTCACCACCTTCTTCGTGAGCGGAAGAAACTCGGTAAGTAAGGGGCCAAGTTGGCCATGGTGTTGATATGGAACGATCACTTGGAGGCTTTGGCATTATTTCAAATTGCTGAATTGAGAGCGCTCCTTGGCGGAGTGCAGTTCCTAAGCAGTCAGCACCAGTATCTCCCCCACCAATAATTATCACGTTCTTTCCTTCAGCAGTTATGTCAGGAGAGTCAATGTCGCCTTCTTGGACACGGTTAGCTGGCGGAAGGTACTCCATTGCTTGAAGAATTCCTTTGGCTTCTCTTCCGGGTATTTTGAGATCTCTCCATTGTGTGGCTCCAGTGGCGAGAACAATTGCATCAAAGTCTCGTATGAGTTCTTTAGCGGAAAGGTCTGTCCCGATCGAAGTATTAGGGACAAATTGAGTCCCTTCTGCTTCCATCTGTGCTAGTCGTTGATCAAGGTGTCTCTTTTCCATTTTGAAATTCGGTATTCCGTATCGTAGAAGACCACCGATTCGGTCCTCGCGTTCAAACACGCTCACATCATGGCCCGACCGAGTAAGTTGTTGGGCTGCAGCAAGTCCTGCTGGTCCTGAACCGACAATTGCTATTCGTTGACCAGAATATTGATCAGGGAGAAGAGGAACTATCCAGCCTTCTTCCCAAGCTTTATCAACAATGCTGACTTCTATTTGTTTGATTGTCACTGGTGGCTCATTTATTCCGAGAACGCAAGCCGCCTCGCATGGAGCGGGACACAATCTGCCAGTAAATTCTGGAAAGTTGTTCGTAGCATGCAGTCTTTCAGATGCTTCTTTCCAGTTCTCTCTATATATGAGATCGTTCCAATCAGGAATCAAGTTCCCTAAAGGGCATCCGTGGTTACAAAATGGAATACCGCAGTCCATACAACGACTGGCTTGCCGCTGCAGGTCTTCGGACGGAAAAGAAGTATTCACTTCTTGCCAATCTCTAATACGGACAGGGATAGAGCGACGTTCTGGAAGTTGTCGATCGTGATTCAAGAATCCTCTCGGGTCACCCATTTTTGCTCGATTCTGAAGACGCCATTATCGCTTCTACTTCGTCTCTGCCCTCTGTGCGTGCAGCCGCAGCCGCTTCAAGCACGCGTTTGTAGTCAGTAGGCATAATTTTTGTGAACCGAGAAGAGGGTCGACCCCACTTTTGGAGAATCTTTTTTGCGACTTCGGATCCTGTCTTAACGGAGTGCGCAGTAATGATGTTTTCAAGCCAAGTAAGGTCTTCTTCATTTGGCTCTTCTAGAAGAACCATTTCATGGTTTACATTCTCTACAAAATCCCCAAATGGGTCATGAACAAAAGCAACACCTCCTGACATTCCAGCTGCAAAGTTTCTCCCAGTTGAACCCAGAATCACTGCCCTTCCGCCAGTCATGTACTCGCAGCCATGATCACCTATTCCTTCAACGACTGCTGTCGCCCCGGAATTCCTTACACAGAATCTTTCTCCGACTCGTCCACGGATATAAACTTCACCACTTGTTGCCCCATAAAGAATCACATTTCCTGCAATTACTTGGTCTTCGGCTTTAAAGACGGACTCTCTTGGTGGCAGTAGAACTAATTTTCCTCCTGAGAGACCTTTGCCGACGTAGTCATTTGCGTCGCCTTCAAGATGTAGCGTGATTCCTGACGGCAAAAAAGCACCGAAACTATTTCCAGCCGATCCGGTGAAGTCAAAAGAAATTGTGTCCGGGGGAAGTCCTTGACCTCCGTAACGTTTTGTTACTTCGTATCCAAGCATGGTTCCAGTCGAACGATTTGTGTTGTTTATGGGCAGTGAGAATTTGACCTTTTCTTGGTTTGTTAGCGCAGGTTCACTTTTCTCTATTAATTGACGATCAAGGATTGATTCCAAACCATGGTCCTGCTTATGTGTTTGACGTCTATCAGCGGTTTCTTCTATCTCAGGGAGATGAAAGATAGGAGAAAGATTTAATCCATGAGCTTTCCAGTGGTCTATTGCTTCTACTGAATCCAGATGTTCAACTTGACCGATTGCTTCCTCAAGAGATCGGAACCCTAGTTCTGCAAGCAACTCTCTAACTTCCTCGGCAATGAAATAGAAGAAATTAACAACGTGTTCAGCTTTTCCAGAGAATTTTTTCCGTAACTCTGGATTTTGCGTAGCGACACCAACTGGGCAGGTGTCTAAGTGGCAGACGCGCATCATTACGCATCCAGATACGACTAATGGTGCTGTGGCAAAACCATATTCGTCTGCACCGAGTAGCGCTGCAATTACTACATCTCTACCAGTTTTTAATTGACCGTCAACTTGTACAACTATTCTGTCTCTAAGACGATTCAGGAGAAGGGTTTGTTGGGTTTCTGCAAGACCGAGCTCCCAAGGCGCACCAGCGTGTTTGATTGATGTCAACGGAGAGGCTCCGGTTCCTCCGTCATGACCAGAGATAAGAACCACATCTGCATGAGCTTTCGATACTCCTGTAGCGACTGTTCCAACTCCAACCTCAGCAACCAATTTCACATGCACTCGACTTTTTGGATTTGCATTTTTCAAGTCAAAAATAAGTTGAGCTAAGTCTTCGATCGAATAGATGTCATGGTGTGGCGGTGGGGAAATTAATGCAACTCCAGGTGTTGAGTGTCGTGTCTTAGCAATCCATGGGTAAACCTTATGGCCAGGCAACTGGCCGCCCTCTCCCGGCTTTGCTCCCTGAGCCATCTTTATTTGAATATCGTCACTGTTAACTAAGTACTCTGAAGTAACTCCAAAGCGACCTGAAGCAACTTGCTTTATCGCCGATCGTCGTAAATCTCCATTTTGATCAGGAGTGAACCGTTCAGGATCTTCACCTCCCTCTCCAGTGTTTGATTTTCCGCCGATTCTGTTCATAGCTATAGCAAGAACCTCATGTGCTTCTGCAGAAATTGAACCGTAAGACATTGCTCCAGTCGAAAATCTTTTTACGATGTCTTCAACTGGCTCGACCTCATCAATATCCACAGAAGGTTGCAAACCCTTTTTAAATTTGAAAAGTCCACGTAAGGTGCCTAGACGTTCTGCTTGATGGTTCACAAGGTCTGTGTATTGTTTGAAGATGTCGTAACGACCTTCTCTCGTTGCATGTTGGAGACGAAAAACTGTCTCGGGATTAAATAAATGATGCTCCCCTTCTCTCCGCCACTGATATTCTCCCCCAACTTCAAGCGTTCTATGTGAGGTTTCTTGAGAGTTATTTGGAAAAGCAGACCTATGTCGAATGAGAACTTCCTCTGCTAAGACCTCAAACCCAACACCTTCTATGCGGCTTGCTGTTCCAGAAAAGCAAAGCTCGATGACCGAATTATTTAATCCGATACTTTCAAAAATTTGAGCTCCCGTATATGAAGCAACAGTAGAGATCCCCATCTTGGACATGATCTTTAGCAAACCTTTGTCACAGGCAGTGATGAAATTCTTTCTCGCTAGATCCGTATTCAAATTAGGTGAAATTCCGTATTGGCCTTCTTCAATGATTTGGTCAATTGTTTGAAACGCCATATAAGGACACACAGCAGAAGCGCCGTAACCAAGCAATAGTGCGATGTGGTGTGTTTCTCGAGCGTCACCACTTTCAACCACGAGACCCACTTGATTTCTTTTCTTAGTTTTTGTTAAGTGGTGGTGGATGGCCCCTGTTGAAAGAAGAGATGGTATTGGAGCCCTTAATTCATTTGTGTTTTGGTCGCTGACAATAAGTATTCCAGCCCCTTGAAGAATGGCTTCTTCTGCTTGCTTTTGTAGCTCTATTAAAGATTTCTGCAATCCAGCTGTTCCAGCATTTACCGGGAAAGTGCTATCAAGTACCGCTGGCTTTAGAAGGTTGGAGTGTTTATTTTCGGCTTTTAAGTACGCAAGTTCGGCTTCTGTTATGACGGGGTGAGGAAGATAAATTTGCCTACAATTTTCTTCTGACAAACTCAGAATATTTAGACGAGGTCCTAGCGTTCCTGAGACAGCCGTAATAAGTTCTTCGCGGATTGCATCAAGAGGTGGATTAGTTACTTGTGCAAACAACTGCTGGAAATAATCGAAAACTTCTTTTGGTCTATTGGACAGTGCAGCCAGTGGAGTGTCAGATCCCATGGAACCAATAGCTTCTTTAGCGTCTCGAATCATAGGCGTAAGAAGTATTTTTAGTTGTTCATGTGTGTAGCCAAAGATTTGCTGTCGTTGAAGAAGAGTTGTGGTATTTAATGCAACTTCATCGGACTCTTCTACTCGGTTGAGAGGAAATAGATTAGCATCAAGCCATTCTTGATATGGGCGTGAAGTTGCTAGCATTTCTTTGATTTCCTCATCACGAACGATTCGTCCTTCATTGGTGTCAATTAGAAACATTTTCCCAGGCTCTAAGCGACCCTTTTCAATGATTGAATCGGCTGGGACGTTAACGACACCTACTTCGCTAGCCATAACCACAAGGTCATCTTCGGTGACCCAATACCTACTCGGACGCAATCCATTCCGATCTAAGACGGCTCCTATAACAGTACCGTCGGTGAAAGCTATGGAAGCAGGGCCATCCCAAGGCTCCATTAAAGAAGAATGGTACTGATAGAAGGAACGTAAGTCTGTCGGCATTTTTTTGTTATGTTCCCATGGTTCTGGAATCATGGTCATAATTGCTTCCGGTAGTGAGTAGCCGCCCATTACTAGCAATTCCAAAGCTTCGTCAAAAGCTGCAGTATCGCTTGCCCCTGGTGTACATATTGGAAAGAGCCTTTCGAGGTCACCCGGTATCAGGTCAGTTTCTAATTGAGATTCTCGAGCTCTCATCCAGTTACGGTTGCCTTGAACCGTATTTATTTCACCGTTATGGGCAACGAGTCGATAAGGATGAGCGAGCGGCCAAGAAGGGAAAGTGTTCGTGGAGAACCTTGAGTGAACTAACGCCAAAGCACTCTCAGTCCGTTCATCATTTATGTCAAGGTAGTACTCTGCGAGCTGTGGTGTTGTAAGCATTCCCTTGTAGACGATTGTTCTCGAACTGAGAGATGGGAAATAAATACCTTCGTGCGGTTGTGAAGAAGCGGCCATGCTATCTTCAGACGTTTGTTGACTGAAATTATTTCCATGTATTTCATGCTCGGTTCTTTTACGCAATCCATATAGAAGTCGATCAAGATCAATACCGTATGAGTTGGGCGAATTCTTTGAAGTGATAAATACTTGTTTCATCATCGGTTGTGCGGCCCGAGCAGCGGGTCCGATCATGGAGTCGTCAATAGGGACTTCCCGCCAGCCCAGTATCCCCAGCCCTTCTTCGTGGCAGATTTTCTCAAAGTTAGCAAGAACGATCTCTGCTTCTGATGCGTCATTCGGTAAGAAAGCTATTCCAGTGGCATAAAAGCCAATTGGTGGAAGATCAAATTCAACTTCTTCTCGATAAAGCCGATCTGGGATTTGTATTAAGATTCCGGCTCCGTCACCTGAGTTTGTTTCAGCACCGAGTGCTCCACGATGCTGCATTTGGCATAACGCTCCAACTCCAAGTTCAACAATGCGGTGACTTCGTTCCCCTTTTATATGACAAACGAAATTCACTCCGCATGAATCATGCTCAAATTTTGAGTCGTAAAGACCTTGAGTTTCAGGTAATTTATTTATCATTAGGGTCGTCCAAATCTAACTTTTTAAGTTGCATTGGAGCGACATTGATCCCTAGCAAGCACTCTTTGGTGCTAAGAACTTCACTTCATTGTGACTTTAATTGGAAATTACTAGTGAACTATGTGTAGCAATTTCAAGTTCTTCATATCATCATAGAGGAATGATTGGCACTGGAAAACAAGTAGCTTTAGACCTTTGTGAGTTCATTGACTCTTCGCCGAGTCCATTTCACGCTGTAAATTCTGCTTCAGGGAGACTTTTAGAGGCTGGTTTTAGCGAAGCTGAGTCACTTACAGACTTCGATGAGAAGGGACCTGTGTTCCTTAGACGCGATGGAGCACTCATTGCAGTGAATAGACCAAAGAACTCCGCCAAAGCAGTCCGTGTAGTTGGGGCGCATACAGATAGTCCTAATCTTCGACTCAAACCAATATTTGAAAGTAATAAAAATGGGTGGCGTAGTCTTGGAGTAGAAACTTATGGCTCAATACTAAATAACAGTTGGCTAGACAGAGATTTAGGTTGTTCTGGCCGTCTCATAACTAAGAGCCAAGATGGTTTTATTGAGAAACTCTGTCGGTTAAATGAGCCAATAGCCCGAATACCGCAACTTGCAATACACCTTGATCGTGAAGTAAATGAAAAAGGACTAGTACTTAATCGGCAAGATCATATGCAACCAGTACTCGGAATTGAAGATGGGTTGAGTCTTCTAGAAAAGTTGGCAGAAACAGTAGACATAAGCGCGAAAGATGTTTTGTCGTTTGAATTGATGCTTCACGACCTCACACCATCCACTTTGTCTGGCATAAATCAAGAGTTTATTAGCGCGTCACGAATAGACAATCTCCTTTCCTGTCATGCAGCAGTTAACTCCTTGATCGCAGTATCTGATTCAGAAAGTGATTTTTTACAGGTAGTGGTTCTTTACGACCACGAAGAAATCGGCAGCACCTCTTCCACCGGAGCTTTGGGTCCACTCCTGAAGAAAGTTTTGGATATTTGCAGTGACGATTCCACACTGTTCGCCGACAGTTCATTGATGATTTCCGCAGACTGTGCGCATGGAACACACCCAAATTATCCGGAGCGACATGATGTTGATCATCAAATTCGTCTCAATCACGGACCAGCTTTAAAACATAATGCAAATGTTCGTTATGCAACAGATGGTCCTGGAGCCGCTCTTGTGAAGTTAGCTGCTGAGAAGACTTCGGTCCCGCTTCAGACTTTCGTAAGTAGATCAGATATGCCTTGTGGTTCCACAATCGGTCCGCTTGCAGCGGCTTCGACTGGAATTCGAACAGTAGATTTAGGTGCCCCACAGCTAGCTATGCATAGTGCAAGAGAGATGTGTGGCAGCGAAGATCCACAATATTTAGTGTCTCTTTTAACTAACTTGCTTCAAGAATAATTCTTCTTACGAATTTGTCTGATTTGCTTCTTTGTAAATCTGTAGGGAGAGATCGCCATTAATAGCATCGGGAATATTTCTAGGCGTCCAATAAGCATGAAAATCGCAAGTACTAATCGTGATGGTGCCGAATAGGCGTCAGCAAATGAAGACGTCGGACCTGCTTCTCCAAGAGCTTGACCCATATTCCCTAAGGCGCTAACCGTCCCACTGGCCGCGGTGACTATATCTGTATCCAAAATGGTAAGAATAATTGTTCCAGAGACGACAAGCACTGCGTAAACAGCAATGAAGCCAGCGACCCTTTGCACTAAGGATTCACTAATAACTTTTGATCCATGAAATACAGGAAAAATTCCACGAGGTCTCCTGAACTTCCGTATAGAACGAAGAGCGTGTAAGGCACCAACTTGCAGGCGAAATACCTTCACCCCACCTGAAGTAGATCCAGTGCACCCACCAAAGATAAGAAAAATGAACAGAATAGCTTGGGGGCCGCTCGCCCATGCAGCAAAGTCACCACTGCTGCCATCTCCCGTAGCGTTACCAAAGCCAGAGCTAGTTCCTAGGGCTACAACATTAAATGTGGCAGACCGTAAAGCTTGACCGAATCCGAGACCATTGGAAGAAAGAATCCAAGCTATAACAACAGCAGCAAGAGTGATTAAGCCTATATAAGTTCGAAATTCGGAATCTTTGAAGTGCGGTACACGACGTTCTTTTGTTGCTCGCCAATGAAGAGCGAAACTGGATCCTCCCAAAACCATTCCAATAATCAGAACAATTTCAATTGTGGGGTTATCCCAAAATCCAATAGAAGCGCTACGAGTCGAAAATCCTCCGGTGGCAGCTGTGGTTAGAGCATGAGCAAGAGCATCAAATCCACCCATACCAGCGGCAAATAAACCGACTCCAATTAATAGTGTTAAAACGAAATAAATTTTCCAGAATTCTCTTGCAGTATCAACAACTCGAGAAGCGAGACGATCACTTTCAGGGCCAGGAGCTTCTGCACTAATTAGTCCAAGTCCGGACGCACGAAGAGAAGGCAACACAGTTACCACAAGCACTACGATTCCCAATCCACCTAACCACTGGGTCAATTGTCTATATAGAAGAATGCCCGTACCGTGAGATTCAATAGGATTGTGGCTACCGAAAACAGTTGAACCGGTAGCCGTATACCCCGAAATCGATTCGAATAAAGCATCAGTGAATTCGATTAATGAATTTGAGCCCCCATAGTCAAAAGTTCCAGCAAAAAGATAAGGAAGAGTTCCGAAAAGCGATACAAATAGGTAGGCGCCACCTACAGCAGAAAAAATTTCTGCTTGACCCAATGTTCCAGGTTTAGTAGATAGTCGCGCTAAACCTCCAATAAGTCCGCAAATAATAGAAGCTACTAGTAGTGGGTAAATTGATTTATTGTCAGAAAGTTCGACAAATGAGCAGACAAGCATCACGAACGAGACAAATAACAATGCAGTGCCGGCAACATGCAAGGTCGTATGAGGCCTTTTACTCATGGTTTTAAAGTGAAATCTACTCATTTGACCTCACTTCTATAACAGTTCGTTTTACTGATCTAAATTTACTTTTAAGGAAAGAAACAAATTCCCCAGCAACGATCAATACTGGAAATATGGCCAACCAGCCAAGAATCATTGCCGGCATTAATAGAGATCTCGTCGGTCTTGTCCACATCGAAACCTCAGTTAAAGCCCCATCAATTGAGCGTAAAGGTCCAGCCGTTGCGGTTGAATGCACCGCTGCATTTATTGCAGAAAATAAATCAAGTTCAGTAATTGAAACTCCGATACAAGTAATCACCACAACAGAAACAAAAAGAAATTGGAGAACTACTGTATGGTCAACGGTTGATTCAGATAAAGGTTTACCATCAATTTGGATACGCGAAACCGAACGTGGGTGTAGTTGCCGGACCATCTCTCTTACTGAAAGTCTGATAAGGACGATGAGTGAACGGATATTAAATCCGCCCGAAACTGACCCCGCCATGCCGCCTATTGCGGTAATTAAAAGAACCAGAACCGTAAAAATTGGAATCCACTCACCGGTGATTGTCGCTGGGAAGCCGGTTGTTGATATCGCTGAACTCGCTACAAAGAAAGAAGAGCGAAAGTTCTCATAAGTAAAATCATGTGAGAATATAAAAAGCGTTAAGGCTGAAAGAGCGACAACTGAGAAATAAACCCTTAGTTCAGCTGAATTTCTTAGTTCACCAGTTTTTCTTAATGCAAGACGCCAGAGAACCACGAAACTTGTTCCAGAGAGACACATGCCAGCAGTGGCTATCCATTGAGTAGCAGAGTCTTCAAAAGGATTACCTGCTGGTACAAATCCACCAGTTGAAACCGTCGAGATAGACAGAAGCAAACCATCAAAAATTCCTGTTCCTGTAAGAGCGAAAGCTATCCATAGAAGGAAAGAAAGTGGAATATAAATCTTGAGTATGTTGAAAATTGCGGATTGTCTTGTGCTGCCAAGCGCAAGGGCCTCATTCCTCTCAATTTGTATGGATGGTTCACTCTTGCTTCCAACAACAGGAATTATGGCGGCACCAAGTATAAGTACGACCAAGCCTCCCGCCCACTGTAGAGACCCTCTGAAAAATTGCATCTCAGGTGTGATCTGAGAAGTATTCAAGGTACTCAAAGCTGTTGTGGTCAAACTGACTGTGGCTTCGTAAAGCGCCGTATCAAAGTGCTCCACGCTGTCAGTTGCATAAAAGACGATTCCACTACTAATGATGGAGAAAATTGATAAGGAAAAAAATCCACCAAAAATGTCTGCTGTCCGATGTTTAGGAGGTGGTCGCACAATCGAGAAAAGAAAACTTCCAATGAGACCAGAAAGGGTTCCAATAATTAACAGTTCGGGAGTCTGAGAAGCTGCACCATGCAGTCCTGCAACTCCTGAGACAATTGCGATTATTCCAGAAAGCAATAGACCAAAGCTGGCGCCTAAGGTAAGTCCTGATGTCCAAGAGGCCCAATCCGGTAACTGCTGATAACCGGAAAACGTTAAAACTTCAAGACGAGACCGGTAAGCAAATTTCACTAGAAAAGTTGACCTATACTTTCAGCCCATTCAGATTTCGCTATAACAATCACATGATCCCTATCGCGGAAGACGGTGCTTCCGCGTGCTATTTGAGGTTTGCCGTCTCGCAAAATTGCCCCTACTAAAGCCTCTTTGGGGAACCCAGCATCTGAGATCCTCTTGCCCTCACAAGCACTTTCATCGGTGACCGCAAATTCAAGAATTTCTGCATCTCCTTGAAGGAATGTTGCTATTTGAGCTGCATCCCCACTTCGAACAAAACGTAAAACACTATTTGCAGTAGCCGTTCGGGGGCTCAAAGTCGCCCCTACATCATGCGTGTCCAATAAACCAAGAAGTTTTAAGCGATGAACTACAGCGATTGTTTTTGGACTTGAAGTGTTTTCTAAATCTCCGCTGAAGCGAGCGCCAGCAGATTTGGCATACAAACAAGCCAATACGTTTGCGTCATCTTCGCCAGTTAAGGCGACAACAATGTCTTGCCGGCCAACATCGGCTTCTTCCAGCATGTCTACATCAGTAATATCACCATTAAAAACGAGAGCGCGCTTTAGCGAGGCGCTTAATTCATTAGCTCTATCAGTGTTTCTCTCAATGATGGCAACATCAACTGCTTTTTCTACCAAAGACTCAGCTAAAAGTTGTGCTGTTCGTCCTCCACCTAACAATAAGGCTCTTGCTGGCATATCCCGTTCAATGCCTAGCCTCCTGATTACATCTCGGAGGGCGCGTTGTTTGCAAATAATTCTTAAAAGATCTCCTTCTTGAAGTGTTTCATCCTCCCGAGGTATTACGGTAACTTCTTCCTCTTCATTCATTTGACGAGTAATCGTTGCAACCATAAAGTCCCAATCGGGTTCAAGTTCTTCACCGAGTTCTTTTAAGGACATGCCTACTAACGGAGCGTTAGAGGGAAGCCGTGAACCAACAATGACTACCTCCCCACCGCCCATATGAATCATGTCAAGAGCACCTGGATATTCCATAAGGCGAAGAACATCTTGAGCTACTTCTTCATCAGGATCAATCATCAAATGATTTTCAGATGACCCTAATAACTGGCCAACTTCTTTATTTCTTAACCCACGCGACTCAATTCTTACTATTGTCCTCTTTACGCCTGCCTGTTTGGCTAGTAAAGCAGAGAGCAAGTTGGCATCATCGTTCTTAGTTACAGCCACTAGTAAGTCCGCTTCCTCAACACCGGCGCGTTTAAGTGCATCCGGATCGGTGCCGCTACCGAGAATGGTCAGAACATCAAGAGAGTGGTCTCTTTCAATTTGATTGAATCTTTCAGGATTTTTTTCCAGTAAAGAAACCTCATGATGCCGGTTAAGACGGTCAGCTACGTACGTGCCAACCTCTCCTGCTCCTACAACGATTACCTTCACCTGCTAATCCTCCCCCATAGAGCCAGTTGGGTGGTTCATACCCAGCCTATATACCTCATTTTCAGTTACCAGAAGATCTAACGGCACATCCCAAGGCTCGGGGTCAATTGAGGAACAAATCTGGAACTCGTGGGCTAAACCGATTAATTCTGGTCCGGATTCTGACTTCAAAAATGAAAAAGTCTTGTCATAGAACCCAGCTCCATGCCCAATGCGGTTGCCATTTAGATCTACGGCAACTAAAGGAACAAGCACTAAGTCAAGATCCCTAGGGTTGATCTCTTCCCCACTACTAGGTTCTTTTATTTCGTATTTTCCAGTTGTAAGCGGTCCTTCAGGGATAAGAAAGCGGAGAGTCCCATCGGATTTCATTACCGGAAACGCATGTTTAGGGCCGGAAACACTACTAAGCGACGAAGGATCTATTTCTCCGCGCACTCCAAAATAGGAGCCTACAATCTTGGAATTCTTGTAAGAATCGAGTTCAAGAATCCTTTTACCTACAAGTTTTGAAGCCGAATCTACTGCGTCCTGTGATAAAGACGCTCGCTTTCCCAACGTTTCTGCTCGTATATAAGAAGCAGTCATACATATATCGTTGCCTAGATTCACGAAAGATACCAGTGATACCCATGGTCAAATGTCACCTTTTCGTTCTCCCCTAATGTTTGAACAAAGCGCCCATATTTACTAGCGTTTCTCTAGCCGTGAAAGTTACAAGGCAAAAATACGAACTTGAGTTTGAAACTCGCGTTCAAAAACTAATAGATCAGGAGAGAGATCCTTGGAATCCATCCCTTACATAGCCGCCATTTCAGCAGTTGCTGGTTTAATTCTCGCTGGGTACTTCTTCAGAGACGTACAAAAAGCAGATCCCGGAAATGCACGAATGGTTCACTTGATGACTGAAATTCAGAAAGGAGCCAAGGCTTTCCTGAGGCAAGAATATATTTGGGTTTCAGCTTTCGTTGTTGTGATGGCGATCCTCATCGCAATTCTTATCGCTCCCCTAGCAGCAATAACTTACGTAATTGGAGCCGTACTTTCAGCAACAGCCGGATACGCCGGAATGACAGTAGCAACAATGGCTAACGCTAGAACGACTCAAGCCGCAAAAGACGGTCCTGGTAAAGCACTACCTGTCGCCTTCCGCGGTGGCGCCGTTATGGGTTTCTCAGTTGCAGGACTTGCGCTCTTAGGACTCATGCTGGTCTACATTATCTTTGTTCTTGCCCTTGAGGTAGACAAGGCTTTCGAAGTCGTCACCGCTTATGGATTAGGAGCAAGCTCCATTGCTTTGTTTAGCCGTGTTGGGGGCGGTATTTACACTAAAGCCGCAGATGTTGGTGCTGATCTAGTCGGAAAAGTAGAAGCCGGAATACCCGAAGACGACCCAAGAAACCCTGCGACAATTGCCGACAACGTTGGCGACAACGTTGGCGACGTAGCCGGTATGGGCGCAGATCTTTTCGAAAGCTACGCCGGTTCAATACTCGCTCCAATATCTTTGGTGGCTTTCGCTACAGGTTTAGCAGCAGAAAATGCGACACAGTCTGTGACCATCTCACTCCTAGTCTTCCCAATGGCTATTGCCTTAGCCGGAATGGTCGCATCAATTATTGGCTCCTTTTTCGTAAAAGGAGGGGAATCCACGGATTCAAAAGCACTTTCACACGCATTGCATATGGGAACCAATATTGCAATGGGACTGACCGTTATAGCCACAGTAATTCTTTCTGCTTGGCTCTTTGGCCAGGACTCAGCGTTTGACAACGCTTACGGGTTGGCAATATCAGTGATCGGCGGACTCTTAGTCGGTTGGGCGCTCGGCAAGACCGCCGAATTTTATACCTCTGACCACTATGGGCCAGTCAAGAAAATCGCAGATCAAACTAAAACAGGTCCTGCCACTACTATTTTGGGAGGAATATCCGCTGGAATGGTCTCAGTCGCCGCATCAGTGGGACTTCTAGCTGTTGGGGTACTCGTCGCATATTGGGGCGGTGAAATGGCCTTTGACTCCATCGGTAACCTCGACGGAGGCATATACGGTATCGCTGTCGCGGCCATAGGAATGCTCGCCACTACTGGAGTCGTGGTTTCTGTTGATGCATACGGGCCTATTGCAGATAATGCAGGGGGCATCGCAGAAATGTCAGAATTAGACCCCAGTGTTCGTGAAGTCACCGACGCTCTTGATTCACTTGGCAACACTACTGCAGCAATAGCAAAAGGATTTGCAGTTGGTTCAGCAGCACTCACTGCTTTAGCGCTCTTCAAGAGTTTTGAGTTCGCTGTAGAAATGGCGGGAGGTTCGCTTTCACTAAACATCGGAGAGGTCAGTGTATTCATTGGACTATTTGTTGGAGCAATGCTCCCCTTCCTGTTTGCGGCATTAACCATTGATGCTGTAGGACGCGCCGCTCAGGAAATGATCGAAGAAGTTCGACGACAATTCAGAGAAATCCCCGGATTACGAGAAGGCGAAGAAGGAGCTATTCCGGACTCAGCGCGCTGTGTAGCCATCTCAACTAAAGCCTCTTTGAAAGAAATGGTCATACCGGGTGCACTCGCCGTAGTTGTACCTCTTGTCTTCGGTTTCATAAGCGTCAACGCACTTGGCGGCTTTCTTGCCGGAGCATTAGTAACAGGTTTCTGTCTAGCTATTTTCATGGCTAATGCCGGCGGAGCGTGGGACAATGCCAAAAAATACATTGAAACTGGCTCTCATGGAGGAAAAGGATCCGAAAGCCACAAGGCTGCTGTAGTAGGTGACACAGTTGGTGACCCATTCAAAGACACTTCTGGGCCATCAATGAACATACTCATAAAAGTTATGACTATTGTGTCTCTTGTCTTTGCGTCAGCTTTCGTAGGCTAATAGCAACTTATTAATTAATGAATACAAGGAGTTCAGATATGAATCTCGAAGAAACAACAAAAATAATGGCAATTCGCGCAGCTGATGCCCGCGGAATTATTCTTCCGTTTGTTTTAGCACACGCAGTTACTTTACTTGTCTTAGGTTTTGGCGGGGCAGGCCTCGAAAACTCTGGGGTTCAACTCGCACTAGCCGCTTGGGCTGTTCTCGGTTCACTTTGGAGTGTCTTATGGCTTGATGACGCAGTTCAGGATCTTGTGGCTGCTGGTAAAGACATGCCAGAGGAGTTCAAGAAATCACACATGGGTCAACGTTTAGAAAAAGCACCTCTTGGCGCTGTTCGCTTAATGAACGTTGTTGTTGTGGGTCTAATAGTCGCTGCTGAACTCATTGCCATCTATTAAGCCTTGAATTCATATCAGGCTTTCGACGAGAAGGTCGCTGTTTCGAATCAGTTTCCAAATGCGGTTTCTTGTTTAACTAGAGCATTTCAGGATGACCCTGTTCTCGCTTATTTGTTTGAAGACGATGAGCAGAGGCCTCTGCTACTTTCAGCATTCTTTGCAAATCGAATCGCAGTTAATAGTCCTACAGACGAACTACTAGTACCGGTGAAACCTGATGACAGTTCAGCAGCAGCACTTTGGGAAAGACCAGAAAAAGATTCAACAAATGATTCTACTTTTTCTGCCATGGTGGCTGGGTTAACTGCCATACTTGGGCAAGACTGGATCACCGATCGACTAGTAAATTTGTTCGTCCTCGGGGAAGCGAAACCAAAGACCCCGCATTGGTATTTAGGATTTGTGGGAACACTTCCAGAGGCACGTGGTAAAGGTTTAGCTTCAGCGTTAATCAGTTCAGTTACAGAAATATGCGATGCAGAAAATATTCCGGCATATCTTGAATCAAGCAGCCCGGACAACGTACCTCTCTACGAGCGTCATGGTTTCCGCATTACTGGTGAAGCAAAGATAAAGGATGGGCCAACAGTTCCACTTATGTGGCGGGATCCCACACCTGATTGAAGGTTGCGTGGGGTTGATTTTCTCTCAAACCAGTAGGAGTAACTTTTATAAATTCTGCTTTTTCCCAAAATTCAGGGATTGAACGGGCGTCACTGTAACTCATCCCACTCTTCAAACCAGCAACAAGTTGAGCGATGACCTTTGACACCTCCCCTTTATAAGGAACAGCACCTTCGACACCTTCTGGCACTCTTTGTTCGAAGTATTCATCATCAACAGGTTCACCGAGCCTATGAGCGCGAGCTTCAATAGCCTCAAAACTTGCCATACCTCTAACACGCTTCACGAGTCCCCTTGGTGAAGACTCAACATCTCCAGGGCTTTCCTTCGTACCGGCAAACATTGATCCGATCATCACGCTGTCTGCACCCGCAGCTATTGCCTTTGCAATATCACCAGAAGATTTGATTCCGCCATCAGCTATCACCGGAACAGGGATTCCACTAGCAGAAAAAATTGCCGTCAATTGTGGTACACCAACCCCAGCAACCAGCCTAGTTGTGCAAACACCTCCTGGACCAACGCCAACCTTTATCGCGTCTGCTCCGGCTTCGCAAAGGTCCTCTGCACCGGCTTGAGTTGCTACATTGCCAACAACTACATCAGTTTCAGGAAATTCTTGTTTAAGTTCTTTAAGCGTATTTATTGGGTGTTCTGCATGCCCATGAGCAATATCAAGCACTAAGAGATCCGCACCAGAAGCCACTAAGGCTTTACTTCGAATAACTGCATCGTGATCGGTTCCAACTGCAGCACCGACAATAAATGAACTATCTTCTTTTTTTACGTTCTCAACCATTTTTGCTTGTGCATCAACCGCTAAGAAACGGTGAATAATTCCTACACCGCCTAGCTTTGCTAGAGCAAGCGCCATTTCCTCTTCGCAGACAGTGTCCATGTTTGCAGCGAGAATGGGAAGATCCATATTGATATTTCGCGTAAGTCGTGTTTTTACTGAGACGTCTTGACGGCTTCTGATTGAAGATCGTCTAGGAATGAGTAGAACGTCATCGAACGTTAGTCCTGTCTCTAATTCTGTTAATCCCTTTTTTGCTGATGTCATATTTGCTCCACTCTCAGAATTTCCCCGAGTGAAGAGTACCGCAGTAAGAGAGACAAAAGGAGGACGTTTAAATTCTGGTGCCGCAAGAGGCTGTCCGCCAGAGCAGCCCAATCATATGCCGAAGATTTAGTCTGAGCGGAATAGAAAAGTTACGGTAGAAAAATCACTGGATCATGTGGAACACTTCCCACACGTGTCTCAAAATGAAGGTGTGGCCCGGTGGACCATCCGGTACTTCCACACTTACCAATCAGTTCTCCAATGTTCACTGAGTGTCCGCTAGATACCAATACCTGGTTTAAGTGAGCGTAGACCGTCACTATTCCACCCTCGTGCTCAATCATGACAGTATTTCCATAACCATTTCGCCAACCAGCTGAAATAACACTCCCAGCTTTAGCTGCCCAGATGGGTTGATCCATAACGCATCCAATGTCAACACCGTTGTGCATTCTTTCTGTTCCAAAGATTGGATGCACATGCACCCCAAAATCTCTTGACCCTATTGTTCCTTCAATAGGCATGATGAAGCCAGCAGCAGACTCTTCAGTCAATTCAGGAGCAGAATTTCGTAATTCTTCTGCAATTAGATTGTCTATAAGAATCGCTAGAAGATATTGTTCACGCTCAAACTCACGGACCTCTTCTTCATATTCAGCTATTCGCTCTTGCAATTCATCCTGAAGCGTTTCTTTGGCCACAATTCTTTGATCAAGTATGACGAGAGAAATCTCCAACTCTCTTTGTTGACGTTCGGCGTCAATAATCGCATTTTCAGCCGATCGGGCAATTTCTTCACGGTCAGCTTCGAGAGCAGTGAAGTGACTAACTAAGTCTTCACGGTCGCCAGTCACAGCATCAAGTATCGCTGATTTCCGAGCACCGGCCGTTAAGTCTTCAGCTTCTAAAAGAGTTCCAGGGCGAATGCTTTGCACGTATGCGTCGACTGCCAATATTTGCAGTTGTTCCCGCAGAGCAACAATTTCCTTATCTACAGCTGCCGCCTCTATCCATCGAAGAGTCGTCTCTGCTTCTGCTGCTTCAATAGCTTGTCGTGCGGTAGCAATTTTGGCCTCTTGTAATTCAATGTAATCATCGAGAGCAGTAAGCGCATCTGAAACCTCTTGGTGTTCAGCTTCTGTCACATCGAGAGCTTCAGCTGCAGCGGCTTCAGCATTGGCGGCTGCTTCTCGTTCATCACGAGCATCTCGAATATCGTCGCTATCAGCTAGAGCTGCCGAAGGGATGACTAACAAAGAGAGCATAGAAAAAGAAAGAAAAAGCCTTCTCAAAAGTGAAGAATGCGCAGAGAATCTAATTTTCTCAAAGTTGAGGAAAGCCATTTTCCCATGCTATCTGCTGGAGTAATTGAGTACAGTGCACCGTTGATTCAAATGAAGAAGAACAGTAGAAAAATTTAACGCCTATGCTTTACTTGTGGCTAAAAAAGTTATCTCTGAAATATTTGACTCAACCCTTTGGGAAGAAGTCGAAGAATTCGATTTTGAAGACATTACTTACCATCGAGCTAAATCACAGAAAACGGTACGTATCGCCTTTAATCGACCAGAAGTTCGTAATGCATTTCGGCCCAAAACTGTCGATGAGCTATATCGGGCATTAGATCACGCACGAATCACTCCTGAAATCGGAACTATTCTTTTGACTGGTAACGGGCCATCCCCAAAAGACAACGGCTGGGCATTCTGCTCTGGTGGAGATCAGAGAATACGTGGAAAAGATGGCTACCGTTACGCGACGGGAGAAACTTCTGAAACAGTGGAAGAGTCACGCACCGGACGCCTCCACATTCTCGAAGTCCAACGTCTAATTAGGTTCATGCCAAAAGTTGTCATAGCGGTAGTTCCTGGCTGGGCGGTTGGTGGCGGTCACAGCTTGCACGTAGTTTGTGATCTCACTTTAGCTAGCAAGGAAAACGCTATTTTTAAGCAGACAGACGCAGACGTCGCGAGTTTTGATGGTGGATTTGGATCAGCATATTTAGCGAGACAGGTTGGCCAAAAAAGAGCGAGAGAAATCTTTTTCCTCGGTCGAAACTATTCTGCTCAAGAAGCTTTTGAAATGGGCATGGTTAACGCAGTCATTCCCCATAAAGAGCTTGAAGGGACCGCTCTTGAATGGGCAGAAACAATCAATCAAAAAAGCCCAACAGCGCAAAGAATGTTGAAATTCGCATTCAACCTGATTGACGATGGTCTAGTAGGGCAACAATTGTTTGCTGGTGAAGCAACTCGACTTGCTTATGGATCTGAGGAAGCAATTGAGGGAAGAGATGCTTTTCTCGAAAAAAGGGATCAGGATTATTCAAATTTCCCCTATCACTTTTAGTTTGCTTTCCGCGCCGCCTCTGCCACTTCGACCATTTCTTTAACCCCGTCCCAAATTATTGAGAGAACTGCCTCAGGTTCGGTTTCTTCTATTACACCTAGAGGTTTAAGTCGAATAGATGAAGTATTCCTACGTCGCAATGAGAGACGAGGGAGAGTTCTGCCACGCGGCCAAAGATCCTCAGTTCCGGCAACCCCAATTGCTAAAACTGGGCAGTTGCTTTTCAAAGACAACTTTGCCACACCAATTTTGGGCACGCCGACACCTGTGGGTTTCCACTCTTCAGGGGGGACGACTCGCCCTTCTGCCATTACTGCAACGGAGACTCCTGTAGAAAGTATCTCTGCTGCACTTTCAATTGCGTCACTTCCCGATACCGGCACTGCCCCTAGCTTCTTTAACAGGCTCCCGATAAGTGGTTTTTTAAAATAAGCGCCGGCGACTAAAGGTCGGACCGGCCAACTCCATACATGAAAGAGGCTTGCGGCTAAAAATAGATCGGCGAGACTCCGGTGATTAGCAACAAGAATCGTAGGCTCTTTTGTCGATATCGTCGGCATATCGGTATCAATATTTGAAAGTAGTTTGTAGAACTTGAAAACACGACGCTGTGTCCGACGTAAGCTTTTTTCAGAAGGTACCTTCATGCCGTGATCTTAGTTCCAATCCTGATACCAAAGTAAAGGGTTCATTGGAGATACCGCCAGATCTCCCTCTTCTACTCCAGGTAGGTACATCAGTAAATCTAGACGTTGTTCGTTACGCTCAATTTCTTGAATCCGGCACTCATCAGCAATATAGATAACAGTCATGGCCGGTCTGTCTCTCTCAGTGGTGTTCTCCCCTGCTCTGTGCAAAGTCCAGCCCGCATGAAAGGTAGCGTCGCCAGCACTGAAGAACTCGTAAGAAGAAAGTGAAAATTCCTCTCGCTGTACCAATTCGCTGAATTCTGTTTCTGAAGCTCCTGAAATGGCAGATCCCTTTAGATCTCCTCTTAAATGACTTCTTTCAGCGAATTGAACAAGTCCCATTGACGAATCAATGTCCGCTAAAGGCATCCACATAGTTATTGCTTGGCTACCTTTGATCGGCCAATAATACGCATCTTGATGCCATGGAGTGTGCCCTCCTTGAGCTTTCTTATTCAAGAGTTGATCATGATAAAGCCGCACTCCCTTAACCTGAAGGAGTTGTGCAGCGACATGAGCAAATCTCTTAGCAGTTACAAAAGCTTCAGCGACGGGATCCAGCTTCCACAAATTGATCGACTGATGAAATGCTCGATCGTAAGTTCGTTGCTTTTCCAATGGAATATCTTTATTCCAAGCAATATCAGTTCCGACACGTATCAACGATTCAGAAAAATGTGTTAATTCATTTTTTGAACAGAGCTGTTTAATACGGACATGCCCGTTTTCGGCAAAGAAATCGATTTTCTCTTGGGAAATAGTTCTTTCGCCATCAAAAGAAGGCAATTGGCTCATGTTGTTCCAAAGATACGATCACCGGCATCACCTAAGCCGGGAACGATATATCCAACCTCGTTCAACTGGTCGTCTATTGAGGCTGTCCAGATAGATACATCAGGATGAGCCGATTGAAGGCTTTCAATCCCTTCTGGTGCTGCAAGCAAACAGAGGAATCGAACTTCTGCTGGGCTCTCCTCTTTTATTCGACTAAGAGCAGCTGCTGCAGAGTTCCCAGTCGCCAGCATTGGATCTACAACAATCGCAGTCTTTCCTTCAATGGGGGGAAACTTGCAGTAATACTCCACTGCTTCCAGTGTGTCGTGATCTCTGTAAAGGCCGACATGACCAACACGCGCTCCTGGAATAACCTGTAAAACTCCGTCTAATAAGCCATTTCCGGCTCGAAGAATAGAAATAACTACGGGGTGCTCAACCAATTCAGGAGCTTCCATTTCCGTTAGCGGCGTGGTGATCTCTGTGGTTACTAGAGGCAGATCTCGAGTTACTTCATAAGTCAAAAGCAGACTTGTTTCATTCAACAGTTGTCTAAAGCGTTCACTCGGGGTTTCTGCTCTACGCATTTGCGTTAATTTATGCTGAACGAGGGGGTGACTAATTACGTGAATTTGCGACATTCTTACACTTTAACGTCTAAGATTCTCGCGATGATAGTGAGGCGATATTTTTCTAGTACTCACTTCTTAAAATTGAAAGACTCGTTCGATTGCGGAATTAAATGAAACGATCCCCCTATAAGTACTCAGGATTGAAGCTAATTAAACATGGCTTATCCCGTGGCGTGTGGCCACGTATGTGGGGCCATGAGGACCTGAAAGATACTTACGATGTAGTCATTATTGGCGGTGGAGTGCACGGCCTGGCAACAGCATATTACCTCGCTAAAAATCATGGAATCGATAACGTTGCCGTTCTGGACAAAGGGTACTTGGGTGGTGGTGGCTCAGGTCGCAATACTGCAATTGTTCGTTCAAACTATCTAACTCCGGAAGGCGTCGCTTTTTACGACCGCTCACTCACTCTTTATAACGAAATGGCTTCTGACCTGAACCTCAATGTTATGTTTTCGCGCCGAGGCCATTTAACTTTGGCACACACAGACTCTGCTTTGAGAACTATGCACTGGCGTGCCGAGGTAAATAAATTGCAAGGAATTGATTCAAGCGTTATTGACCCCGATGAAGTAAAGAAACAAGCACCAAGTTTAGATGTTTCCACGCACACTAGATATCCGATACTAGGAGCTCTCTTCCATCCCCCGGGTGGCATAATTCGTCACGACGCAGTTGTTTGGGGGTATGCACGTGCTGCTAGTCACCTCGGAGCCCACTTACATCAACAGACAGAAGTCTTAGACATATTATGCGAAGGCGGCGATCAGCCAGACGGAAAAGGTCATGGGGCAAAAGTAATCGGAGTGCAAACAAATAAAGGAAAAATAAGTGCCCCAGTAGTAGTTAACTGTACTGCTGGCTGGTCTTCCCTAATTTCAAATATGGCTGGGGTAAAACTACCTATAACCACGCATCCTCTCCAAGCAGCGGTAACCGAACCTTGCAAAACGTTTTTGCCGACAGTGGTGGTCTCTGGCTCCTTACATGTATACGTGAGTCAAACAGACAGAGGAGAACTTGTTTTTGGAGCTTCGGTGGATCCAGTTGGAACATATCGAATAAATGGAACATTGGAATTTACTGAAGAACTAGCAGGCCATGTTCTAGAACTTATGCCAGGTATAGCTGAAATGAGATTACTCAGACAGTGGGCTGGGCTTTGCGATATGACACCTGATTACTCACCGGTTATGGGATTCACTCAAGTAGAAGGATTTTTAGTAGATGTTGGCTGGGGAACCTACGGTTTTAAAGCAGGACCGGTATCAGGGGAAACAATGGCTGAGACAATAGCCACTGGCAAAACAGCCGAATTGATTAGCTCATTTAATTTAGAGAGATTCACTACTGGGGAGCTTGTCGGCGAAAAAGGTGCCGCGGCGGTGGGACACTAATGATCGTAGTCCCCTGCCCTAATTGTGGTCCACGTAACTCAAGCGACTTGAGAAACTGCGGTGAAGTAGTCGAACGGCCTAACCCCGAAGTCTCAACGATCGAAGAATGGCGCTCCTACCTCTACCTGAGAAAAAATACTGCAGATTGGATGAGGGAGACTTGGTATTGCCGAAACGGTTGCCGGAAGTACTTTGTAGTTGAGCGAAATACGGCCACCAACGAAATAAGAGAGAGTCGACCATGAAAAGACTTTCTCAACAACCACACGAGATTATTGATCGATCTAAAGAACTCGAATTTACTTGGAATGGAAAATCTTTTGTTGGTTACAGAGGGGACACAATTGCCTCTGCCCTAGCATCTTCCGGTGTAGAAATTTTTTCCCGTTCAATGAAATATCACCGACATCGCGGAATAATGACTGCTGACCACTGGGATCCTAACTTGGCGGTTCAAGTTGGTGACGAGCCAAACGTTCGTGCAGGAAGTCGGCGACTTGAAGAAGGCATGCAGGTCAGTGCTCAAAATGTATGGCCAAGCCTTCAATGGGATCTCGGTGCTTTGAATAAAGTTGCTGGACGGTTCCTTTCTTCAGGGTTTTATTACAAAACTTTCATGAAACCCAAAATCTTCTGGGATCACGTATACCAAAAAGTTTTACGCAAATTTGCTCCAGGGGGACGGATTGCATGGGAGGAACACTCCACTTCTTATTACGACAAAAGGTACATCCATCCAGATGTGGTAGTGGCTGGTGGAGGACCTGCTGGCATCTCTGCTGCCCTCGCTGCAGCTGACATGGGAGCCAAAGTTACTTTAGTTGAAATGGAAGCAGAGTTAGGAGGGCATATTCGCTGGGGAGATCCTGTCGATGGCTCAAACATTGCTCCCCTAATAGATCGAATAGAGAGTCATAAGAACGTGGAGATTCTCCTCGACTCAACTGTGACAGGACGTTACGACCATAACTGGCTAGCGATTATGCAAAGAAGTCATCCAATTGCAAGAGAACGCTTAATTAAAGCAAGAACCGGAATTTTAATCGTGGCCCCCGGTTTGATAGAGCGACCATATGTTTTCAAAGGCAATGACATTCCTGGGGTAATGCTTTCTGGTGGGGTGCGTCGCCTAATTAATCTCTGGGCAGTGAAACCAGGCGAAAGAGCGGTCGTCTTTACAGCCAATCAAGAAGGAGATGCTTGTATTGAAGATTTAAGACGAGTTGGTGTGGAAATTGCTGCTGTTGTGGACGCAAGAAACGGCGAGACAATTGTTTCTGCTGAAGGTAAGAAGCGAGTTCAGTCAGTAACTCTTCAAAGTGGGGAGAAAGTTGAAGCAGACTTAGTTGTAGTTGCTGCAGGATGGACCGCCCCCACGTCTTTACTTAACATGGCAGGCGATAAGCCCGAATACGACAAGGAAGCAGCGAGATTTTTTCCAACAAGCCTTCCAAATGAAGTATTAGCAACTGGTGGAATTGTTGGCAACGGTGACCTTAATGCAATCATTCAGCACGGGATTGAAACCGGAGAATTAGCGGCAAGTAGGTCATTGCGAAT